>Ga0206102_1000035_pt1 | contig 96177 bp, 91 predicted proteins | sample 1B1Ametagenome_FD_148645 | JGI IMG/M metagenome (GOLD analysis project Ga0206102, IMG submission 148645) | Enriched microbial communities from leaf-cutter ant dump, University of Wisconsin, Madison, United States - 1B1A | ecosystem: Environmental > Terrestrial > Nest > Insects nest > Nest dump... | reverse complement strand
ATGAAAAACTGGGCGAAATCCAGTTCGACAATACGCCTGCGGCCTTCCCCGGCCTGCTGGCGAAGGTCAACGGATATTTAAACGAAGGAATGCAGGCCGTGTACGGCTTGGAGGACACGGGCGGCTACGGCTGGGCATTCGGGCTGTTCCTTGTCCAGCACGGCCAGTGGGTCAAGTCGATCAATCCGGCGTTCGCCAGCGCCAAGCGCAAGGGCTTTGCCACCGTCCACAAAAATGACAGTTGGGACGCCGAGAACGTGGCGCGCGTGCTGCGCGACGATCTGCACCACCTGCCGGACTTCAAGCCGGATGAGCATTATTGGGTGATGCGGCAGTTATCCACCCGCAGGCGCGGTATCGCCAAGAGCTTGGCGGCGGCCCTCCGGCAATTGCATGTGCAATTGAGTTACACCTATCCGAGCTACCGCCGGTATTTCAGCGAAATCGACGGCAAGACGGCGCTCGCGTTCTGGCACACCTTCCCGTCGCCGCGCCATCTGGAGCCGGTCACGCTGGAGCAGCTTGCCGCCTTCCTGCGCGAGCATAGCAACAACGCCTGCTCGACGAAGAAGGCTGAGAAAATTATGCGCTGTGTGGAGCAGGACGGCGAAGCCCCCAGCCGCTATGCGGAGGAGAAGGAACTCGTTATTCGCAGCCTGGTGCGACAAATCCGCTATTATGCGAAGGAAACAGCGGAATTTGACGCCAAGCTGCGTATCATGTTGGAGCAAATCGACTGCCACCTGCATACGATGACCGGCGTCGATGTCGTTACGTCGGCGGAACTCGTGTCCGAGATTGGCGACGTGTCGCGGTTCGCCAGCAGCGACAAGCTGGCGCGGTACGCGGGAATTGCCCCGATCTTCGCCGGGTCGGGCGGTCGGGGCCGCTACTACAAGAGCAAGCAAGGCGACCGCAGCTTGCACAGCATCTTCATGGCGCTGGCGATGCGCCAACTGGTCGTGCATCGCGGCACGAAAGTGCCGAGGAATCCGCTGTTTCACGAATATTACCACCGCAAGCTTGCGGAGGGCAAGACGAAGAAACAAGCGTTCATTTGCATCATGCGGCGGCTGGTGAACATTGTATATGGAATACTCAAAAGCAAAACGCCGTATCGCTTGCCAGAGCCGTTGAAGCAGGCAGCGCAAAAGTAACGGTTAGTAAACAAAAGTAAATGACACAACTTCTTCTTTTATATGTGTGGAGGACGAAGCCCAAGTGTAGACGCGGGAGCGGTCTTTGGTTTGAGGGGTTGGAGCTTTCCCGCTAGCTGGCGGGTTGGCAGGAAAGCTCCGCTTGAAACCAAGAATGCCCTGCTTCACAACTGAAAACACGTTCCAAAATTCCTAAAAAAGTGCTATGTTAGGGTTAGTTTGTTGTGGGTGTTGGGAGTAGCGGTTTATAGCGTAAGATACGTATGAGGGGCAGATTGATAATCCTTTAAGCCTGAACCTGTATACTTACGTGCATAATAATCCGCTGACTTATACTGATCCGAGCGGTCATTGTGGAATAAAACCTGATGGCGGTACTTATAACTGTTCAGTGACAGACTCTATGTTGCTGGTAATGAAACAAAACTATCAAAACGCTACCACTCAAGGGGAAAGGGATTCAATTGCAGCTACAGCAACACAATACAGAATAGATCATTCAGATTATACAGTGAGTGCCGACGAGAGCCTTAGTGACTATCAATTTACGGATGATGAACTGTATGGCTTATGGTTAAATGGAGATGAACCCCTATTTAGGTCACTGGATAGTGTTAGTCAAGACAAGCTACTATACAGATTGAAACATGACATTGTTATTGGCGAAATGCAAGCAGGGTTTCCCACTGTGGTAGCTGGTATGGAGTTAGGCATAACATTGGCAACCCTTGGCGAACTGCGAGTACCAGCACCGAAACCCCAATTTAGGCTAAAACTTGATTTACAATTATTTGCGGCAAAAAAAGACTTAAAAATGGTTAATGATGCCGCAAGACAAGTAGGTGTTAATAGGAATGCTTTTGGGGAATACATTCATGAGCTAAAGTCTGAATTAAAAATGAAAGCAAATCAAAACTTTACATGGGACGAACTAATAAGATATGCTACGGAATTGAAAGAAAGCATGGGGAAATAAGGGGTAGGAAATTTAATCACTAAGGAAGTGATATCTATTTTAGGAAGTTGTATACTGCGGATATCAAATGATGCAAATTTAGATTTTAACAGTCTAAATACAGCTCTTAATTTAATACCTACGTCTATTATCAAGAAGGGCGATCTGGTAGGTAGAGCAAAAACACGGAAATCTTCATCAAATATTTGGAAGTACGAAGTGAAAATCACTAAGGATATAACAATGAGTGAGGCACTGGAGAAATTATTACTGGATTTAGAACCCGTAAAAGAAAGATTGCTCATGTTTCAAACATTGCATGAGGTGACTCTAAGTTGCTATCTAAGATCAGATTTTGGGCAAATGGGATTCGTATTATCTCCCAAAGCCATTCAAATCTTAGCGAAGATTAATTTAGAGATTGAGTTCCATATCTTATCCTTCGGGGGAGTAGAAAATTAAATGGTTGACGGTTGTACAACCATCATATGTTACGAACCGCCTTGCGTCCCTGCTCGGCGGTTTTTTCTTGTCATAGCCATGTCGGTGACAAGAACATTGCTTTTGGCGCTTCACGGCTCTAAGCGCCGAAAATCCCGAAGGATCAAAGCCGATGCCTTCGGCAGCCAGCTACGGCCTCACCGCGCCTTCGGCGGGATCAGCGTCCTGCCACCAGTGGCTTCCCCGCCGGGAGTGCTGGCGACTGGCCAACCCTGAACGAACAGGCTGCGCCGTTCGAGTTGTTGGCCAGTCAGCCAGCGCCCCGGCGCAGGGAGAAGCCACGCAGGGAGTATTTAAGCTGTGTATCCCTGAATGTGCGATTCCATTTCTGGTGATTGAAGTTCAAGCAGTTTAGCTTTAACCATATTACACAGAACTTGCAGAGCGATAACATAACAGCTTTCAATCATCCTCTGCTTTACTTCCATGCTCTTGTCCCCTCGCTCTTTCGATCCAGGTAAGGAAGTTGTTCTCAAAGCATTTCCAAGAGCTTTGGTCCGATCATCGGACAATTCCAGGTCAGAAATGACATGGCGCACACTTTCGCCGCACACGGCGCTCCATCTTTTCGGAAAGAAATCAAATAAGTTCCACGTTACTCATTTTCCGATATTGGTTTATTGTTTTCATCCTATTTTTATTGAAGTCGAATAGGGTCAGGAGTGACGCAATCGTATCGTGATTCGTTGCGTGAATAAGTTGATGGATATCCTTGTGGAGTATTCTCAGATTGCTAAACTCATCTGTTCCGCCAAGGTGAATCGGTTTGTAATGATGACAATGTACATCAGAAGCATAAAGAAATATGTTCGTTATTTCACAATGGCCCCTTGCCATGCTGTAGCGACTGATTCGGTTATCCAGATATTCGACGCTTCGATTAGGGATGTTGGATTTCATGAGCTGGATGATTTCCGTTTGTACATACGGGCGCAGCTTCTTATGGATCCTCTTTCTTGCTTCTTCTGTGAACGGAGAGAGAGAGGGGTTGAAATTACCATTTAGTTCCGTTCGGATGCTGGCTAGCGGAAAAAGGTATACGCCACCCACCTTGAAGGTTTTTCGCCGTACGCTGTACAAGTTGGTGTAGGTTGGTGGCGCATGGATCGGATGTTCATATTTCCCTATTTTCCGTATACGATTGAACATGAATGTGCTAAGATCGTAGGCAAGATGTGAGAATTCGGTGCAGACATGGGTTGCCTTTTTAAAGTATAGATGTAGTCCAAGTACAAAGCTGTTGTAGGCGAGGGCGTTTTGAGCAGTAGGGCATCGGCGTATGTTCTTAATACGTTCCTTTGCTTCTTTCTTAATCTGCTCTTTCTTCTTGGCGTTTACGCCGGTGTGGGCCACTCGCTTGTTTCCCTTCTTCGCCACTCGGATGGTGAAGCCCAAGAATTCGGATGCTCTTTTTCTTAGATTCACAATTTGTGATTTTTCCAGCGAGATATCCAATTTTAGACGATCTTTCAGGTAGAGCCTCACGGCATGAAACCACTTTTGGGCGGTTTTCCAATCTTTGCAGAGGAGTTTGAAGTCGTCCGCGTAATGGACGATGTAACCTTCTTTGAGAGTGGAACGTTTGAGTGTGCGTATTTTGTGCTCATTGTGTTTGAAGGAGAATTCGCTATGGAATTCTTCCCACTGTCCCGCTATCCATTGGTCTAAGTCGTTAAGCACGATATTGGATAGCAATGGGGACAAAATTCCGCCCTGAGGGGTGCCTTTGGTAGGTCTACCTTCTCCTGCGATTTCAGCTTTTAGCATTTTACTGATGATTCGCAGGACTTTTCTGTCCCTAATCCCCATGTTCCACAGTTGTTTGATTAATCGTGTGTGGTTCACATTGTCAAAGAAGTTTTGAATATCCATGTCCACAACGTAGTGCAGATGCGCGTGGTTAACCAGATGTTGGACTCTTGCCATCGCATGGTGCGCAGAGCGTAGCGGTCGAAAACCGTAGCTATGTTTAAAGAAATAAGCTTCTGCAATGGGTTCAAGCACTTGCTTGAACCATTGTTGGATGATTCGGTCAAGGATACATGGGAGAGAAGAATGTTTGTTCTGGATGTGGTAACGTCATAGAGTTTATCGAACATCTCTTTCTTCTTGGCTTTTTCGTGAAGGTCAGTGAAGGTTCCGATCATGTCGTAATAGTCCCAATATCTGAGAGCTTGCACTGTGGTATCCTATCCCTTCAGATATGATATTCCCACATTCTCACCTGATCGGTGCAATTCGCGTTTGGAAAATTTGTTTCTTTCCGTAAAGACTCGGGGCTGTTCCTCCACGCCCATTACAGGTGTTTCATCGGTCATTCCCCTACTCTCACAAGGATGAATGCATTTCGGCTCATCGCCTTATAGCAACCGTCTGGGATGGCAGTCCGTATAGCGCCGTTCCTTGTTTTCCTTGTTCCTTGTGGTCTAGCTATTCATACGAAGCCTTAGGTGCTGCCTTTGAGCCAGTGAACGCTCCATCGCCATCGTCCGATGCAACGAATTTCATAATCGGCATTCTTACTTTTCGTCGGTTCACCCCAACGTATGTTGGGCTATATGTTTCCATGTAGTAAGGCTGTAGACCCGTACATTCGGCAGTTCGTCAGATCGAATTGACCATTCTCACCATAGCTTGTTTTTCAGCCGTCCGGCTTATCCGTTAGCATACCTCCCTTGCGGTGGCTTTAGCTTTCGTTCAGCCGACTTCACCTGGCTTCGTACATCTTCTGTCTGCCTGGAAGATGCACGCAGGAGTATTAACGGAATGGTTTTGGAATACATGGTCTCCTCTTTCCCATTCTCGATCACAAAGTTAGGTTCATTATGAACCCCTGCATTTCCCGGTTGTTACTGGTTATAGCAGAACAATTCGCACGCCGATTGCCTTCGGCAGCCAGGTACAAGCCTCACCGCGCCTTCGGCGGGATCAACGGCCTGCCCCCAGTGGCTTCTCCGCAGGGAGTGCTGGAGACGTGCCAAACTTAAACGAACAGGCTGCGTCGTTCGAGTTAGTTGACCAGTCAGCTAGTGCCCCGACGCAGGGGAAAGCCACGCGGCAGGTTGCTGATCCCGAAGGCGCGTCAATGAGGCTACCGGTCGCCGCCGGCATTGATCCGCTAGCTAAGCTGGCCACCCCCCATAAACAGCCTGAACCAACAAGCAAAGGAACTGGTGCTAAGTAAACTCATCTACAGCTAAATAAACAGGGACGGGAAACGGAAGGCCGCGGTCTTTGGTTTTCTCGTGATAGCAACTGGGGTGTGTTTTTGTGTGTACACGCCTTGGCGCTCCCCGGGTGCCAGTGACGAAAGCGATGAAACTTGAAATTGAACGTTGACGAATCCAAATGACGCAGCAACAGCGGCCGCTCGGGGGTTGATTTTTGTCCCAGGCGGCCGCTATTCCTATTTGTGCAATATCCAGCACTTACATTTTTTATCCATATCGATTTTATTTGTACCGATCAGTACGAAATGACCATAAAAATATCCAGATCCATTAGGCTTTAACCGCTTTAGCTGCGTTAGCCGCTCCCCAAAGCGAGCCAAGGTTCGCTCTGTCTGGGTGAAGTTCCAGCATTTTGTTATAAAGCTCCTCCGCCGTTGTCGTGACCTCATCCAAGCGATTGAAATCCAATATATAGTTTCGGGTCTCGTCGATGATGCCGGGATTGTCGTCGTTCTCGGGGTTCTTATGTCCGGCTATCACGGCACTTGGTTGCAGGGCTTCGATTCTATCGAGCGCTGCGAGCCACTCGAGTCGGGTTTGTTGGGTAGTTTCGGCCATAAAAGGATGGATGCCGTTATACACGGCATCCCCGGCAACAACCAGATGGATGGACGGGACGTACAGAGCCGTTGTGCTGAAAGTGTCCGTAAAGCCGGTGTCGACTACAACCAGTTTGTGACCTTCCAGTTCGAATTCATCGCCTTCCAGCGCCTCGGCGGCGGCCAGGTTATCGGGGATTTGACCGGGAAAGAGCTTTTGCCAAAAGGTGTCCAGCGCTACCTGGGAAAACTGCGCCGGCATCGCTTTGACCGCGTCCGGTGTCGCTATGGCTCTTGCATTCGGGAAACGATCCTGCAGCATCTTGATGCCGAAGAAATGATCGCCATGACCGTGGGTGATGTAGATGGCCGTCAAGTTTTTGCCACTTGCGACAACCCAATCCACCAAAGCTTGGTTTTGTTCGACGGTCAGGAAGGTATCGACGAGGATGGCATCTTTTTCGCCATAAATGAGCGTTACTGTATTGGCTACCCACATCAGCGATTCATCATTGCCTGCCGGCAGACCCCGAGTGACACCCGGACGTTTGAAGATGAGCAGATCCCATTTGAGGGGCGGTTTAGCGGTATTCGTTGCAGTCATTGATTTTCTCTCCTTTTCGGATGCTCGGGGGCAGCTTGTGCCGCCCGAGCGTGATTTCACTACTTAAGTAATTGGAGCATCATGGACAATGACGCTTCGATGAATGGCCGTTCAGGTTTTGTCTTTAAAGTGACCAAGAGGCCGGTCATAAAAACGATGAGCGAATGCGAGACGGCCGAAGCGTCCAAGTCGCGGGAGAATTCTCCAGCTTGAATCCCCTGTTCAATCGCCTGCTGAACAAGAATCTGCAACTGCTCCTGATGGCGGCTTGTCGTCTGGGAAAATTCAGGGTCGTGAGGCGCAAGCTCCACGATCGTATTGACACAAAAGCATCCGCGAGGCAGATTCGTTTGATAAGCGACATCGATGATATCTTGAAAACACGATCGGATGGACTCTCGCACCGACGGATGGCATTGAAGCTTGGCCTTCACATACGCAATTCGGGTTTCGGAATATTTTTGGAGCGCAGTTGCAAACAATGACCTCTTGTCGCCATACGTCGCGTACAAGCTGGATCGTTGAATCCCCATTCGTTCCGACAGATCGCTCAGAGACGTTGCTTCATAACCTTTTTCCCAAAATAACTGCATGGCTGCGTCTAATGCCGCCCGTTCGTCGAACTCCTTGGATCTGGCCATCGATGTTCCTTCCTCCTTTTTTGTATCGATAGGTACAGAATGATCATACTACTACGGATTCTGGATTGTCAAGATGTTCCCGGGAGGCCTGTCGCTCCTGGTAGCTTCTGGTTTGCTCCTGAATGACCGTTTTCGAAAATGCCGGTATCTCGGAACCGACGAACGTAATTTTGGCCAAAGGTTGTGACAGGTGGAATGGACTGCATGCAGTCGTAACCGGGACCGCTTTCTCCTTGTAGCAGGAATTGCCGACCTGCTCGTCGAAAGGGGACGGGAGTCCTGTGGAATTGAACAAGCGGCAGCCCTGCCTATTTTAAAACAACGGAGACCACTTTCATGCATGCACAGGAATCCTCTTTACAAAAATGTCCGCAATGCGGTGCGGCGCTGGAGCATATACCGGGTTATGTCACCTGGTGCGAGCCGTGTGGCTGGAATGCCAATCCGCATGCGGCAAGACGCAAACGCAGTTTGCTGGATCGACTGAATGAGCGGCTGGGTCCCAAGGCCAACGAGCGGCTGTTAAGCACGATCGACGACGTGTTTTCCAAACGCAAGCGTGTATGGCTCCATTTCGGAGCGGGAGCGTTCGGCGCTTTGCTTTTGGCCGGCGATGCGTATTTATTTTACAAGGGGATCCGGTTGCTGTGGGGGGTGCACTCGCCCAAACCTTTTTTCCTCGGTTGTTTGTGCATCATTTTCGGCTTGCTGCTGATCCCGCGTCTGCACCGCTGGAAGCACCGGGGCCTGGTGCGCAGCGAGTATCCCGGCTTATACCGGCTGCTGGATGAGCTGGCCAAGCGGATGCAGGCCAAGCCTGTGGATACGATCCAAATGGGAACGCGGTTCGGCGCGGCTTTCACCGAATCGGATTTTACGCGCAAAAAGCTGCTGTACCTGGGCATCCCGCTGTTTGCCATATTAAGTCTGGAGGAAAAAATATTCGTGCTCGCCCACGAAATGGCGCATAATGCCAATCGCGACATGTCCAAAAACTGGCTCAGCCGCTACGGGCAATCGACGTTATCCTTTATATACGACACGGTTATGCCGGGCGAGTTTTGGCGGGAGATGCTTGGCCCATTTTATCACCTGCAAAAATCCGCCTACGTCGCTGCGCAAGCGCTACATTGAGACATTGCCGGCCGTGGAACTGGGGCTGCAGCTCGACACCGGGCATCGGGCCCAACTGGAACGCGAGTTCGCCGAACTGGAGCGCAAGGCGCAGCGAGATTTGCTGGAGCGGTATCGTGCCTATTTGGCCTGAGCGAAGCCGTTGCAAGGTGGAGGTCACGACCATCATTGCAAAAAAAGCGGCCTGCCGCCGCAACCTTCCTTTCGGGAAAGTGACGGCCGCAGGCCTTGGTTGTTACTGGACGCTAGTGAGGTTTTCCGGCGTGTTAAATCAGCTTCAATCCGCTGATCAGCACAAGGCTGGCGATGACGGTGCGCAGCGCGTTTGTTGGCGCTTTGGCCGACAGCATGCTGCCAATCAGCACGCCGGGCACGGAGCCGGCCAGCAGATTGAGCGCGAGCCCGTAGTTGACGTTGCCCATGCTGGCGTGCAGCAAGCCGGCTGTCGTCGCGAGGAAAAAGGCGTGCGCAATATCGGTGCCGACCAGCCGCGGTGCGCTCATGCGGAACAGGTACAACATGGCGATAGCGAACAGCGAGCCGGAGCCGATCGACGTCAGACCGACGATGAAGCCGAGCACGGCGCCCGTGGTGATCGTCAGGCCTTTTTTCTCCTCCAGAGATTTAAGCTGCCAACGGTTTTCCTTGATTTTATTGCCGAAAAATACCTTGAACAGCGTTGCGGCCGCCACGAGAATAAGCACGTAGCCCAGCGCATGTTTGATGATCGTTTCCTGATTATGATAGAACGATTCGAACAGCTTGAGCAGCGTCACCGAGACGATCACGCCCGGGATGCTGCCCATCGCCAAATATTTGACGAGGCGAAAATCAATCGTTTTTTGCCGCCAATGCTGGATCGTGCCGAAAAATTTCGTGACGGAATTGTACAAGAGGTCCGTGCCTACCGCGATAGACGGGTTGATGCCGATCATCACCAAAATCGGAGTGAGCAGCGAAGCTCCCCCCACACCGGTCAAGCCGACCAAAAAACCGACGAGGACGCCCATCAGCAAAATGCTTACACTCATGCAGTCAGTCTCCAATCCAAATTCCTACTAACCATATTGGATTTATTTTATTCCACGGAAATGGTTTTTGTAAAGAAAAAATTTTGTCAATGCCTCTCTCACAAGTATATGTTCGGCAGCGCTTCGGGTGCGTGCGTTTGGCCAAGCCGGCCAGGAATGGGCGCGTGTGCGAAGCGCCGGCAAATCCGTTACAATAGGAGAACGGCCACACGTCTGGCCGGGCAAATTGATTGATCCGGTGAAAGGCGAGGAATCCGATATGAACAATAAACTAACGGTAATGACAAGCGTGATCATTTCGATGTTGGTCGCGTCGATGGATACGACGATTGCCAATACGACCATGCCCGTGATCGTCAAGGAAATCGGTGGGGAAGCGCTGTATGCGTGGGCATTTACCGCCTATATGATCGTTTCGACGATTCTGTCGCCCATTGCCGGGCGGTTGTCGGATTTGTTCGGGCGCAAGCGGATTTTTGCTGCGGGGATCGTGTTGTTTCTCGGCGGTTCGCTGCTCTGCGGCTTGTCGCAGTCGATGGTGCAACTGGTGCTGTTTCGCGGTTTGCAAGGCGTTGGCGCCGGCGTGCTGATGCCGTTTCCGGCGATCATTGCCGGGGATTTGTACAGCGTGGAGCAGCGGGGCAAAATTCAGGCGTTTTTCACGGCGATGTGGGGGTTGTCGGCGGTGCTGGCGCCGCTGTTGGGCAGCTTGTTTGTGACTTATTTGAGCTGGCGCTGGATTTTTTATGTGAATGTTCCGCTGTGTTTGCTGGCACTTGTGACGTTAAAACCGTACCGCGAGGTCTACACGCCCAAACGGGCTGCCGTAGACGTAACGGGCGCTTTGCTGTTCGGAGCGGGGATCAGCCTCTTGCTGCTGGTGACTGTGGTACAGCGTTATGCGTTTGTGTATGGAGCGGTGGGCGTGCTGTTGCTGACTGTTTTCGTCTTGTACGAACGCAAGCTGTCGTCGCCGTTGATGCCGCTGCCGTTGTTCAAACAGCGCTCGATCGCTTTGATGCTGGCCGGCTCGTTTACTTCTTTTGCTGCGATGTTTGGCACTTCGAGTTATATCCCGCTGTTTTTGCAGCATGAGGGCTTTAGCTTGTTCGTCAGCGGCGTGGCGCTGCTCGGCATGTCGTTTGGCTGGATGGCTGCGGCCGTGCCGGCGGGCAAATGGGTGCTGCGCTACGGCTACAAGCCGCTGCTCGCTGCCGGGCATCTTTTTGTGCTGGCGTCGGCGGGAATGTTGTTTATGCTTGGCGAGGGCGCTTCGTTTGCTTATGTATTTACGGCGATGATCGTGCAAGGACTGGCGTTTGGTTTGATTTCCACGGTCTCGACAATCGGCTCCCAGCAGCTCGTCGCTGCGCATGAAAAAGGCATCTCCACGTCGCTGCAGGTGTTCGCCCGCAATATCGGCACGGCGATTGGCGTGACTGTGATGGGCGCGTTTTTGACGCACGGCGCGGACTTTTACGGCGGTGTCCATGCGTTGTTTGCATACGGGCTGGCTGTCAGCGCCGCGTCGGCGTTGATTCCGTGGGGGATTCGTAGGGAGGAGCGTGGGGAAGCGGCGCAGTAAAAGCGGGAAGGATGAGCAGTTGGTCTGACCGGCTGCTTGCATATCCATCTTTAGCACGATGAAGCGTTCCAAGGCCCCGAATGCGTCAAGAGACGATCGATTGGCAATACGTCATGGCTGGTCCCGATCACACGCAACAAACATTCGCCATTGACAAAACCGCGTTCCCCCCTTAATATGGAAAATTATATTCATGTCAGAAAGGATGTGCACGTTCATGGCAGCTGTAGCAGCGTACTTCAATATCGAGCAGGAAGTAAAGTGGAGTCCGATTGACGGCCTTCATAGCTTTGCCGTGGACCCGAACTGCATACCGATTCAGCGACTGCGTGTTGTCTCATCCGTCTGACCACAGACATTGTTTGGGCAAAAGCGACAAGGCTGCTGAACAGGCAGCCTTTTTCTTTTGTCTTGGATCGCCGCACTTTGTGTTATTTCCAAGAAATTAACGAAAGATTTTGAATTTTTAAAAAATAATGGTTGACACGATTGAAACAGCCATGCTAAGCTTTGAACATCTTGAAGCGAGATCATCGCTGCGAAGGGAGGAACGGCAACATGACGATTCACATGGACCGCAAGATACATTGGCTACACGAGGAACCGGCATCCGTTGCTGATTTCCGCATTCGAAGCTTTGGCAGTTTACCTATACCGCTATGCCGGCACAATCGCTTAATCTGAGCGAGCCGCCGCCCATTTCCATCGATCGGTATACGTAAGGCTGCGAGCGCGCAGTCTTTTTCTTTTGCCTGAAAGCTGCAAGCAGCGGCCAGGGACGGGAGAAGGCAGCGAACCCGGAGCCTTTTTTCGTAAACACGACTACACCACCAATTGACGAAAGGAGAGCGTACGATGAAAGCCCATATCGACATTTACGGCCCAAATTCAATGAATTCCATATTCCAAAGCGAACGCAGCGACCGTTCCGGCAGCAGCTTCCGTGTATCCCGTATTCCTCCTTTCGTTGAGGAACGCCGCACCTGACTGGGGTGTGACCATACGGCAAGATACCCAGGCTGCTGGCTCCCGGCAGCTTTTCCTATGCCTTTGATTCAGGCGGGGAGAAGCGCGACGGCGAGGCAAGCAGCTTTTTTGCATCCATTTGACGCATTCGGCAAGGGGCTAAGCCACACGACTTTCACTCGTGGATCGGGGGTTCGAATCCCCCATGCGTCGTTTTTCCTGCTGAGCGGGTGTTGTCACAGACGTTGCCGAGGACCAGCCTCGGCAGCCGACAGACCAATGGGAACCCTCATTCTCGCTCGTCCATAGGAGAGTAGCCAAGCGGCAAGGCAGCGGGTTTTGACTCCGCCACCGATGGTTCGAATCCATCCTCTTCTGCCAAATACATAATCGCAACACCTTATCTCACTAACGAAAGGAAGGAATTGTACGTTGTACAGGTGAACGCTATGAAACCTACGATGGGAACCCAACAATTTGAAAATCTGATTTTCCACAATGTGTCCGAACGCGGCTTGAGCGTCGATGATGTGAGCCGCCGCATGCTGACGTTTGTGGCCGCCGACCCGCGTGCCGCTTACCAGTTTGTCATAGGAACGGACTGCCAGGTGCACAGAGGGTATACGAAATTTGTGACCGGCGTGATTTTGCGGCGCATGGGCAAAGGAGCTTGGGCGTGCTACCGCCAGATCGTGCTGACGCGCGAGCTGACATCCGTTCAAGAGAAGCTGTCGCTGGAAACGGCGTTGTCGCAGGAGGCCGCCTGCTATTTCTCGCAGGATGCGCTGGGCCAAATCGAAGAGCTGCTGCTGCCGTATTTGTACCAGGGCGCATCGCTCGAATCGTTTATCGACATCGACGCCGGCACTCAGCCGGTCGTCAACAAAACGAGCTTGTACGTGCAGGACATGGTCAATCGGGTCAAAGCGATGGGCACTTACGGGGTGCGCGTCAAGCCCGACGCTGTTGCGGCGTCGGCTTACGCGAACCGGCATACGAAACAGCCGGTTCGTCTGGAATCCTCTGTATAACCAAAGGAGCTGTATCGACCCATGAACATCGAAGAGGTTTATCACGGAAACAACCATTATGAAATGCGGCTGCCGCATGGCAAGCTGCACGTGTTTGCCAATGAGACGGTGCTGCCGACGTTTGAGCCGCGCATCTACGAAATGGCCGACAACAACCTGCGCATTCCGCGCAGCAAATATATGGGCTACACGCCCGACGCCCATGTTGGCACAGGCACGTGCATTGGCACGACGGCGGTCTGGGGGATGAAAGACGGCTTCGTTTCCCCTTCGATTGTCGGCTCGGACATCGGCTGCGGCATGCGCGTCCATCTGACTGCGCTGCACAAAGAGGAGCTGCGCGACCCGCAGCTGCGCCGCACGTTGATCGAAGCGATCGAGCGTTACGTGCCGGCGAATGAGCGGACGAACACGCATTTTAGCGATATCGACATCATGGAAGTTGTGGCCAAAGGGCTGTACGGACTGCCTGATGAATATATGCCCGACGAACGTTGGCTGACGCATGTCGAGCAAGCGCAGTTCAAATTCAACACGGCCTATCTGGAAAAACTGCCACCGCGCATCCGCCGCTACGCACACGGCCAGCTCGGGACGCTTGGGGGCGGCAATCATTTTTGCGAAATCCAGTACGTGGAGCTGGACGAGGCGCATCGCGAAACGGCGGCCCGCTGGGGGCTGTTCGACGGCCAGGTGATCGTGATGCTGCATTCGGGTTCGCGAGCCTGGGGCGCGATGCTGGGCCGGGCGTATACGCAAGCGATCAAGGACGCGATGTTCCAATGGGACGTGCGCAATCCCGATCCCGAGCTGATCTATGCGCCGGTGCAATCCCGCGAGGGCGAAGCGTATTTGAACCTGATGTATTCGGCGTTGAACTTTGCCGTCTGCAACCGCCATATGATCGCCTTTGGCGTGCGGGAAGCGTTCCGCGAGGTGTTTGGAGCGGGCTTCGACATGCCGGTGTTGTACGATTTGATGCACAATTATGCGCTGAAAGAGTTCCATCGCGGCGAGCTGATGCTTGTGCACCGCAAGGGCGCGACGCGGGCGCTGCCGCCGGGGCATTTTCTGAATACAGCGGCTTATAAGGAAACCGGGCATCCGGCGCTGATTCCCGGCTCGATGGGCACGGCTTCTTATATCATGCTGGGACGGGACGAGGGGGCGAAAAATTTTCATTCCATCTGCCACGGCGCAGGCCGGGTTCGCTCCCGCCGCGCGACGCGCGAAGCGGTGACGGTCGACGAGTTCGCCCGCTCGCTGCGTGTCGGCACGGAGGAAGAAATCATCGTCAACCAACGCACGCTGGAGACGATTCTCGACGAATGCCCGCAGGCGTACAAAGACGTCGATCAGGTGATCGACAGCGTCGTTGGCGCCAAGCTGGCCGATGGCGGTGGTGAAAGGAATTTAGCGCTGCAAGCACGAAAGACGAGTTGTCCGCATGGCGGGAGCTCGTCTTTTGGCCGTTTTCGCGGGCATTGGCATATTCACTAGCGGCGCTGCGGAGTTGGAGCTGTGGCTGACGGTTGGCATGGAGACGCTGCGGGCCGGCTGGAAGATTGTCCGCGACGCGCTGCGGTTGTCCGGCAAGAGCGCCCAGGCAATCGAGGAAGGAATTTGCGGTGAGCAGCGTGCGCCGTGATGCCTGTAAGGCAGGGATCTGCGGCTCTGCTCAGTAATCGTGACAGGAGCCATCGCTCCTGGGGTGATCTTGAATAATGTGCCCTTGACCGGCGGCGATTTCGGCGAAGCCGGCCATCTGGCGGGCTTTGTAGCGCAGCGGCCGGGCGCTGGCGGCGAGCAGCACGTTGCGCACGCGACCGGCCGCAGCCGCAGGCAGGGCAAACGCCTGAACGCAGTCGTACGCTTCACGCAACGTCGAAGCAACCGCGCCGAGCAGCCGGTCGTTTTCGCCGCTGGCCGCCAGGTTGAGCAAAATCGCTCCCTCGGGGTCAAGCTTGCCGCGCGTCATCTGGAAAAACGGCTCCGAAAGCAGGTGCAGCGGCGTGCCTTTGGCGGTAAAGGCGTCCAGCACGATGTAGTCGCAGCTCTGTTCAGGTTCGGCCTGGAGAAGGCAGCGACCGTCGCCAACGAGCACCTGATCGCCCTTGTAGCCGAAAAAACGGCGGCTCAACTCGAGGACTTCGGCGCTGATCTCAGCGACCTTGATCCTGCGTTCGGCGAAATAGGCGGGCATGGTGCCGATGCCGTGGCCGATCAGGAAGGCGCTGGCAAAGGCCGGCCGGTTATGGGTCATCAGATGAATGAGCGCGCGCGGATATTCAAAAACGATGCGCTCCGGCGCGCGCAAATCAATCGCGCCCTGCACAGCGCCGTCGGCAAATTGCAGCAGCCGGAAGCGGCCGGTTTCGTCGTACAGTTCGGAGGTGTCGCACACGGTGATGTGCGGGCCGGCGCCTGGTTGCCGGTACAATAACTCCATAGGGATCAGCTCCTTTGCCGAGACGCCGGGCCTCGTGAGTAAGGGGGACGCGAGGCGTGGCGATCATTACCGAACAGGCGATTCGGGCGGTGAAATCCGCTGCCTCCATCTGCACTGCGCATTGTAGGGGATAATTGTAGGGGATAAAAGATACGGAGTCAATCTGAAAAAATCCTCGCGCAGGAATGCGAAAAGACCGAAAAGACCTGCCAGTCATGAACCGGCGGCCTTGCAGGCAAACAGTGCGTATGAGCCAAGCTATTCCATAGAGGATGCGGCGGATTGAGCTTCGGTGGTAATCATCCACAACACGCCGAATTTGTCCTGCACTTGTCCATGCAGCGCCCCCCAGAACGCCGGTTCCAGCGGGAACTGGACCGTGCCGCCCTCGGCCAGCTTGGTGAAGGCGTCGCGCGCTTCCGCGTCGGTGGCGAACTCCAGATTTTGCAGCAGGGAGCTGCCATAATGGACGGGACCAAATACGGAGTCGGACAAGTAAAAGTTGACGCCTGCGCCGATCATGTGCAGATGAATGACCTTGTCCCGCCATTCCTCCGTTGCTTCCGGCATGACGCCGTGGGTCATCACGGAGACGATTTCGCCCCCAAGCGCCCGGGTATAAAATTCAGCTTGCGCGCGCGCGTCATCAGACAAGATATACGCTGTGTGTTTGGCCATCGTGTGCAGCTCCTTTTGCTCGGTTGAAGGTGATTGTGAACTGGTTTCAGTATAACATCGTGCGGGGGAAGGCATTTCTTTCGGATTGCTATGTTCGAAAAAAATGTGAAATTTTTCTCAAGGTTTGAAAGGGTTTTCATTGAACATGCAGAATAAATAGAATATTGAGAAAATAAGTTGAAAATTCGGGAAGCTGCGAGATCGACAAGGTGTCATCGAATGCAGCGAACCGCATACAATGGGGGGAGAGCCTTTGAATTTTAGCAAAGTGATGGCATGGCGGCAGAGTAAGTGACAAATTTCACAAGTTAGGGTCTTCCGTGCTTGATGGCGCGGTGAAGGGGAGGAGCAGGATGCTGCATATTGTGGTTTGCATCAAACAGGTGCCGGACAGCCGCGAAATTCGCATTGATCCGAAGACGAACACGCTGATTCGGCAAGGCGTGCCGAGCATCGTCAATTTTTACGATTTGCATGGGTTGGAAGAGGCGCTGCGGATCAAGGATCAGCTGGGCGCGCGGGTCACGGTTGTGACGATGGGGCCGCCCCCGGCGGAGAAAGGGCTTAAGGAATGTATTTCGCTTGGCGCCGATGAGGCGGTGCTGGTGACAGATCGCGGTTTCGCCGGTGCCGATACGCTGGCGACGTCCTATGTGGTGGCGCGGACGATTCAGAAAATCGCTGAAACGTGGGGACCGGTGGACATCGTGTTCTGTGGCAAGCAGACGCTGGACGGCGATACGGGGCAGGTTGGCCCGGGCGTGGCCTGCCGTTTGGATCTGGAGCAGTTGACGTACGTCAGCAAGGTGGAGCGAGTCGATGCCGAACGGCGCAAGGTGCGTGTGCACCGGCTGTTGGAGGACGGCGTTGAAGTGGTGGAGACAAGCATGCCGGTGCTGATTACCGCGCTTAAGGAGCTGAACAAGGTGCGTCGGGCGTCGATGCCGGGCATGTTGCGGGCGGCCCGGTACAAGCCGGTCGTTTGGACGACGGCGGATTTTCCCGACCTCGACCGCACGCAGATCGGACTGAAAGGTTCGCCAACGATCGTCGCCAAGACGTGGGTGCCGGAAATCAAGGCGGTAAAAACGCAGATGGTTGCAGGCGAAACGCCGGAAGCGGCGGCGGGGCAACTGGCCGAAGTGCTGTGGGCAAGCGAGGTGCCGGAGCGGCTTGGCTGGACGACGTAAACGAAGCGGTTTGCGGGACGGCGGAGCGGTTGGCGCGTTAGGCAGCGGGTGATGCGGGCTGGTGCCGTTTCAGGAGCGTAGGAGACCGGACTTTTGCCGGCTCCGCGCTGCTGGCAGCAGCGGTTCGGAGCGGCCGATGCCGATTCTAGCGGAACGGCTGCGGTGAAGTCGCAGGCATACTGGCGGGTCGGACCGCTGCCGGGCGCAGGCATGGCGTGTCGGGCGTGCGCGGTGCTGTTAGGATGGATGCCGGCAGGCGGGGGGCGCGAAAGCTGCCGGTGCAGGTAAAGCAAGGCGACTGAGGGAGGGACGTTATATGGGAAGCGAGCAGCAGGAATCACAAAAAGATAAGTCCATGCCGGACTGGTCGGCGTATCGCGGCGTGTTGATCGTCGTCGAGCAGCGCGACGGTGCGGCCAAGCCGGTGTCGTGGCAATTGCTCGGCGAGGGCCGCAAGCTGGCGGCGAAGCTGGATGCGCCGCTGATGGCGCTGGTGATGGGCGAGGACGTGGCCCATCTTGCCGAGGAAGCGGTCCATTACGGAGCGGACCGCGTTTATTTGTGCGAAGCGCCGGAGCTTCGCGCGTACCGCACCCGGCCGTACAGCCGGGTGTGTTTGAAGCTGATCGCGGAGGCGAAGCCCGAGATTGTGTTGTTTGGTGCGACGGCGACGGGGCGCGATCTGGCGGGAGCGATCGCCACGCATCTGCCGACGGGGTTGACGGCCGACACGACCGAGCTTGACGTGGAGCCGCCGCCGTCGCGGCTGCTGCTCGCCAGCCGGCCGGCGTTTTCCGAGAAGATGATGGCAACCATCTTATGCAAGCAGTATCGCCCGCAAATGGCGACGGCGCGGGCGGGCGTGTTCCAGGCGCTGCCGAAGGATGCATCGCGCCAGGCGGATATCGTGCGGATCGCAAGCACGATGCGCGAAGAGGAGATCGCCGCCGAGGTGGTCGAGTTTCTTCGCGATACCGGCGGCGTGCACTTGGAGGAGGCTGAGGTGATCGTCGCCGGCGGGCGCGGGCTGGGTGGCAAGGAGGCGTTTGGACTGCTGCAGGAGCTGGCCGACGCGCTGGGCGGCGTCGTCGGGGCGTCGCGCGCCGCCGTGGATGCCGGGTGGATCAAACACGAGCATCAGGTCGGCCAGACCGGGGCTACGGTGCGGCCGAAGCTTTATTTTGCCGTCGGCATTTCCGGGGCGGTGCAGCATACGGTTGGCATGAGCGGCGCAGATGTCGTCGTGGCGATCAACAAGGACGAAAAGGCGCCGATTTTTCAATTTGCGCATTACGGCATCGTTGGCGATTTGTTCAAGCTTGTGCCGGCGATTACGCAGGAGGTGCGGGCGCGCCGCAGCGTGCTTGGCATTCCGTTGGCCGCGGGGGACACGGCGATTGCCGAAGCCAGAGCAGACGAAGGCGGACCTGTGCCGGCCGCAGAGAGGGGAGAGGCGCGATGAATGAAAAATTCGATGCGATTGTCGTTGGGGCCGGACCGGCGGGCGCGGCGGCGGCGCTGACGATGGCGCGAGCCGGCTTGTCGGTTGTGCTGCTGGAGCGCGGTGAGTTTCCGGGGGCGAAAAATATTTTTGGCGGCGTGTTGTACCGCAAGCAGATCGAGGAGCTCGTGCCGGAGTTCTGGAAAGAGCGCAATTTTCCGATGGAGCGTTATATCGTCGAGCAGCGCATCTGGATGATGGGCAAGGAATCGATGGTGACGTTCGGCCACCGCAACGAGGCGTACAAGGAGCCGTACAACTGTTTTACCGGCTTGCGCGTCAAGTTCGATCAGTGGTTTGCCGACAAGGCCGTTGGCGCCGGGGCGCTGCCCGTCTATGAAACCGTGGCGCTGGACGTGATCCGCGAAGGCGATCGGGTTGTGGGCGTGCGCACCGACCGCGAGGACGGCGATTTGTACGCCGAGGTGGTGGTCATTGCCGACGGTGTCAATTCCCTGCTTGGCAAAGCGATGGGCATTCACAAGGAATGGGCGCCGGACGAGGTCAGCCTGGCCGTCAAAGAGGTCATCCAGTTGCCGCGCGAAAAAATCGAAGACCGCTTCGGGCTCGAAGGCGACGAGGGCGTCACGATCGAGTTTATGGGCGAAACGTCCTTGGGGATGGCCGGCATGGGCTTTTTGTATACGAATAAAGAAACGATTTCGCTGGGCGTTGGCGTGATGGTCAGTCATTTGCGCGACAAAAAGGTGAAGCCGTATGCCGTGCTTGACGCTGTCAAGCAGCATCCGATGATCCGCAAGCTGATTCAGGGCGGCGAAACGAAGGAATATTCGGGCCATCTGATTCCCGAAGGCGGCTTTCATTCGATCCCGACGCTGTCTGGGGCCGGTTGGGTCGTCTGCGGCGATGCGGCGCAGCTTGTCAATTTTGTGCACCGCGAAGGCACGAATCTGGCGATGACATCGGGCCGGCTGGCCGGCGAAGCGATTGTCGAAGCGAAAATGCGCGGCGACTACTCGGCCGCTTCGCTGCGGGCGTATGACCGGAAAATCGGCGAATCGTTTATCCACAAGGATTTGAAAAAATACAAGGGCATGCACCACTTCCTCAAGGAGCAGGACCCCGATCTCTTGTTCGACAAGCTGCCGCGAGCCTTGAATGAGGCGGCGTACCATATGTTTCTCGTCGACGGCACACCGAAAGCCGACAAGCAGCGCAAGGCGGTGGAGCTGATTCGCGGCGCCGCCGGCGGCACGCTGAATTTGATGAAGTTGGGATACAAAGGATGGAGGGCGATGAACGGATGAGCAGCAGCGATGTGTCCGATAAATTGTTTACCATCCGCTACAAATGCGACAGCCAGTCCCATCTGGTGATTAAGGATGCGCAGACATGCGTGAGTTGTGCGACCAAGGACTGCAACTTTTTTTGCCCGTCCGATGTGTATGAATGGGAGAAAAAGCTGAAAATCACGACCGTGGCCTACGAAAATTGCATCGAATGCGGCACCTGCCGGATCGCTTGCCCGTCCTACAATATCGATTGGGTGTATCCAAAGGGCGGGCACGGGATTACGTATAAATTTGGCTAAGGGCGTTGTTGGGGAGAAAAGAGGAGGCGGAAAGAGGAGGGGCGAAAAGAGGAAGGATGGCGAAACAAGCCTGCGCGGTGCAGGCTTTTTCGCGTTGTGGGAGCTGCGGGGGTATTGAGCCAGCCAGGTTCCTTTGAGATGTAAGCGAGGAAGGATGGCGAAGCAAGCCTGCGCAGTGCAAGCTTTTTCGCGTTGTGGGAGCTGTGGGGTATTGAGCCAGCCAGGTTCCTTTGAGATGCAAGCGAGGGAGGATGGCGAAGCAAGCCTGCGCAGTGCAAGCTTTTTCGCGTTGTGGGAGCTGTGGGGGTATGAGCCAGCCAGGTTCCTTTGAGATGCAAGCGAGGGAGGATGGCGAAGCAAGCCTGCGCAGTGCAGACTTTTTCGCGTTGTGGGGGCTGTGGGGGTATTGAGCCGGCCAGGTTCCTTTGAGATGCAAACAGGGTTATGCCGCTACACGTGGTAGCTGCCCAACGGCTCACTCAGCACCCAATCCAGCAGTTCGATCATATTGTCCAACTGCCCAGCTTGCTCTTGCAAGCGGCGGGCCGCCGTGTCGTCACCAGCTTCCGAGGCTCGGCTCAGCAGGAGCTGCCGCTGACTGGCCAGTTCGTTGCGTTTGCGTTTGATTTGGCTTTCTGTTCTCATGGGATCATCTCCTTTGACATGGAATTGCATCTGTCGTGAATAGCAGGGAAACCTCCGCCACTCCGCGAAAGGAAGCGATAAGGCGGCGTAGAGGTTGCATCGTCAATGAGGTGTTTGACGTGAAGCAAGGGCCGCATCGTGAAACAACGGTCGGCAGACGGCCATGCGGCAGGCGCCGCGCGCCAAACGTTGCGCATGGTGCGAAAGGACGGTGCGACGGGACTATCAGCAGCAGGAGCAGGTGCTGGCGACAGCCCGGAGTTTTGTCGATCTGCCGAAAACGAGTTTGGTCGATGCGGAGGATGACCTCGCCGACTTTTTTCTCAGTCAGGCACGATACAACTGCAGTGAACGCCTCCTGATCCCAAGCAGTTGCCCTGATTGTAATACAAGATGGGGTGCGCACTCAAATCACGGCTGGCCCGGCACGAAAAAAATACATAAACTGCGCGTGCGGCGGCTCTATTTTTCTGCAAAATCAGGTATAATTCTATTAACTATAACCAGAGGAGAGGCCATTGAATGAAAAAAATCGGCTCGACCCGTCTGCTGCCCACAAGCAAAACGATCGCTTGGGTAGCGGGCTCCATGCTGCTGCTGTCGTCTCCGGCGGCGGCGCAGGTGTTTAATTACGATATCAATCAAGATGGAAATGTACATATCGACGATGCGGTATTGTATATGAACCAGGCGCAACCCGCCGATTTGACGGGGGACAGCGTGTTTAACCGGCAGGATGTGCTGCATTATTTGAATCAGATTGAGCCGTTGTACACAACGCCCAATGCGGCCACAGCGCAGGTGTCCAACGAATCCGAGCTGCGTGCGGCTTTGGCGGACAGCAGCTATACGACGATCCGCTTGCTGAACAGCATTCAGGTTAGCGGCGATTTGACGATCGACCGATCGGTCTTTTTTACCGCCGATACGGATGTGACGCTGCAGGCCGATACATTTACGGCGACGATTGGCTTTTCCTTGTACCGCGTAACGTTGCAGGTCGATGTGGGCAGCAGCGGGACGGCAATGAAAAAAGCGATGATGTCTCCGGCGCAGGCGATCCTTGTCAGCGGCATCGACGGATTTAGCGGCCGGCTGCATTTGGAGTACGGCGGTTTGGGCGTGTATTATGCCGATGATAGCGGCCACTACGCGTTTGTGCTTAACGGTGAAGGGTTGCAGCATGCGTTGGATAATGCGGACATCGAGCAGATTCATTTGGTTGACGATGTGTTTGCGGACGCCCCGCTCGTCTTTACCGACCGGCAGTTGACGATCTCCAGCGCGTCGCCGGTGACGATCTATGCCCCGAGCGTTTCGGGGATCGGCAACAAAATTACGCTGACGAACGTCGGCATCAACAATGTTCTCGGCAATGCGACGGCGTATGCCAGCAATCCCGGAAACGGTGGAGCAATCGGCACGCACCCGCTGATTGCCGGCTCCGCCACGGACCCTGACGCCGGCGGCAGCGTGCAGTCGGTCACGCTGCGAATTATGGACAGCAACGGCAATTATGTGAATGCCGACGGGGAAGCGGTGGATGCTACACCGATCGACCTGACGGCGACGGGAACGACGAACTGGTCGCTGCAGATCGGCACGCATGGTTTGGCTCCGGGCGCTTATACGCTGCAGGTGACGGCGAATGACGGATTGCCGGGAACGACGAGCACGACGAGCTTTACGGTCGTGGAGCTGAACGCGGTGTTCGTCAGCACCGATTCACAGGATGATATGTTGACAGGGGATACGCTCCAGCTTTATGCCGGATACAGCCCGTTCGACGCCACCGCAAGCTTTCAATGGACCGTGACCGGTAGCACCTACGCGCAAATCGACAGCTCGGGCCTTCTGACCGCATTTCAAGCGGGTACGGCGCTGGTGAGCGCGCAGGATGTGTATACGGGCATTCAAGGAACCAAGCAAATTCATGTTTACGATTCGGCGATTTGGGCGCAAATTACGGCAGCCGCCCAAGCAGCTGCAGAAGACAACTTGGAGTTGTGGGAAGAGGTGGATCTCGATACGTTCATCAACGCCGGGTTTGTTGATCTGAATGAAGAGGTGATGCCGCCTTGGCTGCTGTCCGAGGCTAAGGATACGCTTACGATGTTGTACACGCAATTCCAGCCGTTAAACCAATGGACGCCGGCTGTGGTGCAGGCGCTTTTTGAATCGTATGTCCGCAACGTTCATTTGTGGCCGCTGCCGACAGATTCGTTTATGCTGACTTACGACTCGCCGACTTCCACGACCAATGCCAGCAAGGAAGCGTTCCATGTGTATAAAATCAGCGACGGCGTCAAAAGCGAGGTGCCGCTTGCAACGGTGCAATGGATTGAGGAAGAGGGGACGTACAAATTGGAATTTGTCGTAGAAGACGGCGCGAGCATCTCGACTTCCGATAGCGTCATTGTGGAATATAATGCCAGCAATGCCCAGTCCCCGCTGTCTCAGGAGAACGTCCCCAACCAGACCCAGACGCTTATGCCTTCGTTTATCCTGTACAGCGGTTTTATGCCGCAGGTGTAGGGCGTAGGCTTGGTGCAGGGGTTAAGGAGCGGTGATTGGAGAGCAGAGCTAAGAGGGCGGTGCTGAAAGAGTAATGCTGAAAGGACGGCTTGGAGAGCAATGCTTAAGGGCGATGCTGAAAGAGCTGGGTTTAACGAGCAGAGTTTTAAAGAGCAATGCTGAAAGAGCAATGCTAAAAAGCGATGCTAGAGAGCGATGCCTAGAGAGCAGGGCTTACGATGAAAAAAAGCGAACCCTTCCGAGTGCCGAGAGGCGGGCGGAAGGGTTTTGTTTTGGTGCGCAGCAGCGTTGGGGCTGACCGCCGTTGCCTGGCTGGCACGCATCGGGAGTCGTACGGTGGGAGGGATGGGAGTTAGTCGCGCTGTTCGCGTCGCCCTGCCAGGAAGGCGCGCAGCGCTTGTTCGGCGGCTTGCTCCAGCAGGACGGCGGCGTTGTGCATCGCCGCCTCCAGGCTCATCGGCGTTTGGATGATGCTGTGCACGCTGCTGATGCCGTGCTCGTGCAGCAGGCTGACGCCGTCGCCGACCGAGCCGGCCAGCGCCAGCACCGGCACGCCGTGACGCTTCGCCGCTTGGGCGATGCCAAGCGGCGCTTTGCCCGCGGCGGTCTGCGCGTCGATCCGGCCTTCGCCGGTGAAGACGAGCGCTGCGCCCGCCAAGTGGCGCTCCAGCCCGATCAGCTCGATGACCACATCGATGCCGCGCCGCTGCCGGGCTGGGAAAAACGCCTGAAAGGCGCCGCCGAGTCCGCCGGCCGCGCCTGCGCCCGGCTGATCGTGCAGCCGGACGCCGTTGTGGGCGGCGATGCGGTCGGCCCAGTGCCGCAGCGCCGCATCCAACGCCTCGACCGCCTGCGGCGAGGCGCCCTTCTGCGGCCCGAATACGCGGGCCGCGCCTTGGGCACCGATGAGCGGATGGCTCACATCGGTGGCGATCAGCCACTCGCTATCTGCGATGCGAGTGTCGAAGCCCGTATCGTCAATCGTGACGATACGGGCCAGCTCGGCGCCGCCGCAGCCGACAGGCCGGCCGGCGCTGTCGAGCAGGCGCATGCCAAGCGCCTGCAGCATCCCGGCGCCGCCGTCGGTCGTGGCGCTGCCTCCCAGCGCCAGGACGAAGCGGCGGCAGCCGCGGTCGAGCGCGGCGCGAATGAGCTGACCCGTACCGAAGGTCGTGGTCAGGAGCGGGTTGCGCCGCGCTGGCGGCACGAGGCCGAGCCCGGAGGCCGCGGCCATCTCGATAACGCAGACGGTATCGGCCGTCGGGTCCGTCCGCTGCGGGTCATCGTCTGCGTAAGAGGCACCGGCGCTGGACCAGCGTCGCTGGCCGCGGCTCGCGTCCGGTCCGGCGACCGCCGCGTCTTGGCCGCCGCCGCTCGCGCCCGGCTCCGCCACCCCGCTGCATCCAGCGCCACCGAGTCCCCCGCCGTCGCCGCTGCGGGCATCTCGTCTGCCGTCGCTGTCAAGCCCCCGCCCCTCTGCCGCTGCGCCTGCGTGCGCCGGCCCCGCCAGTCCGCCCCGCCCCGCCAGCGCTCGCGCCGCCGCGCCGCCCAGCACGGCGTAGGCGGCCTCGACCGGCTCGCCGAGCGGGCCGCTCACCACGACGCGCTCCAGCCGTCCGCCGGTCGCTTCGGCCAGACACGCGGCTGTGCCTTCGCCGCCGTCGCCGACGGGAAAGCGCCAGCACCGCGCATCCGGCAACACGCGGCGTATGCCGCGTTCGATGGCCAGCGCCGCTGCGGGAGCGGTCAAGCTGCCTTTAAAAGAATCGGGAGCAATGATGATGTTCATGGGCGGTTTACCTGCCTTTCAATGGAGTGTGCCTGCCGCCGGATAGTTACAAGCGTGCGGAAATGCGGTATGATAAATGGGAAAACATCACATGGAAGGTGAGGGAGATCAATGCTGCAACGACCGGAGCAGGATGAATATTTTGATTATTTTGCCCAGTATGTGGGACGGGTGCCGGACGGCGCGCTGGCGGATATTTTGAATCGGCAGATGGACGAGTTGTCCGCGATGGTGGCCGGTGTTGGCGAGGAGCAGGCGAACACAGGTTACGCGCCCGGCAAATGGAGTTTCAAGGAAGTGCTTGGCCATATGAGCGATACGGAGCGGGTGATGTCCTACCGGCTGCTGCGTGCGGCGCGGGGCGACCGGACTTCGCTGCCCGGCTTCGACCAGGATGTGTTCGTGCAAAACAGCTCGTTCGCCGCACAGACCGTAGCGCAGCTGCTGGCCGACTTTCGCGCGGTGCGTCGGGCGACGTTGGCGCTGTTGGCGGCGGTCAGCGATGAAGCGTGGCTGCGCAAGGGCGTAGTCAACGATCACGACATGTCCGCCCGTGCGCTGGCCTATGTCATCGCCGGCCATGCGCTGCACCACCAGCATGTGCTGCAAACGAAATATTTGTCCGCTGAATAACGGACGAGATCAACAAACACTGTTCGCGCAGATTGATTGTACCATTCCAATCGTAGCGGCATCGGAAAGCTTTTCCGGTGCTTTTTTTTCGTAAGGTGCAGCAGCCGGACGTCCGGCTACGAGTTTTCCCGGATACTTCGCTTCACTACATAAAACCCGTAGGCGATTAACCAAACAAGAAGTATAATTCCCTCATACCACAGCTTGAGAAGGAACAGGCAGGGCGACAGGATAAACAGAGCAAATAATAACCAGTTCAAGATAGAATGTCTAAATCGCTTTTTCATGATTACCAGGCTGAGGATCAGGATGATAAGCGCTCCGTAGATGACGAGTGCGGCCAGACTGGAGAGATACAATGTTTTTTTGGTGTTGAGCGGTTCGGTTGCATAGACGATAGTAAAAAGAACAACTGCTATCAGAATGATGATATTGATCAAAGTCTGAGCCAGCGGGTATAAAAAAGGAGCTATTTTGGTTTTGGTATAGTGGTCGATTCGATCGACGAGGTTATCGTCATTTTTAAAAGTAACAGAGTCATGCTGTTTATGTTTTAAGTTCGTCATCTCTTGCTTCAGCACAGCGTGGAAATTTTTTAATTGTTCCTTTCTGCTCGCCGCATCTGCTTCATCTTTACATTGATTGCATTGTTTCCATAGTTCATAGGGCAGCAGCGAGGAAGCCTTGGCCATCTTTTCAACCACATGGAGAAAATCGGATTGTTCCAGGAAAAATTTATAGATTTCCATTTCGAGCTCGGCATATACATCAATGGCTTTATCGATTCGTTGTTGACTGCTTTTGTGTTGGTCGATGAAACTGCTTCGCAGTTCCTTGTACATCCAAAAGGTGAGGATGATGAGGAGAATGTAGAAAAAGGAAATGCCGCCATTCGGAAACACCGTCTTAATCAACTCAATAATATAGCTCATGGACGCCACCTTTACCTGATTTATCTCAAGATACCGCTTGCTTGTCCGCGTTTGTCCGTCGTTTTACGGTGCATCCATCTTACCACAAACGCCAAAAAAAGGAACGAGACCCATGCACATCATGGGCATTCGTTCCTTGTAGGATTCTATCGAGAATTTAAGGTCTAGTAAAGCGTTAGCGAGCTAAAGCATTTTGGATCGGCACAAAAAAATTCCGCGTAAAGCGCGGGCGCTTCTCCTCGAAGGACTTCGACAGGCTGCTTTCTTTTAATACAGCGAAAGCGCCAGTGTGTCCCGTTCATTCAGCGAATGCAAAATCGCTTCGCAGCCGACGATTTCAATGCTGATCAAGGTATCCAGACATTTTTTGATCGCTTTGCGGCCCTTGACAACTTTGGACTCCAGCGCGTTTTTTAACAGATTGAATTTCTTTTTATTGGTTTCATCCGAATATACAGGCACTTTTTTGTTATGAATCGTGATGAACATCTTCATATCAATTCACCATCCTAGATTTTGGATATATACAATAGAATAAACGACAATTATTAATTTAACCTTAAAAAATCAAGACAAACTGACAAAAAGATAAATCTATTTCTATAAATATATACGTTCGAAGATTACCAGATGTTTCAGTCGCGGGGCAAAAAATTTTATTCCATTAACGCGGGCACGTCCCGCAATCTGCGCTTACGGCCATTAGGGCCGCTCCGGGCTGCGGCAAACCTTCTTGGGAGCAAGGTGTTGGCAAGGCGGCGAGGCGCATCGGCGCTCCTGATCTGCGCAAAGCTGCGGGGCGGATCGATCAGCTCCAATCGTTTTTTCCATTAATGACGTTTCAGCCACCGGATTGGTTCAATGGAAGGGAGCGATTTTGCCGCGAGGCGTGAAGGATGAAAACACGTGTTCATAATGATATAATGTGCTGTATCCGCGGGGTGTTCCGCAGCGTCGTGGAGCCGCCGTCAGGCCTTGGTCCGAGAGAGAATCGCCCGCAGCCAACAAGCTGTCATGAGAAAGCGGCTTTCCTCCATATAATTCTAGCAGGCTTGGGTTAGCGTCCGGGGGGGCTAGCGGGCCCAATTGCTTGCAGGAGGGGATAAAGCTGGCTGAAAAGCTGATTGTCGTATGTTTGTTAACGATGCTGATCCATGCTTCGGAGACGTCATCTTATGCGATCCGTTATGCGGGGGTGCGGATGGGGAAGCTGGCGGTGTCGCTGTCGCTGGCCGGCATGGTATTGCTCGTGTCGCGGACGTCGAATTTGCTGCAAGCGCCGCTGATGGGCAAAATCATCGACTTCGCGCGCCTGCACGAAGGTTACGATCTGGAGCGGGCGTTGCGGTTTATTCTCGGCGCTTCGGCGTTGGGGACGTTTGCGGCGATGATCATTTTCCCGTCGATGGTGATGCTCTGCTCGCGGATGATCGCACATTTGGAGACAAGCGGCTCGGTGGGCGGCATGCTGACGAGCGTCACGCTGGAGCGGCTCAAAAATGCCAAAAATCATTTGCGCAAGCCGAACCTGGCGATGCTCAAAGCTTTGCGCCTGTTCGGGGTGCCCAAGCGGCTGCTGCTGCTGAATTGTCTGGTCACGGCCGTTTACACGGTTGGCGTGCTCGGTTCGCTGTATGCGGCGTATCTCCAGCCGGAGCTGAGCACGACGGCGTCGCAGTCGTCGGGGCTGATCAACGGGATCGCCACGATCATCCTGACGTTGTTTATCGACCCGCAGCTGGCGATGCTGACGGATCAGGCGATGGAAAGCAAAACGAAAAGCGCGCGGCTTGGCAAAGTATTCGCTTTGCTGATGGTGTCGCGTTTTATCGGCACGGTGCTGGCGCAACTGCTGCTGCTGCCGGCGGCGCATTGGATCATTTTCATCATTCGGCTGCTCTAGCGCCCGGATGCACCGCCGGACAGGCTGACAATATTCGTGAAGGTGTGAACAAGGACTTATGACGCAAAATCAACAACGCAAGGCGATCGTTCCGGGGGCGGAGGTCGCGATTGTGCTCAAGCAGGACCAGCGCACGGGCAAGCTGACTCACGGCATCGTCAAAGATATTTTGACCAAATCGCCTCAGCACCCGCACGGCATCAAGGTCAGGCTGCAGGACGGGCAGGTGGGCCGCGTCAAGACGATCGTCTCCATGCCTGACGCAACTCGCGCCGGCAGCAGTCCAACAAGCAACCCAACGGCGGCGCCGCAACCCGCGCAGGAAGCGCCGGACCAGCCGTAAACCGAACCTCGCACCGCTGCGCCCGACCGCCTAGAGCGGTCCTTGCTGCCTGTATACTTTGGGCGTTACGCCGTATTTTTCTTTGAATACCCGGTGAAAATACGGATAGCTGCCGAAGCCGCAGCTTTCGGCAATATGCTCCAGCGACATGGAGCTGTAGTGCATGCGCTCGATGGCGCTGGACAGGCGCACTTCCAGGGCGTATTGCACCATCGTTTTGCCGAAAATTTCCTTGAACAGGTGGACGGCGCGTGAGACGCTGAGGCCGACATGGCGGGCGACGTCTTCGACTTTGAAGGTGACGGTGGCGTGCGCTTCAATGAAGCGTTTCATGCGCGTTCCGGTAAAGGGCCGTCCCTGGGCGGCGAACGTTTCGGTGGCGGCGCGCTCCAGATACAGGCACAGCGAGCGCAGCAGGTAGCCGCTCAGCTCGAGATTTTCGTCCTCCATGCGCCGTTTCTCGAGAATGAGCTGGCGCCACAAGGAAATCAGGCGCGGGTCGAGATCGATGCGGCAGCAGTTCGGTTTGGCCGAGCGGGCCCACCAGGACTGAATCCAGGTGCCGCGGCAGAACAAGTAGTAGTCGCCGCTGGCGATTTTGCCGTCGTTGTGGCCGTTTCCATGATCTTCAATGTTGAGTTCATACGGGCTGCCGGGAGGAAACATCAAGAGGTCGCCGGGAGCGACGGGGCGCATGCGCCCTTCGACCAGCGCTTCGGCTTCGCCTTCGGTTTGCAAGCGGAATAGGAAGAAATTCAACCCGCCCTTCGTGCTGATATGAAATTGCTCCATATGATAGGAGTACCCGCAGGCAAGCAATTCCGTCTCCATGTTCAAGCTCCTTTTATAGCAAAATAAGAGATGTTTTGATTATATCGTGAATGGTCTATCAAGCCAATAGCCGTTACAATGTAATCAAATAAGGTAATGTGTTTCACACACAAACAGACCCCAGGAAAAGAGGAACTTCCATGAAGCGTTTGGGAATTGGGTTGCAGTTGTACACGCTGCGGGATGAGTTGGAGAAGGACTTTAAAGGCGTGCTGCGGGAAGTGGCGGCTTTGGGTTATGAAGGTGTTGAATTTGCCGGTTATTATGATACCGCGGCGGCTGAATTGAAGCAGTTGCTCGATGAACTGGGATTGAAAGCAATTGGCAGTCATGTCAGTGTAGAGAAGCTGAGAGACAACCTCCAGGGTGAAATGGATTACCTGAAGACGATCGGCGGCAAATACCTGATTTGTCCATATGTAGCACCGGAAAATCGTCAGAAACCGGAGGATTGGAAAACGCTGTTTGCGTTTTTTGCGCAAGTTGCCGCGGAAGCCAAGAAGCAAGGCCTGCAATTTTTGTATCATAATCATGAATTTGAATTTGAGATGGAAGTGGACGGGCGTTCCGCGTTTGACGCACTGTACGCTTCGACCGATCGCGAAGAAGTCCAGGTGGAGCTGGACGTATGTTGGGTGCAGTTTTCCGGCAATGACCCACTCGCCTATATCGCGAATTATGCCGGCCGTCTGCCGCTCATTCACTTCAAGGATTTCACGAAGGATGCGGAAGGCAAAATCGTCACGCTGGAGCTTGGCCTTGGCGTAGTCCAACTGGATCAAGTGATTCAAGCGGCTGAGCGCGCAGGCGCCGAGTGGCTGATCGTCGAGCAGGACCGTTGCCAGAAAGCTCCGCTGACCAGCATTGCGAACAGCATGAACTGGGTGAAAGAACACTACACGCAAGTGCATCAATAATCGAAGGAGCTTACGACCCATGAGTAAAATTAAAGTAGCCGTGATCGGTTGCGGCGCGATTTCCAAGCATAGACACATCCCTGAATACGCCACGAATCCGCATGTAGAGCTCGTTGCGTTCGTTGACCCGAATCTGGAGCGAGCGCAAGCGTACGCCCAAGCCCATGGCGGCAAAGCGTACAGCAGCTACCAAGAATTGTTCAGCAATGAGAAAGTCGACGCTGTCAGCGTATGTACGCCCAACGTGCTGCACGCTGAGGTAGCGATTGCCGCGGCTAACGCCGGCGCGCATGTGCTTGTCGAGAAGCCGATGGCGACAACGACGGAGGAAGGCGAAGCGATGATCGCAGCCGCCCGCCAGAACAATGTGTTCCTGATGGTCGGCCATAACCAGCGCCTGATGCCGCCGCACGTCAAAGCAAAGGAACTGCTGGCGACCGGACGCATGGGCAAAGTGCTGACGTTCCGCACGGCTTTTGGCCATGGCGGACCGGAGAACTGGTCGGTAGACGGTCAAGGCAGCTGGTTTTTCCGCAAGGAAGAAGCGATTATGGGCGCGATGGGCGACCTGGGCGTTCACAAGTCCGACCTGATCCGCTATTTGCTCGACGACGAAGTGGCGGAGGTCGCATCGTTTATCAGCACGCTGCATAAGCAAGGCGATGTCGACGACAACGCAACGTGCATCCTGCGCATGAAATCCGGCACGATTGGCACGCTGGTGGCCAGCTGGACGTCCTACAAGGGCGAAGACAACAGCACCGTGTTGTGGTGCGAAAACGGTGTGATGAAAATCAACGCCGACCCGGACGATCAAGTCATCCTTGATCTGAAGAACGGCTCCACCGAGCGTTACAAGGTTGGCGAAATCGCCACCAACGACAAGCAAACGAAAAGCGGCATCATCGACGAGTTCATCGATTGCATCGTGAACCATCGCGCGCCAAGCATTTCCGGTGAAGAAGGCTTGCGTTCCCTGCAAGTCATCCTGGGCGCTTTCGAATCCCAGCAAACCGGCCAAATCGTCAAGCTGTAATCCCGCTAACGGCCTTTGGGCTATTGACTTTACGTATTTCGTCTCCCCCCCATATATAGATTTAGACCGCACTTGGCGCACTTGGCGCGGAGCTGTGGTCTCTTTTTTTCTTGGCTGATGAAGAGAGTGACATATGGAAAAAAATGTGATACTGTTAACTTGTCGTATGAATTGAACAAAATACTAGGGTAACATATGCGTGCAACGAAAATCAGGCACTTCCATCTATAACTGAGAGCTTGGGGGTCTGTAAATTCATGGCAGCACCAATCATGCCATTGATCAAAATGATAGAGAAAAAGGAGAATGATTTATGAGGTACAATAAAACGATCTTTGCGGCCGTCGCTGCAGTACTGGTATTCAGTTGTTTTTCGTCTGGAGCAAAAGCTGCAGAATCCAGCAATGGCGATCTTCGGATGATCCCGGTTATTGTCAATGGGCAGAAAGTCAAATTTCCTGACACGGAACCATTCATTAACAAGGATGGGCGTACTATGGTTCCTGTACGTTTTATCAGCGAAAAGTTGGGCGGGACCGTGGCATGGGATTCTGACACACACATCGTAACGATCCAAAGCGGGAGCAAAGAGATCACGCTTCCGATTGGCTCCAAAGCAGTCAAGGTAGATGGGAAAGAAATCTCTTTGGATACTTCCGCTGCTCTTGAGGAAGGTCGTACGGTAGTGCCTCTTCGTTTTGTAAGCGAAGTATTGGACTCCACGGTTGAATGGGATGATGCAGCTCACGCTGTCAAAATTACTGATGCCGCTTATGCGGCCAAGGTGGCTCAAGGTGAGATATCTTTGGATGCTTGGGGGAGGGAGCTTAGTAAAACTTGGGACCCCGATTGGATCAGGCTTTCGGACCTTCCGCAAGAATTTTACGATATCCCTACTCTCTCCAGTCTTGCTTTAAGTGAGAGCAATCGATCCATGTTTCATTCGTCAAACCCTTGGACAATAGAGGACCTGAACGCTACGGCAAACAGAATAAAGAAATATTATGCTGTGGTCCTGAATGTGGATTATCGCACTATAGATGAGGATGCTTTCATAAAGGGGATACTGGAGACTATGCCCGATACCAGAAAATCCAGTATTGATTTGTTTACTCACGTAGGTAAGTTATATGTTGCATGGGCAAAAGAAAATCACATCATAACCAAAGGTTATGCGGATCCAGAAATATCTCAGATAAGATCAGATGGGGGGTATCCTGTAGTTAGGACTCATTTTAAGTTCATGATTATTTCAGCGGACGATACGTCTCAAACATTTATAGATAATTGGGATGTGTCTGAAAAATCGGAATCCATATTTCTAAAAAAGAATGTTTGGTACGATGGCTATGCAGACGTCACGACGGTTACTTACGTAGGCACAGATCCTCGCCAGCACATCGTGATCTCGGGCGGAGAGCACATGTTCAAAAAGAACAGATACTTCTACAACGAGATCACATCCTAAGTAAAGTTTCTTATTGAGGATCAGGAGGATAACAAGTTGGGAAAGTTACGTAAATTATTTGTGATATTGCTATCAACTCTCATTTTCATATCTGTTTTACCTGTAGCCCCCCAGCGGGTTACTGCTGCCGGAGCAGGGGAAGACGGTACAGATACTGTAAATAAATTCCGATCTGATCTCTGACTATATAGACAGACTTTCCAATGCGATCAGCGCCGAAGCTTTGAATCAATTAAAAGCTGGAGAAAAGCGTGTAGTAGACGGCAGCCTTACGATCGAGATTTCTGGAGCGGATTATCTGGTGAAGGTATCTTGGTAACGACCTATACATACAGCTAAGGTGCTGCAATGGAAAGAACCATGATAGAATTTCTTTACCATGTCGACAGCGAACGATGCATAGCGTATATGATGCCGATGCGCAAAAACAGGCCACGCGCTGCCCGACGACGGGTGGCTGCGTGGCCTGTTGCATGTGTACTTAACGTCCGCCGATATCGATCGGCCAGGCGTTGGAATGACCGATGATGGTATCTTTGGAATCCTTGACGTTGAGTTGAATATCCCAAGTTCCCGGCTTGAGCAGGTCGCCTTCGACCTTGGCCGTGACCCGTTGGTCGGTTTCCCAGGTTGTCGGCAGCGCTGTGCCGTTTAAGGTGACGTAGCCAAGCGGCGGAATGTTCTGGCCGGAGACGGTTAACGTGATGCTGTCGCGGCCCGACAAGTCCTGGGTATCGGCTTTGACCCCGTCGATCGTGATCGGCCCGAAGCCCAGCATGTAGGACGGGTTGATGATCGGCGTCGTGTAGTTTTGGTAGGCGTGGCGTTCGCCAAACAAAATATCGTATTGCAGTGTTTCGTAGTCTTTCAAATCATCCGGGTTGATGTTCATTTCCGCGTAATGGTCCTGCGGCGGGATGACCGGAATTTTTTGCGAAAGCTGGGACAAGAAATCGGTATAATAGCTGCCTTGCTGGCCTGACAGTTGGACCAAATACGGTCCGAGGAAGGAAGGGCTGATGTGCAGCGTATCCTTCGATTTGTCGGGCGGCAGGTAGTTGTTCCAGACGACGAGCGGAACGTGATGGATTTTGCTCAGGAAATCCGGGTCGTCTTTGCCGCTGATGTATTTCGTATCGATATATGTGGCGTAATCGTCGCCGAGATAAGGCAGGTGATCGCCCCAGAATGCGATAATCGTTGGTTCTTGGATGGCGGTGTAATAGTCGACGAGATCCTTGAGCATCTTGTCGGCATCGCTGATGCCTTGCGACAACGTCTCCAGCATGCCTTTTGAGGTCGGCGACATGTCGCCTTCGACGTCGATTGTATTTTGGCTGAACTTGCCGGGCATAAAGTGGAAATGATTTTCCATGGTGTTGGCGAAAATGAAATCCGGTCCCTGGCTGAGCGACGTCGCTTCGATGATGTTGGCCGTGACTTCGCTGTCGGCGATATACGGACCGACGTAATGCGGCTTGAAATATTCAATCGGGATGTAACGGGAGAAGCCGAAATCCTGATATACTTTGTTGCTGTTGAAATACCAGTTGTAGAACGGGCTGATCGCAGTCGACGTATAGCCCTGGCGGGCATAAATGCTGGCGAGCGAATCGACCTCATGGTCGATGAACTGATTGTACGGCACCGAACCTTCGGGCAAAAAGCGCATCGAGTTGCCGGTCAGCACCTCGAATTCGACGTTGGCGGTGCCGCCGCCATACTGCGGGGACAACATCCAGCCGCCGGAGCCGGTTTGCTGCAGCTTGTGGAACGTCGGGATCGGGTCGCGGCTGAATTTCAGCCCGGGAATGACCGTCGGGTCCCAGAACGCTTCGCTGAGCACGACGATCACGTTCGGCTTGACGTCGCCTGTGGCGATACCGCCGGCTTTGGCCGGGTTGTTCGCCTGATTGACGATGGCCGCTACGGCCTGGTCGTCATAACCTTCCTGCGTATCGTCAAACATGATGCGGGTGTTCAGGATCGTCGCGAGCGCGAAGCCGTTGTCGGAGACATTGCCGGCCTGATTCCATTTTTGCGCCTCAATGCCTGACAGCTCTTCGACCGGCACCGGCTTGTCCGTGTAGACAAGCGCGAGCATCAGCACAGCCAACACGGCGATAATGCCGCGTTCGGTCCAGGAGATTTTTTTGATGAACAACGGGGTGCGGTACAGCAGCAAGTAGCTGAAGCCGACGAAGAGCACGACGCCGATCAAGGTGCGGACGCTCAGGATATTGGTAATGTACTGCACCATATCTTTCGTTTCGCCGCTGAGCACGAAATCCCAGGGCAGGAGCGGCACGCCGAGCATTTTCAGCTTGATGCCGCTAATGAGGGCGAGGATGAACAGGATCGTCGACAGCACCCAATAAGCGATGCGGGTGCGGCCGATCAGCGCCGTGAACAGCAGCATCAGTCCGGCCACGACCCAGACGTTAAAAAGCAGCGCAATGACGTGGTGAAACCCCCACGAAACGAGCTGGCTGTAGTGCCCGCGGCTGAGCACTTCCATCAGCAGCACGGGAAGCAGGGCCGCTAACAAGATGGGCAAGCGTTTGCTCACCAGCGACCCGGTCCATTTTAATTTGGCATTCATTTTGGTCAGATCTCCCATGTATCGATAATGGTCAACAACCTTTTCATTATAGCACGGGAACCGCAATTATTCGACAGTACCGCGTCTAACAATTTTTGCGTCGATTTCGGCAGTGACGGGCATCTCGGGAAAAATCACATCTGTCCATTCGTCCATATCCAGCTCTTTGCCGGGCATCTGCTGGCGATACATGTCGCCGAAGCCGACAGGGTCGCTGTGCAGCTTCTGCAGCTTGCTGACGAGCGTCTGAATATCCGTGCTCAGCTTGGCGTTCAAATCGCGCTCCAGCTTGCGCACATCCTCGGGATTGCGCATGCGCGGGCCGTCATTTTCGTCCAAATCGGCATCAAAGCTCAGACGGATGACAATGCGCTCGCGGTTGACGGTAATTTTGCTTTTGTAGCGGTTGATCGTCATCGTGGCGCCGTCGCTGTGCAAAAGTGTCGTTTGCAGCTTGTTGTTTTGCAGCAGCTGCAAATACATCGTCTCCTGCGGCGTCAGGTTGCCGACCAGCTTGTCGCGGCGAAACACGCCGAGATCGGCGATATCGATGCGGTTGCCGCCTTTGATATTTTCCACGAACATGGCGCAAGGGCTTTTGCCGGGTTCCTCCGATAAGGAATAGAACTGATACAGCAGCATCGGCAGCACCTCCATCGTATCCGAACCGGCTTGCGAAAACACGTCGACGAACAGGTCCGAGGGCGATTCGGGAATTTGCGGGCTTGTTTCCAGCACATTCCGCGTGCTGCCGCGCGTCAGGGCGATCCAGGCAATCGGCTGAAATTCGCTGCGCCGCGTAAACAAGTCGAGATATGGATTCAGGCCGGAACGGGCGAGCTCATCGGAGAACAAAATGATTTTCATATGCCCGAACTGAATGTCGCGGGAGTTGCGGCGCTTCATCTTGAACAGCGCTTCGGAAATATTGTGGGCTTCCTCGGTCAAGATGTAGTTGGGCGAACGATTGGTGGTCGGCGTGCCGCCGGAGGAAAGCGCGGCAAACCGTCCGGCGACGGCGATGACGGCATGCACCTTGACGCCAAGCTCGCTTTTGTCAACGCCAAGCGCCGTGACGAACGTAATGCGGTTGATCTGCTTGACATCCGAGCAGCCGCACAGGATCAGACCGAGCAGCGCAAGTGCAAGCGCGAGGCGGGTGCCTGGGTTCACAGCGGCTTCCTCCTTAACTTGACCCCCGCGTAGAGCAGCAGAGGCGTCAGCAAAATAATCCCCAGCGTGGCCAAACCAAGCGGCACGGCAAGGCCGCGGGCCAAAAACGGCGAGGTGCCAAACCATTCGGCCGCGGCGATGAGCGCCGCCGTGACGGCAATCATGTACACGTTGACGCGAATGCCCAGCACGCCGGCGAGCGAGCGGGCCGCACAGCGCAGCAGGAAGGCTGTACCGACGAATTGCATGAACTTCCAGTACAAAATCCATAAAAAGACGATGCGTTCCAGCACGAAATTTTCAATGCGCACCGTATTGAGCAGGCTGTAGGTTAAATACACGATTTGTTTGGCGCGGGTGATGCCGAAGTTGGCGATGCCCGCGGCCATGAAATAGGTCGTCATCAGCGCAATCAGCGTGCAGCCCAGCGTGACGGAAAGCCGGCTGAACGTATGTTTCTTGTCCTGGATCAGCCCCAGCGCAGCCAAGGGCAAATAGACCAGCATGGCACAGGAGAACGAATGCAGCGGATTGTCCATTTCCATGGGCGCAATGACCGGCATGACCCAGCTCCAGTTCAGACTCATCAGCGGGATCAGCGAGATCGCAAAGAAAAACGGGAACACGAAAATCATCATGACATGCGCGTACCGGGCCATCGTCTTCAGCGGAAAGCTGCCGACAATGGCAGCGATTGCGGTTTCGATCAGCACGAAAAAACGCAGGTTTCCGTTCAGCAGCGTTTTGGAGATAAAGTCGCCGGACAAATACGTGTAGTAGACGGCGCCGCCGATAAACAGCAGCGCGTAAAGCAGATAAAACGTCTTTTCCGTCAACTTGCCGCCAACGCGTCGCGCGGCGAGCATAAAGGACATTCCGGCCGACAGCGCCACACGGTGATACAGCCAGACGCTAAGCCAAATAACGAGCAGACAAGGCGCAAAAATCCAGATGCTGTTGCGCCCGATGCCAAGCAGCACGAGCGCCGGGGCCCGCGTGACAGAGAGCCCGATCATCACAATAAACAGCAAAATCGGGTAGTGAATGCTTTCCTCCTGAGGCAAACGCATTACCACTCCTCCCCTTCCGCCAGCGATTTGCGCTTCGTTCCCGCCGCCCGATAGCTGTAGCTGGAAGGACGCAGCCGCGCCCATATCGCCGGGAGGCGGACGATCGAATCACGCACCAGATCCTTGTAATGAAACGTAGCAAAAGGCGCGGCGTAGGGGACCCCAAAGGAATCGAGATGGCAGATGTAAAGACCAATCAGCGCGCTGCCGACGACAACGCCGTACAACCCCCAGGGAATGGACAGCAAGACGAGAAAAAAGCTGCACAGCCGCCAAGCCAGCCCGACCATGTAATTGGGGGCGGTATAGCTGCCGATGGCCGTCGTGGCCGTAATCACGATCATAATATAGCTGATCAGATGGGATTGGGCGGCTGCGGTGCCGATAATCAGACCGCCGACAATGGTGGCGGTGCCGCCGATCGTTTTGGGCAGCCTGACGGTCGCTTCGTTAATCAGCTCCATCAAAAGCAGCATAATGACAACTTCAATATAAGCCGGGTACGGGACGCCTTCGCGGCTGGAGGCGACGGCCAGCATGAACTGGACGCGAAAAACGTCTTGATTAACCGCGGTAATGGCAATGTAGAGCGCAGGCAAAAACAGTGTAATGGCCAGCCCCAGCATGCGCACGAGCCGCAAAAACGTGCCGGACAAGCTGGGAAAGTAATAGTCGTCGGAAGTTTCATACAAGCAGGTCATTGTCACCGGCAGGATCAGACAGGTCGGCGTCGTGTCGCAGAAAATAAGGAATCTCCCTTCCATCAAGGCCGAGACCGCTTTGTCAGGGCGTTCGGTCGATTGGAACATCGGAAACGGCGACAGCCGCTGCCGGGTGGCGAGATAGCCGATTTGCGTCGTGTCCAGCAGCAGGTCGAGCTTGATGTCCTGCAGGCGCTCGCGAAATTGCCTCAGCGCCGACTCGTTGACGAGCTTGTCCATAAAGACCAGCCGCACTCTGGTTTGCGAATCGCTCCCGAACAAGTATTCCTCGACGCGCAGCGCATCGCTGCGCACGCGGCGGCGAATCATCGACAAGTTGACCTCAAGATCTTCGATGAAAGAGTCCTTCGGTCCGATCAGTGTGCTTTCCCGTTCGGGCTGAGAGACGGTACGGTTGTTCCAGTTGGCGCTTTTGACCGCCAGGGCGGCGCGATGGCCGCTGAACATGATCAGGCAGTTGCCGGCCACAAGCTGCTGCGCCAGATGTTCCGGTTCGGCGATCACAACTTTGCCGAGCGAACCGAGACTGCGGTGCACCGGATGGTCCCAGAAAGCGCCGGGCTGCTGCGCGCAGGCGTTCGCCGCTTCGAGTAGCGGAACGAGCAACTGGGTGTGCATAAATTCGCGGTCGGCCGTCGACTGCAAATAAACGAGCAGCGCGAGCGGTTCCATATCGGCGGGCTGAACGATCGATTGCATGCACAAATCGGCGGGCCGACCCATAAATTGGGCAAGCTCTTCATATAATTCAAATAAAGGCTTCACGTCGCAAGCTCACCCTCCTTTGGATCAAAGCTTATTTTTCCGCAAAATCCGCAGGTTATTCCGCTTTTTCTCGGTTTTTCACCGATTAGGAAGGAGTGAGAGCGCGCGATAGAGAATTATATTCTATAGATAAATAAAGGGAGGGGTTTACTGTGAATTTTGAAGCAAACGGTCAAATGAAGCCGGGGGCGCAACTTCGGCACAAAAAGCTGACAAAAATCGCCCTTTTGCGTCGGGCCGTGTTTTTGCTGCTCGGTTCCGCGTTGGTATCGGTTGGGTTGGAGGTTTTTCTCGTACCTAATCATATTATTGATGGCGGTATTGTCGGCATTTCGATCATGCTTTCGTATTTGGGCGACGTGCCGGTCGGTATTTTTCTGACGCTTTTAAACTTGCCGTTTCTATATGTGGGCTACAAGCTGATCGGGAAAACGTTCGCGTTTTCCACCTTGTTTGCGATTTTGCTGATGTCGGTGGGCACGACGCTGCTGCATTCGGTGAAGCCGTTTACGATCGAACCGCTGCTCGCCGCGGTGTTCGGGGGGATCATTCTGGGGATCGGCGTCGGCATGGTGATCCGCTTTGGCGGATCGCTTGACGGTACGGAAATTATCGCGATTCTCGTCAGCAAGCGTATGCCGTTTTCGGTCGGCGAGGTGGTGATGTTTTTCAACCTCTTCATTCTGGGCAGCGCCGGCTTCGTGTTTGGCTGGGACAATGCGATGTATTCGCTGATTGCGTATTATATTGCTTTTAAAATGATCGACATTACGATCGAGGGCTTTGACGAGTCGAAATCGGTGTGGATCATCAGCGAGCATTACCGCGATATCGGCGATGCGCTGCTTGACCGGCTCGGCCGCGGGGTGACGTACCTGGAGGGAGAAGGCGGATTTAGCGGAGATACGAAAAAGGTGGTTTTCTGCGTTATTACGCGACTGGAGGAGGCCAAGCTCAAAGCGATCGTGGATGAACTCGACCCCAGCGCATTTTTGGCCGTTGGCAACATCCACGATGTGAAGGGCGGACGCTTCAAGAAAAAAGACATTCACTGACGTTCCGAATCGCCGTTTTTGCGTTCGAAAAGTCCCAGCTCGCGCAGCTTTTGCGCCGCTTCCTTGCTGCTGGCTGTGCCGAGTTTTTTGAGAATATGCCCAACGTGAATTTTGACCGTGCGCAGCGAGATGAAAAATTTGCCGGCGATTTCCGTCTGGGTGTGTCCCTGGTCGATCAATTCCAGCACCTGCAGTTCGGTTGGCGTAATCAGCGCCTGCACTTCCTTGACTTTAAATTCATGCTCCATCCGCTTCAACCGGCGGAATTCCTCGCGCATTTGCTCGGCGACGGCGGCATTGATCGCCGCTTTCCGGGCATACGCGGCGCGGATGACGTCCGGCAGCTCCTCAAAACTCGATTTGATCTGGTAGTCAATGGCGCCGGCCTGAAACGACCGAAAGATCAAATCCTTCTCCTCCATCGAGGTCAGCATCACGACCTTGACGCCCCAAGCGGCGACGGCTTCTTCCGCAAGCCGGATGCCCGCAGGCTCCTCGCCGAGCATAATATCCATCAACGTCACATCGGCCAACGGCGCCGACTCCCGAAACAGGCGCTCTGCCGCTTCCGGGCTGGAGGCGGTTGCGACAACCTTCATATCCTCCTGCCGGTTCAGGTAGGCGGTCAAACCGCGTTGCCAATCGGGATCGTCTTCGACGATCAACAGTCTAATCGGTTCCATATCTTTTATTCCTCCGCTGTTTGCAAACTGGAGAACGCTAACGCTCCCGGAAAAATCAAAAAGACGGTTGTGCCCTGGCCGGGTTCGCTTTTCAACTCCAGCGATCCGCCATGGCTTTTCATCACATTGTAGCAGTAGGCCAGTCCAAGGCCAAAGTTGTGGCGGCTGCCGCTTTTGGTGGTGTAAAACGGCTCCAGCACCCGCGCCAGTACGGCTTTGTCCATGCCGGTCCCCGAGTCCTTGATTTCCAGCACGATGCTGCGCTTGGCGGTAAACGCCCGCACCGTGATGTCGCCGCCCGCGGGCATCGCTTCCATGGCATTGATCAGCACATTGCTGAGCGTTTCGGCGATTTGCGCCCGGTCCATCCGCAGCACCAGCCCTTGCGGCACAGCGAGCCGCAGCGTCACGCCGGCCAGCGCCGGTCGCAGCGAAGCGACGACGCCCTGCACCAGCTCGCGCAGCTCGACGGGCGTCTGGCGCATCGGCACCCCTTGCGTTTGCTCGTGAACGCGGGTGATCATGTCGCGGATGTGCTCGGAGGCGGAGATCAGCACCTGCAGGTCTTCGATCAGCTCCGGCTGGTCCGTTTCTTCGGCGTACAGCTTCATTTTTTCGGAGAACAGCCGGATTTTGCCGACATCGTTTTTGATCGCGTGGTTGAGAATCGCCGTCCCCGACGTGATCGCGCGCAGCGTGGAATCGAGCTTGCGCCTTTCGATCAGCAGGCGAATGTCGAGAAAGCCGTATTTGAAAAAGGTGAATACGAAAAACGGCACGATGACCGCCAGCACCCACGTATTGTACACCCACATGCGGTAGAAGCCGAACACCGGCAGCATGTAGTTGAGGATGGAAAAGCTGACGACCGGCGGCAGCAGCGCCAGGCACGTGTACAGATGCGTGCGCTGCATCGAGCGCAGCCGTTCGCGGCGCAGCGCAATCAGCACCGCGCTGATGAGAATGTACGGCACGGCCCAAGGGGCGACGGCTGCGAACATGATCGGCATGTCGGCCGTATACCAGGGGGTGAACGCCAGGCAGGCTAGCGGCGGCAGCAGCAGCAAAGCGGGCAGCAGCTTGCGGACCCGCGCGCCGGACCAAGCCGGGTTGTAATGCAGCGCCAGCCGCGCGAACGAATACGGCAGACCGTAATAGGAGCAGACCGATGAGGCGGACTGCACGTGGTACAGCGCCCGCTCCAGCCGCGGATTGGACAGGTGCGCGTGAACGTACGGGATGACGCTGGCGTCAAACAGCGCGGCCAGCGCGCCGATGCCGCCGCAGAACGCGACGGCGCTCATCCAGCGCATCGTTGCCGCGCGCGGGTCGACCAGCAGCAGGAGGAGAGCGATCAGCCATAATGCAAATAACACGAACAACATGAATGAAGCCCTCCCTCCATGGATAACGTTTCCTCTATTGTGGCATGAGGGCTAGTTTTGCACAAGAGTGAACGTGTGGTTTGGAGGCAGGAAATGGGAGAAGGGCACCGAATACGTTGAGGTGGAAGATGGAGAATAAGGAGGAGATGACCATCACCGATCATCGAAAACTCACCTGGAGCGATCTGTCGATCGTCGGCAAGCTGGCGCTGATTATGCTGGCGGCGGCGTTGTTCAGCGCATTGTTTGCCCTGGTTCCGGTGATATTGGACGTTGTCCGCAACCCGGGGCTGTCCATCAAAGACATAGATGCGATTGAAGCCGACCCTTGGGTGGCGCGGGGGATGTTGTGGGCGCAAATGATTGGGTTTGTGGCGGCGGTTGCGCTGATGTTCGGCGCTTTTGAGCGTCGGCGCGGCTGGAAGCTTGGGTTCCGGCTGGAGGGCTGCCTCGTCCGTCTGGCCGAAGGATTGGGTTTGGGCTTCGGGCTGATCACGCTCAGCTTTCTGCTGATTTGGCTGTGCGGCGGCGTCCGTGTGGTCAGCTATGACTGGACGCCCGGACTGCTCGGCGAGCTGCTGGGCGGTTTGCTGCTGTTTGCCGGCGTGGCGCTGAACGAGGAATTGTTTTCCCGCGGTTATGTGCAGGGCTTGCTGTCGCATCGCTTCGGGCCGCTATGGGGCATCGGCTTGTCGACGCTGCTGTTTGCGTTGCTGCATGCGTTTAATCCGGGCGTCTGGGCTTCGCCGCTGCCGTTTATCAATTTATGTCTGGCCGGCTTGCTGCTTGGTTTGGCCCGCGAGGTGTCGGGCAGCTTGTGGATGCCGCTGGGCCTGCATCTGTTTTGGAACTATTTCCAAGGTTATGTGTACGGCTTCAAGGTGTCCGGGCTGGAGCTGACGACCTGGCTGCGTCTGGAGACGGGCGGCCCGGCGTTTGTGTCGGGCGGCGCATTTGGCGCCGAGGGCAGTTTGGTGACAGCGGTCGTGCTGGCCGCCGGCATCACGCTGCTCGCCGCTCGTTACCCGTATCGCCGGGTTCGTCCCGCAGCGGGCGAGGATGCCGGAGAAAAGAGGTTGTTCCCATGACTCGTTATGCCGTGATTGCCGATTATTGGGACGGTGAGCTGACGTTTGTGCTGCTCGACCGCGCCGCGCAGGCCGAAGCGGCTGTCGTGCCTGCGGTTGGCTTTCATCTGTTTCGCTTCGCGGTGCGGGGCGAGCCGTATATCGCGGCCCCGCCGACGCTCGCCGCGCTGCGCGATGCCACGTCGCGCTATGGCGTGCCGATCTTGTTCCCGCCGGGCCGTGTCCGCGGCGCGGCCTTCCGCTTCGCCGGGCGCGACTACCGGCTCCCGGCCAACCGCGCGCCGGATCACGCCCACGGCGAGCTGCGCGACCTGCCGTGGCGCGTCGAGGCGCACGGCGCGGATGTGGAGGGCGGCGCCTGGGTCAGCGCCGCCCTCGATCTGGCGCAGCATGAGCGCGTGTCGGCCTATTGGCCGCACGACTGCGGGCTGCGCCTGACGTACCGCTTGCGGGGCGGTGAGCTGCTGCTGGAAGGCAGCGTGACGAACCGCAGCGCGGAAGCGATGCCGCTGGCGCTCGGCTTCCATCCCTACTTTGCCGTAGGGAAGGAGGAGGCCGAGCGCACGCGGGTGGCGTTGCCAGCGGCCCGGGAGTGGCCGCTGGGCGCTGACGGCTGCGCGGCGGGACTGCCGCAGCCGACGGCGTTGTGCGACGCCCTGCGGGCAGGCGTCGCTGTCACCGAGCTGCCGGCGTACCCCGGCGGCTCGCAGATGTTCAGCCTCGCGCCGGGCGGCGGCGCCGGCGAGCTGCGCTACGGCGCGCGCGGCACGAGGCTGGTGTTTGACTTCGGGGATCGCTTCCCGATCCACGTGTTGTTTACGGCGCCGTGGGTTGGCGCGGTGTCGCTGGAGCCGTACACGGCGATCATGAACGCGTTTAATGAGCCGTGGCCGGCCGAGGAAACCGGCGCCAGGGGACTGGCGGGCGGCGAGACGTTCCGCTTCGGCTGGTCCTTGCGCGTTGAGCCGTGGCGGGAATGAGCGGGCTGGCAGCCGATGCGATCCGGCCTAACCCGACCTGACCCGATGCGATCCAACCGCAGCGCTGCTGACGTTCGACTTCATGTCATTCAGCGCCTGCTGTACTGATCTTCGGTCTTGCCGGGTATCGTCGCTTTGTACGTTGGAGCCTGGAAGCTACAGGCTGCCAGCGTCCAGCGGGCCGGCGGCTGGGCGCTTGCTGCCGCAGCGCCAGGGTGCTGCCCGCGTTGGGTCGCCGCCGGCTTGTCCGCGCTGGCGCCGGCCGGGAGCTTGGCTGCCGCAACGCCAGGGCGGCGCCCCAGGCCGCGGACCGGGAAGCGGCCACGAGTCGGCCGCTGCTACAGCTCGGCCTCCCCGCCGAGCGGAACGGTCGTCGCGCCGCAATACGTGTGATGGTGCAGCTCGCTGATCAGCCCTTCCTTTTGCGCCGAGCGGGTCAGCGCTCCGCCCCGCGAAGTGTTGTAGGCGTTGAGCTGCACCAGCCCTTGCGCCAGATGGTAGTGGCTGCCGTCCGGCAGCGGAATCGCCGGCCCCGTCGTGCCGGCATAGCTGTGATAGTGACCGTATTCGATGCCGGTGATGCCCTGATATTGATGCACATGCCCGTCGTAGGCCGTGCCGTTGACGCTGAACGTGTACACCCGCAGCAAATGATGATGGCTGAGGCATTCGCCGGAAATCACTTTCAGAAAATGCACGTGAGCCGGCGCGATTGTATAATACGGCTGGCAAAACGCCATAAATAAGCCCCCTCGCTCCAGGATGGTTCATCCTATGCGCCAGGGGGCTTTGTTCATTACGGAACGGTAACAATATTGGATTGACCGATCTGCATTTGTTTATCGTCGATGATCCGCACTTCAATCCGATGCGGCTGGCCGCTGAGCAGACCGTCCTCCGGCAACTCGCCGTACAACGTGTCCGTGCCGTTAAACGATGTCTTGAGCGGCTGGCCGTCGACGTAGATGGTGCAGGAGTAAAAGAAGCGGGTTCCCTTGACGCGCACCTCGTCTTCGTCCAGCTCGGCGGTGGCGATGACCGGGTTGCCGTAACCCAGCGTAAAATCCGGCTGGACGATCGAATATTTGTAGCCTTTGGCCGCATAGCCAAACCGGCTGCCGAACAGGTTGTCGTACTCCAGCTTGGCGTAATCGGCGACGTCTTCTTCGTGGATGCCGTAGGCCGGCCAATCTTTGCGCGGCGGCAGGATCGGTGTTTTTTGCATCTGATTGTACAGGAAATCGGTGTAGTAGCTGCCCGGCTTGCCGGCCAGACTCAGCACGTAAGGCCCGAGGAACGACGGGCTCAAATGCAACCCCGGCTTTTCCGCTTCCTTTGGCAAAAAGTTGTTCCAAATGACAAAAGGCGTATCGTGCACCTTGGTCAAAAGCGCGGGATCATCGCCGACGACGTAGCCGGCATCGCGGTATACTTTGTAGTCGTCTTCCAGAAACGGCAGATGATCGCCGAAAAACAGCAGGATCGTTGGTTCGTTCCGCTGCTTGTAGTATTCGACAAGCGTTTGCAGGCATTTGTCGGCGTCGGAGATGCCCTGCGCATACGTTTCCAGCAGGCCCTTGGATTCGGCGGTGATCGGTCCGCTGACTTCAATCGTATTTTTGGCGAATTTGCCCGGCCAGTACGGCTGGTGATTTTCCATGGTATTGGCGAAAACAAAGTCGGGACCGGCGGTGCTTTCTGTCGTCTCGATAATGGTGCGCGCCACGGCGCGGTCGGCGTAATTAGGACCTTCAAAATCGTTCGGAAAAAATTCGCTGCTGATAAACCGCGCAAAGCCCATATCCCGGTACACCTTGCGGCTGTCGAAAAACCAGCTGAAAAACGGGTTGATCGCCGTTGCCGTATAGCCTTGGCGGGTCATGATGCTGGCGAGCGAATCGACGCCGTGGTTCATGTATTCGATATAAGCGAGCGAACCCGGGGGCAAAAAGCGCATCGAGTTGCCGGTCAGCACCTCAAATTCGACATTGGCCGTGCTGCCGCCAAATTCCGGGGACAACATCTTGCCGCTGGTGTAGGTCTTTTGCAGGCTGTGCAGGAACGGAATCGGGTCGCGGCTAAAGCTGACGTTTGTCATCACCGTCGGGTCCCAGAACGATTCGCTGAGCATGACGATGATGTTCGGATTTTGCGCATGGGCGGCTTGCGTTGCGGGAATCGCGTCCATAATGCGGTTGATCGCCTGGCGGTTGTAGCCGGAGGGCTTGTCGACGTTGAGATAATGCGTCAGCATCGTCGAGGACAACACGAACCCATCGGCGTCATAGGTGAGCGTATGATCCCAAGGGACGGTGTAAATGCCGTACATGTCCTGAAAAGGGACCGGCTTGTTCGACTGCACGCTGACCAGCAGCACGACCGCGACAACAGCGTACACCGCGCGTTCGATCCAGCGAAAACGCGGCGCGCGGCGGCCGGCAAGCGCAACGTGAAGCAGCACTACCAGCAGCAAGACGAACAGCGCGATATAGCCGGCGATGCGCCATGACAAGAACGCGCCGACGAACTTGCGGTATTCCATGATTTCGTTATGAAAGATGAGGTCCCACGGGTAATAAGGCGCGCCGATTGCAGTCAGCTTGCTGCCGCTAAAGATCGCCAGCGGAATCGTGACCGCGCCGAGCAGCCAGAGCGACAGGCGACTGCGCCCGGTGATAGCGATCAGCAGCAGGTACAGCGCGCCAACCACGAAATAGCCGAGCAGGAACGCCAGTGGGTGCGCCGCAATCCAATCTGTAAATTCCTGCGTGTTGCGCCGGCTGAGCAGCTCCAGCAGCACGGTCAGCGCCAACGGCAGGATGTACAGCAGCAGGCGGGAGGGGATGTTGGTAAAAAAAGTTCGCATGTGACAAAGCTCCTGTTCCAATTCAATTGAACTTATTATAGCATAGTTGGTTATGATTGTTTTTTCCCTTCGTGCGTGCGGATTCGCTATGGTACAATGCCAAGAAGACGGAAAAAAGGCAGCAAGCAGCGCTCGGGGCTGGCCGGGGTTGGGCCGAGCATAGGCAGCGCTCCAAAGAAACCACAGTGAACAGCCCTGCGGCGCATCCAAGCGATGCGTGCGCGGGGCTCTTGGGCCATAGGCGGTTGTGGCGTTATATGTTGTCGGGAAAGGGGAAATTCAAATGCGTGTTATTACGTTATACCGGCCTGTAGGGTTAAAAGAAATGCAGCTGATCGCCGCGACGGGAGCGCGGGCGTTCCCGCCGCGGCTGCCGGAGCAGCCGATTTTCTACCACATCAGAAATGTTAAATTTAGCAAGCGTTAGCGAGCTAAAAAGTTTCTGATTGGCATGAAAAACTTCCGCTGGAACGCGGTCGCTCATCCCGGAATGACTTCGATAAGACGTTTTTCTTACCCCGTGCTGAACCGCGGCTACGCCGAGCAAATCGCCCGGCAGTGGAACGCCAAGGAAGCGTTCTCCGGTTATGTGGGCTTTGTCACGGTGTTTGCTATCGACGAGGCGTATGCGGGCCGTTTCCCGCGGCAGGTCGTTGGCGCGTCCGTGCATGAGGAACTGTGGGTGCCGGCGGCGGAGCTTCCGGCGTTCAACCGGCAGATCGTCGGCCGGATCAGGCTTGTCGCCGCTTGTTACGGCGAGCGGTATACCGGCCTATCGCCAGTCAGCCCGCTGCTCTCTGGCCTGCCGCCTGCGGCGCAGCTGCGGCATTGGGCCGAGCTGTACCGCCGTTCGGCGGAGGACTTCGCCGCCGGGCTTGCCGCGGATTGGCTGTCGGTTTATCTGAACGCGCGGCTGTGGATGTCGCTGGAACTGGAAGCGGAAGCGGACGGCTGCGGCCTCGGCGCGGCCGAGCGGCAGGAACTGCTGGCGGGAATGGAACGGGTTTGGCGCGAGCGGCTTGGCGATAGGCCATGGCCGGCTGGCGAGGATGACTAGCTGGCCTGTCGCGGTTTGTTTGCGCCGCCGCCGCGGGCTTTCCAGCGGAGCGAAGCCCGCTGTGCGAACCGGTGACGCGCTCCGAACGCCAAGCGGATGGCCGCCCCCGCCCCGCCACAAGCAGCCGGAACGTCGTCCCGGCTTGCCGCCGCCGCGTTACGCTTCCTGCTGCACGATATAATCGAGCGCTCGCAGCCATTGTTCTTTCGGCTGAGCGCCACTTAAGCTGAATTTTCCGTTGACGATAAACAACGGCACGCCGCTGATTTGTGCTTCCCGTGCGAATTTCAGATCGGCTTGCACCTGCTCCATGCCTTCGCCGGCCGACAGTGCGGCGGACAACGGCTCGCGCGCAAGACCGGCCGCTTCAGCGATGTCCAGCAAGGTGGGAAGTGCGCCGATATCGCGGCCTTCTTCGAAATGCGCCTTGTAGATGGCCGAGGCGACGGCGGCTTGCAGCTCAGGTGGTGTCAGCGCCAGCAACTGGTGCGAGTGCAGCGTATTCGGCGAGCGGGTTACGCGGCTGAAATCGAAGGCCAATCCCGCTGCCGCTCCGGCTGCGGTGACGCGTGCCAGCATCGTCTCCAACTGTGCGGCGTTTTGCCCGAATTTCGCCATCAGCGATTCGCGGAACGGCCGGCCCTCCTCGGGCGTGTCCGGGTCGAGCAAAAAAGCGCGGCAGCGCAGCTCGACCGGCTCCATGCTCCACTCGGCGAGCGCGTCTTCGAGATGTTTTTTGCCAATGCGGCACCAGGGGCATACGGTATCTTGAAATATTTCAATTTGCATTACTAGCGGCTCCTTCCTATGACGGCCAGCCTGCGGCGGCGCGCTTGCCTTTATTATAACCGATGGCGCGGCGGATTTCGCGCAAGGTGCTTTACTTTCACTGAAACTATCACGTATATTTAGTAGATAGAGGTTCAGCGAAGGCAACAGCAGGAGGCACACATGAAAGAGCAATATTTGTACATTTGCTCCGACTCCATCGGAGATACGGCGGAGGCGGTGGCGCGGGCGACCATCCGGCAGTTCAACGCGGAACAGGTCCAAATCCAGCGCTACGGCTATCTGCGCAAAGAGGAGGAAATCCGGCGAATCGTCGAAAAAGCCGCGCTGGTCGGCGGATTTATCGCGTATACGCTGGTGCAGCGCGATTTGCGCGAAGCGATGAAAGCCGAGGCGCTGCGCCATGGCGTGCGAGCTGTCGATATTATGGGCCCGATGCTGCAGGCATTTATGGATACGTACGGCGATGCGCCCAAAAGCAAACCCGGTCTGCTCTACGAGATGGACGCCGACTACTTTCGCCGCGTCGCAGCGATCGAATTTGCGGTGAAATACGATGACGGCCGCGACCCGCGTGGTCTGCTGCAGGCCGAGGTCGTGTTGATTGGCGTGTCGCGCACGTCGAAAACGCCGCTGAGCATCTTTTTGGCCCATAAAGGCATCAAGGTGGCGAATTTGCCGCTGATGCCCGAGGTGAAGCTGCCGGCGGAGCTGTTTAAAATTCCCGGCCAGCGCGTTGTTGGCCTGGTGATGGAAGCTCAGCACATTTTGCGCATTCGTCTGGAGCGGCTCAAAGCCGTCGGCTTGCCGGAAGGCTCGAAATACGCGACGCTGCCGCGCATCGAAGAGGAGCTGGCTTACGCCGAAGCGCTGATGAAACGGCTGAACTGCACGGTGATCGATGTGACGAACAAAGCGATTGAAGAGACGGCCGGCCTGATCGCCGCCCGGCAGCGGGCGATGAGCAGCTGAATGGGCGGGAAACGCCAACTCCTTGCGCGGGAAGAGGGGCAGCGGCTGCCGCTTGATGCGCGCAGCGGCGGGCCCGACGGCCGCCGGGCAAAGGAGTGACACGCGATGAGGAAAGCTTTGCAGCAGCCGATCCGCTTTTATCAAAAATTCATTTCGCCGCTTAAGCCGCCGACGTGCCGCTTTTACCCGACCTGCTCGCATTATGCGCTGGAGGCGTTGGAGACGCACGGAGCGCTGCGCGGTTCGTGGCTGACGGCCAAGCGGCTTGTCAAATGCCATCCGTTTCATCCCGGCGGCTTTGATCCGGTGCCGCCGGCGGCGGGGGCGGACGCTCGCGGCGGCGAAGAAGGCGAGAAAAGTGGAGGCAAGCCCGCTTGACACCGGGGCCCTCTTTTCGCTATATTTTCCTTACAAGGTTATATTGGATGTTCGATGAACGGATAAGTACAAGCGGGCGACTATCGCCAGAGAGCCGGGGCAGGTGAAAGCCGGTATAGGAAGCCGCTTGGAAGATGGTCCGGGAGAACAGACCCGCGAGCTGCCCGCCGCCTTTGGCTTGTGCCCTGCACGGCCGGCGTCAGGAGTAAGCCGGTTTCGCTTCCCAGCGTTAACGGGTAGTCCATGACTAATGAGCCCCGCTTCTTGCGAAAGACGGGGGAACCTGGGTGGTACCGCGTGAGTGCAAGCTCTCGTCCCAAGACGGATGAGGGTTTTTTGGCGTTTGGCCGCCAGCTGCCGGGCCCGGCGCAAGCAATAAACAGGCAGCCTATTTTGCTGATACGATGCAGGGGGTTATCACATGTCCAATCCAACGTTTTTCATTACGACGCCGATTTATTATCCGAGCGACAAGCTGCATATCGGCCATGCCTATTCGACCGTGGCGGGCGATGTGATGGCGCGTTACAAGCGGCTGCGCGGCTATGACGTGATGTATTTGACCGGCACCGACGAGCATGGGCAAAAGATCGAGCGCAAGGCGCAGGAGAAAGGGCAATCGCCGCAGCAGTTTGTCGACGGCATCGTGGTTGGTATCAAAGAGCTGTGGAACAAGCTTGATATTTCCTACGACGATTTCATTCGTACGACCGAAGAGCGCCATAAGACGGCGGTTGAGCGCATTTTTCAGCAGCTGCTGGATCAAGGCGATATTTATTTAGGCGTGTACGAGGGTTGGTATTGCGTGCCGTGCGAAACGTTTTTCCCGGAAAGCAAGCTGGTGGACGGCAAATGCCCGGATTGCGGGCGTCCCGTCGAGATGATGAAGGAAGAGACGTATTTCTTCCGCATGAGCCAATATGTCGACCGGCTTGTGCAATATTACGAGGAGCACCCGGATTTCATCCAGCCGGAATCGCGCAAAAACGAGATGCTGAACAACTTCATCCGTCCCGGTCTGGAGGATTTGGCCGTGTCGCGGACGACGTTCGATTGGGGCATTCGCGTGCCGGGCGATCCGAAGCATGTGATTTATGTGTGGATTGACGCGTTGTCCAACTATATTACGGCGCTGGGCTACGGTTCGGAGGATCAGGCGAAATTCGAGCGTTATTGGCCGGCCGACGTGCATCTGATGAGCAAGGAAATCGTCCGCTTCCATACGATTTATTGGCCGATCATGTTGATGGCGCTTGGGCTGCCGCTGCCGAAGAAGGTGTTTGCGCACGGCTGGCTGCTGATGAAGGACGGCAAAATGTCGAAGTCCAAAGGCAATGTCGTCGACCCGGTGACGCTGATCGATCGCTACGGGTTGGACGCGTTGCGGTATTACCTGATGCGCGAAGTGCCGTTTGGCGCCGACGGTACGTTCACGCCGGAAAGCTTTGTCGAGCGGGTCAACCACGATTTGGCGAATGACCTCGGCAACCTGCTGAACCGGACGATCGTGATGATCGACAAATATTTCGGCGGCGCGCTGCCGGCGTATGTGCCCGGCGCAACCGCATACGAAGCGGGATTGCTGGAGACGGTGCAGGCCGCAGTCGCCAAATACGAGGAAGCGATCGAAAACATGGAATTTTCGATCGCCCTCGCCGCCGTGTGGCAGTTGGTTGGCCGCACGAACAAATACATCGACGAAACGCAGCCGTGGTCGATGGTCAAGGACGAGGCACAGCGGGCCAATCTCGGCTCGGTGCTCTATGCACTCGCCGAAGCGCAGCGCATTGCCTCGGTGCTGCTGCGGCCGTTCCTGACGCAAACGCCGCAGCGCGTCTGGCAGCAGCTGGGCATCGCTGCCGAAGACCTGCCGCGCCTCACTTCGTGGGAGAGCGCGTTGACGTTTGGCCTGCTGCCTGCGGGCCAGCAGGTCAACAAAGCCGAGCCGATGTTCCCTCGGCTCGATGTCGCGGCCGAAGTCGCCTACATCGTCGAAGCGATGGGCGGCGGAGCTGCCGCGACCGCACCGGCGCCGGAAGCCGCGGCGCCGCAAGCTCCCGGCGCCCCGGTGGAGGCGCCGGAGGCGAAGCCCGAAATCGGCATCGACGATTTCGCCAAGGTCGAGCTGCGCGTGGCCCAGGTGCTCGCCGCCGAGCCGGTGAAGGGCGCCGACAAGCTGCTCAAGCTGCAGCTGGATCTCGGCTATGAGCAGCGGCAGGTCGTCTCGGGCATCGCCAAATATTACGCGCCAGCCGAACTGATCGGACGCAAGGTCATCTGCGTCGTCAACCTCAAGCCCGCCAAGCTGCGCGGCGAGCTGTCGCAGGGCATGATCCTCGCCGCCTCGCATGGCGACCAGTTGACGCTGGCGACGGTGCCGGACAACATGCCGAACGGCGCGATTGTAAAATAGCGTGCATTTACCTGAATACCCCGTCGTCTGCGGCAGCGCGGAGCGGGGTATTTTTGCGCGCCGCAGGGCAAGCTAAACCCATCACCGCACAGGAGGGATGGACATGAAAGCGTGGAGGCAAGCGGCCGCAGCCGTAGTCGCCATCAGTCTGCTGACGGGCTGCAGCATGTTCAAAAGCGAAAGCGAGCAAACGAACAGCGGCGGGGGCAAATCGACATCGGACAAGGGAAGCGGAGACGTCAAGGCGCAAAACACTAACGGCAATGGCGGCGGGCAAAAGCCAAGTGTGATCGATCAAGAGCTGCACAAGCAGTTTCAAATATATAAGGAAATTATCGACTATCAGCTCCAGCAGCAACGTCAGGTGCAGCAGCAGTCCGAGCAGCGCTACAAGGAATTGAAGAAGCAAAGCGACAAGCCGTCGAAGCCGGGCAAAGGCGGCGTGACGGGGAAAATCAACGGTTCGACCTTCACGGGGTCAGGCGAAAGCCAGGAGAAACAGGGCAGTCCCAGCGACCGCAACGGGAACACCGGCCAATAGCCATTCGACAGCAGCGCCGCTGCCCGCCGGATGGTTTTTGTTTTCCCCGCGAAAAGCCACCCGTTTGTATATCCAAAGCCGCCGTTTATATTGACAAGCTTGGCAAACTGCTCGTATAATCAACTGGTTATTAAAAATAATTACGATTTAACAAGCGATAGCCAAGCGGTGTGCGGTTGTTGGCGAAGAGGGGAGCGCATCGAAGCATGATAGCAACAAACAATCACGCGGCAGGCCGGCCAGTCGCACGGCGCCGGTTCGGAAGTCCGCTAGGAGCCGTGCTGGCGGCATTCATCCTGCTGGCGGTTGTGCTGAGCGGCTGCGGGGACGGAGGAAGCGGCAAAGCAGAGTTGGTGGAGGGCAAAATTAACATTGTCGCCAGCTTTTATCCGCTGTACGACTTTGCCCGCAACGTTGGCGGTGAGCACGTCAACGTGATCAATCTGGTTCCGGCCGGGGTTGAGCCGCATGACTGGTCGCCGAAAAGCCGCGACATGACCAACCTGACCAAAGCCCAACTGTTCGTCTATCAGGGTGCGGGCTTCGAGGGGTGGGTCGGCGATTTTCTCGACAGTTTGCCGAAGGATTCGTCGCTCCAGGTCGTCGAGGCCGGCAAAGGCGTTTCGTTGATCCGCACGGCTGACGAAGCGGGCGGTGAAACGGAAGCGACGGGCGATCCTAACGAATCGCTGCAATACGATCCGCACGCCTGGCTCAGCCCGGCCAACGCCGGGAAGATGGCCGCAGCGATCAAGGAGGCGCTTGTCAGCGCCGATCCGGCGCACCAGGCCGACTACGAGCGCAATTACGCCGCCTACAGCGCCAAGCTGGGCGAGCTGGATGCGCAGTTTCGCGAGCAGTTGGCGGCGCTGCCGAAGAAGGAAATCGCCGTTTCCCATCAGGCGTTTGCTTATTTGTGCCGCGACTACGGCTTGACGCAAATGCCGATTATGGGCCTGTCGCCCGACGCCGAGCCGACGGCGCGCGATATTCAGCGGATGAATGCGTTCATCAAAGAGCACCATGTGCAATATATATTTTTCGAGGAGCTTGTTTCCGATAAGCTGGCGAAGACGCTGGCCAAAGATGCCGGCGTCGACACGATGGTGCTCAGTCCGGTCGAAGGGTTGACCGCAGAGGAGCAGGCGGCCGGGGACGACTACATTTCCGTGATGGACCGAAATTTGAAAAATCTCGTGAAAGCTTTACAATAGAAAGAGGAACGCCAATTTTGCAAGCTACGATAGGGGCAACCGCTATGGAAACAGGAAACGCCCAATGCCATCGCAGCATCGTGTCGATGGACGGTATTTCGTTTGGATATGAGCATAAAAAAGTCGTCGACAACCTGCACTTCGCGGTGCTGGAGCGCGATTTCGTGGGTTTGATCGGCATGAACGGCGCGGGGAAGACCACGCTGCTCAAGATGCTGGTCGGGCTGCTCAAGCCGACGCAGGGCGAAATTCGCTTGTTCGGCGAACCGCTTGGCCAGTTTAAGGACTGGCAGCGCATCGGCTATGTGCCGCAGAAGAACGCTTTTAACCCGCTGTTTCCCGCGACGGTGCGCGAAATCGTCATGTCGGGCTTGTACACCAACAAGCGGATTTACAAGCGGTTGACGAAGGCCGATATCAAAAAAGCCGACGATGCCCTGCTGGCGCTTGGCATCGAAGATTTGGCCGACCGCCGCATCGGCCGGCTGTCCGGCGGGCAGCAGCAGCGCGCGTTTCTCGCGCGGGCGCTCGTCAACAACCCGGAGCTGCTGATTCTGGACGAGCCCACGGTCGGCATCGACGCCGAGACGCAACGCGGCTTTTTCCATATGATTCAGCATATGCACCAGCATCATCATATTACGTTCATCATGGTGTCGCACGACATGGACATGATGCAAGCGTATCTCGGCTCCGAGCCGCAACAGACGAGCGGCGGTTTGAAGTTTTACGTCAAGCATACGCACGACCCCGAGGATTGCCGGGAAACGAATCTGACGCATTCGATCGGGCAGCTCCGCGATATGATCGGCGTGCAATAAGGAGCGAGCGTTGTGGATATTTTTGCGGAATATTTTTTTCAGCGGGCGTTGATTGGCGGCATTCTCATCGCGCTGACGGCTCCGCTGATGGGCATTTTTCTCGTGTTGCGGCGGCTGTCGATGATCGGCGATACGCTGGCCCACGTCTCGATCGCCGGGGTGGCGCTCGGCTTCCTGCTGAACGTGTACCCGATTGGCGTCGGCCTGGTGTTTGCGCTGCTGGCGTCGTTTGGCATCGAATGGCTGCGCAGCGCCTACAAGACGTATGCGGAGTTGTCGATTGCGATTATTATGTCCGGCGGCGTCGCGCTGGCCACGCTGCTTTTTACCTTGGGCAAAGGGTTCAACATCAACGTGATGAGCTATTTTTTCGGCAGCATTTATACGTTGGACAGCACTGACCTGTGGGTCGTTTTTGGCGTGTGCGTGCTGGTGGTCGCCGTGATCGCCGTGCATTTTAAAGAGCTGTTTTTGATGTTTTTCGACGAGGATGCGGCGAGCGTCAGCGGGTTGCCGTTGCGTTTTTACAACATCATGATCACGATGCTGACGGCGCTTGTCATTTCGGTTTCGATCAAAATTGTTGGGGCTTTGCTCGTCTCCGCGCTGCTGACGATTCCGGTGGCGTGCAGCTTGCTGATTGCCCGCAGCTTCAAGCATTCGGTGTTTTGGGCCGTGTTGTTCTCGGAAATTTCCGTGATCGGCGGGCTGGTTGCAGCCGGAATGTGGGATTTGGCGCCGGGGGCGACGGTCGTGCTGACGCTCATTGCCTTGCTGGCGATCATTATGATGGTGAAAAGAGGCCTGAAAGCATGAACATCTGGATCGCCCTGTGGGCCGGTATCGCTTCGTTTATTTCGCCTTGTTGTTTGCCGCTGTATCCTTCCTATTTATCGTACATATCGGGCATTTCGGTCAGTGAGCTGAAATCGGGCCAGACGACGGCTGCGGCGCGCCGCCAGACGATGCTGCATACGCTAAGTTTTATCGTTGGGTTTTCGATCATTTTTTATGCGTTGGGCTTGACGGCCGGTTTTCTCGGCAATTTTTTTCTCGATTATCGCGGTTTGATTCGCCAGTTGGCGGCGATTTTGATTTTCATTATGGGTTTGTTCTTGCTGGGCATTTTCCAGCCGCACTGGCTGATGCGCGAGCGCAAGCTGCAGCTCAAATGGCGTCCGGCGGGTTACGCCGGCTCGGTGCTGATCGGCATGGGGTTTGCCGCCGGCTGGTCGCCTTGCATCGGGCCGATTCTCTCGGCGATTCTCGCGTTGGCGACGACGGAGCCGGGCACGTGGTTCCAACTGACAACAGCGTATTCGCTTGGTTTTGCGATTCCGTTTTTCGTCTTGTCGTTTTTCATCGGTTCGACAAAATGGATTTTGCGCTATTCCAACATCATTATGAAAATCGGCGGCGCCTTGATGGTGCTGATTGCGGTTTTGCTCTACACTGGCAAAATGACGCAGATTACGCTGTGGCTGAACGGCGTAACGCCCGATTGGCTGAAATTTTAGCGCCCGGCTGGCCCGCGGCGCTTTTTTCTTTTGAAGTCCTCATGTAAAATATTCGATTTTCGCTTCCGGGAACTTGTCGAAGATGCGTTCGGTAATAAATTCGCGTAGCGCATTCGCCTGCTCGTCGGGGTAGACGTATTTGCCTTGGCCCCAGCGGCCCCATTTGTATTTGCGTTGTTCCTCGTCCATTTCCAGCTTGGTTTTCGGATAGCGCTTCTGGATGACGTTTTTCGCTGTTTTTGTGAAGCGGTGTTGAATCATTTCAAAAGTGAGATCGGTCGTGGCTTCCGGCGGCAGCGACGCATGCAGCTTGTCCAGCAGCTCGGCGTAGCCTTGCTCCCAGCCCTCGTGCCAGATGATCGGAGCGATAATGAAACCCAAGGGATAACCGGCCCGCGCCACCTTGCCCGCCGCCTCCAGGCGTTCCGCCAAGCGCGACGTGCCCGGCTCAAAATGTTTGATCACATAATCGGCGTTGACGCTAAAGCGAAAACGGGTGTGCTTGTTGTGTTTGGCGTCGAGCAGCGAATCGACATGGTGGTATTTGGTGACAAAACGAAGCCGGCCAAGCGGCTGCGTGCCCATAAACTCGATCAGCTCGCGCAACGAGCCGGAAATCGGCTCCAGCCCGACCGGATCGGATGTACATGCCGCTTCGAAGCGGGTGATCTCCGGTGCTCGCTCCTCGATATATTGCTGGGCTGCGCCGATGATGTCGTCGATGTTGACATAGACGCGGATGTAGGGCTTGGCGCCAAGCGTCGTTTGCAAGTAGCAGTAATGGCAATGGCCCATGCAGCCGGTAGCGATCGGAATCGCGTATTCGGCCGACGGCTTGGACGTATCGAACTTCAACGTTTTGCGGATGCCGACGACAAGCGTGCGCTTGGCGATCCGGTATTGCTCCAACTCCGATTCGCCGGGCAAATCGCGGATTTGATTGTGCGAGGTCGTCATGCGAATAGCGAGCTTCATCTCGCGAGCCCATTCGAGAATGCGTTGCCCCTTCGGATAATTCAGCGCATCCGGTTCAAAATAAACCAGCTCCGGCACAAACACCAGCGTGTTTGGCGCGGCCGGCGTCAGTAGCTGTGTGGACATCGGGAGGGCGCTCCTTTCCTTGTTCGCAAGTGGCGGTGCCTCCGTTAGTGTGCGTCGCCGCAGGGCCGCCAAGCCGTGGCAATTATACACTTTATCGGACAAGTCATTTGACCGCGTCCGTGCTCATGGATTATGATAGGTAGAGATCTTATGGTGGAAAAAAGGCTGGCAGGGGGACTTGGCGTATGGCTGCTACTCCAAGCATGGAGGATTATTTAGAGAGAATTTATAAGCTCATTGACGAGAAGGGCTACGCCCGCGTCTCCGACATTGCTGAAGGGCTTGAGGTACATCCCTCGTCCGTAACGAAAATGATTCAGAAGCTTGACAAGGACAACTACTTGATTTATGAAAAATATCGCGGGCTGATGCTCACCTCCAAAGGGAAGAAAATGGGCAAGCGGCTGGTGGACCGACACCAACTGCTGGAAGACTTTCTGAACATGATCGGGGTGCAGGTCGATAACATTTACAAAGATGTCGAAGGCATCGAACATCACTTGAGCTGGGATTCGATCACTTGCATTGAGACATTGATTGAATATTTCCGCCGCGACGGCCAACGGCTTGAGAACTTGCAGCAGTTGCGCCGGGAGCTGGACGCCGACAGCTGAGGCCAAAGCGTGGTGGGCTCGTCAGAGGCCGCCGCGGCCGTTGGCGGAAATGAAGGAACAACCGTGACGAACCTGCGAAATGCAGGTTTTTTTGCTGTATGGGTGCTGCGGGACAAGCATGGCTATTGCTGAATGGTGGGGTGTTATGTTACGGTAAAAGCAATGCGCGAACCCCAAGCGCACATGAAAATCCCGGGAGGTTCGCGCGTTTGGCGCGAGCTCGCGGAAACGCTTGCCCCGCAAGGGATTGCGGGGAGCGGCTTCGCCCGAAACGGGATATTTCGGCACAGGAAGACCCGCCACATGTCTTCGCGCCAAGAGGTTCGCGCAAAAGCCCCAGCAAACCCTTGCGGGACAAGGGTTTGCCGGGGGTGCTGTCGCTCCCCGTGCGGGAGCGTGGATTGAAACACGAAGGCACAACCCGATTGGGTATACACGGACGAGTCGCTCCCCGTGCGGGAGCGTGGATTGAAACGACGAGTTCGCGAACCGCGGTGCCGTGCTGGGCCCGTCGCTCCCCGTGCGGGAGCGTGGATTGAAACCGCGGTCGTCATGGCCCAAACGCGAACCTTTCGCGTCGCTCCCCGTGCGGGAGCGTGGATTGAAACTAATCAGGGCGTTGTTCAAATCTTCACCTCCTTTCGTCGCTCCCCGTGCGGGAGCGTGGATTGAAACTCGGCGAGGAGCAGGATGAATATCAAAGAACATGAGTCGCTCCCCGTGCGGGAGCGTGGATTGAAACCACTGCATCTGGACACTGGTCGGTACGATAATGATGGTCGCTCCCCGTGCGGGAGCGTGGATTGAAACGTAGATGAAACGCAGTTCGTGTTTATTTGCGAGTGTCGCTCCCCGTGCGGGAGCGTGGATTGAAACGACGACATCGTGCAGCGCTTCATGTTTGGCGATGGTCGCTCCCCGTGCGGGAGCGTGGATTGAAACTTTCGTTTTATCTTACAATACTCTTCTAAACTTGGTCGCTCCCCGTGCGGGAGCGTGGATTGAAACTTTAAGAATTTGTTTCTTTTGCTTTTCAGACAACGTCGCTCCCCGTGCGGGAGCGTGGATTGAAACTTTTCGGAGGTTGGTCAATATGTCGGAGGAGGTCATTGTCGCTCCCCGTGCGGGAGCGTGGATTGAAACTTTGGCAACTCGCTTATGTGCAAGATTTGCCAAAGTCGCTCCCCGTGCGGGAGCGTGGATTGAAACATCATGAAGTGCAGCACCTCGTCATGGTCATACGCGTCGCTCCCCGTGCGGGAGCGTGGATTGAAACAAGAGGATTGAGGGATTAGATTTTTTGGAGTTGGCGTCGCTCCCCGTGCGGGAGCGTGGATTGAAACATGGATACTCTTCATTTCCTCGGGCGTTCGGCACGGTCGCTCCCCGTGCGGGAGCGTGGATTGAAACCATCATTTGTTCATCGCTGCCGTTCCCGCATACCGTCGCTCCCCGTGCGGGAGCGTGGATTGAAACAGGTCGTGGATCGGTTAATTTTGTCATGGCTTTAAGTCGCTCCCCGTGCGGGAGCGTGGATTGAAACTTTTAAGTCCTCGTTCCAAGGACGTTTCTGGCCTGTCGCTCCCCGTGCGGGAGCGTGGATTGAAACTAGAAGTAAGTTGCATAGGAACTGCATCCACTAAAGTCGCTCCCCGTGCGGGAGCGTGGATTGAAACGCTCGCCTGCTTGATGCCGGCGGCACGTTTAGCCGTCGCTCGCTCCCCGTGCGGGAGCGTGGATTGAAACGGCGATCCTGATAGCAATTGTAGTGCGACAATCGTGTCGCTCCCCGTGCGGGAGCGTGGATTGAAACAATACGATTAACCGGGCTTTGACAACCCTGCGGTCGTCGCTCCCCGTGCGGGAGCGTGGATTGAAACGTCTGAATCGGGATTGTAGTAGTCGTCACGATAGTCGCTCCCCGTGCGGGAGCGTGGATTGAAACAGCGCAAGAGTAGATAGAAAGAACCTCGCTGAGTAGGTCGCTCCCCGTGCGGGAGCGTGGATTGAAACTCCTAACTGATCAATGTTGAACAAGATAAAGTCAAAGTCGCTCCCCGTGCGGGAGCGTGGATTGAAACTTAAAAGCCAAGCGCCAGAAATGATTAACCGTCAAGTCGCTCCCCGTGCGGGAGCGTGGATTGAAACCACGAAATCAAATGAAGTCCGCCATCGCGAATAACGTCGCTCCCCGTGCGGGAGCGTGGATTGAAACTTGCGCAGGTTCTTGACCACCTTGTTCCGGCTGAGTCGCTCCCTGTGCGGCAGCGTGGATTAAAACAGATGTTGGCTCGAACAATGAACTAAAATGGTTCTGTCGCTCCCCGTATGAGAGCGTGGATTAAAACAGAAGATTGTGCCAGAAAGTCGCTCCTTACGCGTAAACAGCGCGCTGTTGAGGCCAACCGTGTTGTTTGCCAAGATCGTTCCCCTACAAAAGCGTAAGGCAACCCACAAACCCGGCATACGTACAATCTCTTCCCGCATACATAACAAGGGAGCCCAAATGGGCGCAGCCAGATGACGGCTTCGGCGGGGGAGAGTGGAGCGATGAAAATCAATGGCGTGTTTGAGGGCGGAGGCGTCAAGGGGATTGCACTGGCCGGGGCGGTGAGCGCGGCGGAGGCAAGGGGATATACGTTTCATCAAGTGGCGGGGACGAGCGCGGGTGCGATCGTGGCCGCTTTTTTGGCTGCGGGGTACAGCGGAACGGAGTTGAAGACGCTGATCATGCAGATGCCGTTTACGTCGTTTTTGCAGCGCGCTCCGATCTTCAACACGCGGATTATCGGCCCGGCGGCGCGGTTGTGGTTGAAGAAGGGACTGTATTCCGGCGAGGCGCTGGAGCATTGGGTGCAGCAAAAGCTGCTGCTGAAAGGCGTGCGCACGTTTGCCGATCTGAAATTGAATCGGCTGCGCATCATCGCCTCCGACATCTCACAGGGCAAGCTGCTTGTGCTGCCTGATGACATCGAGCAATACGGCATCGACCCGCTCCAGTTGTCCGTAGCCAAAGCGGTGCGGATGAGCACGAGCATCCCGTATTTTTTTGACCCGGTGATGATCCGCAAAGCGCCTGCGGCCACAGAAAAAGGCCCCGGCAAGCCGGAGCCCTTCAAGCAGCAATTCGTCTATATCGTCGACGGTGGACTGCTAAGCAATTTCCCGTTATGGGTGTTTGACCGCGAAACGTACGTCGAACGGATTCCCGTCGTCGGCTTCCAACTCGTTGGCAAAAGCACCAATGCGATGCACGTCATCAAAGGGCCGATCACGATGTTCCAGGCGTTGTTCGAAACGATGCTCAGCGCTCACGACGAACGTTACATCGAGCAGCAAAACCGCTTTCGTACCGTAAAAATTCCGACGCTTGGCGTCCGCAACACCGACTTCAATCTGTCCGAGGAAAAGAGCCTGGCGCTCTACGAATCGGGGTACGCCGCTTCCGATCATTACTTTCAGAAATGGACGCGCGAAATGTACGAAAAGCAATATGAAAAATACGTGCTGCGTCGGCCACGAACGCCGACCGTCGTATGATGCCAGCCGCGGCGCCACCCGGCATCGGTCAGCTGCTTAATGATATTTTGGAAACTCGTCCGAATCGTTGCTTTTGTTGCCGTTGATCACGCGGAACTTGCCGTTTTTGCGCCGGCGTTTGTTGCCGGAAGCGCTTTGCTTGAACAGCGAGGCGAACTGCGACCAGCGGCTCGGCGGATATTTGTAGAGCAGGTAGATCAAGCCAAGCACAAGAATCGGGATGAATATGGTGGCTGAGCTGCGCAGCAACCCGATAAGTATCAGGGCAAAAATGACGTAGCTGATCCAATTCATTCGTTGTCTCATGCGCGTCCCTCCAATATTCGTTGTTCGGCCTCCCGCATCCGGTTGAACGAAGCGATGGACACTTCAACCTGCTCGTCGAAAGGCTCTTTGGTTGTCAGCTTTTGCAGCCACAAGCCGGGGTAGCCGAGAAAGCGCAGCACCGGCACCTCGCGCAGCGAGTTCGTAAAGCGCAACACCTCGTAAGAGACGCCGATCACGACCGGAAGCAAAATCAAACGTTGCACGACGCGTTCCAGCAAGCTGTCATAATGCAGGAACGAATAAATCACGACGCCGATAATGACGGTAAATACGATAAAGCTGCTGCCGCAGCGGTAATGCAGCGTGTTGAACTTTTGCACGTTGGGCACGGTCAGCTCAACGCCGGCTTCATAGGCGCTGATCACTTTATGCTCCGCGCCGTGGTATTGAAACAGGCGTTTGATCATCGGCGTCAGCGAGATGAAATAAATGTAGCCGACGAGCAAAATAATTTTGATCAGGCCCTCTATAAGATTATGAAGAATTTGGTTGCTGAATGCATTTTTAAACAGAAATTGCTCAATGACCGCCGGGACGAGCGTAAAGACGAATTTGCCGAACAAAAACGAAAGCACGCCAACGACCGCTACGCCAAGCAGCATCGAGATGTTGCCGATCAGCCCGGGCTTGTCGTCCTTCGCCGCACCTTCCGCGCCTTCTTCCTCCTGATCGGCGAACGATTCCGCCGAGAAGTTCAAGTGCTGCGCGCCTTTGGCGCTTGATTCGATAATCCCGACGATGCCGCGCACGAACGGAATTTTTTTCAACGCTTGCACCCACGGTATATCTTTTCTCGGCACCTCCAGAAAATCCAGAGATCCGTCTTTTTTGCGAACGGCCGTAACGTGTACATTCCTTCCCGCAAACATGACGCCTTCGATCACGGCTTGTCCGCCGTATATGCTGTTTTGCTCCGACACAAATCCACCTTCTTCACGAGATCTATTCTATAAATCGCTCTTTCTCTATTATTGTAACGGATTCGCGGATTGAATGCTACCGATTGCCGCAGAACATACTATTCCTGATCAGGAAGCAGCATGCAGTCTGTGCACAGAAAGGATAGCGATGCCATGAATGCGACAACCGCGAAACCGTTGAAAACGAACCGCTTGCTTTTTGCGCTCTATATCGGCTTTTTTGCCGGGCTGATTTGGGGCGGGTTGAAAATCATCGAGCATTACCTGCAATTTACCGACATCGTCGTCGGTCTGTTTGTCGAACCGTTTTACCGGCACGATTATTTGCTTGGCTGGCAGGGTGTGTTGCTTGGCTGGGCGGCGTTTGCCGGCTTTTCCGTCGTGGCGGCGTTTCTGTACGCGGTGACGCTGTGGAAGCTGCCCGGGCCTTGGTGGGGGCTGGGATACGGGGCCTTGTGGTGGGCCGTGATTTACTTGTTCGTCGGGCCGTTGGCCGGGATGGTGTATTGGCCGCAGGCGTACGATTGGAACACGATTTTGACCGATGCGTGCCTGTTTGTGCTGTGGGGCTTGTTTATCGGCTTTTCGATTGCGGTGGAATATACGGACGAAAGGTCGCGAGAACCTATACACAACACATGAAAGTTATGGTAAAATGGCTACGTTAAAATGCGCGTAGGGGGATTTATCGTGAAACAAGTGCTCGTCATCAACGGTCCGAATCTCAACATGCTCGGCGTGCGCGAGCCCGGGGTGTACGGCAGCCTTACGCTGGCGCAAATTACGGAGCGGCTGCAGCGGCTGGCCGGCGAGCTTGGCCTTGAGCTGGAATGCTTCCAATCCAACCATGAAGGCGCCATCATCGACAAAATCCACGAAGCGTTTGGCACCAAAGACGGCATTGTCATCAATCCCGGCGCGTTCACGCATTACAGCTATGCGATCCGCGACGCCTTGGCGACGGTGCAGTTGCCGTGCATTGAGGTGCATATTTCCAATATCCACAAGCGCGAGGAGTTTCGTCACAAGTCGGTGATCGCGCCGGTTGTGATCGGCCAAATCGCCGGTCTGGGTGCGAGCGGTTACGAGCTGGGCCTTCGGGCTCTGCTGGAGCATATGTAAATTTGAAGGAACGGGGGATTCGGATGCAGGAACAGCGCATTCAAAGGCTGCGCGAGCAGCTGTCGCAGCTTGGTCTGCCGGCGATACTCGTGACGAACGCCTATAACCGTCAATATGTGACCGGATTTACGGGAACGGCCGGATATGTGCTGGTCACTCAGGAGCGGGCGATACTGCTCACCGATTTTCGTTATATGACGCAAGCGCCGCAGCAGGCGCCGCTGTTCGAGGTGATTGAGCACAAGCCCAAGGCGCTGGAGACGGTGCTGGAGCTGCTGCGCGGCATGGGGATCGGCCAACTGGGGTTCGAACAGACGGTTGTGTCGTACGCCGACTATGTTGCTTACGGCAAAGCGTTGCCGGGCATCGAGCTGGTGCCGACCGACCGGATCGTCGACAAGCTGCGGCAGATCAAGGACGCGGCGGAAATCGCGATCCTGCAGGAAGCCGCCGATCTGGCTGATGCGACGTTTACGCATCTGCTCGGGCTGCTCCGACCGGGCGTGTCCGAACGCGAGCTGGCGCTTGCGATCGAAATGTTCATCCGCCAAAACGGCGGCACCTCGACTTCGTTCGATACGATCGTCGCTTCCGGCGAGCGTTCGGCGCTGCCGCACGGCGTCGCCAGCGACCGCCTGCTGCAAAAGGGCGAGTTTGTCAAAATGGATTTTGGAGCGTATTATAAAGGATATTGCTCCGATATTACCCGCACGGTCGTATTGGGGCAGCCGACGGACAAGCATCGGCTGATTTACGACATCGTGCTGGAAGCGCAGCTGCGCTGTCTGGAGGGCCTTGCGCCCGGCATGACCGGAGCAGAGGGCGACGCGCTCGCCCGCGATGTGATCGCCCGCCATGGCTATGCCGATTATTTCGGTCACGGGACCGGCCACGGACTCGGCATGGAAATTCATGAGTCGCCGCGGCTGTCGCGTACGGACGATACGATTTTAACACCCGGCATGGTTGTAACTGTTGAACCTGGCATCTACCTCCCCGGTTTTGGCGGAGTGCGGATCGAAGACGATGTAGTGTTGACCGACACCGGAATTAAAATACTTACCCATTCTACCAAAGATTTTCTTATTATCGATTAGCGGAGGGACAAACAAGTGATTTCAGTGAATGATTTCAAAACAGGTCTTACGATCGAGGTCGAAGGCGACCTGTTCACGGTGATTGACTTTCAACACGTGAAACCAGGCAAGGGAGCGGCGTTCGTGCGCTCCAAGCTGAAAAACCTGCGCAACGGCAACACCGTAGAGCGCACATTCCGCGCCGGCGAGAACGTTGGCCGCGCGCACATCGAAAACCGTGCGATGCAATACCTGTACGCCGCCGGTGACGAGCATACCTTCATGGATAACGAAACGTACGACCAGATCGCGTTGTCGCAGGATCAGCTCAAATGGGAGCTGAACTTCCTGAAAGAAAACATGATGATTCAGATCATGAGCTATCAGGGCGAAATTCTCGGCATCAACCTGCCGAACAGCGTGGAGCTGAAAGTCGCTGAAACCGAGCCGGGCATTAAAGGCAACACGGCGCAAGGCGCAACCAAGAAAGCCAAAATGGAAACCGGCTTGAACGTTCAGGTGCCGCTGTTCATCAATGAAAACGACGTGCTCTTGATCGATACGAGCGACGGCAAATACATTTCCCGCGCGTAAGGTACGGGCATAGCGAAACTCCGGCTGCGGACAGCCGGAGTTTTTTTGCATAACGCAGCGCGGGCGGAACGGGCCGCGCAAGCCGGGCGCTCTGCGGGAAGTTGCCGTATTTTGTTGTCAATTTCCATGGCAAATGTGCTATAATATTGTATTGTTATGCACTAGTATGCGTTGGGAGTGAGTCAGCTTTGTCTCTTGTTGTGATGAAATTTGGCGGAAGCTCTGTCGGTGATGCGGAGCGGATGAAACGTGTAGCGAAACGAATTGTGGAACGAAAGCGAGATGGACACTCCTGTGTCGTGGTCGTCTCGGCTATGGGCGATACAACCGACGACCTGATCGACCTGTCCAAGCAAATATACGAAGGTACTCCGCCGGCCCGCGAAATGGATATGCTGCTGACGACCGGCGAGCAAGTATCCGTGGCGCTGCTGGCGATGGCGATTCAAAGTTTGGGCGAGCAGGCGGTATCCTTTACCGGCTGGCAGAGCGGGATTTATACGGAAGCGGTCCACGCCGCCAAGGCGCGGATTACGGATATTCAGCCGCAGCGCGTGTTGCAGGCGATTGAGGACGGCAAAGTCGCCATCGTGGCCGGCTTCCAGGGCATGAGCGAGGAAGGCGAGATTACGACGCTCGGCCGCGGCGGCTCGGATACGACCGCTGTCGCACTGGCGGCGGCGATCAAGGCTGATTTGTGCGAGATTTATACCGATGTCGACGGCGTGTATTCGACCGATCCGCGCATCGTCAAGGTGGCGCGCAAGCTCAGCGAAGTTTCCTATGATGAAATGCTGGAGCTGGCCAATCTGGGCGCAGCCGTGCTGCATCCGCGCGCCGTGGAATATGCCAAGAATTACAACGTCACGCTCGTGGTGCGTTCAAGCTTTACGTACAATGAAGGAACACATGTCAAGGAGGAAGCAGTGATGGAGCAGGGGATCGTCGTTCGCGGCATCGCTTACGATAAAAATGTAGCGAGAGTCAGCATTCTGGGAGTACCGGAGAAGCCGGGCCAATTGGCCAGCGTGTTCAGCGCTTTGGCCAAGGCGCAAATCGACGTGGATATTATCGTGCAAAGCGGCGTGATCGCCGGGTCGGCCGATTTTTCGTTCACGACCTCCTTGTCCGATCTTGATAAAGCGCTGCAGGTGCTGGAAGGCATCCGCGAGGCCATCGGCTTCCGCGAAGTGACCTCGCAAGTCAATCTCGTCAAGGTATCGATTGTCGGCGCGGGCATGGTCAGCACGCCGGGCGTCGCGGCTACGATGTTTGAAGTGATTTCCCAATTGGGCATCAGCATCAGCCTTGTCAGCACGTCGGAAATCAAAATTTCCTGCGTCATCGACGGCGCGAAGCTGGCCGAAGTCGTGCGCGAGCTGCACACGGCGTACGGTTTGGATACGAGCGAGCAGGCGTTTGTCGGCGGACCGTCCGAGCGCCGCTAAGCGCTTGTCCGACGGAGCCGCGCAGCGAGAACCGGCCTCCGCGGCCGGCAGGGGATCAGCGGATTTTGTCCGCAACGAAATAGGCCAGCTTCAGCAGGAATGCCGTAATGCCGGCTGCCATCAGCGGGCCGACCGGGATGCCGCGCAGGAAGACGATGCCGAAGATCGAACCCATAACAAGACCCACAATCAATTGTGGGTCTATTTTTAGTAGCTCCAGGCCTTTGCCGTTCATGTACGTAGCGATGGCCCCGCCGGCCAGGGCGATGATGCCGGGCCAGGTCGTAAAGACGGAGACGATATCTTTGAAGGAGATGCGCTCGCTGGCGAAGGGTACGAGCACGCCAAGTGTCAGGAACAGCAGCCCCAGCTCCAGGCCGCGCCGCTCCATCGTCGGCAGGTAACGGTCGAGGCCCAGCAGCTTGACGGCCAGCAGCACGCAAGCGGCGGTCGTAATAATGTGCGAACGGCCAAGCAGGCCGATAACGATCAATACAACGAGAACCAATTCGCCGTTCATGGCATAACCCCTTGTCTCATAGTGTCCATCCTAGTCTATGAGCAGGGGGCCTGTTTAGAACTGGGGCGCCGTGAACGGCACCATGACGTGGCTGTGCAGCACCGGAACGAGCGCCGTACTGTCGACATGGGCACAAAAGTCGACGTCGGCGCGCAAACCGAGCTTGCACAGCCTTTTGCCGTTGGCGCAGCCAAGCAGCGCGTCGAGCAGCCGGTGCCGCTCCTGGGCATAACAGGCGCGCATCGCCAGGCCGAAGTCGTTGACGGCTGCCGCGTCGCCGGCGCGGCCCGGCGCGGTCAGCTCTGCGACGAGCAGCCCGGCGCACAGGCCGTCCTCCAGCGCGAAGACGTCCTGCGTGCCCGCGCAGACGATCACGACATCGCGCTTGAGCGCGGCGGCCGCGGCCGCGCAAGCCCGCGCGTTGACCAGCGCGCCGGCCAGCACATGTTCGGCCTTTTGCGCCTTGTGGATGCCGCGCGTGCCGTTCGTCGTCGTCAGAATGACGCGGCGGCCGCCAACGGCGTCTGCGGTGTAGTCGGCCGGCGAGTTGCCGAGCTCGAAGCCGGGAATTTTTTTGCAGTTGCGCTCGCCGCCCAGCACATCCCGGCCGTTCGTCTGCTCGCGCGCTTGCAGCACCGTTTCCGTCGGCAGCACGCCGGTCGCGCCGCTGGCCAGCGCTGCCACCATTGTCGTCGTCGCGCGCAACACGTCAATGACGATGACGGTTTTGTGAAGCAACTCGTCGGAACGGGCTTCGCCGATCGAGCCGATAACATCGATATTCATGCGATTAATCCTTTCTGCAGCCGAAAGCCAGCGTATCCGAACGCAGTCCCCTCCGTAAGGCTTCCAGAGAAATAATGTCCTGCGAGCCGATGTTCCCCAGATGCACGCCCGGGCCAAGCAGGCGCAGCAGATGCACTTGCTGGTGCTTGAGCGGCGCTTCCCAGAGCAACAGCCGCGGGTCCGGCACCGAGCGCAGCACCTGCTCCAGCTCCGCGTCGCGGCAGTTGCCGTGCTCGTCGAAGATGCCGACGCCCACTCCCGATTCCCGCGCTTCGATCGTCACGAGCTGCGCCCCCAGCTCGGCATCGAGCGTCACCGTTTCGATCAGCTCCTCCAATTCAATGGTTGAGCCCCAGCCTTTTTTGCCATATTCCGTCAGCACGTCAAGCCCTTCCTCCAACCCGCGGCGAATCAGCTCGCTGCGCAAGCTCCGTTTGACTTCAATCGTCCCGTCCGACACCTCCACCCCGGTAAAGCCCAGATTCGTCACCATATCGAAAAAAGCGCCAACCGCCATCTGCGCAATCGCCACCTCCAAAAAGGTCCCGCCCGGATACACCGTAATCCCGAACGAGCGGGCCATCTCGATTTTCCGCTTCAAAAGCGGCTGCGGGTAAAGCGGCGACGTGCCGAAGCCGATTTTGATCAGATCGATATGCTCGCCGGACGTATGCAGCAAGTCCTCAAAGGCGTTCAGCCCCAGGCCCTTGTCGATGACCATGGTTTTGCCGGTCGATCGGGGTTTTGCTTGTCTTCGCCCTGTCGGATCGGCAAGCACGGGATGCCATTGTAAATGAGAGGTCACTTCCATCGGATATTCTCCTCGCTATCCCTCGTGGGTAATTTCTGGATATCATATGCAATTTAGGCGGACGTGGTGCCGTTATGCCTAAAACCAGACGAGCCCGCATAAGGTAGGGTAACGGCAGCAGACAGCTTGGCTCCACCCGCCATCGCCGGTAAAGGAGGAGACTACCGTGATCAATAAAATTGTGCTCAGCATGGCCGCGCTGCGGCTGTTGTCGGGCAGCTTGGAAATGCTGGCGGCGATCGCCATGCTGCGGTTCAACCAAATTGACAGGGCGCTGCTGATCAATTCCGGGCTTGCCCTCGCAGGTCCTCTCATTCTATTGACTACGACTACCATCGGATTGGTAGGCATCGCCGAGAAACTATCATTTGGCAAAATGCTCTGGGTGCTCGTCGGCGTAAGCTGCATCTTTATCGGGATTTTGAAAAAGTAGCGGTCATATTTCTTTCTATCAGGCATACATTTGAAATATAGAAGACTGGACAACTTGGAGGCTTGGAACCGATGCTTTGCTCGCTTGCACCGATTTTGCCCCATTCGCTCAAAAAACTGCTGCTCACGCTGCCCGAAGACGTACAGGCCGATCTGGAGGAAATTCGCATCCGCGAGGAGCGGCCGCTGGAAATCGGCTTTGGTGGGGCCGGGTTCGCCTTTGTGACGCCGCAAGGCGATCTGGCCGCTGACGCCGGTCAAGCGTACCGGCCCGGCCGCGAGGAATGCCGCTCGCTGTTGGAGTTATTGACCAACCATTCGGTTTATACGTTTGAAGAAGAGCTGCGCCGCGGCTATATTACGATCGCCGGCGGCCATCGGGTCGGACTGGCCGGCCGCACGGTGCTGGAGCAAGGCGGCGTCAAGCTGATCCGCGACGTTGGCTCGTTCAACATCCGGCTGGCGCGCGAGCTGCCCGGTGCAGCCCGCCCGGTGCTGCCGCACCTGCTCGACCCGGCGGCGCGCTCGGTGCATCACACGCTGATCATCGCCCCGCCGCAGGCCGGCAAAACGACGCTGCTGCGCGACCTCGTCCGGCTGATCAGCCGCGGCGAGTGGCCGGGCCAGCAGGCGGCGGGCCGCGCAAGCGGCTTCGGCGGCGCGGAAGCGGGTGGCGCGGGGGCGTCGGGAGGGCGCGCGTGGAGCGCCATGGGCGGCAACGCGGAAGCGAAGGCGGCGGGCGGCGAAGGCGGCGCCCGTTACGCCGGCCGCATAAGCGGCTTGGGCGGCGCAGCGGCGCACGAGGGGCGCAGCGGCGCGTGGAGCGCCGGCGGCCCGAACGGCTTCGGCGGCGAAGCCGCTCGCGCGCCGGACTGGCCGGCGCGCAAGGTCGCCGTCGTCGACGAGCGCTCGGAGCTGGCCGCCTGCGTCAAAGGGGTGCCACGCTTCGACCTTGGGCCGCGCACCGACGTCATGGACGGCTGTCCGAAGGCCGAGGGGATGATGATGATGATCCGCTCGCTTTCGCCGGACGTGCTTGCCGTCGACGAGATCGGCCGCCGCGAGGACGCCGCCGCCGTGCAGGAAGCCGCGCACGCCGGCATCCGCGTCATCGCCACCGCGCATGGCGCGGACGCCGCCGACGTCAGCCGCCGGCCCGCGCTGCGCGAGCTGCTCGACGAAGCGCTGTTCGCGCGCATCGTCGTGCTGGAGCGGCGGCGCGAAGGTCGCGCGCCGCTGCGCATCTGCGACAGCGCCGGGCGGACGCTGTACGCGGCCGAGGCGCCCGCCGCCGCCGGAAGGGGTGGATAAGCGATGCTCAAGCTTATCGGGGCGATGCTCGTCGTTGGGGCGGCAGCGCTGATCGGCTTCACGATGGCGCTCCATTACCGCCGCCGGCCGCAGCAAATCCGCCAGCTGATGCACGCGCTCCAGCGACTGGAGACGGAAATCGCCTACGGGCTGACGCCGCTGCCGGAGGCGTTCCAATCGATCGCCCGGCAAATCGCCGATCCGCTCGCCGCATTGTTCCGGCGTGCCGCCGAGCGGTTGCTCGCCGCCGACGGCGCGCCGACTCGGGACATCTGGAGCGAAACGGTGAACGAGGTATGGAAGCGCACGTCGCTGGGCGCGCCCGAGCGGGAAGCGGTATTGCAACTGGGCGGCGTGCTTGGGCTTTCCGATCGTGACGACCAGATCAAACACCTGCGCCTGGCGGTCGGCCAACTGGCCGCTGAGGAAGAACAGTCGCGGGAGGAGCACCGCCGCTACGGCAAGATGTGGAAAAGCCTCGGCGTCCTCATCGGAGCATTGATCGTGATCCTGATGTATTAAGTGAGGTGCCCGGAATGAACGTAGACGTGAACGCCATTTTCCAGATTGCCGGCATCGGCATTATCATCGCGATGATCCATTCGGTGCTCAAGCAGATGGGCAAAGAGGATATGGCGCATTGGGTGACGGTCATCGGTTTCGTCGTCGTGCTGTTTATGGTCGTCAGCATGCTGGACAATTTGTTTAAAGAAATCAAGACGATTTTTCTCTTTCAATAGGCGGCGGATATTATGGAAATCATTCAAATTGTCGGGCTCGGGCTCGTCGTCACCGTCCTGTCGCTGATCATTAAAGAACAAAAGCCAATGTTCGCCTTCCTGCTCGCCGCCTTCACCGGCATGATCATCTTCCTGTTTCTGATCGGCAAAATTTCCACGGTCATCCGCGTGCTGGAGGATCTGGCGCAGCAGTCGGGCATCAATATGGTGTTTCTCAAAACGATTCTCAAAATCATCGGCATCGCCTACATCGCCGAATTTGGCGCGCAGATCGTGCGCGACGCCGGCCAGGAATCGATTGCTTCGAAGATCGAGCTGTCCGGCAAAATTCTCATTATGGTGATGGCCATTCCGATCATCACGGTCATTATCGAGACGGTAGTCAAGCTGCTGCCGGCTTAACGAAGGAGATGAAGCGCGCGTGCCGCTGCACCATTCGCACTTTTCGCTGCGCCATCGGATCGGGCTGCTGCTGCTGGTCGCCGTCGGGCTGTGGATCGGCTGGAACGGTTCCAGCCAGGCGGAAGGCCCGGCCGATGCGATCATCCGCGAGCAGACCGGGCATCTTGACACCGATCAGGTCGAGCAATATTGGAACAAGCTGATGAACGAATACGGCGGGTATTTCCCGGAAAATCGCACGCCCAGCTTTATGGATATGCTGCTCGGCAAACAGGGTTTCAGCCTCTCCGGCATGTTCCGCGGTTTGCTCGGCTACGTGTTCCACGAAGTGCTCAACAACGGCAAGCTGCTCGCCTCGATCGTCGTGCTCACCGTGTTCAGCATGATTCTCGAAACGCTGCAAAGCTCCTTTGAAAAAAACACAGTCAGCAAGCTCGGCTACTCCTTGACGTACATGGTGCTGATCATCATCGCCATCAACAGTTTCAGTGTCGCCATCGGCTACGCCAAAGCGGCGATCACCTCGATGATCGAATTTATGATGGCGGTCGTGCCGCTGCTCCTGACGCTGCTGGCGTCAATGGGCAATGTAACCTCGGTCGCCATCCTGCACCCGCTGATCGTGTTTATGGTGCATTCCGTCGGCACAGCGATTTACATTTTCGTCTTCCCGCTGCTGTTTTTCTCCGCCGTGCTGCATATCGTCAGCTCGCTGAGCGAGCGGTACAAGGTGACGCAGCTGGCGAACCTGTTGCGCACCGTCAGCTTGAGTCTGCTCGGCGTATTCGTCACCGTGTTCCTCGGCGTGATCTCCGTCCAGGGAACGGCCGGATCGGTGCGTGATGGAGTGACGCTCCGCACGGCCAAATACGTCGCCGGCAATTTCGTGCCGGTCGTCGGCCGGCTGTTCTCGGACGCCACGGAAACCGTCGTCGGCGCTTCGCTGCTGGTCAAAAACGCGATCGGGCTGACCGGAGTCGTAATCCTGGTTCTGCTGTGCGCTTTCCCGGCGATCAAAATTTTGACGTTGGCGCTGATTTACAACGTTTCGGCAGCGATCATGCAGCCGCTCGGCGACAATCCGATGATCGCTTGCTTGCAAACGATCGGCAAAAGCATGGTGTACGTGTTCGCTGCGCTGGCGGCGGTCGGGTTGATGTTTTTTCTGGCGATTACGATCATGATCGCAGTCAGCAACGTGTCGGTGATGTTGCGTTGAGGGCCGGCGGCAAGGGCTGGCAGGGAGTGGCAGGGGGCGGCAGCCGCTGTGCGGCAGGCATCGCGCTTGGGGCGTCGCGCACGGTGCCGGGCAAACCTTGGTCCGGCAGGTGCTGACAGCCGTGGGGCTGGCGTTGTGTGCGCTGGAAGACGCGCGCGGTGCGGAAAAAGTGAAGGCGGGGTTTCTGCAAGGCAAATGCAGAGCGAAGTCGGAGGAAGTGCAGGGCGGAGCCGGGGTGAGTGTGGAGCGAAGTCGGAGAGAGTGCAGGGCGAAGCTAGGGTGAGTGTGGAGCAAAGTCGGAGTGAGTGCAGGGCGAAGCTAGGGTGAGTGTAGAGCGAGGTCGGAGAGAGTGCAGGGCGAAGCTAGGGTGAGTGTAGAGCAAAGTCGGAGTGAGTGCCGGGCGAAGTCAGGGTGAGTGTAGAGCAAAGTTGGAGTGAGTGCAGAGTGAAGCCAGGGTGAGTGCAAGCGAGGTCGGGGGAAGTGCCGGGCGAAACCAGGGTGAGTGCAGAGCAAAAGTCGGAGTGAGTGCAGGGCGAAGCTAGGGTGATTGTAGAGCAAAGTTGGAGTGAGTGCAGAGTGAAGCTAGGGTGAGTGCAAGCGAGGTCGGGGGAAGTGCCGGGCGAAACCAGGGTGAGTGTGAAGCGAAGTCGGAGGAAGTGCAGAGCGAGGTCGGGGGGCAAGTGTGGAGCGAATGCAAGGCTGATGCGCCAGGTTGCCTGCACGCGCATCAAGCGGGCAAGGAGGCTGCCGATGAAGGTTGGGCCGGGCGCGGCGCGGCTGCCGAAGGCGGGAAAGGGGAGAGACGCGATGGATTGGCTGGCCGGCTGGCTGCGCAACATTGTCCTGATTATTATGCTGGCGACGTTCGTCGACATGTTGCTGCCAAGCAACACGATGCAGCGCTACGTGAAAACGGTCATGAGCCTGTTCATCTTGCTGACGCTGCTTTCGCCGGCCATTCAGCTGCTGCAACACGGCTGGAGCGTTGACACGCTGCTGGCGGCGGCCGAGCGCAAGCAGGAGCCGGCCGCAGGCGGCGGCGCGCAGGGTGGGGCCACGCCGGGAGCGGGGGCGCCGATGAAATCGCTCGCCGAGATCACACGCGCCGCCGAGCAGCTGAAAGCTGACGGCGCGAAGCAGTCGCAGCAGCTCGTCGAGACGCAGCTGGCCGCGCTGATCAAGGACGATCTGCAAGCGCAGACGTCCCTCAGCGTGGCGAGCGTGCAGGCGAGCGTGCAGCTCTCCGGCGACGGCACGCCGTCCGTCGCCGCCGTGCGGGTCGTGCTGCGCGACCCGCCAACCGGCGGCGCCTCCGCAGGCGCCGCCCAACCGGGCGCGGCGGCCAGCGGCGCGCCCGCATCCACCGGCGGCTCGGCCAGCGCCGCCGCCGCTGCCGGGGCGGCGTCCGACGCCGCGCCGCCGCAAGAACATCGCGGGCCAATCGCCGCGATGGAGCAAGTCCGCCCGATCGATCCGGTGCGGATCGGGCCCGCAGGCGGCGGCTCCCCAAGCGCCGCCGCTCATCCCGGCAGCGGCTCCGCGGGCGCTGCCGCCGCTGCGGCAGGCGGCCAGGCCGCGACGCCGCAGCAGGAAGATGAACGCCGCAAGCTCGCCGAGCGGCTGACGGCGTTGTGGCAGGTCGCTGCCGGGCATATCGACATCCGCATCGAAAGCGGAGCAAGCCGCTCATGAGCGAGCGCGGCTATGCGGCGAGCAGCCGATCTTTCGATCGGGCAGTTCCAGAGGCGGACGGCGCTGATCAGCCAGCCAGGCAATCAGGCCGCCTGCGAAATCAGATCGGCCGCTCCTGCACGGCCCGCCGCCTGCGGCCGGAACGCTTCCGGCCGCAGGCCAGGCAATCGACCAGCGCTTGATCCGGCGGCTGCGGATCGCAGACGGCCAGCAGGCAGCGAACAAGAAACGGGGTGAACATGATGGGGAATTTGTGGCAATGGATGGAGCAGAAGTTGGGCGGCGGCCCGGGCGGCGGCAAGCGCAAGAACACGTTCCTGTGGCTCGTGCTGCTGGGGCTGACGGGAGCGGGGCTGATGCTGGTCAACTCGTTTATTACGGTCAAGGACGTCGATCCCATCAATGAGGGCCGCGCTTCTCCGCCGCCCGCCAGTCAAGCGGCGTTCGCCGGCGGCGCGCCAAAGGAGCAATCCGCTTTTCACGATTACGAAGAAGCTTACCAGAACCAGCTCAAGGACATTTTGCAAAAAATCGTTGGCGTCGGCGAAGTCGAGGTGCTGGTCACCATCGAATCGACGGAGGAAGTCACCGTGGACAAAAACTACAACGACCACCAGCAAATGACCACGGAGCGGGACAACAACGGAGCGACCCGCAACATTTCCGAAGTGACGCGCAGCGGCGAAGTCGTGTTGTACCAAGTATCGGGTGACCAAAAGCCGCTTGTGCTCAAATATATCAAGCCGAAAATCCGGGGAGTCGTCGTCGTCGCCAAGGGCGCCGAAAATTTGACGGTCAAAAAGATGATAACCGAAGCCGTCGAGCGCGGACTGGACGTTCCGCCGCACCGCATTTCCATTTTGCCGCGAAAAACGGGTTAATGCAGATTTGCCCCATACATCTTTCATTTTAAAAGGAGGAACAAAAAGATGAACGCAAAAAGACAAACGATTTGGCTGGTATCGATGCTTAGCTTGATGGTGGTGTTGTCCGCCTACTATTTGTTCACGGAGGACGTCGACCAGCTCGACCTCGCTTCGACAGAAGCCGTCAGCAATCCGCAAGAAGTGAAAATCGACATGAGCCAGGACGCTGCGCTGCCGGCCGGCAACGATGCCGCTGCCGATGCGCAAGCGGGCGCGAAAGCCGACGCCAAGACGCAAGGCACGCCGGCGGCCGATGCCCAGGCGGCAGACGCCCAGACCGGAGCGCAAGCTGACGCCAACGCGCAAGCGGATGCGCAGGTGCTGCAAAAGGTGGAAGCGCAAATGACATCGGCCAGCGACTACTTCACGAACGCGCAAATGCAGCGCCACGAGGACTTGCGCGAGAAAACGGAAGCGCTGATGACGACGATTACCGATCCCAAGCAAAAGCCGGAAGCGGTCGCGCAAGCGAACAACGAGCTGGAGCAAATTTCCGACAATGAAGAAAAAATCGAACGTTTGGAAGAAGTGCTGATGAGCGATTTCCCGCAAGCGATCATTGCACAAGATGGAAACAAGTGGAAAATTACCGTGCAAAGCGACAAGCTGGACAAAAGCCAAGGTGTGACAATTGTCGACATGGTGATGAAAGAGCTGGGGGCCGCTCCTGAAAATATTAAAATCCAATATGTGCGTCCTTAAAGGGGAAATCAGCCCGCAAAGCGGCATAAAAAAAGCATGGCGCAAGAAAGAGTCCGGCAAAACTGGACTCTTTCCATTTCTTGCGTTTATGGTTATAATACTAACGTTGCGGGTCTATGAACCGTTGCAAGCGGTTCACCAACTTTGAAGGAGTGACTTTGGATGTTCAAATTAAGTGAAATCAAAGAACTGATCAAACTGGTGGATCAGTCTTCTTTACAAGAGCTAGAGATTGAGAATGAGGGCTCGCGCCTGTTGATTCGCAAACCGAATAAAACGGAATCCGTGCTGGTGACATCCGCGCCGGTTCAGCATGCGTACGCGCCAGCGCCCGTTCACGCTCCGGTGCCGCATGCGGTTGCCGCAGCAGCGGCGGAACCGCATGCCGAAGCCGTGTCCAAGCCGGTCGACGCCTCTTTACATACGATCACATCGCCGATGGTAGGCACATTCTATCAATCCGCTTCTCCGGGGGCGGCGCCATTCGTGGGCGTTGGTTCCAAAGTGGGCGATAAAACGGTCGTCTGCATCGTGGAAGCGATGAAGCTGATGAACGAAATCGAAGCCGAAATCAAAGGAGAGATCGTGGAAATTCTCGTAGACAACGGTCAGCTCGTCGAATATGGCCAGCCCCTCTTCTTGGTAAAGCCGGAATAAGCTTGTTCGATTGGGAGGGACAATCATGACATTTCATAAAATTCTCGTTGCGAACCGCGGCGAAATCGCCGTTCGCATCATTCGGGCCTGCCGCGAGCTGGGCATCTATTCGGTGGCGGTGTATTCCGAAGCCGATCGCGACGCGCTGCACGTCCGGCTGGCCGACGAAGCGTATTGCATCGGGCCGACTGCATCGAAGGACAGCTATCTGAGCTTCACGAACCTGATGAGCGTGGCGACGCTGACCGAATGCGACGCTGTTCATCCCGGCTACGGCTTCCTCGCCGAAAACGCCGATTTCGCGGAAATTTGCGAAAGCTGCAACATCGCGTTCATCGGCCCTTCGCCGGACGCGATCAGCCGCATGGGGGACAAGTCGGTCGCCAAACAGACGATGAAAGAAGCGCACGTGCCGATCATCCCCGGCTCCGACGGTCTGGTCGAAAGCGTCGAAGACGCGATGTCGATTGCCCGTGATATCGGCTACCCGGTGATCATCAAGGCGACGGCCGGCGGCGGCGGCAAAGGCATCCGCATCGCCGACAACGAAGAGATGCTGGTGCAGCAGATTACGACGGCGCAGCAGGAGGCGCAGAACGCCTTCGGCAACTCCGGCGTCTATCTGGAGAAATATTTGACCGGCATGAAGCACGTCGAGATTCAGATTATCGCCGACAAACATGGCAACGTCGTCCATTTGGGCGAACGCGACTGCTCGGTGCAGCGCCGCCGCCAGAAGCTGGTCGAGGAAGCGCCATGCCCGATCCTGACGCCGGAGATTCGCCAGGCGATGGGCCAGGCGGCCGTGCGCGCCGCGCAAGCCGTCAACTATTCGGGCGCCGGCACGCTGGAATTTCTGCTTGCGCCGGACGGCCAGTTTTATTTTATGGAGATGAACACGCGCATCCAGGTCGAGCATCCGGTCACGGAGATGATTACGGGCGTCGACATCATCAAGGAAATGATCCGCGTCGCCGAAGGGCATCCGCTTTCTTTTGCCCAGGACGATGTGCAGATCAACGGTTGGGCGATCGAATGCCGGGTTAACGCCGAGGACCCGAACCGCAACTTTATGCCGTCTGCCGGCCAGATCAAGTTTTACCTGCCGCCGGGCGGGTTCGGGGTGCGCGTCGACAGTGCGGCTTATCAAGGCTACACGATTCCGCCGCATTACGATTCGATGGTGGCCAAGCTGATCGTCTGGGGCAAGGACCGCGCGGACGCGATTGCGCGCACGAAGCGGGCGCTTAGCGAGTTTGCCGTTGAAGGCGTGTTTACGACGATTCCGTTCCACTTGAAGCTGCTGGAGCACAAAGTGTTCATTTCCGGCCATCATGACATCAAGTTTTTGGAAGAACACGACGTGAACAACCCGGATTCGTAAGACAAACATTTGTCATATTTTCGCTCAAATGGTATAGTAATAAATTAAGACGGCTTTTCCAATGCGCTGACAAGCGCGTGAAACTCTAGGGAGGTGCCACATGAGCACAATCGCACCGGATTACGTAAAAACCGATATGGGCAGCATCCAGATCGCACCCGAAGTGATTGAGATCATCGCCGGTCTGGCTACCGTCGAGGTGCAAGGCGTAGCGGGCATGAGCGGCGGATTCGCAGGCGGCATTGCCGAGCTGCTGGGACGCAAGAATTTGTCCAAGGGCGTGAAGGTGGAAGTGGGACACCGCGAAGCGGCGATTGACGTTTCCATTATCGTCGACTACGGCCATCGCATCCCGGAGGTAGCAAGCGACATTCAGCAGAATGTCAAGCAAGCCATCGAATCGATGACCGGGTTAAGCGTAGTGGAAGTGAACGTGCACATCCACGACGTGCATTTTAAAGGTCTCGACAAACCGGTTGAAGAAGAAGCGGCCGCACATCGCGTGAAGTAAGCCGCCCGCATAAGGATCCTAAGAAACCCCCTACAGGATGCAGGGGGTTTCCTCTAATATAGGAAGGGGACGAGCATTCATGATAAAAATGGTTGACCGGTTTTTGCTGCTGATTTACAGCTTGATCGTCTTCGCGGCTTCCATCGTGGTGTTGTTTGCCGCATTCGGATGGATTGACCAATCGGACATCGACAACGCGTTGCACGATTTGTATGTGGACAGCCGGTTTGCCGTGACGGCGATTGTCGTGGCTGCCGCGACGCTTTTGATCAGCGTGCGGTTTCTGTACGTAAGCTTGCGCCGCAGCCGCTCGCAGACGCCTTCCATCGACCAGCGCACCGATTACGGCGATATCCGCATTTCGCTGGAGACGGTGGAGAACTTGTCGCTGAAAGCGGCGGGCCGCACGAAGGGTGTCAAAGATTTGCGCGCCCGCGTTAAGGTCAGTCCGGCCGGACTGGAAATTTTGATTCGCACGGTTGTCGACGGCGAAGGTTCGATCCCCGATCTGACCGAAGAGATGCAAAACGGGGTCAAGCATTACATCGAAGACATCACCGGCATTCCGGTGGCGTCCGTAACCGTCTTCGTCGCCAATATCGTACAGTCGGCGCCCACCTTTCGCAGCCGGGTTGAATAAGGGTAAGGGGTGAACCGATGCATGTGGAATGAGCTGTGGGAGCAGCATAAGGGGAAGCTGGTCGGGGTCGCAGCCGGGTTTGTGTGCGGCATCATTTATTTGATTTGCGGATTCTGGGATATGCTGGTGTTTGCCGGCATCGTCCTGCTCGGTTATTACATCGGCGGCAAGCTCGATCGCCGCGAGCGCTTCCTGGTGCTGGAGGATATCTGGCGCTATGTTACGCAAAAATGGAGAATGTTCCGCTGAAATCCCTGGTTCGTCCACGGATTTTTTTGTTTGGAAGTCGCTTCCGGTGACGTATACGACTAGCACAGAGCAGGCGCAGCAAATGAGGAGGACCACAATGAAACGCAGAGTCGCCAGGGAACTGGCCATACAAAGCTTGTATCAAATCGAAATGAACGAGGTCGCTCCGCGAGAAGCGGCGCTGACCGTGATCCATGAAGCGGAGAACGATAACGAAGCGCAGCTCGCAGTTGGCGACGAGAAAATTACGCCGGACTACGTCGTGGAGCTGGTCGAAGGCACGTATGCCCGCAAGGCGTCGATCGACGAGCTGCTGGCTGAATATTTGAAGGGTTGGCAGATGGACAGGCTGTCGCGGATCGACCGCGAAGTGCTGCGGCTGGCCGCTTATGAAATGATTTATCGCGACGATGTGCCGCCGAAGGTGGTCGTCAACGAAGCGATTGAGCTGGCCAAGCATTTTGGCACCGAAGATTCCGGCAAGTTCGTCAACGGCGTTTTGGGCAAAATGATCAAGGAGCTCGACGGCTTGAAGGAGCGGGCGGCCCGCTGAGCTGACGGTTGGCACGGGCCTGCGGGGCCCGCCAGCTGTTATTTTTATTTTACATAAGGAGGTCGTCCCCATGAGCGGACAAATTATTAATGGCAAGGAAATCGTCGCGTCGATTCGCGCGGAAATTACGGAGCAGGTGCGAGAGCTGACGGAGCAAGGCACGCAGCCGGGCCTCGTCGTCGTGATCGTGGGCGAAGATCCGGCTTCTCAAGTGTATGTGCGCAATAAAGCCAAGGCGTGCGAGCAGGTTGGCATTTATTCCGAGGTGCATAGCTTACCGGCCAGCACGACCCAGCAGGAGCTGATCGCGCTGATTCATCTGTTTAACCAGGACAAGCGCATCCACGGCATTCTCGTGCAATCGCCCTTGCCGAAGCATATCGACGAAGAAGCGGTCGTCGACGAAATCGATCCGGCCAAGGACGTCGACTGCTTCCATCCGGTGAACGTCGGCAACCTGATGATCGGCAAAGACGGCATGAAGCCTTGCACGCCGGCCGGCGTGATTGAGGTATTGAAGCGTACGGGCGTGGAGATTGCCGGCAAGCACGCGGTTGTCGTTGGCCGCAGCAATATCGTCGGCAAGCCGATGGCGATGCTGCTGCTGCGCGAGCACGCAACGGTCACGATCTGCCATTCGCGCACGCCGAATATGGCCGAAATTACGCGCCAGGCGGATATTCTCGTCGTTGCTGTCGGCAAAGCGCATCTGATCAAAGCCGAACACGTGAAACCGGGTGCGGTGGTGATCGACGTCGGCATGAACCGTCCGGCGGACGGCAAGCTGACGGGCGACGTGGATTTCGAAGCCGTCAAGGAAGTGGCCGGGGCGATTACGCCGGTGCCGGGCACGGTCGGACCGATGACGATTACGATGCTGCTGCAAAATACCGTCGACTCCGCGCGTCGCGCCGCGCAGGCGAGCGTTCGCGTCTAATCGCCGCCATGGCCCGAAACGACACGAAGATTTTATCCGTCAAAGAGCTGAACCGCTATATCAAATCGCTGCTCGAGGGCGAGCCGCGATTGCAGGACGTCTGGGTGCGCGGGGAGATTTCCAACTTCACGCACCATTCGAGCGGCCATATGTATTTCACGCTCAAGGATGCGGACGGACGGCTTAAGAGCATCATGTTCGCTTCCTACAACCAGCGGCTTGGCTTTCTGCCGAAGGAGGGTACGCGGGTGATTGCGCGCGGCAACATTTCCGTCTACGAGCGGGATGGCGCGTATCAATTTTATGTCACGCACATGCAGCCCGACGGCATTGGCAGCTTGTATCTGGCTTATGAGCAGTTGAAAAAAAAGCTCGAAGCCGAAGGTTTGTTCGCGGCCGAGCGCAAAAAGCCGATCCCCCGCTTCCCGCGGGCGATCGGCGTTATTACGTCTCCGACGGGCGCAGCGGTGCGCGACATCATCATCACGCTGCAGCGGCGATTTCCGTCGGTGCCGGTGCTGCTGTACCCCGTGCTGGTGCAAGGGGCGCAGGCGGCGCCGTCGATCGTCAAGGCGATCGAGGCGATGAACCGGCTTGGCGAAGCCGACGTGCTGATCGTCGGGCGCGGCGGCGGCTCGCTGGAGGAGCTGTGGGCGTTTAACGAGGAAGCGGTGGCGCGGAGCATTGCCGGCTCCGCGATTCCCGTGATCTCGGCCGTCGGCCACGAGACCGACTTCACGATCGCCGACTTCGTCGCCGATCTGCGGGCGGCGACGCCGACCGCGGCAGCCGAGCTTGCGGTGCCGAGCCGCGCCGAGCTGGCGCAGCGGCTGGCGTCGCAGACGCAGCGGCTGCACCGCGGGCTGCGCCAGCAGCTGCGCCGCCAGGAGGAGCGTCTAGCGCGGCTGCGCCGCTCGCCGCTCCTCGTGAACCCGCGCCGGCAGCTCCTGCAGGAGCCGGCGCAGCGGCTCGACCGGCTGGCGGAGCAGCTCGGTTATCGCATGCGGCAGCAACTGGCGCGCGCTGCCGAACGGCGGATGAAGCTGGACCGCAAGCTGTCCGCTTTCAATCCCGCCGAGCAGGCGGCGTTTGCCCGGCATCGGCTGGATGCCGGCCAGCGCCGCTTGCTCGCCGCGATGCAGGGGCTGGCGCGCGGCAAAAAGCTGGAGTGGCAGGCTGCCGTCCGCCACCTCGACGCGCTCAGCCCGCTGAAGGTCATGCAGCGCGGCTACAGCCTCGCTTATGATGAAGGCGAGCGCAAGCTGATCCGCTCGGTCCATGAGGCGCAGATCGGCGATGTCGTCAACATCCGGCTGCAGGACGGCCGGCTCAATTGTCATGTATGGGGGATGGAGGAATACCGCAATGGCGAAGAAGGAGACGGAAATTAGCTTTGAGCAAGCGATCGAGCTGCTGGAGCGGATCGTCGGCCAGTTGGAGGGCGGCGACGTGCCGCTGGAGCAAGCGATCGAGCTGTACCAGGAAGGCGTACGCCTGTCGCACCTGTGCGGCGTGAAGCTGGAGCAGGTCGAGAAGAAAATTGAAATGCTGGTCGAAGGCGATGCGGGCGTGATCCGCAAGCCGTTCCAGCCGGCTGGAGAAGATAAGGGGAATTTGTTTGAATAAGACGGACGCGATTCGGGATTATATCCATCATGAGGCCCGGCAGGTGGAGGACGCTTTGCGCGGGGCGCTGCCGGCCGGGTGGGACGTGCCGCGCCAGCTGCGCGAGGCGATGGACTACTCGCTGATGGCCGGCGGCAAGCGGCTTCGGCCGATCATGGTGCTGGCGGCGGCGGAAGCGCTTGGCGGCTCGCGCGAAGCGGCGTTGCCCGTCGCCTGCGCGATCGAGATGGTCCATACGTATTCGCTGATCCATGACGATCTGCCGGCGATGGACAACGACGATTACCGCCGGGGCAAACCGACCAGCCATAAAATGTTCGGCGAAGCGATGGCGATATTGGCTGGCGACGCGCTGCTCACCCACGCCTTTCACAGCGTAGCGCAGGCGCACCGGCAGCACGGCGTGCCGGCCGAGCGGGTGCTGGCAATCAGCGAGGAGCTGGCCGCTTACGCCGGGGCGCGAGGCATGGTCGGCGGGCAAGCGGCCGATATGCTCGGCGAGCAGGGCATCACAAAGCTCGAGGAGCTGGCGTACATCCATACGCACAAGACGAGCGATTTGATCGTGTTTTCGCTGCGCGCCGGGGCGCGGATCGCCGGAGCCGATGAAGCCCAACTCAACGGCTTAAGCCGGTTCGGCCACAACATCGGGCTTGCTTTTCAAATTCAGGACGACATTCTGGATGTGACGGGCGACGAAGCGAAGCTCGGCAAGCCGCTCAAAAGCGATGAAAAGCAAAGGAAAGTGACCTATCCATATTTCATCGGGCTGGAGGCGTCGCAAGCGAAAGTGCAGGAGCTGACCGAAGCGGGCAAAAAGGCGCTGCTGGCGGCCAAGCTGCCCAAGCCGGAGCGGCTGCTGCAATTGGCCGATTTTTTGATGGGGCGCGACCATTAGCGCGCACGGGCTGCGGCGAGGGCCATTTTACGCGTTGCCCCTCTTTTATGGTATAATGATGCAGACTGAAGCATTTTACAACGGAAAGCGAGGAAACAAGCGTGCTGCTCGAACAAATCAAACAGCCTGAAGATCTAAAGAGGTTAAGCTCGGCCGACCTTGAGGCGCTGGCTGGAGAAATCCGCCAATTTTTGATCGAAAAGCTGTCCGTTACCGGCGGACACCTCGCCCCGAATCTGGGTGTCGTCGAGCTGACGATCGCATTGCATGCCCATTTTCACAGCCCTTACGATAAGTTGATTTTCGACGTTGGCCATCAGGCTTACGTTCACAAAATAATTACCGGCCGCATGGCCCAATTCGATACGCTCCGCAAGTACAAGGGACTTTGCGGCTTCGTCAAGCGCGCGGAAAGCGAGCACGACGTCTGGGAGGCCGGGCACAGCAGCACGTCGCTGTCGGCCGCCATGGGCATGGCGATGGCCCGCGATCTCAAAGGCGAGCATTACAAGGTCGTTGCCGTGATTGGCGACGGCGCGATGACCGGCGGTATGGCGCTGGAAGCGATGAACCATATCGGCCATGAGAAAAAGAACCTGATCGTCATTCTCAACGACAATGAAATGTCGATTGCTCCGAATGTGGGGGCGATCCACAACTATTTAAGCAAAATCCGCTCCGACCGCCACTACCTGAAAGCGAAGGAAGAGGTCGAGCACCTGCTCAAGAAAATTCCTGCCATCGGCGATACATTGGCCAAAACGGCCGAAAAGCTGAAGGACAGTCTCAAATATTTGCTCGTTTCCGGCGTTTGGTTCGAGGAACTGGGCTTTACGTATATCGGTCCCGTGGACGGCCACAACCTGCCGTTGTTGCTCGATACGCTCAAGCAGGCGGAGAAGGTGAACGGTCCGGTGCTGGTGCACGTGGTTACGACAAAGGGCAAGGGCTACTCTCCGGCGGAAAAAGATTCGCATACGTGGCACGGCCTCGGGCCGTACAAGATCGAATCCGGCCAGGTGCTCAAGTCCGTTGGGCCGCCGATGTACACCGAGGTGTTCGGCCGCACGCTGATTGAATTGGCCGAGCAGGATCAGCGGATCGTCGCCGTGACGCCGGCGATGCCGGGCGGCTCCGGGCTGCTCAAGTTCGCCGAGCGGTTCCCGCAGCGGATGATCGACGTTGGCATCGCCGAACAGCATGCCGCCACATTATGCGCGGGGTTGGCGAGCGAAGGGCTGAAACCGGTGTACGCCGTCTACTCGACGTTCCTGCAGCGGGCGTACGATCAGATCGTGCACGACATTTGCCGCCCGAAGCTGAACGTGACGTTTGCGATCGACCGCGCCGGCTTCGTGGGTCCCGACGGCGAGACGCATCAAGGCGTGTACGATATCGCGTTCCTGCGCACGCTGCCGAATATGGTGCTGATGATGCCAAAGGACGAGCGCGAGCTGCGCGATATGATGCTGACGGCGCATCTATATAACGACGGACCGATCGCTTACCGCTATCCGCGGATCAGCGGCACGGGCGTCAAGCTGGACGAAGCGCCGCAGCCGATTCCGATCGGCACATGGGAGACGGTGCGCGAAGGCGACCACGCCGCCGTGCTGGCGGTGGGGCCGATGGTCCAGGTAGCCGAAGAAGCCGCCGAGCTGCTGGCCAAGGACGGGATCAACCTGCGGGTCGTCAACGCCCGGTTTATCAAACCGCTGGACGAAGCGTATTTGCTCCAGCTGGCCAAAGAGCGCATGCCGATCATCACGATGGAGGAAGGTTCGATTCAGGGCGGCATGGGCAGCGCAGTTTTGGAGTTTTATGCGGCGCAAAGCGTATTTGGCCTGGCAATCAAAAATTTGGGAGTTCCCGACTATTTCGTCGAACACGGCTCGGTCAAGGAGCAGCGTCACGAAGTTGGGCTCACCGCGCATAATCTCGCCGCCGAGGTGCAGGCGCTGATGCCCCGCAAGCGTCAGCGGGCATAAGGGCATAAGGGAGCAAGGGCCGCGCGAGTGAATCAGTGAGGAGTTAATCGACACGTATGTCTTCCGATAAAGAACGACTCGACATTCTGCTTGTCGAGCAGGGATATTTTGAAAGCAGAGAGAAAGCCAAGGCCGCCATTATGGCAGGCCTTGTTTTTGCGGATGAAGAGCCGGTCGACAAGGCCGGGACCAAGATCAGCCGCAAAGCCGCGCTTAAGGTCAAAGGCGCGGTCCACCCGTACGTCAGCCGCGGCGGGCTCAAGCTGGAGAAGGCGATCAAGCTGTTCGGCCTCGATCTGCAAGGCGCAACGATGCTGGATATCGGCGCTTCGACCGGCGGCTTCACCGACTGCGCGCTGCAAAGCGGCGCGGCTTACGTCTACGCGATCGACGTCGGCTACAATCAGCTCGACTGGTCCTTGCGCAACGATCCGCGGGTCAAGGTGATGGAGCGGACGAATTTCCGCTTCACCAAGCCCGAGGATTTGCGCGGGCCGGCGCCCGATTGTGCCACGATCGACGTGTCGTTTATTTCGCTGCGGATCATCCTGCCGCCGCTGCGCGCGCTGCTGCCCGAGCACGGCCGCGTCGTTGCGCTGATCAAACCGCAATTCGAAGCCGGCCGCGAGAAGGTTGGCAAATCCGGCGTTGTCCGCGACCCGGCGGTGCACGAAGAGGTGCTGCAGACGGTGCTGGCATTTGCCGGTGAGCTGGGCTTCCGGCTGGAGGGCTTGACGTATTCGCCGATTACGGGTGGTGAGGGCAATATCGAATTTCTGGCTTACTGGACGTGCGGGACCGCGGCGGCGGGAGAGCGGGATATAGCAGATGCCATCGAGGCCGAAGCTGGGGCTGTGATGCCGCCTGCCATCCCGCTGTCCGAAACGATCCGCGCCGTCGTGCGCGAATCGGGCAAACTGCAAGGGAAATAAAGCTCACTTGGCCTTTGGCGCGGCACGCCAAGGCAAGGTGAGTTTTTTGCTGGAAAAAAAGGATTTTCCGGCTAAACCCGCGAAATAGTCAGGCGGGGTGAGGGCGTGGAGAAAGGAAATGGGCTTATTGTTCTGGTACTTTTTATCGTCTTGATCATATTCGTGTTGCGGCGCTTTGGGCGCTGGCTGGAGGCGCCGCCGAAACGCCGCCTGCTGGTCCCGTCGGCCGGCGAGATTCCGCAGAACGATGTTGTCGAGCTGCTGGAGGGCGCAGGTTTTGATGTGCTGTCCGGCAAAATGAAGCTGCCGATCACCATTGCCGTCAACGGCGACGCCACGCTCGCCAGCCAACTGTATATCGATTATTTGGCCGCCAAGGAAAACCGCCTGTACGTCGTGCGGCTGGCCCGCGAGCGAGTGCCGATCGATTGGGCCGCCGGCAGCTCGGTTCGCGAGAAACTGCTGCCGTACAGCCTGATTTACCCCGAAGCGGAAGGCGTATTATATGTAGACATGGAGCAGCGCAAAATTAAAACCATCACGTTTCAAATAGAGGTGTAGCATGAAGGGCCAACGACATGTGAAAATCAGAGAGATCGTTACGAATCATGAGATCGAAACCCAGGACGAGCTGGTGGAATCGCTGCGCGCCGCCGGTTTCCACGTCACGCAAGCGACGGTGTCGCGCGACATCAAGGAGCTGCATCTGATGAAGGTGCCGCTCGACGACGGGCGCTACAAATATGCGATGCCGGCCGACCAGCGCTACAATCCGTTGCAGCGGCTGCGCCGGGCGCTCAGCGATCATTTTGTCAGCGTCGATTATGCCGACAATCTGGTCGTCATGAAATGCCTGCCGGGGACGGCCAACACGATTTGCGCGCTCGTCGACAATCTCGAATGGAGCGAAGTGATGGGCACGATCGGCGGCGACGATACGATTCTCGTCATCTGCCGCGGCAGGGAGCAAAGCGTATCGTTCGTCAATCAAGTGATGTCGTTATTGTCCTGATGTCAAGGAGGAATCCATGCTAACGGAATTGTCCATCCGCAATCTTGCGGTTATTGAACAGGTGCATATTCGCTTCAAAAACGGCTTTCATGTGCTGACAGGGGAAACCGGCGCCGGCAAATCGATCATTATCGACGCGCTGTCGCTGATCGTCGGCGGCCGCGGCTCGGCGGAGTTGGTGCGCTACGGCTGCGACAAGGCCGAGATCGAAGCGCTGTTTGAGCTGCCGGCCGGGCACCCGGTATGGAAGACGCTTGCCGAGCTGGGCATCGCCGCCGATCCGGCCGAGCATTTGCTCATTCGCCGCGAAATCACCGCTGCGGGCAAAAGCTCCAGCCGGATCAACGGCCAACTCGTCAATCTGACGATGTTGCGTCGCACCGGCGATTGGCTGGTCAACATTCACGGCCAGCACGAGCACCAGTCGCTGCTCAAGGTCGACGAGCACGTGCATTGGCTCGACCTGTTTGGCGAAGCGGAAATCCGCGAGGCCAAAGCCGCCTATCAGGCGTCCTACGACGCTTATGTGAAGCTGCAAAAAGAGCAACGCGAGCTGCAGGAAACGAGCAAGCAAGCGCTGCAAATGCTTGATCTGTACCGCTTCCAGATCGAGGAGCTGTCTTCGGCTCAACTGAAACCGGGCGAAGACGAAACGCTGAACGAGGAGAGGCGCAAGCTGGCGAATGCCGAAAAGCTGTACCAGAACGCCAACGATGCCTACGAGCTGCTGTATGGCAATAGTCGCGGGCTGGATGCGGCCGGCAAGGCGCTTGCGCGGCTGCGCGACATTGCCGGGTTGGACCCGGCGCGGCTGATGCCGCTTTTGGAGCAGGCGCAGTCGGCGTATTACCAGCTTGAGGACGCCGCTTACCAACTGCGCGATTACCGCGACGACATCGAATTTAATCCGCTGCGGCTCGATCAGATCGAGCAGCGGCTTGATCTGCTGTCATCGCTGCGCCGCAAATACGGCGAGTCGATTCCCGACATGCTCGCCTATCTGGACCAAATCCTCCATGAAACGGATTTGATCGAAAACAAAGACGAGCATATCCGCAAGCTCGAAGAGGCGCTGCGCGTCGAAGAACAACGTCTGGGCGCTGCCGCGGCCGAGTTGTCCGCGCTGCGCCGCCAGGTGGCCGAACGGCTCGCTGCAGCCATCGAAACCGAGCTGCGCGACTTGCAGATGGAGCGGACGATGTTCCGCGTCCAGTTGCAGCGCGCCACCGACGAGCGCGGCATCGAGGTCGAGGGCAGCCGCGTGCGCTTTAGCCGCTCGGGCGTCGATCAGGTCGAGTTCCTGATGGCCCCGAATCCCGGCGAGCCGCTGCGCGGCTTGAGCAAGATCGCCTCCGGCGGCGAGCTGTCGCGGATCATGCTGGCGATGAAGACGATTTTTGCCCGCATCGATCAAATTCCCGTGCTCGTCTTCGACGAGGTTGATACCGGGGTCAGCGGCCGGGCGGCGCAGGCGATTGCCGAGAAGCTGTCGGTGCTGTCGCGTAGCTGCCAGGTATTTTCGATCACGCATTTGCCGCAGGTGGCCTGCATGGCCGATGTTCATTTTGCCATTCACAAGGAAATCGACCAGGAGCGCACCTACACGCGGGTCAATGATTTGCACGAGCAGGGACGGATCGAAGAGCTGGCGCGCATGCTCGGCGGGGTCGAAGTGACGGAAACGACGCTGCACCATGCCGGCGAAATGCTCCATTTGGCCCGCGACAAAAAATCCGTGCTGCAAACGCAGATTTAGGTATCATTTTCAGTTATAAAACGACGGGAGAGGGGTTAAGTTATAGGTACGCATTTGACGATGCTGTTCGTCAGGGCCAAGGAAGCAAAGGAGCGTGAATGCATTGCAATCCAGCAAAAGAAAAAGATTGATTGGTTTACTGCTCGTCTTCTTCGTTTGTATGGTTAGTTTGTCCGCGCCTTTCCAAAGCTTTGCCTCGTTCCCTCAAGAATTGCGCTTGTTCAGCGGTCAAGGGAAGCAACTGCAGCTCGCAATGCCCGTCAGCGCCCAGGTTACGGTGAGCGACACGGATATCGTGAAAGTGAACGGCAACGCACAGCACTCATTTCAGGTCAATTTGAACGAGCCTATTTCGCTCCAGTCGAACCATTCCGGCCAGACGGAAATGAAGCTGAAACTGTTCGGTGCCATTCCGCTGAAAACCGTGAAGGTCAACGTCGTTCCTGATCTTAAAGTGATTCCTGGCGGCCAGACGATCGGCGTCAAAATCAAATCGGCCGGGATTCTCGTCGTCGGTCATCATCTCGTCACCGTCGCTGCGGACCAGAAATTGTCTCCGGGCGAAGAAGCCAAGGTGCAGGTTGGCGATCTGATTACGAAAATCAACGGCAAAGAATCACGCGATGTCAGCAAGGTGGCCGATCTGGTCGCCAAGGCCGGCGAAAACGAAACGCCGCTCGATTTGACGATTGTCCGCAACAACGCCGAGCTGCAGGTCAAGCTGCTGCCCGCCTATGACATCGTGGACAAGTCGTACCGTCTCGGTTTGTACATCCGCGATTCCGCGGCCGGCGTCGGCACGTTGACGTTCTACGCTCCCGATCAGGGCGTATACGGCGCGCTTGGCCATGTCATCACCGACATGGACACCCAGACGCCGATTGCCGTCGGCGACGGCGAGGTCGTCTATTCCAACGTCACCTCGATTTCCAAAAGCCATAACGGCGAGCCGGGCGAGAAGCGGGCGACATTCTTCAAGGACAGCAAGGTGATCGGCAACATCGAGCGCAATACATCCTTTGGCATCTTTGGCAAGATGTTTGCGGCGCCTGACCACAGTCTGGAAAAGGATACGATTCCCGTTGCTTTTGCCGAAGAAGTGAAGGAAGGCCCGGCGCAGATTTACACCGTGGTCGATGGACAGAAAGTGGAGAAATTCGATATCGAGGTCGTGCATGTGGCCAAGCAGGATTACCCCGCAACCAAGGGCATGATTATTAAAATTACCGATCCGCGTCTGATTGAGAAAACCGGAGGCATCGTGCAAGGCATGAGCGGCAGTCCAATTATCCAAAACGGAAAAATGATCGGAGCCGTAACACATGTGTTTGTCAACGACCCGACCAGCGGGTATGGCTGTTTTATCGAATGGATGTTGCAGGATGCAGGCATTATGCTGCGGCCGGCGGCCGAGCAATCAAAGGCAAGCTGATCAGCTGCCTTTGATTTTTTTTGCTTATGGGGAATGGAAGAAGGTTTTGTCGAACGATGTAGGAAGAACAAGATAAAAATATTATTATATAGGATAATGAAAAAAAAGAAAAGAAAAACAATTTTCGACAGAAGGAATTTCGAAGGAGGTGTCGAATACAACAACGAGGGAAAATAATACCAACTTGTGATAAGTAGCTAAAAGGAGGAATATCAAGTTGCAGAAAATTCAGGTGTTGTTAGCAGATGATAATCGGGAGTTTACCCACTTATTATCCGAGTTCATCGGTGAGCAGGAAGATATGGAGATTGTCGGGGTGGCATATAATGGAAACGAAGTGTTGCGCTTTATCGAGCAGCAGCGCGAAGTGCCTGATGTTCTGATCCTGGACATCATTATGCCGCATTTGGATGGCCTCGGCGTTCTGGAACGTCTGCGCGAGATGAACCTCAACCCCCAGCCCAAAATCATCATGCTGACCGCCTTCGGTCAAGAAAACATCACCCAGAAGGCCGTGCAACTCGGCGCGTCCTATTACATATTGAAGCCATTTGACATGGAGGTGCTGACGAACCGGATTCGCCAGCTCGTATCCAACTCCGCGACTGCCACGACGAGCAGCGCTGTGCCGAAGGCCAACGTCGTGCATATGCCGAAAAGCAAAAATTTGGACGCCAATATTACGACGATCATACATGAAATCGGCGTACCTGCGCATATTAAAGGATATCAATACTTGCGCGAAGCGATCACGATGGTGTATAACAACATCGAAATCCTCGGCGCGATCACGAAAACCTTGTACCCGGCGATTGCCGAGAAGTACAAAACGACGCCAAGCCGCGTCGAGCGGGCGATCCGCCATGCGATTGAAGTCGCCTGGACGCGCGGCAACATCGATTCGATTTCGTTTATTTTCGGCTACACGATCAATATTTCCAAATCCAAACCAACGAACAGCGAATTTATCGCGATGGTGGCCGACAAGCTGCGGATTGAGCATAAGGTGTCTTGAAAGGGTAAGGAGTAGTGAGTAATCTGATTAAGTATGCCGACTAATTTCTGAAAATATCTTTTTGAGATATCAGATTAGGCCGATAAACTTATGATGATAGTACGTATAAACACCTAGCCTTTATTGGGTTGTACAAACTCAATGGGGAGGGTGTTTTTTGCTATGAATGAGTTTGAATTTCAGCTCGACAATTTTATGTTAACGCATGAAGAAAAGAAGAATAGAAATATACAAAAAAATTGGAGTTAAGATTTGCTATTAATACATCAAGTATTCTATCAAAGTCTTAACTCTTAAATTTTGTCCAATATCTTGTATTTTCGAGTAGAGATTCGAGCTGAAAAATGGTATATTTAGGTGGTCAAGAAAGTCATCATAAGCGCGGACGGCGGTTATGGCGCAATATTCCTTTATCATTCTATCATGTCTAATTTGGTAAGATATTCAGAAAAAAATTTTTTGACTACCACGACACGGTTTAACAAAATCCTTGAGACACCTGTTTTACCATAGAAATATGGGAGGTGTTTCATACGAGTAGAAAAAGAGGAGGTGCTTTTATGTCACCGGCAGCTCTAGCCAAAATCGCTGAAAAGAAAAAACAATTAACTCCTGAAAAACAACGTGAAATGTTGAAAGCCGGGGGTTCAGTGAATATGAAATACGATATTGATGGACAAGAAATTTGCAGAGAAGTTAGAGGAAAAAAATAGATGTCTTTATCAACCATCGATTTTGGAAATAGCATTATTCCTCTAACCGGGGATGATGCTATTTTTCTTGATACAAACATGTATATTGCATACTTTGATGTAAAAGACAGCAAACATCTTCCTTGTTTTTGTTTGATTTCCTACTTTATTAAAAATCAAGTCATTATTTGTTACTCTGAAATTGTTCTTGTTGAGCTTATAAACTCTTTAGCAAGAATGTTTTATATCGACGATGAGTATGCAAAACATGTTGCCACAAATGGAGAGCCAGCAAGCAATACGGAAAAAAGAAATAAACAGAACAGTTTTAAAAATATTTGGAGTAGTAGAGTGATTAAGTCAGAGCCAGAGACGCTTAAACATTACAATGACTTAGCCATCAATAAAGTTTCTCCAGTAGTTAAAAACGCATTGCTCATTCAATTAACAGAAGAAGTGGTTGATGAAGTACTGACTACACCATCCGAAACGCCATTAGCTTCTGCGGATATGATGATAGCATCTACCGCTACTCATTTTGGTCTTCCATATATTTTCTCGATTGATAAAGATATGAGTGTAGCTAACGACATTGATATTATCACAACCGCCTTAGATAACCATACATTTGATTACGTTGATATGTTAGCTAAGTTAAATATTGTCGAATATCTGTTCAATCAATTAGGCGAAATGGAATTTAGACGAAAGTTCCCGCTATGTCCCGTTCCTGCGTCACAAAATTAATTCAAGCCAAACATAAAAGAACCTTCATTGAAATGAAGGGATGTTGTTTTTCTGTTATGCCTGTTGCATTTGTCAAATATCTTGTATTTTTGAGTTGGAAAATGGTATATTTAGAGGGTCAAGATCGTCAGGAAAAGCGCGGACGGCGAGGGACAAGAAATTTGCAGAGAAGTTGAAGGGGGAAAATAGATGCCTGTATCCACTATCGATTTTGGAAATAGCATAGTTCCTCTATGCGGGGATGATGCATTTTTCTTGATGCAAATATGTATCTTGCATATGTTGATGTAAAAGACAGCAAACCTCATCTTGTTTTGTTTCATGCAATCGCACGATGAATGCCTTGATACGCTTGGACTCTACATTTTATAGGAATGCTTATGTATAACACTATTGCTTGATTGGGTTGTCCACACTCAATGGAGGGATGGTGTTTTTATTTTGCCTGAATGCAGAATTTCGGCATGGCAGCCTGGAGGAAACGACTGCGGCCGAGCGCAGCGCTGGGGAGCAGGTGTACAGCGCGCTGGCCCGCGGATGAACCGAGCCTGCCGGGCAGCGGCAGCCCACACTGATCCTACGGATGCGCGGCGATGCAACGAATACTATTGGGCACTATAAAACCTGATAAAAGGCAGTATTTTTGGTTGATTCCTGCTTTTGGCGTGTAAGAACCGGCAAAAAACGGTTTTTATTGATGAAGGAGGATGTCGCATATATACTAATGAAGAAAGGTTTTTTTGTGTGGCAAGCAACCGAAATCCGCGAGTTTCGTCCAGAAAGGAGCAGCCCATGACACCAATGTCATTAAGTTAAGGCGCAGGGCCAATATTAAGAGAAAGAGCAGGTTATCGAAAAGATAGCCCGCTCTTTTTTTTGCATGAAAAAGGAAAATAGAGCTTGACAAGAAGTTGGAAATGTGTGGCGTAGCCCCTTGAAAAACGAGGAGGTTACGCCAATGAATCTGTACGCGAATTCACTCAAAGAAACGCTGACAT
>Ga0206102_1000033_pt1 | contig 104410 bp, 63 predicted proteins | sample 1B1Ametagenome_FD_148645 | JGI IMG/M metagenome (GOLD analysis project Ga0206102, IMG submission 148645) | Enriched microbial communities from leaf-cutter ant dump, University of Wisconsin, Madison, United States - 1B1A | ecosystem: Environmental > Terrestrial > Nest > Insects nest > Nest dump... | reverse complement strand
TTTCCCCGGCCAGCTTAAAATGATCGAGGACGCCCCCCGACACGGGAAAGTCGGCATCCCGTTCGATGTCTGGCAGCCCGGACAACTGCCAGCCCCGGCCCGGCAGCCCATCCTGCAGACGCGAGTTGTAGTCCAGCGACAGATTCGGCTGCATGCCCTGCCGCCCCGCCGGGATGTCCAACGGAAGGTGATACGCATAGCTGCCGTCCGGGTTGGCCCCCCCGCTGCCGGCGGCGACATCCGGCTGCATGCCGCCCTCGCCGGACAAGCCTCCGGCTCCTCCTCCCCCCGCTGCGCCAGCCGTCAGCGGCGCCGCGACCGCCAGCGACGAGAGAAGAGACATCACCAGCATCACCTTCATCAGAATAGTCCATCGTTGCTTCATTTTTTATTTTCCTCCTTACATCAACTGCATCTGCTCTGTTTGATTTGCCACACTTGTGCGCAAGTCCAGCGAACTGGCAAGCCCCCACATTTCCTATTTCGCAGGGCAGATTCCTTTCATTATGTTTGATTTCTAGAAAATGGAAAATAAATAAAATCGACTTTTGATGTATACAATATTGACTTTTTTTCTGCAAAATCCAATTTTTGTACACAGCCAAGCAGCGCCTCTACAGCTTGGATTGCTATCGTTGCCAACTTCCCTGCAGCTTTCTACACATAAAAACGCTCCCCATATGGCCAGGTTTTGGATAATGCACCTGTTTGCCATATGGGGAGCGGATCACAACATACATTTCTTTGCCGCTTGATGCAACTGTTTGCCGATTACGGACGCTGGATGAACAGCACGGCGGAATGGCTGGCCGTTCCCGCGGCATTGACGGCGGTAATTCGCAAATACGGGTATACGGAGGTCGCATCGGACACCGAATACGTATAGCTGCCATCGGCGTTAACGCTCACTTTGTTTGACGCAATCGTCGAGGTGGTGGTGAAGCTGGTGCCGTTGGTCGAGTGTTCCATTTGGTATTTGGTGGCACCGGCCACCGGCTTCCACGTCAACACGACAGTTTGGGTCGTACTGCTGGCATATTTGTAGCCGGCGATCGGGAAGCTGCCGGACATCGACGTGACGACGATGCGGTTCGAAGATACCGAGCCGTAGTTGTTGGCTGGCATGATGCGGTAATAATACGTTCCGCCCGCGCTAACCGCCGTATCGGTATACGTCAGCGTTGCGGGGCCAAGCGATGCGACGGTCGTCCAGTTGACGTCGTCGGACGACTTGTAGATCAGGTAGCCGAGCGCCCCGGCGGATGCCGTCCAGGTCAGCTTGACGCTCGTGTTGTCGCGCACGGCGCGCATCGTTAAGTTGGCGTTCAGCTGGTAATTTTGCGCGTTCAGATAAGCTTTGTTCATGTTCAGGTACGCAGCGGTCCAAGCGAGCGGCGCGTTCCAGTTGATCGCATTCTCTTTGGAGCAATACGCTTTATCGGCCGTTTCCGGCGCAGCGTACAGCTTCGCTTGAGCGATTGGCGGCCGCGGCGTCAAGCCGTCGTCCGTCTGATTCGTGCCGTCGGCATATACGCAAGCGCCTGTAGGTCCGCCCGATATCCAGCCCGCCGGGAATGCGGTTCCGAGCTGCTTGTGCACGTTCCACGCCCAGCCGTCGTGCGTATCGGATTCGTTATACTCGCCATAGCCCGTAATATACGAAAGCTTCATCGGGTTGACGCCAAGCAAATAGTTCATGCCTTTGTTCATCGCTTGCAAATAGGTGTTGTCCACAGTCGTCGTGCCCGACGGGTTGAGGATGTCGTTTGCTATCCCCAGCGTCAGCATATCGTTCAGCACGCTGGAGTTGGAGCCCCACGGATACGTTGCCGCCGTGCCGTCGATTTTTTTGCCGCTCAGCGGCGTTTGATAGCCCTCGTAGTTGACATTGGCGACGAGCGTGTTGGCATATGTCTTGAAATTGTTTTTCAGCGTCGCAAGGTCAGCGGCAGGCAAATCGTTCGCAACGCTGAGCAGGGAGATTTGCCCGACGGTTTCCACGTTCAGCCAGCTGAATTCGTTGACGGTTTTGTTGACGTAAAAGCTGTTGGCCGTAACAAGGTTGCGGTACGTCGTTTTATTGGCGTCGCTGCGCTTGTAAGCGGTCAAATACATTTCGACCTCGGCGGCGTATTGGTCATCGGTAATGCGCTTGTCGTCGTAATCGCCGCCGCCCACGGAATCGACGGTTGGCGTGTAGGCGTGATCGGGTTCTTTTTCCGTAATGTAGAATTTGACCGGCAGCGTCTGCGCGCGGTTGAAGGCGTCCTGAGCCACGGACCAGTAATCGTTGGCTTTGGCCGCATCGTACGGCTGCACCGCTCGGGCCAGTTGGGCGTATACGCGGGCGATCGCATAGGTGGCCGCTGTGGAAGGCGGCTGGGCGAACCGGCTTTTGGCGTCTGGGGTCGCGGCGTTTTCCTGAGCCATCGTGTTGTTTTCGAAATTGACGAACTGCGCATTCGGCACGTTAAAATCGTCCTGCCACCACGGCGACGTCGTGATGTTGATGCCCCACTTGTCGTTAGTGACCTTGTGGGAAGCGAGCAGGCTCGTATTGGCCGGCAACATGCCTTTGAGGTAGGTCGAACCGTACATGACCTCGTCGAGCAGGTCGGGAACGCCGTTGCCGCTTTCGGGAATCGTCAGCGAACCATCGCCAAGCTGCGTCGGATAACGCTCGAACAGGTTCAGCAGCGTCCAGGCGGCCATCGCGTGGTTAACCGGATAAATGCCGTAGTCGCCGGCATCGGCCCACGATTTTTGCACGTTCAGAATTTCTCCGCCACACCAGTCGGTTGCGCCCGTCCCCTTGAAGCAGGACACGGCGTTATCGCCGGGATGCAGCGCGGTGCGGTAAAACGGCGTCCCCGCCAGCGACGTCAGATCCGTGCCAAGCCGGTGGAAATAAAAATAGCTCATGGCGTCTTTGGCCAGCGTCGGATAGAGGTCGTTGGTAATGTCAAACGGCACGCTGACGGCTGTGCCGACGCTCAGCTTGAACGTGCCTGTGACGTTGTAAGCCGAGAAATCCGCTTTATGTACATAATCGCCGGAGGCTGTGTCCAGCCCGTACACGCTCGTCTTGCCGCTCTTGACGGTAGCATTGTCGGATGTGCGGATCAGCGCCCAGGACAGCCCCGTCGACGAACTGCTGATGACGGTGGCGACTTTGTCGGCTCCGGTCATATAGCCGATCTGATTGACACGAACGATACTCGGATCAACGCTGGCGGAAGCCTCAATCGATAATAGCGGCAGCAGCAAAAGTACGGATAGCAGTGTGCATATCCCCAGTCGTGAAATTCGGTTCAAACTGTATCATCTCCCAGATAGTATAGTGATAAGGATATGATCTTGGAAAGCGTTTTCCCTATCTGGCTTCATTATACGAACAGGCTTGTCCCCAAACTAGGGTGATTTATTATCCCCCCTCCCCGGTCGTCACTGATTTTCCGCCTAACAAACAAGCCGCCCCGCGCGCTTTCGCGCCGGAGCGGCCTGACGGTCCGCTGGTTGCAAATACTTGAATCCGAACGGATGAAAAGCAAGAAAGTTTCCGGCTTACGGCGCCGTTCCCCATTGCAAAGCCCCGGAAATATAACCCGTCACCTTGCTCCAATCGACAAATGTGGTCGCGGTGGCATTAAAGGAATAATCGTTCGCCTGATTATAGTTCGACCAGTCGGCTTTGTTCACCCGCGTCTGCACCTCCAGCGTCGCTCCCGGAGCCAATGTCCCCGCGCCGCTGCTGAACCCGATTTCCAGGTAGGTGTCGGTGTTCGCTCCCGATGCGGAAACGAAGCTGCCGGTGACGCTGCCGGAAGGAAGCCCCGTGTACACATTGGCGGCCCAGTCGACATTAAACGTTTGCGCTTGCGAGCCGTCTTTCGTGTAATAATAGCGCAGCTTCAAGTTGGCGAGATTGATGCTGCTTGCGCCCGTATTGATCACGCGGAAACGCGGATACAGTTGGTTGGACGTGGCCGCTGTATTGCCGTTTACCAATTGCACCTTGATCGCGCCGCTGCCCGGAGTTGGCGTTGGGGTGATCGTCGGTGTTGGGGTTGGCGTCACGGTTGGCGTTGGTGTAGGCGTCGGTGTCACGGTAGGAGTCGGCGTTGGGGTTGTCGTAGGAGTTGGCGTCGGCCCCGTCTTGATAATGCGGTTCAGCATCGCTTGCTTCGGCTGGTTCCATGTCGTCCAATCGTCAAGCAGCAAACCGCCCGTATCCCCGCTGTTCGGGTTCAAGCACCAGTACGTCCAATACAGATCGTTGTCCTTGATGTAGTCAACCAGCTTGTTTTGCCATTTGCCTTCGCTCGACGTCGTGTCCACGCCGCGTCCGCCAAATTCGCCGATGATCACCGGTGCGATATTTTGCTTGCTGATGTAGCCCCAGTAAGCATCCCAGATCGCCGGCAAGTTATTGGGGAAGCTGGCATCGCTGAACCACGGCTGCGCCGCTACGCCCGGACCGTAGTCATGGGTGGAATATACGACCTGGTTCGATACGTTCAGCACAACCGGGTAGTTTTTCACACCTTTCAGGTTGCCGCCCCACCAGTAGCCGCTCGTATCGCCTTGAACGTTCTTTTCCACGCCCTCGACGATAATCAGCCAGTTCGGGTTGACAGCGAGAATCGCGTTGCCTGCCCGCTGCGCCGCGAGACGCCAGTCGGTGCTTGTATCGCCCGTGCCCCAGCTGGCCGGTCCGTGCGGTTCGTTGTGCAGGTCCGCGCCGATGACCGTATCGTTGCCTTTGTAGCGGCCCGCCAGCATCGTCCAATCGCTGATCCAGCGCGTCTCGGGATATGCCGCCGTGTACCACAGTTCGGACTGCGCGTTGCCGTCGGGCCGGTGCTGGTCGAGGAAAATTTTGAAGCCTTTGGCTCCCGCTTTTTGAATCAAGGCGTCCATGACCTGAATCGGGCTCAGCCCTTGCAGATCCGGGTTTTTGCTGAAATCGATGCCCGAGACTTGCGAGCCGGCGTCGAACATCTGATTGCAGTATGGCAGACGAATCAGATTGTAGCCGTTCGCTTTCATTTGATCAAGCATGCTGTCCATCGAACGCGACCACAGGCCATGCGGGACGAAGTTGGTCGTTTCGAAGCCAAACCAGTTAATGCCGTTAAATACTGCTTGATTGCCGCTCGCATCGACGATTTTGTTGCCCGATGTATGATAATAGTTCGGTGCCGCTTGGGCGCCGGCTGCCGCCAGTCCCAGGGAGGACACGGTCAGCGACAGAGCAGCCAGCACTTTTAACATTCGTTTTTTGAACAAAGCTGTTCAACCTCTTTTCGTAAAAAAGTTATGGTGCGGTGCCCCACTTCAAGGAACCGGAAATGTAGCCGGTCACCTTGCTCCAATCGACAAATGTCGTCGCGGTGGCGTTAAAGGAATAATCGTTCGCCTGATTATAGTTCGACCAGTCGGACTTGTTCACGCGCGTCTGCACCTCCAGTGTCGCTCCCGGCGCCAGTGTCCCCGCGCTGCCGGTGAAGCTGATCTCCAGATAGGTGTCGGTGTTCGTGCCCGATGCGGAAACGAAGCTGCCGATGACGCTGCCGGAAGGAAGCCCCGTGTACACATTGGCGGCCCAGTCAACATTAAACGTCTGCGCTTGCGAGCCGTCTTTCGTGTAGTAATAACGCAATTTCAGATTGGCAAGATCGATGCCGCTTGTGCCGGTATTGATCACACGGAACCGCGGATACAGTTGGTTGGATGTGGCCGCCGTGTTGGCATTCATCAACTGAACCTCGATGGAACCCGGACCTGGCGTTGGCGTCGGTGTCGGTGTCACTGTTGGTGTCGGTGTTGGTGTTGGTGTTGACGTCGGTGTTACCGTTGGTGTTGGTGTGGGTGTCACTGTTGGCGTTGGAGTCGGTGTCGGTGTTGCCGTTGGCGTCGGTGTCACCGTTGGCGTTGGTGTCGGCGTATTATTGCCGATCGGCACCTGCGGAGATGCGTTTTGGATCAGCATGACGAATTGATCGTGGAACCAGTGGCCGGCCAGTGGTGCGTTTGGCATCGCGCCGCTTTTCACGCCCGCGGAAGTCGTATACGTCGGATCACAGTTCGGGTCCGCGCCTTTGCCCTCGTCGTTGACAATCTGCGAGCTGGCGCCGTCGGATTCGCCCGGAGGTTTCACCCAGACGAAGGCGTCGAGATGGGAGTTCGGATAGCCGGCAGGAGCCGCTTGCGGCGGAGCGCCGAGGCCTGCGCCGTTCACATTGCACCACAATCCGCGGTGGTCGCGGCGGTCGATACGGCCGGAATCCACGTAAGTGTTAATGTCGGAGCCGCTGGCCCCGCTCGGACGGTTCGCGCCGCCCCAGCCGTTGCGCGAGGTGTCGATCAGAAAGCCGATGTTCGACGGCCAGCCGGCATTGACGAAGCTCGTATACAGCGAAGCCGAGAAATCGGACTCGTCAAAATTCGGATTCCACTGATAAAAGTTGGCAGAACGAACCGGCTGCCCGCCGACGCTCAGGTTCGAATCGGTCAAATACGGCTCCGCTACCGGCGTGTAGTTGGACGTGTTGGAAATAAAGCCGTCTACGCTGGCCAAACCGGCCGTCGTCGCCTGCACCGTGCTCGTAAACAATTGAACGACCCCTTGCAGGTTGTTATCCCAGCCAAGCCAGCCGGAATGGCCGATATCCATATAGGTGTATACGTTGGAGACCGCGTGCAGCTTGTTGAGCGCGTATTGAATGCCGGATACGTAGATGCCGGAGGAATTCGCCTGCGCACAGGCATTTACGCTCAGGTTCGTCACCAGATTCGGCAGCCCGTCCGGCTCGACGATCGCGATGATGCGGATATTCTGGTATTTCGCTTTGGCAAAAATAGCCGCGATGGCATCGATGTAGCTCGTTTGGTACGTTTGCAGACCGGCTGCAGTCAAGGGCAGCTCGCCGTTGGAAGCCAGAGCGGCGCAATCGCGTCCCGGCAGGTCGTAGATAACGAACGTGGCAGTAATCGGCGTAGAGCCTTGCTGCTGGGCAAGCGCCGCGTCGAGATGGCCCTCGAGGCTCAGCCGGCCGCTGTTTTGGCTGCCGCCGCCAATTGCCGCGATGCGGTCAAGCCATACCGCCGTCGGGTACGTTTTGATCGTCTGCATCTTGCCTTTCAACGTATTGTCGCTGGTTTGCGCAATCGACGCATCGATGAGCGCTGCGTAATCGTGGTTGATGTAGCTGGTCGCGCCAACAAAAGGGTTATCCACATGAGTCGCCGCCTGAACCGACGGCTCCAGCAGCTCCAGCGACAACACACTGCCCAGCGCCAGCAAACCAATCAGCAAAACATTCAAACTTCTGCGTGCACGTACGCGAAAATTCAATGAGTTCACCACTCCTCTTTCGAAAATGATGGGCTCTCTCCTGATCCCGGGTGGTTGTGCGGTCCCGGACCGCACGGCAAGCTGCCGTTTGTGCCATTCGCCCCCTTCCCTTTATTTACCATCATCATAAAACGTTTTCACGACAGCAACAACCACTATTTCTTAACCCACCTTTCACATTTTTTACTTTTTTTTCTTGGTTTTTATGCTTGATTTGAATTTTTCCTTTACTATTTTGCTGCAAAATTTGTATATTTGTATTAGAAATATAGAAATCACCGATCGTCGGAACCGCTGAACAAGCCAAAAGCAAACGCAGCGGCTCCTTGCACACCCTCTTAGTAAAACGTTTTCCGAAAACCAATTCCATGTTTCGCAGAAGGAGGAATCCGCATGTTTACCGTTATGGTCGTCGATCACGAACCGCATAGCCGCCGCGAGCTGGCCTCATTCCTGCAGTCGGACGAGTTCCGCGACTTTACCTGCCTGACCGCGCCTGACCGCGAGACGGCGTTGGAGCTGGCGCAAGCGTCAGCCCCCGACATCGCCTTGATTCGGCTCGGTTTGCCCGGCGCAAGCGGCATGGAGCTGATCCGCGAATGGAAGGCGTCCGGCCTGCCGACGGTGTGCATTCTGCTCACCGCTGCCGGCGAGCTGAGCCCCGGAGACGATCCGTTCGGCCAAGGCGCGTTCGATTGCCTCAGCCAGCCGCTATGCTCACGCGCAGTGAAACAAAGCGTCATGGAAGCGGCCCAGTTGCTGCTGAACCGCTCGCGCCGCCACGGCAGCCTGCAGCAGCTCAAGCGGCACTGGCGCGAGCATCTGCGCAGCGCCAAAGCCGAGACGCTCCGCCGCTGGGTCACGGCCGACCGCAGCCCGCTGGAAAACCGCCGCGACACGCTCGAAGCGCTGCAGCTCGCACTTACGTTCTCCCGCGCTCACGTCGGCATCGTCCGGCTCGATTACGGCTCGCTCAGCGGCGGCCCGCACAAGGAGCAGGACCTGGAGCTGCTGCGCTACGGCGTGATGAATATCGTGCAGGAGACGTTGTCCCCGGTCTATTCCGGCCTGCTTGAAGCGTTCCGCGACGGCGAGCATATCGTGTGGATCGGCAATTACCGCGGCTGGGTGGCCGGGCGGCTCAAGCTCCACCTTCCGCTGCTGCAGCACAATTTGCGCACGTACCTGCAGCTGACGGCCAGCATCGGCATCGGCTTGCCGCAGGAGAACGTCAACAACGCCGCGCTGTCCTGCCGGCAAGCCCGGGAAGCGGCGGAAGCGCGCTTTTATGCCGGACGGGGCGGCTGCTACTTCTACGAGGAGGAGAGCACGCGCCCGGCTGACGCCATCTGCAACGCCACGGCGGCCGAACGCGAGCTGTACGGGCTGGAGATGGCCGTCACCGAAGCGGTCCGCACCGGCAGCCCGGACAAAGCGCTGGACGGCATCACGCTGTGGCTGGAGCACTGCCGGAGCAGGACGCAATATCCGCGCAAGGAGTTGATCCTGCGGGCCGCGGCCCTGATCGGCGAGCTGCGCCGCCATCTGTTTCAAAGCGCGGGCGGCCCCTGGCCGGGCGAAGCGCAGCTGGAAGAAGCCGTCTCCAAGCTGGACCAACTGGAAACGTTCGACGAGTTGGCCGCTTCCTTGACGGACACGATCGGCGCGCTCGCTGGCCGGCTGCAGCTCAGCAAGCCGCTGCACCACGTCATCCAGCAGGTGCTGGAGCTGATCAGCGACAAATACGATACGGCGCTGACGCTGAAGAGCGCTGCCAAAAGCGTGTACGTCTCCCCCGTCTACCTGAGCAGGCTGTTCAAAAAAGAAATGGGCGTCAACTTCCTCTCCCACCTGCACCACTACCGCATCGCCCAGGCCAAAAAGCTGCTCGAAGAGCAGCGTATGAAAATCGTCAGCGTCGCCAAAACGGTCGGCTACCAAAACGAATGCCATTTCAGCATCACCTTCAAAAAATGGACCGGGCTTACGCCCAGCGAATACCAGAAGCAGCACCGGCGAGCGTAGCGGCCGCGCGGAATCCGCCGGCCGGCCCTTCATCCGCCGCACGCAATTGCCGGCGCGCAGCGTCTGACGCAGCGCCGCTGTTCCCTCCAGCGGGCGCATCCTTGCAGATGCGCCCGCTCGATCTGCCGGCCCGCCGATTGACGGGGGCCGGCATCAATTTTATAATGGACATTGCCGATTCCCCAAGTCTCCTATTGAACAAAGGACGTGACTCCTTGAAATACTCCAAAGCGACAAACTATGCGCTGCACGCGATGCTGCATATGGTGGCCAACGCTTCCAGCAAGCCGGTTGGCGTGCAGCAACTTGCGAAAACGTTACACGTTTCTCCGACGTATTTATCAAAAATTTTAACCAGCCTCGTCAAAGCGCGGATCATCGAGTCCGCCTCCGGCGTCAACGGCGGCTACCGGCTGCTCGCGCACCGGGAGGAAGTGTCGTTTTTCGATGTGATTCAGGCGATTGAAGGCGCCGGCTCGCTGTTTGACTGCAACCTCGGCCACCCGGCCGATACGTGTCTGATTCAGCGCGTCATGACCGACGCGGAGCACATGATGGAGCAGGTGCTGAAGCAAAAAAAACTGATCGACCTGTGCGCGGACATCCCCGGCATATCGCATTAATGTGAGACGACTCCCTGCGGCAGACGCCGCGCTCCGTGCGGAAAAAAACGGCCCTTGGCATAAGCGCCCGCGCCCCTGTATATGTATGCGGTAATCGCCTGCGATTTGACCTGTAAGGAGTGGACTTTGCGATGCTGCATGATTGCATCATTATTGGCGGCGGGCCGGCCGGTCTGAACGCAGCGCTTGTGCTCGGCCGCGCCCGGCGTTCGGTGCTCGTGCTCGACAGCAATGCGCCGCGCAACGCCGTGACGCGCCAGTCGCACGGCTTTCTCACCCGCGACGGCGTGACGCCAGGGCAGTTCCGCGCCATCGCGCGCGAGGAGGTCGCCCGCTACCCGTCCGTCGAGCAGCGATGGGCCGAGGTGACGAACGTGCGCGCCGGCGCGGTCGGCTTCCTCGTCGCCACGGCCGACGGCAGCCGCTTCGCAGCGCGCAAGGTATTGCTGGCCAGCGGCTTGAAGGAAAGCCTGCCGGCCATCCCCGGCCTGCGCGAGCATTACGGCAGCAGCTTGTTCAACTGCCCGTATTGCGACGGCTGGGAGCTGCGCGACCAGCCGCTGGTGCTCGTCTCCACCGGCGAGCACCTGTTCCACATGGCGAAGCTCGTTTACAACTGGAGCCGCGACCTGCTCGTCTGCTCCAACGGCACGCCCGGCTTAACCGCCGAGCAATACGCCGCGCTGGAGCGCAAGGGCATCGCCGTCAAGCCGCAGCCGATCCGCGCGTTCGCCGGCGCGGAAGGGAGACTCGAGCGGGTCGTGTTTGCCGACGGCACGTTCAGCGAGCGGCGCGGCGGCTTCGTCACCCCGCTGTGGATGCCGGCCGCGCCCTTCGGCAGCGACCTCGGCTGCGAGCTCGACGTCATGGGCGGCATTGTCACCGACGGCTTCGGCCGCACGAACGTGCCGGGTGTGTTTGCTGCCGGCGACGCTTCCGTGTTCGCTCCGTCCCAGCTGGTAATCGCCGCTGCCGCAGGCAGCCGCGCCGCCATCGGCATCCATGCCCAGCTGACCGAGGAAAGCTTTTTCGCATAACTTTTGCGCTTTTTTGCAAATCTGTGTGTTTACCCAATCATTTTGTCCTCCGACGCCATATGCTGTTTTCGTAAGTCCTGAACAAACTTTAAACTTGGAGGCTGATAAGCATGGGTGTTGTAGGTGCAGGCGTTGGTTGTGGGGTCGGCTACGGCGTAGGTACGAGCGCAGCTGCAATTCTGGTTCTGTTCATTCTGCTGGTCATCATCACTCGCTCGTTCGCCATCTGATCGGACGACAAACTGCGACCGCCCGGGCTGCCGGACGGTCGCTTTTTTATGCGATGGGATGCGGCCCTGCGGCCCGCGCTACAGCTGCTGGACCAATCGTTTGACGCTGCCGTTCGGCGTGTCGATAACCTCGTACATACGCACGGTGACGCCGGACTCCATCTGCTCGCTTTTGATCCCGGAAATCGCGATCGTCTGCCTGCCGCTGACCAGCTTGCCGGCCCCGGTGAAGGACGCCGTCTGCGAGCCAAGCACGCGCCCGTAAGCATCGACCAGATCGAACTCCGCCTGGGAAAAATGGCTGTCGACAATCACCTGATCCTCATGCCGGATGTCGAGATCAAGGTTGATCCGGTACGCATACGTGCCGTTGCTGTAGGTCCAGCCTACGCTGGAGTCGAGAAAGGTGATGGCAAAAGGGTACAGAGACACGGTATCGCCGCTTGCCTCCATCTCCGGCTGCAGCGCCACGCGATAGGCGCCGAAGGAAAGACTGTCGGCCGACACCGCCTGGTCGTCAAACAGGTTCAGCACCAGTTCGTCGTCCTGCTCGTCGTCGGGCAGCAAATACGTATAAGCGACGACGTAGGACGCCCCGGGACCGACTTGCGCCGCTGCCGCAGTTTGCCGCGTGCCGGTGAACGCGTTGCCGTGGCTGTCCAGCAGCTCGGTTTGCAGATCGGGCAGCGCCAGCGCCGACCCGCCGCTGTTCGTCACCTTAAACTTGGCGACGGCGGTGCGGTAGCCGAGGTCGTCGTTCTGGTGGGCGGACAGCTCGACCAGCGCCAGCTGCAGGTTCGGATGCAAGCCGGCCTTGGCGCTGATCGCCAGCGCGTCGCCCAGCTTGTACGGCATCGCCGCAGCGGCTGCGCTGGCGCCAGCGGCGATGCCGTCCAGCGCGAATACGCCGACCGGCGTGCTGGGGCCGGATGCCGCTGACGAGGCCGACGCCGCCGTGCCCGCTGCCGCTGCGGCCGCCTCGCTGCCGGACGCCCACAGCGCCAGCTTCGCTTGCGCCGGGTCCGTACCCGGCGGCAGCACGGCGTTTAAGTAATAAGCGGCCGTGCCATGCCCCGGCACATAGGCGTCGCGGGCGCTGCGGTCCGTGGCTGTCACCGACGCGGCTCCCCCGGCGCCGAATTGATACACGCCGCTCAGCTCCGGCAGCGCCGCGACCGCATCGCTGTCGTTCTCGACGCTCACGACAGCCTGCACATGCACGCCGTCCGCTTGCGTCGTGTACGACGCCCGGCTGAGCGTGACCGTCAGCGCCGGGTCGTCGCCTTGCCCCGGCAGCGTCAGCTTGCCGCCAAGCGGCGCAGGGGCCAGCGAACCGCCGGCGTCAAGGCTGGCGAGCAGCACGTCGGCATTCGCCTTAACGTAATAAAGCTGCAGCGCCAGCCCGCTTTCCGGCAGCTTGTGCGCCACCGCCGTGCGCACCGTCACAAGCGCCGTTTCGTGCGGCAGCAGCGTCGGCGACGCTTCGCCGACGATTTCCGCCGCATATTGCAAGCCGTCCGCGGCCTGCAGCCGCAGTTGCAGCGCCGCCGGCAGCTTGAAGCTCGCCGAGCCAAGATTTGTTACCGCCAGCTGCGTGTAGATGTACCACTGGCCGTTTTCATACGCCGGCACGCTCGCTTCGAGCGCCAACGCTGCCGCAGCGTCGCTCGCCAGCGTCGCGTCGACCGTATGCAAATTGACGACCCGCTGCGGCGCTGCCGTCTGCTCGGCCGCCACGGCCGGTGCGACAGCGAGCTGCCCGAGTGTTTTCATAAAATCAGCCTCGCCGCTGTCCCAACGAAACAGCTCGATCTGGAGCTGGTCGGCCACTATGCCGCCGCCCAGATTGGCGTAGTAGCGGAACGAGACGTCCTGCCCGGGAGCGACGAGCGCGCTTTTCTTCTCGCTGAGCTGCGCCGTATAGCTGCGGCCCGCGCCGTCCGTGACGCGCACGCCGTAGGCGTTGAAATCGATGCTGCGGCTGTCGCCATTATGCAGCGCGACGGCAAATTGCAGCGACGATGACGACAAGGACGCTTCGCTCAGCGTAAAATACGAGGAACCGGAAATGTAGACGCCTTCTTCCCCTTGTTCAGCCGCTGCGCCCGCCGGCACCGCTGCCGATGACGGAGCGGACGACAAAACCGCAGCGTGCGCCGCCGGCGCGCCGGCACCGCTCCATACCAACCCGCCACCCAGCAGGAGCGCCAGCCCCGTATGCGTAAACACCGCTAATGAACCCAATTTGCGTTTCACTTCTATACGCCTCCTTTTCGTTAACCAAGATGGACCGGCAAGCTGCTGCCAGCCGAAACCCTCATCGCTCATGTGTATCCATCCAATCCGGCATCCGGGTTTCGAGCCGCGCCACTCTATTGCGCCGGGCATCCGAGTTCCGCGCCGTGTCATCCCCATTTCGGAGGGAAGCTCCGCCGCAGCCAGCCGGCAACCGCCGCAACTGAACACAGATCGCGCGCCAATAGTCGCGCCCGACACGGAAGCCAACCCCCGCCGCCCCACAGTCAATCAAAACGCAGCGCATCGATCGGTTTCAGCTTCGACGCCTTGTTCGCCGGGTACAAGCCAAACACGATGCCAACAAGCACCGAAAACAGGAACGCATACAGCGACACGTTCACGGAAATGCTGGTTGCCTGGCTTGGATTGAACAGCGGCCACAACAGCGACAGCGCAACCCCAACCGCCAGCCCGACGAAACCGCCCATACCGCTGATCACCGCAGCTTCGACGAGAAATTGCAGCAGGATGCTGCGCCGCTTCGCGCCAATCGACTTGCGAATGCCGATTTCCCGCGTCCGCTCGCTCACCGTCACGAGCATAATATTCATAATCCCGATGCCGCCGACCAGCAACGAAATCGCCGCCACGCTCACCAGTTGGTTCGTCATCGTCGTTGATGCCGTCGTTCTGGCGCTCAACAGTTCCGAGGAGTTAAAAATGTTGTAGCCGTTGCTGCTTTTAAACTGGTTGTATAAAAAAGCCTCCAGCACCGCCTGCACCCGGCTTACGCTATCGCTGGACGCCGCCTCGACGTACGCCATGCGGATCGAGCCGCTTTTAAAATCGCGCTGCATCGTGTTCAGCGGCACAAACACCGTGCTGTCCAGCGACGTGCCGCTCGTATTCGAGCCCTTCGGCTGCAGCACGCCGATGACTGTGTAGATGTAACCGCTGATATTGATTTCTTCGCCAAGCGGGTCGTCTTTGCCGAAAAACTGCTCGGCCACCTCGCTGCCGATCACGGCGACGTGGTTGCGGAAATCGAGATCGGCCTGGGCGAGAAAGCGGCCGTCGGCCATCTCGCCCTTTTGCATCTCCAGATAGCGGTCGTTCGTCCCGACGACGTTGTACGTCTCCTCGTCGCGGTCGTATTTGACGGTTGTGCCGTTTTTCGTCACCGTCGGGGCGACCGCCTGAATGCCGGCCGTATTCTCCAGCGCCATCATATCGTCATAGTTCAAATTCGTCGCCCGCCCGTTGCCCATCAGATTGACAGTCAGCAGATTCGTCCCCAAGCTTTCATATTGCTTGGCGATCGCCTCCGACGTGCCTTGTCCGATCGACACGAGCGTCACAACCGAGCTGACGCCGATAATGACGCCAAGCATCGTCAGCACCGTGCGCAGCGGGTTCGCGCGCACCGTCGCCAACGCCATGCCGAGCAGCTCCCACGGCCTCATGATACCGCCTCCCGCCGCCGGCTCTCCGGCTGGGGCGCAAGCCGCTCGTCGGCGATCACCGCACCGTCGCGCAGCGTCACGACCCGCTTCGCGCTGGCCGCTATGTGGCTGTCGTGCGTAATGAGGACGATCGTATTGCCCTGCTCATTCAGCCGCGTAATGAGCTCCAGCACCTCGGCGCCCGTCTGCGAATCGAGCGCCCCCGTCGGCTCGTCGGCGAGAATCAGCGACGGCGCAATCGCCAGCGCGCGAGCAATCGCCACGCGCTGCTGCTGGCCGCCGGACAGCTCGCTGGGCTTATGCTGGCCGCGCTCGCCCATGCCCAACGCCTCCAGCATCTGCTGCGCCCGCTCGCGGCGCGCCCTGGCGGCCATGCCGCCGTAGATCATCGGCAGCTCGACGTTCTCCAGCGCCGTCAGCCGCGGCAGCAGGTTGAACTGTTGGAAGATAAAGCCGATCTTGCGGTTGCGCAGCTCGGCCAGGCCGTTGTCGCCAAGCCGCTCCGTCGGCACGTTGTCCAGCACGTAGCTGCCCGAGGTCGGCGTGTCCAGCAGGCCGATCGTATTCATCAGCGTCGATTTGCCCGAGCCGCTTGGCCCGACAATCGCCACAAAATCGCCCTCGGCAATATGCAGCGTAATCCCCCGCAAAATGTGCAGCGCCTCTTGCCCCCGCGTATACGTCTTCGTAATGTCGTTCAGCTCGATCATGTTCATAGCTCGCCTTACGCTCCTTTCTGTCGCCGGACGGCTCCTGCCGCCCTGTTGTTCGGCCCACGGCCGAAACCCCGGCGTTACTCAGACATCCCGCGCGAACACCGGCGGCTTTCGCTTCGGGCAGCCTGCCTTCCGGCAGGCCCCGTCGCCCGCCGCCCCGCCGCAGCAGAAAGCCGCGCGCATCCTTACGCCGCCTACACTGGCTCTCCCATCGCCTAATTCCGGCCTCCACCGCCAAACCCGCCGCCTCCGCCATTGCCGCCTTGCCCGCCGCCGAAGCCGCCTCCGCCCGGGAAGCCGCCGCCTTCCGGCCCGCCGCCGGGAAAACCGCCCGGCATCTGCTGCTGGTTCTGCGTCGCGCTTTTGCGCGCCGGCATCACGATCTCATCGCCTTCGCTCAAGCCGCTGACGACCTCGACTTGCGTCTGGCTGCGAATGCCGATCTGAATTTCGTGCTGCTCCTCGACGGTCCCATCGGCTTTTTTCAGCGCTACGTACGTTTGGCCCTTTTGCGTTTGCACCGCCTGAATCGGCACGACGAGAATATCCTTTTTATCCTGAATAAAAATCTCCGCCGTCGCCGTCATCGCATATTTCAAATCGCTCGCCGCCGTATTCGGGATGGAAATAACGGCATCGTACGTCGTGACGCCATTGGTCGTCGTGCCGACATTCGACAGCGACGTCACCTCGCCTGCAAACGTCTTGCCGGACAAGGCGTCTACCTTGACGCTCGCCTGCTGGCCAACCTTCACGCTCGTCAAATCCAACTCGTCGACGGCAATCGCCAGCTGCATCGTGCTCAAGCTCGCCACTGCGCCCAGCGTCACCGGCTCCGTCACCTGCGTGCCAACCGGGTAATTGTTCAGCACATTGCTTTTGCTGTTGGCAAAATCGGCCGAGAACACACCGTCGAACGGCGCGGTAATCGTCAGCTGATCGACTTTTTGCTGCGCGTCCGTCACCTTGATCCGCTGGCTGTCAATCGCCGCCTGCTTGCTCGCGATCGTGTCGGCCAAATCGTCGTTGCCCAGCGTGGCAATCGTCTGGCCTTTGGCCGCCGTATCGCCGGTTTGCAGCGGCAACGTGCGGATCGTGCCGCTCGCCTCGGCATACACCGCCGCCGTCGTCACGTAATCCAGCGCCGCTTCGCCCGCCGACGCTACCTCCAGCCCGCCGATATCGGCCGTGCCGCTGACCTTCATGCCCGCGTCCAACGTGCCGTCGCTCACCACGGCGATTTCGACGTCAACCAGCTTGCCGCCGCTGGCGTCCGCTGTGACCTCGCGGCCCACCGCCGTCACCGTGCCAACCTTGGTCAGCAGGTAGCCATCCACGGTCAGCTCGACCTCGTCGCCGGTCTTCAACTGCACCGCATCCTGCAGTGCAAACGGCAGCTTCACCTTCAACTGCGACGGGTCGGCCAGCGTCGCCACCTTCGCGCCCTTGCTCACCGGGCTGCCGACCTCCAGATTGCCCGCCAGTGTCAGCTTGCCGCCAATCGGCGCGCTAAGCGCCATATGCCCCCGCTGCGCCTGCAGGTCGGCCAAATCCTTTTCCATCTGCTGCAGGCTGACCTCGGCTTCCTTGAGCGACGCCTCCAGCGACGGCGAGCTGAGCTGGACGAGCACGTCGCCTTGTTTGACCGCCTGATTTTGCGTCAAATTCATCGTTTGCACCGTGCCCCCGGCCGGCAACGTCACATTTTGCATATCCTTGGCCGCAAGCTGCGACGTGCCGGATATCGTCGAACTGATCGCGCCTTTGCTGGCTTTCATGACCGTCTGCGCGGTTGCGGCCGCCGCCGGCTCCGCCGTCCTTATATGCAAATAGCCGTACGTTCCGGCTCCGCACAGCAGCACGGCCACCCCGGCCGCGATCCAGCGCTTGCGACTGCGTTTGTTCATCCTGATTGCTCCTCCCGTTATGCGGATCTACTGCGGCATCGCCACACGCCGCCTGACTGATTTCCAGTCTAAACGCCGCGGCTGAAACGGTTCTGAAACCCGGCTGAAAATCCGTTGAACGCCCGCTGAACGTTTCCTGAAAACGCCAACCCCCGCTTTTCCAGCATTCCCCTCGCCTTCCGCACGCCCCCACGCACATAAAAGCCCGCCCGGACGTGGAAATTAAGTAGCAGTTTCCCACCATCATGCACCCGCAGGAAGGAGCTTTTCGCCTTATGAACCGATTGTTGCCCGCCTTCGCCCTCGCCTTGACGCTGCTGTGGACGACGACAGCAACCGCGATCGCCGTGGAAACGGCTGCGCAAGCCGGCGGCCCGTACCATTTTGGCTTTCAAAAAAGCAAAAACGGCTCGCTGCCCTCCATCGACCAGGAAGGCTTCAAGCCGCTGCTGCACAAATACGGCGCCGTCTTCACCGGCGACACCGCGCAAAAAGAGCTGTTTCTGACCTTCGACAACGGCTACGAAAACGGGTACACCCCGCGAATTCTCGACATATTGAAAGAGAAGCAGGTGCCGGCGATCTTTTTTGTCACCGGCCACTATATCGAAAGCGAACCGGCGCTGCTCCAGCGCATCGTGCAAGAAGGCCATCTGCTTGGCAACCATTCGTGGTCGCATCCTGACGTCAGCCAAATTTCCGCCGAGCGGCTGGAAAACGAGCTGACCCGGGTCAAAACCGAAGCGCTGGCCCGCACCGGGCAAAAGGACATGCGCTACCTGCGCACGCCGCGCGGCATCTTCAACGAACGCAGCCTAGCCGTCAGCCAGCAGCTTGGCTATACCAACGTCTTCTGGTCGATCGCCTACAAGGACTGGGACGTCAAGCACCAGAGGGGTTCGAAATTCGCTTACGACAGCGTCATATCGCAACTGCATCCAGGCGCGGTGATTTTGCTGCACAGCGTATCCAAGGACAACACCGAGGCGCTGGCGCAGATCATCGATGAAGCCCGCAAACAAGGGTACACGTTCAAAAGCCTGGACCAAATGACGGTCAAGGCACCTTGAGACGGCGGACACCGATAAAAAAACACCAGCTCTGCATCTTCTGCGAGCTGGTGTTTGGCGTTTGCCTGCCTCAACGCCTTAAGGATATTGCAGCATCGTCCATCTCTGAGCCGCGCCTGTGTTCCCATCCTGAACGACCAGTTGCGTGCCGTCGGCGGTCCCTTTGTTGCTCGCCGTCAACAGCTTGTTGCTGTTCGGATTCAGCAGCGAAAACGTGCCGTCGCTGTTCGTTACTATCCGCCACACCTGCGCAACCCCACCGTTGGGCGTCCATAGATGCACAGCTGTGCCGTTGGCGGTGCCGGCATACATGACATCCATCATCTTGCCGCTGTATACGTGAACCAGCGCGTATTCAGTGTTGCTGATTTGTTTGAACTGCCATTTTTGGGCATCGGAATTGTTTTGGGTCCACAGCTGAATTTTCGTTCCATCCGCCGTGCCGTTGTTATTGACATCCAGCATTTTCCGGCTGTTCGTCTCGCGCAGCAAATAGACGGCTTTGGTGTTGACTACCATTTGCGAAGGCGAGCAGGAATTGCTGAAATTGCGATCGGGACCGGCTGCGCAGACACGGTAGTAATAAATTTTACCCGGCTCAAAGGTCGTATCGGTAAACACGACGGACGGATCGGCGTAGTTATTGATCGGATTGATCCACGTCGCGTTGTCCGTAGAACGCTGCACCTCGTAATACGATGCCCCGTAAACCCGACTCCATGAAATCATCGGAAAATACGGATAATTGCCGCCGTACGCTGCCGACATTCGGAAGTCGAGCGTCGTGACCGGCACCAAGGCCGATTTGGAAATGACCGCGCCCGAGCTGTTTTTGACTGTAATCTGAAACTTCGTTGTGGTTATCTTAAATGCACTCGGGATCTCCACGGTCACACTGGACCCGGTGATGTTCGCCGGCATAGTCGGCATCGATGTCACGAGCCCCAGCCCGGTCACCTCTCCTTTACCCGCAACGTCGAATGTATAACCGGGACCCAAGTTCGACCAACTCAGCTCGACCTTGTTGCCGGGCACTTGTCTGGCCGTTAAGCGAGGCGTTGGCGTCACAGCCGGATACGCGTTGTTGATCAGCATCGTAAACTGATTGTAGAACCATAAGCCCGCCAGCGGCGCATTTGCCATCGCCCCGGACAAAATCGCCGGATTGGAGCCGGAAGCCGCTTGGAATACATAATTGGGATTGCAGTTCGGATCGGGTAGTTTCCCCTCATTATTCGGAATGTTGGCGCTGGAGCCGTCGGATTGGCCGGGAGGCTTGTTCCAAACAAAGGCGTCCAGATGCGAGGAGGCAAAGCCGGCCGGAGCCGCTTGCGGCGCATAACCCATTCCCGCTCCGTTCAAGTTGCACCATAAGCCGCGGTGCCCGCGCTTGTCGATTTTGCCGCTATTCACGTAAGCGACCGCCGTGCTGCCGCTGGCTCCCGTCGGACGGTTCGGCCCGCCCCAACCGTTGCGCGACGTATCGATCAAGAAGCCGATCGTTGACGGCCATCCGGCCTGCGTGAACTTGGTGTACAACGCCGCCGTATAATCGGCTTCGTCAAAATTCGGATTCCAGCTGTAAAAGTCAACCGTTTTCAGCTGACTGCCGCCAACAGACTGATTCGGGTTGGTCAAATAAGGCTCGCTGACCGGCGTATAGTTGGACGTATTGGTCACAAAACCGTCCACGCTGGCGAAACCTTTTGTTGTCCCTTGCACGGTTGTCGTAAACAGCGACACGACGCCGCTCAGATTGGCGTCCCAGCCAAGCCAGCCGGAATGTCCGATATCCATATATGTGTAGACGTTCGAAATTGCCGAAAGCTTGTTCAACGCATACTGCACACCCTGCACATAAATACCGGAATCCGCCGCCTGCTTGCACTCAGGATCGCTCAGATTCGTCGTCAGGTTCGGCAAACCGTCCGGCTCAATCATCGTCACAATCCGAATATCCTTATATTTCGGATTGTTGAAAATGCTTGCGATCACGTCGATGTATTCCGTTTTGTAACGGGCCAGCCCTGTCGCGTTCAGCGGCAACTCGCCGCCGGAAGCCAACGCCGCACAATCGCGTCCAGGCAAATCATAGATCACAAACGAAGCGGTAATCGCCCCCCCTACCGGCTTTTGGGCTAACGCTGCGTCCAGATGATCGAACAGGCTGCGCCCGCCCGGCGGATTGATCGCGGCAATGCGATCGAGCCATACCGCGGTCGGATACGATTTAATCGTCTCCATTTTGGCTTGCAACAGCGGGTCAGCCGTCATGGTGATCGAATTTTCAACTTCGCTCGAATAATCGGGATTCACATAGGCCGCGGCCCCTGCAAACGGATTGTCCACATGGGACTCCGCGACAACAGCCGGCCCCTCAACCGCCAGCAAGCCGCCAAGCATGACAAAAGCCATGAGTGCAGCCAGCAAACTGCGCCGCACATTTCGTCGGGTACGTACATTCATTCATTCGACACTCCTTTTTAAAATGTAAAAGTTTGCGTTTAGTAAAACGTTTTCCAAAACCTCCTTGCCTCATCTGCATTCAGGCTGATCGGCAATGAAGCAGCCTGTAGCCGAAGCATACCGGAGCCACGCGGCTGCCGGACAGACCCAATTTGCTTGTGGGCGCCCTCTGCGGCAGACCTACGAACGTTATGGGCCCTGCACCAAGAGCGGTTCCTCCGCACACCCCGACTTGCTACAGCGGCAGGGAACCCCTCGCAACCTCGCCTGATTTGGCCAATCCAGCACAAAAAGCCTTTGACCCAACAGCAAGACCAGGCTTGCTATTGCGCCAAAGGGCTTTGGATCTTTTTCCGGCAAAAGCACTCATCGCTCCCGCTTGTCGTCACGCTTCTCGTCCATGCATCGGAGGCAGCTCCGTGGGCTTTGCCGCACTGCGCGCGACTGCCCGCCATGCGGCATCCCGCAGCAGCAGCCCAGCCGCCTACAACCAATGCTTTTTCTTGGCGATCTTGGCCGCTTCCGCCATGCTGCTTGCCGGGATCTTTTTCAAAATATGATTGATGTGGTTGGCCATCGTTTTCTCTGTAATCGGAAATTCCTTTTCGCGGTTCAGCAGTTCGGTCATATCGCGGCGGCTCAGCTCGGGATGATGGCAGTAATAGGTCAAAATCAGCTTCTCCGCCTTGGTGATTCGCGGCTTGGCTTTGGCCGACAGGCTCAACTGCAGCCGCGCTTCCATTCGCGCCAGCAGCTCTTGTCTGGAAAACGGTTTCATCACATAATCGCTGGCGCCGGCGGCAAAACCTTGCGCGATATCCTCGGCCGTATGCTTGGCCGTCAGCATAATCACCGGCAGCTCCTCCGGTTCATAATCGCGGCGGACAGCGCGGCACACCTCAAACCCGGACACGTCCGGCAGCATCACATCGAGCAAAATTACATCAAACCAGCTTTCACTGAGCATGTCCAACGCTTCCGCGCCGCTGCGGGCGACGCGCACGCCCCACCCCTGCGAGCTCAAGTGCCGCAGCAGCACCCGGACATTCACCGGATCGTCTTCGACCACAAGAATGCGCGCACTTCCGTCCTCCTGCCAAATCGGCCGCAGCGCTTCCGGCTCGGCCGCAGCCACACTTTCCGGCAGGGCGGATACCTCCTCCGGCGGCGCTGCAGCCGCAAGCGCGGCGGGATCGGGCGCTTCGCCCGCGTTCTGCGCCAAGGGCAACGTGAAGATAAAGCTTGCCCCCTGCCCCGGAGCCGATTCGACACGGATCGTCCCGCCGTGCAGTTCGACCAGTTGACGGGTAATCGCCAGCCCAAGCCCGACGCCGCGCTGCAGCACGCCCGATTCCTCGTGGAGTCCCAGCTCGAACGGCTCAAAAATCAGCTCCTGCCGATCGGCGGCAATGCCCGCCCCCGTGTCGGCAACGCGAATTTCCGCGACCGGGCCGGATACAGCAGCGTACAGATCAATCGCACCCGCGCGCGTAAATTTGATCGCGTTCCCGAGCAGGTTGTACAAAATTTGCTGAACCCGCGCCGCGTCGGCCTCTACATAAATCGGAGCCTGCGCGTGATTCCGCAAAGCGACGCCGGTTCCCTGCAACAGAGGGCGCAGCGATCCGATAACGTTTTCCGAAACCAGCGCCACATCCACCACTTCACGCTTAAGCTCGATATTCGTGCGCTTCATCATGGAGAAATCCAGCAAATCGTCAATTAAGCCGCTTAATCGTTCACCGCTGGCGATCATCAAACGCAAATCATCGCGCATCGTCGCGCTTACCGGTCCTCCGGCTCCGTCGGCCAAAGCCTGGGCCAAGCCAAGCATCGCATTCAGCGGCGTCCGCAGCTCATGCGAGGTATTGGCGAGCAGTTGATCCTTGATCCGCGACATCCGCTCCAGCTCCTGATTTTGCAGCACCAGCTTTTTCGAATACTGGTTCAGCTCATTGGAATACAACTGCAGATGACGATGATCGCGTTCCGCTCGCCGCAGCTGCAAATAAAACATGCAAAGCACGAACAGCAGCAGCCCATATTGTGAAACATAATACGTTCCCGGCCGCACCATCACCTGCACAAAATCATACAGGCTTAACGCCAGAAACGCTCCGAAGCCCGCAGCCGCCACCCGCAGCTCCTGATCGCGGCGGGCCAGCCGGATCAGCGCAAAACCGGTGAGGACAATCGTGGCAATTTGCAGCGCATTAAACCCGTCGACCGCCCACAGCTTGTCATAAGGCTGAAAGCCGACCAAACAGCCGGCCACAGCTGCCTGCAGGGCGGCGAACCATCGGAAGAAGCGGCGGCCCGACACCGCCAGCCGTTCCATGAACAGGCATAGCGCAACCGGAGCCAGGCTAGTGCATACGGCAAGGCATTGATTCCAAAAAAACGGATTGTCGTACACGAATACGCGAATATACAAATTGTTGACGTAGCAGCCGCTGACCAGCACCAGAAAAAGCGCCAAATACAGCAAATGCCCATCCGACGGCCTGCGCCAGTATAACAAGGCAAAATATACGGCAAGCAGCATAAAAGCCGTAATAAACGGCAGGCGCTGCACCATGTCCTGCTTCCACAGCCGATTGACGATCTGGAACCGGGAATCGATCAGAACCGGCCCGGATATCCCGATGAAGCGGCTATCGGAGGTCAAGCGGATATGCAGCGTGGCGCCTGTGGGGTGCGGTCCCAAACCAAATACATTCAGCGCGTAACGCGGAAAATTCATGCCGGCCCCGTCCGTATTGCGGTACACCCGCTGTCCGTCCACAAACGCCTCATAATTTTGCATGATGCCGTACGCGTAGAAGGCGCAATCGTCACCGCACGCCAGACGCTCGGGCACGTGTATTCTTAACCATAAGGCGCGGCCGTTTTTACCGGATAGATCGGACCAGCCGGCAGCGCGCGACCAGCCCGCTTCGCCATCAGCGCGCAGCCACTCGTATTCGTCTCCAACAAGCGGCGAATCGCCCCAGCGGTATTCAAACGCCAACGGCGGGCCCTCATTCAGCGCCGTCAGCCGCAGCCAACCGGCAAAGCCGGCCACGGCCGCCGCTGCCGCAATCAGGCCGATCCAGAGTTTTTTCATCAATCGTCACCACACCTCCGCCAGGCTGAACTGTCCGCACTTGTACGCTTGTACATCCTTCGCTCGCTTTCCGCCGGTGTGCGTCGTCACGGAACATATAGAAGAATCTAAGGGAATTATAACCGCACAAGGTCAGACAAGCTATAGAAAATCAAAAAAACCGGTTCGGACGAATCCCACCGGTTGGTTGTATCAGCATTTAATGACTTGAATCCTTCTTCAATTGCTCCACCTCATCGGCCGATAGCCCTGTCGCTTGCGCAATCGCCGCCGTGTCCAGCCCCATCCCGAGCAAATTTCTCGCTACCTCCAATTCCTTCTCACGTCGGCCCTCCAGCTTGCCCTCTAGCTTGCCTTCCAACCTCCCCTCCAGCCTGGCTCCGTGAAGCTGGGACGCTTCATCGTGCAGCGCTTTTTGCCGCAGCTCATACAGCCTTCGGGCTTCCGCGTTTTGGCTCAGAAATTCCAGCGTATCCATCGCTTTTTGCAAAGTTGGCTCGTTCATCGCTATGACCTCCCATAGTTCGGATTTCTCTATGCCTTTCAGAAATAACAACCATTTGACCAGCCTGTCGTTCAACATCGCCGGCTGTTCTTGCAGCTTCGGCAGCTCCAGAAAATGAATTTCGATATGATCGGTCAAGAGCATCCCGGTATGATCTTCCCGCAAGTGAAACAGATTATAGTAGCGATCGTTGGCGATAAAATTGAAATTCAAAATGTTGATCGTGATCGTTTTCTTCAATTCCTTGTAGACTTGCCCTTCTTCCAACTGATGGGCATACATCTTGCTCCAGTAATACAACGTGCGCCTTTCAATATCGTAACGGTTGAACAACTGGATTTCAATATTTACCTGCTTGCCGTCGGACGTCCGGGCGTGGACATCCAGAATGGACTGTTTGTCGTGCAAGGCGGTTTTATCTATATACGGGTTCAAAATTTGCAGATCGGTAATGGGACGCGGCTCGCTTTCCCGCAGCGTGGCATTCAGAAAATCAAGCAAAATATCCTTGTTTTCCTCTACGCCAAAAATGCGTTTAAACACAAAATCCACTTTCGGATCGAGTCGTTCAAACATCGTATCACCTCAATTCAGCTTCCTTTTCAGTATACCATGACATCCTGCGTTCAAGCATCCGGCAAAATGCTTGCTGGTCCGGCCTATCGCCCATCTGCCTCAATCAAAAAAGAACAGCCGCTCAAGCTGCGGCTGCTCCCACCCATCAACATTGTCTGTCCAACATCCCGGCCTATAAAAACCGGTTTGGACGAACCCCACCGGTTGGTTGTATCACATTTAATGACTTGAATCCTTCTTCAATTGCTCCACTTCATCGGTTGATAGCCCGGTCGCTTGCGCAATCGCCGCGGTGTCCAGCCCCATGCCGAGCAAATTTCTCGCTACCTCCAATTTGCCTTCGAGCCGGCCCTCCAGCTTGCCCTCCAGCCGGCCCTCCTCCTTCGCTCCGTGAAGCTGGGACGCTTCATCGTGCAGCGCTTTTTGCCGCATCTCATACAGCCTTCGGGCTTCCGCGTTTTGGCTCAAAAACTCCAGCGTATCCATCGCTTTTTGCAAAGTTGGCTCGTTCATCGCTATGACCTCCCATAGTTCGGATTTCTCTATGCCTTTCAGAAATAACAACCATTTGACCAGCCTGTCGTTCAACATCGCCGGCTGTTCTTGCAGCTTCGGCAGCTCCAGAAAATGAATTTCGATATGATCGGTCAAGAGCATCCCGGTATGATCTTCCCGCAAGTGAAACAGATTATAGTAGCGATCGTTGGCGATAAAATTGAAATTCAAAATGTTGATCGTGATCGTTTTCTTCAATTCCTTGTAGACTTGCCCTTCTTCCAACTGATGGGCATACATCTTGCTCCAGTAATACAACGTGCGCCTTTCAATATCGTAACGGTTGAACAACTGGATTTCAATATTTACCTGCTTGCCGTCGGACGTCCGGGCGTGGACATCCAGAATGGACTGTTTGTCGTGCAAGGCGGTTTTATCTATATACGGGTTCAAAATTTGAATATCTGTAAGGGGACGCGGCTCGCTTTCCCGCAACGTGGCATTCAGAAAATCAAGCAAAATATCCTTGTTTTCCTCTACACCAAAAATGCGCTTAAACACAAAATCCACCTTCGGATCAAGTCGATCAAACATCGGATCACCTCAATTCAGCTTCCTCCTCAGTATACCATGACGCCTTGCGTTCAAGCATCTCGAAAAATGGTCGCGCATCCGGCGCGCCGCAGCTCTGCCCCCAAAATGGGAAAAAGAAAAAGCACCCTCCGGGCGAATGGCCCGAAGGATGCTTAGCAAGTCGCGAAGCTTCGATTACCAGCCGACGCGCAGGATCAATCCTTTCGGATTGCCGATCTCCAGGTAAGCGGCTTGCGTGTTGACGTCGTCATACGCAAAGCCGTAAGCGAGACCGCCGATGCTGTGGTCATGCCAGAATTTGGCGTAGTAGTTGGCCGGAGCCGCTTGATAATAGTTGCTGACGATGTTCCAGTTGCTGTCGTTCAGCACGTGGCGGTTGATCGCGGCACAAGTTTGCGCGTTCGTCAACGCGCCGTCGCAGCGCAGGATGTCCTGCGTCGAATAAGACGAGTAGCCGGCGAAGTAGTTGGCGTTTGCGCCGCCTGCGGCGAAAGAGCCGTGGATCGGAGCGACGATCCGGTAAGGCGCTTGCACCGTGCCCAGCGATTTGAATGCTGTTGGCACTTCGTTGGCATATTTCGTGAACAAGCCAGCGCGTGTTTCCGATTCAAATTCGCCAACCGTTTGGTCAAAGCCGTTGTTGCTGACCAGACGATGCTCCAGCGGGAAGCCAAACATGTCGACGCGCGTGGTGTTGCCATGGTAGCCGGAGTTGTTCACCGTAAATTCGATAAAGTCGAAGTACACATTCAGGTTCGGGTCGGTCGGATTGTTGATATCCGGGCCGGCGAAGCCAGTGTCGTACGTTTTGATGTAGCAAGGCGAACCTACGCAGATGAACATCCGGCCAGAGTCCATTTTCGGCAGGCTGGCCCAGGCGGCGTCGCTGATTTTGTGATAGATATTGGCATAGTTTTGCCCGCTTTTCGTCAAATGGCCCGCGGCGTCGTTCAGCGCGTTGGAGATCGGCAGCAGGTTGCCGCTCAGATCCAGGTAGCTCCATTTGCCGTTAACCGGGTTAATGCCAAGCACGCCCCAGTAGACTTGGTTATCCGCATAAGCGCCGTTCGTGCCGTTCATCACCTTGACCGTCATCACGCCGCTGCCGGCCGGAGCCGGGATCGAGGAGGCCGGGATCGAGTTGATATTCGAAGCGCCGCTGGAGATCGTATACGATGCGCTGGCCACAGCCGAGTTGGTCATGCCGGATTTAAGCGCAATCGCTTTCAGCGTTTTCGACGAGGAGACGTTCACCGGCCCGGAGTACAGCGTCGAGGAAGCCGTCGGCGTGCTGCCGTCCGTCGTATAACGGATCGTCGCGCCGCTGGTCAACGTGGAGATCGTCACGTTTTGCGCAGACGTGTACGTGCCGCCGCCAGGGCTGAACGTTGGCGTAGCCACAGTCGACGTGCCGCCGGTGCTACCTACCGTGTAGGAAAACCAAGCCGAATCATAAGCCGGCGAGCCGTTGTTGTAAGTAAAGAAGTAATCGATTACATTTCCATTGGATACGCCCGTTACATTTTGCTCATACCGAGCTTTGCTGCCGTTGTACGTCATGCGAACATTGAGTTGGCCGCCCGAGTTCACCTTGTAGTGAACGTCGACCCAAGTCGTGCTTACGTTCGACTTGAACCAGATCGTCGCCGTTGTGCCCGACACATCCACGCCGTTCGTAAAATCAGCGGCCGCAACATTCACGATAAACAGCGGCATACTGGCGAAAATCAACAGCGCGCAAAGCATAAAAAATTTCTTCAACGAATTCGCCTCCATTTGAAATTGAGTTTGTGGGTAAAACGATTGTTAATATCCCGCCTTCCACGGACATGATGAGCTGCGCGGCGTCAGGACGACGCCTGTCGGACGTCTGCCCGCGTACGAGCCTGCGCTTGTTAGTAAGCGCTTACTTTCTTAACTATCCCTCCTTCGGCCATTCTCCTGCCTGTGCGTTACGATAGGCTCAAAATGTTAACGCTTTCAGTTAATGAAAACAAATATTTGGCAGGGATTTATAACCAATATAATGCGAAATTTTCGAGTCGTCAATCGATTTTTCCCGAAAATTTAACGAAAATATATATTTTCTAGCAAATATCCTTTAATTTCGTTCTTAATTTCTGAGGAAATGGTATTTTGTTTCGATTATTTTTCTTAATTTCTTTAATTATCGCTTTCTTATTGCATATATAATAATTTTCGTTCATTTTCGTTTTATCCTAAAATTTTCGTATACAATTTGTCCCGTGGTTGCTTGTGCCCGACAGGACAAGGCAAAAAGACCCCACCCCCGCGATGATGCGAAGGATGAGGTCTGTTTATTGGCACGCCGATCACAGCTATGCTTAACGCGCGACAGCCGCTTCCAGCGGGCGCGCGGCCGGTGCTGCGACGACCGGTTCCGGCGCCGCAGCGGCTTCGCCGACGAGCCCGTACGGCAAGCACAACGGCATGCCTGTGCGCGGGTCGGGAACGACGTCGGCTTCGATCGCAAACACCTCGCGCAGCATGTCGCAGGTGACGACCTCGGCCGGGCTGCCCTCGTAGAGAACCCGGCCCGTCTTGATCGCCACGATATGATCGGCATATTGCGCGGCGTGATTCAAATCGTGGACGACCATCACGATCGTGCGGTTTTCTTCGCGGTTCATGCGCAGCAACAGCTTGAGCACTTCCAGCTGATGCGCCATATCGAGAAACGTCGTCGGCTCGTCAAGAAACAAAATATCGGTACCCTGGGCCAGCGCCATGGCAATCCACGCCCGCTGCCGCTGGCCGCCCGACATTTGCTCGACGGCCCGGTCGGCCAGCTCCGACAGCGCGGTCACCTCCAGCGCCCACGCCACCATCTCGCGGTCCTCGCGGCTCATCGAGCCGAAGCCGCGCTGATGGGGAAACCGTCCGTAGGACACCAGCTCCCGCACGGTCAGGCCTTCCGGGGAGACCGGATTTTGCGGCAAAATCGCCAATTGCTTGGCCAGCTCCTTCGTCGGCATGTGGTGAATCGATGCACCGTCCAAAAACACGCCGCCTCCCGACGGTTTCAAAATCCGCGCCATCGCCTTGAGCATCGTCGACTTGCCCGAGCCGTTCGCGCCCACCAGCGCCGTAATTTTTCCTACCGGGACATGCAGGTTGAGCTCCTCCACAATCGTTCGGCTTCCATACGCAATCTGCAGCCGATCCGCCACCAATCCGGTCATTCACGTTCTCTCCTTCGCCTTCGGGTTTATGTATGCAAGTTGATAACAATTCTCACTATAGTTCAATGATAATCGTTCTCACTTACGGTGTCAAATGATTTACGGATAAATTGCACCAGCCACCTCTCTGCAACTCCGTGCCGTCGCCGCGCCTAGCGGCTGGTCGCGTCACCTCTCGTTTTACTCCTGTAAGCGGTACTCATAACGGACAAATTGCGTTATAATAAAGCTACATAATTGAGGTGATGATCATGAATCCACAGCTATGTCCCCGATTTGAAAAAGCGGTTGAAATCTTGAGCAAGCGTTGGACGGCGCTTATCGTATTTCAGCTGCTTGCGGGCCCTCAGCGATTTGTGCACATTGAGAACGGACTGCCCAATTTGAGCGGCAAGGTGTTGTCCGAACGGCTTAAGGAACTGGAGCTTGAAGGCATCGTCAAACGCGAGGTGTTCCCTGAAAGCCCTGTCCGCATCGAATATTCGTTGACCGATAAGGGCCGCGCGCTCGCTCCGATCTTCAGCGAAATCGGCCGTTGGTCGACCGATTGGGTCCGGCTGCCGTAACTCGCCCCGGCACGCAAACCACACAAAGGCGCTCCCGCGGGAGCGCCTTTGACGTTGCCGCCGCATCGCTTAGCCCTTGACGGAGCCGGCGGTGATGCCGCGGGTAATTTGATCGGTGAACAACAGGTAAATGAGAATCGACGGAATCGCGATGATCGACAACACCGCAAACTGTGCGCCGTAGTTCGATGAATATTGCCCCATGAAGTAAACGACGGCAAACGGCAAGGTGCGCAGCGAATCTTTGTCGATGTAGGTGACAGCCATGATAAATTCGTTCCAGCAAGCCAGGAAGGCGATGACCGCAACAGCCGCCAGCGCCGGCCGGAGAATCGGCAGCACAACGCGGAAGATCAGACCCGGCACGGTCAACCCGTCGATGACGGCGGCTTCTTCCAGCGCCCGCGGAATCGTCTCCATAAAGCCGGAGATCAGGAACATGCTGATCGGAATCTGGAACGCCGCGTACGGCAGAATCAGCGAGAAATAGCTGTTGAGAATGCCGGCCTCTTTGAACAAAATAAAGTTCGGCAGCAGCGTGGCGTAAATCGGAATGATCATGCCAACCATGATCAGGGCAAAAATCGGCTTTTTCAGCTTCCATTCCATCCGCGTAAACGCGTAGCCCATCGACACGGAGAACACGACGATAATGAGAATCGAGATGATCGTCACGAGCAAGCTGTTGGCGAACAGCAGCGGGATGTGGGCGTTTTTGAACGCATCGGTGTAGTTTTTCCACATCGGCGGGTTCGGCCATTTCAGCAGCGACGAGCCGTAGAAATCACCGCTTTTCAGCAGGGAGAAATCGAGCAGCCAGATGAGCGGGAACAATTCCAGCACGACCAGCACGATCATGAACAAAACAAACAAAAAACGAAGCGGACCTCTCTTGCTGCCGACGGTGACGATATGCTCTTGCACTTTGTTTTTCATATTAAAATTCACCTACTTCCCGTTTCATCATGCGGTTAAGCCCGACGGTGACCACAAGGCAAATGACCACAAACAGGATGGCGATAGCGTTGCCGTATCCATAAAGTCCTTCTCGAAACGCTTTGGAGTACAAATAGGTAGACAGGAACTGCGTGCTGTTGGCCGGTCCGCCGCTTGTGAGCAAAAAGACGGTTTCCATTTGCTTGAAAGCCGAGACGACCGCCAGAACGATGTTGACCCGCAAAATCGGGCCGAGCAAAGGCAAAACAATTTTCAGATTAAGCTGGGTTTGCGTGGCTCCATCGAGCATCGCCGCTTCGTACAGATCGCGCGGCACCCCTTTGACACCTGCATAGTAGAGCAAAAATGCGTAACCGAAACCTTGCCACATGCACACGAAAATGATGCAGGCAATCGCAAGTTCCGGCTTACCGAGCCAATCCTGCTTCCAGCTGGACAAGCCAATCTCTTCGAGTAAATGGTTTAACAAACCGAACTGCGTATTGAAAATGCTGACCCAAAGCTTGGTCGATACGAACGTGGAAATGATTGACGGGATAAAAATACATATCCTCAGCAGCTTCTCCCACCGGCCGCAATACTGCACCAGCATGGCGATCACAATTGCGAGCGGATGCTGGAGGAGCACAAGGGCGAGTCCGAGCCAAATCGAATTCAGCAGCGCCTTCCAGAACACGCTGTCATGGCGGAGAATTTCCCAATAGTTGTCGAACCCGATCATTTGGTAGCCTGCAACGCCATCCCAGTTCGTCAAGCTGTAGTAGAGGCTGACGACGAGCGGAACAAAGATCATTCCGGCAAACAGCACAAGGCCGGGGAAGACGAGCAAGAAGATGGTTTTTTTATCGCTAATGATTTTATGCATTCGCCCTCATCCTATCCTATAGATAAGGGGCCACGTGGAAGACCGCAGCCCCTATCCGGTTATGGAATTTACTTCGCTGTAGCTTTGCTTGATTTATCCGCCGTATCGTCGATCGAATTGGAGAAATCTTGCGGGTTGATTTTGTCGGATTCCAGCTTTTGAATCGTATCATAGTACGTTTTCAGTGTATCCGGTGTGAATTTATCCTGGTTGACAGTGCCGCTGTAAGACTTGGCGGTGTTGAAGATCGTAGTCAGGTCTTTTTGAACCGGTGTTTCGGTGCCTGTTTGGAATTGATCGTATTTTTGCGCCGGGAACGTGACGCCTGCTTGCCATACGGATTTCGCCCAGCCGTCTGGACGGAACATCCAGGTCAGGAAGTCGATTGCTTCTTTCTTATGCTTGGAGTTGTTCGATACGGAATAGCCGCCGCCGAACCAAGCGGTCAGATCGTCGGTTGTGCCTTGGCCGCCGTCGATCGTCGGGAACGAAAATGCGCCGATGTTGTTTTTCACTTCATCCGGGAAGTTCTCGTCGGTTGCGATGCCCATTTCCCATTCGCCCATCATGTACATCGCTGCTTTGCCTTGGCCGAACATGTTGCGGGCTGCGCCGTAGTCGTTGTTCAGGAAACCGTCGCCGAATGCGCCTCCTTTAATCCATTTTTGCATTTCCGTCGCTGCGGTGACAACAGCCGGGTCTTTGAAGGAGCCGGAACGGTCCATCGCTTTGTGGGAAACATCCCAATTGCCGGAAGCGCGCTGCACCAGCGTATCGAACCAGATGCCCGACGGCCATGGGTCTTGGCCGTCCATCGCGATCGGCACGATTTTGTTCGCTTTCAGCTTGCCGATGGCGGCTGTCAGATCGGCTGTTGTTTTGGGAACCTGGATGCCGTTGTCGGCGAAAATTTTCTTGTTGTAGTAAAGCACGAAGAAGTCGGAGTTTCTAGGGAAGCCGTACAGCTTGCCGTTTGCGCTGAAGCCGTCGAGCGCCGCTGGAATGAAGCCGGCGTCCTTGAGCGAGTCGCGGTCGATTTCGGCCAGCGAGTTGTTCGAGAGCAGCGGTCCAAGGAAGCTGCTGTTGCCCCAGGAGCTGATGATGTCCGGCAAGTTGTTGGAAGCGTTATATACTTTAATTTTATCCTGATATTGCGGATCTGGCGAGAGGGTTTCGACTTTAATTTCGACGTTTGGATGCTCTTTCGTGTATTGATCGATCAATTCTTGCTCGATTTTGCCTTGGCCGGCCGTGCGGTCGGAGTTGTTCGTGAAGAACGTCAGTGTGACTTTCTCTGCTGGTTTGTCAGTGGCCGTCGATGTGGATGCCGCCGGCGATGCGGCGCTGCCTGTATCCGTGCTGCTGTTGCCGCCGCAAGCGGTCAATGCTGCTACTGTCGACAAAATTGTGAAACCGATCGCCGCTTTTTTGATATTGAGCGTTTTCATGTTTACCCACCTTTTCGAGAATGTTTTTTTGTGTTTCTCTACACTTTTTATTATAGGAGCCGGTCGCGGAAATTATTAGATAGCGTTTTTCAGTATCTTTTGTACGATTTTAACGTTTTGTCGGATGCAATCGTACAAAGCGGCCGATTTTTGCCGGTGTGGCGGGTTGGATTGTACAGATTTCAGAAGTTTTTGTATATTTTTTCGATGTAAGCGTTTTCCTTGTTGCCTTTTTCGTATTTCTATTGAATAGTTGATTTATCTTATATACAAAACCTATGTACAAAGAAGGGCTCTCTCATGAAGCAATTGGCCGCCTGGTACTACGATTCACCGCTCCGCCGCAAGCTGCTGCTCTGGTTCATCCCGCTGCTCATCGGCACGATCATGACGACCGGGTTTTTCGCCTACACGACGGCGGTGAATGAAATTATGACGAAAACCGGGCTGGAGCAAGAAGGCATCGCGACGCAAGCTATCGACCATCTCGATTATATTGCCCAGGATGCGCTGAATATTACGGACTATATCTTCCTTACGCCGGAAATTCAGCAGCTGCTCAATTCCGATTCGCAGACGTATGTGTCGAGCCGCGAGGTCGTCGATTCGATCAACCGGCTGATGGTCACGCGCCCGTATTTTCAGTTTTTGACGATGTATTCCGCGCATTTTCAAACGATGCAGTTCAATAACAAGGGGCTTTCTTCGGCCATTCCGTTCGAGGAGTACAGCGAAAGGTTTCATTATGACGCCATTCTCGCCAATCCGAAAATCGCCAACTGGAGCATTGAGCTGCCGAACCGCAGCACGAGCATTTTCCACGGCGACTCGATGAACAAACTGCTGCTGACAAAGGTGCTCAAAAGCTATACGAACATGAAGCCCGAAGGTGTGCTCATTCTCGGCATCGACGAACGCGATATTCGCGCTTCGTATTCGCCGTTTCTCGGCCAGACGGAAATCGTCGTCTACCGCGAAGATGGCACGGTGCTGTCAGACAGCGGCGGGCGCTGGATCGGCCATTCCGTTACCGAGCTGCCCTACTGGGTGGCGGGCCACGGGCCGGACGATCCGCTCGAAAGTTCGCTGAACGCCAAGCAGTGGCTGTACACGCACTTCCAATCGTCAGTGACCGGCTGGCATGTGCTCGTCGTGCAGCCGCGGGCCGCGCTTGTCGCACAGCTCAACCGGATCAAATGGATCACCTCGCTGATCGTCTGCCTGACGCTCTTGCTCAGCCTGTTCGTCTCCTGGACGGTGGCCAGCGTCATTACCAAACCGATGAAACACATTGTCATTTCGATGAAAAAATTCCAGAAGGGCGATTTCAACCAGCAGGTGCCGGTGCACAGCCGCGACGAAATCGGCCAGCTCGCCAGCGGCTACAATATTATGGTCAAGCGCATCCATGAGCTGATCCAAAACGTGTTCGAATCGGAAATCCGCCAAAAGCAGTCGGAGTTGAAGGTGCTGCAATCGCAAATCAACCCGCATTTTTTGTATAATACGTTAAATACGATTGCCTGGTCGGCGGAAAAAAACAACGATCCGCTCGTCGCCGAAATGATCTACTCGCTCTCCGGCATGTTCAAGATCAGCCTGAGCGCCGGGCGCGACGTCATTCCGCTGGACCAGGAGCTCAAGCTCGCCGAGCATTACTTGTTTTTGCAAAAAATGCGCTTCCCGGACAAGCTGACCTATGAAATTGAAGTGACGACCGACGTCCGCGGTTTCAGCGTGCCCAAGCTGCTCGTGCAGCCCCTGGTCGAAAACGCCGTCGTGCACGGCATCGAGCCGCTGAGCGGCGATGTCGGCCACATCCACGTCGCCGTCGTCGTGCCCGAAGCAGGCGGCAGCCTGCATATCGAAATTACCGATAACGGCGTCGGCATGGCCGAAGACGCGCTGGAGCGCTTGCGCGAGAAACTGCGCTCCGGCGAGCCGGCCAGCTCCACCGAGCAAAGCTACGCCCTGCTGAACATCCGCAACCGGCTGCGCCTTTATTACGGCGAGGAAGCCGCGTTGGAAATCGACAGCGTCGGCGGCTCCGGCACCCGCATCCGCTTGATTCTGCCCAATACACGGAGGTAATCGACCATGCTCAATTTGCTCATTGTAGAAGATGAACGCACGGTGCGCGAGGGCCTTTTGACCATGATCGACTGGTCCGCTCTCGGCATTCATATTTACGGCCAGGCCGAAAACGGTCTGGAAGCGCTGCGCCTGCTGGAATCGGGCGATGTCGACCTGCTTTTGACCGACATCCGCATGCCGATCATCGACGGGCTGCAACTGATCGCCGAGGTGCAAAGCCGCAAGCTGGACATCGCCTGTGTGCTGCTGTCCGGCTTCAGCGATTTCGAATACGCGCAAAAGGCGCTGCGCCTCGGCGTCGTCGATTATTTGATCAAGCCGTGCTCGCCGCGCGACATCCGCACGACCTTCCAGTCGGTCGTCCAGCGGGTGCAGGACAAGATGCGCGTCGCCGCCGACCTGACCGGCCTGCAGTTCGAGCTGCGCATGAACCGCAAGCTGGCGACCTCGCAGCTGCTGCTGCAATGGATGCAGGCGCCGAAGCTGCAAAACGAGGACCGCAAAGCGCTGATGAATCAGGCGCAAATGTCGATTGCCGCCCAGCATGTGCTGGTGATCGCGATCCACCCCGACGGCAAATCGCTGCGCAAGCTGAACCTGCCGCCGCGCGACATGGAGCTGATCAAATACGCGATCGGCAACATCGCCCAGGAAACGCTGGAGCACGCGCTGCTGCAGCCGATCGAAATCGCGATCAAGGAGCAGGAGGTGCTGGCCGTGTGCAACGGCACTTACGAGCTGACGCTGGACAAGCTGAACAAAGGGCTGGAGCGGCTGCAATACAACCTGAATCAGTTCCTCAAGGTGTCGGCGACGATCGGCGTCAGCGATTCGAAGGAAAGCATCGATCAGCTCAGCGAAGCGTACCGCGAAGCGCACGAGGCGGTGCAAATGCGCTTTTACAAGGGCGCGGGCAACTGCTTTTTTTACCGCAATGTCCCGGCCGCGGCGGCGCCGGCTGTGGAGCCGAGCAGCGATACCGAGCTTGTCAAGCTGGAGCAGTCGATCGTCGACCAATTGCGCAGCGGGTTGTACGCCGAAGCGCTGAACGATACTGAGCTGTGGCTGGCCGGGTTCCACGATCCGAACCTGTACGAGCGCTCCACGATCAACATGCACACCTATTCGCTGGTCGTCCGGCTGCTCCATCTGGCCGAGGAATTGGGCGTCGCCGAACGGCTGTCCACGGAAACGTTCAAAAGCCTGCCCGCGCAAATCGACGTGCTCGAAACGTACGAGGAACTGGCCGGGCTCGTCTCCAAGGCGATCCAGCAACTCGTCGAGACGCTCAACTCCAACAAAACGCCGCGGCGCAAAATCCAGCAGGCACTCGACTACATCGCCGAAAACTACAACTCGCCGGGCATTTCGCTGGCCGGGGTCGCCAAAGAGCTGTTCGTGTCCAGCACGTATTTGTCCACCTTGTTCAAGCAGGAGCTTGGCATCAATTTCCTCGACTACGTGCACCAGTACCGGATTGAAAAGGCGAAAGCGATGCTGCAGTCCGGCGACCACAAAATCCAGTCCATCGCCAAGGAAGTCGGCTATTTCGACGAAGCGCATTTTACGAAGACGTTCAAAAAATGGGCCGGCATCTTGCCTTCGCAATACAAGAAAAACATCATGGATATGAAAAAAGGCTGAGGAGCCGCTCTTCGACTGCAAAACAAGCCTGGGCGCAAAGCGAATGCTTTGACGCTCAGGCTTGTTTGATGGTTGGCAAATAGTTCGCGCGCTGCGGGCGAACTGCCCGCTGGGGTGCGTCAGGCGCGCCGTGCCGCGCGCCCGCCGAAGTGCTGCCGGCCGCAAGACGGCCGTCTGCACACCTTCGCCGCCTAGCCTCTGGCCGCACGCTGGCCCGCCCCCATGCGCTTTGGCAGGTCGTTTAGTTCGTTTTGATCAGACTAAAGTTGTCAAACGCCGACCAGTTGTTGGCGTTCGCATCCGACCAGATGCCAACCTCGATCTGCCCGTTCGTCACCTGAATGTTGCTGATCGTATATTGCGTCCAGTTGGCGACGGCGGCAGAGCCGATCTCGGCGGTTTTCTCCGCGCCGCCGTCATTTTTGGCGAACAGGCGCAAGGCGTTCTGACCGCCGCCGGAGCGCGCCCAGACGGTCGCTTGGTACGTGCCGTTCGGCACGGTGACAAGCTGGCTCGTCAGCTGCTGGTAGGCGACATTGGCCCAGTGGGTCAGCTTGTACGCGCCGGTCTGCGGATTGTCGGTATCGACCTTCTGCGCCAGCGCGCCGGCATGCCATTCGCCGGTCCAGCCGCTCAACGTGCCGCTTTCCAGCCCCGGATTGGCGAGCAGGTTCGTCGGCGTCGGCGTGCCGGAGCCGCTGCGGTTCCAGATGTACGTGCCAACCGTCTTGGCCGGAATCGTCGCCAGCAGCTCCTTGCCTTCGGACACAAGCTTAAACGTTTTGCTGGTGGCATTCTGATTGATCACCACGCTGACGATCGTATTGTCCGGGTTGAGGAACGAGACGTTTGTCACCGAGCCGGTCGAGCCGTAGTCGCTGGCGATCCGCTTCGCGCCGCTTTTCACAAATTTCGAATACTGGGCCTCCATGTTATACTCCGGCAACGCCCAATACGTGTTCGGATTCGCAGCGCTCTGGATCAGGAACGTCGGGTCCGGCACGCCGGACCACTGCTCGGGCGCAATGTTCGTGTCGAGCATCGTCACCCAGGCAGCGTAGCCAATCGCCCAGTTGCGGAAATACTGTGCAATCCGGTCGGCGCCGGCCGTGCCCCAGACGGAACGCTCGGTGACAAGCACGTTTTTGCTCGGATAAGCATTGCGCACATCGGTCATCGCCGACGGGCTGCCGCCGTAATCGTGGAAGGCGATGCTGTCGATCGCCGCATTGGCCGAAGCATTGGCCAGCAGTTGCGTCGCATAGGAAGCGTCAGAGAAATTGTGGTCGAACGCCCAAATTTTCGTCTGAATGCCGTTCGCGTCAAACTCCGCTTTCAGCGCGACAACAAGTTGGCGCTCCTGATCGGCGGTCAGCCCCATGCTCGGATAGTCCGGCGCGAGGTACAGCGGCTCGTTTTGCGGCGTCATTGCGTAAATCGGAATGCCCTGCGCCTGATACGCCTGAATCGCCTTGCGGTAATACGTCGCCAGATTCGGAAGATATTGCGTCAGCATATGGCCGCCGATCAGGCTGTTGTTGTCTTTCATCCAGTTCGGAGCCGTCCACGAAGAAGCGAATACTTGGATGTTCGGGTTGATTGCCAGCGCTTTTTTGATCGTGGCAACGATATTGTAATCGATATCTTTTTGGATCGAAAAACGGGTCAAATTCGGATCGGCCGCGCCGTCATCGTACGTGTAGAACGTATGCGGCGTAAAATCCGACGTGCCAAACGTGATGCGAATCAGATTCATGCCCGCACCGTTCACCGGATCGACCAGCTTGCGCAGCACCTCGTCCTGCTTGGCCGCCGACATCCGGGAAATATTGTAGATCGTCGAATCCTCCAGCGAAGTGCCGACGCCCAGCATCGTCTGATACTGGATGGACGGGTCGACGGAAATCGTCGCCGCTACCGAAGTACCGGTCGGCGCCGTCAAGGCGATGTCGGCTTGCTTGCTCAGTTGATACTGCACGCCTTGCATGCCGCCCGCCGTATTGGAATACCACGAGCCGCTTTTCGGTGCCAGCGTCGTCGACTCCGAGCTCAGGATCACCTGCGCTGTTGAAGCGCCGTCAGACGATTGAATGTCAAGCCAGTTCACATTCCAGCCTCCTGTCGCTGCGGCCAGGCGAATCGTCTGCGTGCCTGCTGCGAGCGTTAACGTTTGAGTAACGGTTGTCCACGCCTGCCAGCCGCCGGTTGCCGGCACGTCATACGTCGCCAGCACCGTCGAGCCGCTTTTCAACTGCGCGCCGCCGGCAGCGCCGCTCGGGCTGGCTACGCGCAAGCTGACCGTGTACGCGCCCGCTGTCGGTATCGCCACCGTATAATCGAGCCAGTCGCCGGCATCGATCCAGCCTACGTCCAGACCGCCGCCGGTATCGGTCGTCCCTTCGGTTTGAATGCCGCTCATCGCCGCATAGCTCTCCGCTTCGATCTTCCCGGGCCCGGCCGCCGATATCGCCGCAGGCAGCAGGCTGATGCCGATCGCCGCCGTCAACGCCGTCGGCAGAAGCACGCGCAGCGCTTTAGCCAAGCGTTGGCGTGTATGGGATTGCGTCATGGTTGTCCCTCCTGAAATGAAAAAAAATTTGAGTAAAGCGCTTTCTGTAATCGATTTCATAATACAACGTTTGCGCGGAAATTTCTAGGGGCTTTTTTCAGTAAAACTTGTATAGTTTTCAGGTGGAGGCCATCTGCGGCAAAATAAAAACGCCGCCTCCGACGAGAGGTGACGGCGCTCCGGGCTGCTCTATCTAATAAATCACTTCGATCCGGCCTTGCTGCAAACGTTCCACAAACAACGGATTGCTCCATGCGCCTTCTGTCATCGTGGCCGCCATAATGCCGTCGCTAATCTCTTTATACAACACCCTTCTCGCTTCATCTCTATAGCCGGCAGCCAGAGAATCTATCGCTTCGCCCCGGCGCAACAAAGCTTGCAGCATCACATCGTCACTGAGAATCCGCACGTTGCGCCGGCTCCTGATCTCCGAGCCGATATCTGCAAACCGGTAGTAGGCATGGTCAACAATGTTATACAAATCCCGATCAAGCCCGATGAACGTAAGGGCAAGCCTGGGAAAAATGTCGCCCAGCATCGCAGACAACCATAACAAAGCGTATTCCCCTTTATTCCTGCCGTCGGCAAAATAAGTGAGATATCCATCCCAAGCTGTCTGCTCAATGTCTCCCGGGTCGGCGTGACGCAGCGCATCGGCCAAAGGCTGAATCGTCTGAAAAGCGCGGATCGCACAATATTTATAATGACTCAGCGCGCGCTGCCGGGGGGCATACAACTCATGAAAGTATGGAACCATCGTGCGCTCATCGATGACAATGATGCGGGGAAACTGCTGGAGAAACCGATGATATCGCCCGGTATCTTCACTGAATTTCAGCTCGTCCAAAATCGTTGGCGATACGATCACAACATCGTCACGGATAAACGCTTGCGGCATCGTCAACCCATAACGAAAAAAGGCCAACTCATGCCTTGAGATCGCTGCGGTATCATACAGATAAGCTCTGGGCGAAGCGTCCAGAATATCGATAATTTCTGCAAAATCGGTAATAAACATGCTTACTGGACCCTTTTCCGCTGCTCAAAATATTGCGTGACTTGCTGCAGCGTGCTCCAATTGTTGGCGTTCGCCACCTCGGGCAGCCGCTCCTGCCCCGCTTCCATGATTCTCACAACATCCTGGAAATAAACCACCATGCTCCGCTGCACCAGCGACGGGTCTTTCCCCAGGCGAGCAAGCTCCGCTTCAAAGTTCATCTTGGCGTCAAACATCGCTGTTAAAGCTTCGCCTTCGATCAACTCCAGCTCAAACAATCGAATAAGCACCGCCTTATACGGCGCGGCAAAACGAATCATGGTCAAAACAACCGCATCCAGCAAATCCCGCGGCCCAAGCGATTCGTAAAATGCAACCAGATCGGCCGCATCCATCAGCAATAGCGACGCAAAATAATCCGCCTTCCGCTCATCCAAACTTCTGTCCAGATCGGCTTCAACCACATGCAGTTCGTGTTCGGCGTATGCCGTTGCGGATAAGATGTGGAACAGCTCATGCAGGAGCACAAAGTTCTGATAAACACGGGGCTGCCAGCTGTTTAAGTAGCAGATCACCCGCGGCGAACCAAATGAAATAAATCCCCCGAGGGAATCGTCCTGGATGGGAGCCTGGATAAAATGGTGCCGTTCTTCGATCCAGCGCATCGCGCCATCAACAATGGGCCAGCCGCTGGGATGATGATCTTTCAAATACGCTTTGACAGCGCGGTCCACCTCGCGGTAAACCTCCTTGTTTTGCTGCAGCAGCACAGGCAAATGTTCGGACGTCAACTCAGGCATGAACCGGCTCCTTACTCATAAATTCGCACCAAATCGCAAATCTTCTGGATTTGCTCCAGTCCCTCTTTGCCTGCCTCGGACAACCTGCCCGCAGAAAAAGCGACTGCGCTTGCCAATCCGGTTGACGATAGGGAAGCCGGTTTGTACGAAAACTCCGCACGGATGAAATAATCCGGTGAAAGTCCCAATACATCAGCCAATTCAGCGGCAAATTGAATCGTTTTGTGATTCTGGCCGCTCAGATTCGCATAAAATGCCGAAACCGATTTGCCCATTCGTTTAGCCAATCGTTCCTTGCGCAACCCTTCGTGATCCAAGTAAAAGCGAATCCGCTCCAAAATTTCTTGATCCCTTGTCATAGTTGTCATCATCACCATCACCATCCTATTACCATTATAGATAAACGGATAGAATAAGTACAGTTTTTCAGTAGAAATAAGGCCATTCTCGCTAACAAAATCGCAATATCCAGAAATTTATCGGGATATATTGCTGTTTATCAAGAATTTTTCGATTCTTAGGATCGCCCGAATTTCATGTTGTTATGCACGAACGGACAAGTCCCCAAATGCAAAATACGAAACGGCCGCCCCCTCATGCAGATGAGAGGAACGGCCGCTGCTTTGCTTTTATGCTAATCTTGCAACAGATTCGCACAAGCCATTATGCCTGTGCTGTGATCATCGCTGTCGCACCGCCAACGGCTTGCTGACGGTAACAGCGACAGCTGCGGCCACTTGCCGATCAAGGATAACAGCCCAGATGCGTGCCCGGCGAAACGCCGAGAATCGACGTGAAGCTGTTGTAATAATTGATTCGGGCTTGCATTTGCGCCTGATTGCTGCCATTGCACTCCAGCGCGCCGTTGATCGTGCGGATCGTTTCCCCGAAGCCGGCGGAGTTCACCATCGCGTTGTGCGCCGTCATCGTGCCGGCGCCGGTTTGCGTGTTCCAGAACCAAAGCGCCGTTTTCCACGCGACGGACGAATCCTGGGCGACGAGATCGGGGTTGGACAACAGCGGCAATCCGAGTGCGGCGCCGGCCGCGCCGTAGTTGTAGTTCCAGCTCAGTTGCAGCGGGCCGCGGCCGTAATATTGCTTGCCCGGCGCGCACGGATATTGGCTGCTCGACGCGCAGTAATACGGATAGTTGGCCGTGTTCAGCTCAACGATATATTGCAGGCTGCCGGTTTCATGGGCGACGTTGGCGAGGAAGGCGGCGGCTTCCTGCTTCTGGACCGTGGTGCCGCCGGTTTTGGTGAAGCCCGGGTAAGCGCTCAGCGCCGCCAACAGGCCGGAATAGCTGTAAAACGAATTGCGGTTCGGGAACATCTGATTGAATTGCGCCTCACTGATGATAAAACCCGATGGCGGCGGCGGTGTCACCGATACTTGAATCAGCTGCCATTTGCGCGCAGCGGTCGCCGTGTTGCCCCAGATTTGCACATTTGTGCCGTCGGCGGTGCCGGCGTTTACGATGTCCAACGCTTTGCCAGCGTTTTGGTTGAGCAGCAGGTACGTGCCGTCGCCGTTGCTTGTGATCGACCATTTTTGCGCGCCCGTGCCGTTGCTCGTATAAATTTGCACGTTTGTACCGTCGGCTGTGCCAGCCGCTGCCACGTCCAGCGCTTTGCCGCTGCCGACATTGATCAGCGTGTACGTGCCGTCGCCGTTTTGGTTTGTTTGCCATTGCTGGGCCGCCGTGCCGTTATCCGCCCAGATTTGCACGTTCGCGCCGTCGGCTGTGCCTGCACCCGCCACATCCAGCGCCTTGCCGCTGTTCGGGTTGATCAGCTTGTAAGTGCCGCCGGATACGATCGAGCCGGTCTGCGAGCTGAAATTGATCCAGTTCAGGTTGAAACCCGTTGTAACCGCATACACACGCAGCGTTTGCGTGCCGGCATTCATGTTGACGTTCACGCTGACCGTCGACCAGTTCTGCCAACCGCCGGTATTCGGCACGTTGGCCGTGCCCAGCACCGCGCCGCTGCTATTGCGCAATTGCAGCTGCTGCCCGCCGTTCGGCGACGCCACGCGGAAATCGGCCTTGTACGTTCCGGCTGCCGGGGCATTTACGGAATAGTCCATCCAGTCTCCGGCGTCGATCCAGCCGACATTCAAGCCGCCGTCGGCATCGCTGGTCGCTTCGGTCTGCACGCCGCTCATCGCCGACCAGTCTTCCGCTTCCACCTTGCCGGGGAGATTGACCGTTCCGGCCGCCGTCACCGCTGCGGGCATAAACGTCATTTGCGCCAGCAACAGCGCTACAGCGAGCATACATAAGAAAAATGCGTTTTCCATCGTTAATCTTGCCTGTTTGAACATAATTGACCTCCAATTGGTTTAAGATGGGGACGCGCGTCCCAAATTGGTAACGCTATCATTTTGCTGCATACGTGCGGGCTTCCGGCCCTGAATGAGCGCTTTCACCTCCTTGCGGAATTTGAAATCGATTACATTTTGTTGTGAAAAATACGAAACCAGCTCGTTTTCGCAGTTTGCGAAAGCCAATCTGCTTCGCCTTTTACCATCATAACCCATTTCGGGCGTTCTGGGTATAGGTTTGCGAGAAGTTATTCGCCTGCACAAGCGCGCTGCCGGAACGATAACGGCCGACGGCTCCCTTGCGCCGATGCGGCGGCTTGTCCTGCGGCGGCCGGGGCCGGCAAACCGCGCCCCTCCCCGGCTGCTGTCCTTCGAGCAACCGGAGGTGGAGCAGACCGGCGCGCGGACCGACGGAGTCGCCCACATGCAGCCGGCTGCGGCAGCCCGCAGCGCCGATGCGGCAGTCAAGCCGCTGCTGCTTACTGATCGAACCCCCGGCTACAACGTAGACAACTTCCCGATTAAATACGCTCTGCGGTCGCGGATGTACCGCAGGAACACATCCTTGTCGGCGGCCACGACAAACGGCGAATGTTTGCGCGTCTCATCCGCGGACAGCTCGGGCAGCAGCTCGGCATGCAGCCGGCTGATCAGCGGCTCCAGCTCGCGCAGGGTAAAGCTGTGGGCCAGCGTATGCGCCAGCACGCGACGATATTCCCGGCGAATGACGGGGAACGCCAGCAGCTTTTCCGTCAAGCCGTTATAGCCGGTAATCCGCACGATATCGCTGCCGTCCAGTTCGCCGTAGCAGTTGCGGCCCCACGTGCCCTCGTAATCCCAAGGGCTGATGTTGTATTTCAAGCTGCCCGACGTCCGGTACAGCGCATAATTCTGATCGAAGCCGTCATAGTTGCCGGTGCAGACCGCTCCCGCCAGCCAACGCAAATATTGCGGGATATTCAGATGCGTCTTCAAATAAGCAAGCAGCGCCGATTGCTTGAGCGTGTGCAGGCCGCGCACGAATCGAGCGATGTTCGTCAGCTCCTTGGAGGTGCCGATCACAACGTCGTAGCCGGAAGCGAGCGTGCGCTTGGCTTCGCCCTGATCGCCGTACAGCCGGAAATTCGCCTTGTTGCTCACCGCGTACAGCAGCGTCCTGGCCTTCACCCGGCGCTTGGAGAAAAACGAGCGGTCTACGCCTTCGATTTCCAAATAAAGCCCTTGCGGCACGCCATTGACGATCAGCCGCACATGCCGGGTGCGAGGGCTGGGCACGCCCAGCTTTTCGAAAAATTGAAAGCTCAGCGCATTGCGCAGCATCGAGGGGTCGTCGTATTCCGCGTTGTAATGAATCGTGCGGTTGCCGATGCGGATTTCATACGATTTTTTCGGATAATAGCGGGTATGTCCGCCCCGGTAGCCGATGACGATCTGCTGTTTGACCGTTCCGGCGCTCAGCGTCGCTTTCACAAACTGATCTTGCGACCTGCGGCCGCTGCTGTTCAGACGCTCTGCTTCGGAGCGCTCGATCTGGATCACCCTGGTGGGCACTTTCACCTTGTTCACTCTCCCGCCTGTGCGGCTCCGGCTGTCCTTCGCGGCGGCGGCCGGGCAGAGCGGGAGCCCTATGCTACAGCGTATGCAGACAGCTTTTACAAAGATCACTGTCGATATGGCCGCACAGGCGCCAGCGCAGCCGGCAGCGCAACGCGTTTCTAGCGGCTTCGGCCCTTGTCCTGGTATAAACATGGAAATCGTGGCGCATATCGATAGACGGCTAGGACAAAGCCACTCCGCGCCGCATAAGATGTTATGTACCTGCATACAAGCAGCTTGCGAGAAAAAGGAGGCGATAGCGGCAGGTAGAGTTCTCAGCCCGCTTTAGCGGGAAGCGGCTTGATCTGCGCAGCCGGGTGTCTGCTGCCGGCTCGATTTTATTTTGATGGGGAAAGGGGAAATTTTTCGATGGCGCTTACAGGTTATCCTCAATCGCTCGGCCACTTTGAATGCTTTCGGGGAAAAATCGTGCGGATTCACCTCGACAATGCGGAGGTCGTAGAAGGTCATCTCTATTTCGTTGCCTCGGACTATCTGGTCGTGCTGAATCATCACGGCATTGTTTACGTGCCGGCGGCTCATATTGAGAGCATTACGGTGAAGGTGCACAGAACCCCCGGGCGTGCTTCGCAAGGCAGCCGCGGCATGGGTTCGCAAGGCGCGCAGCGGCCGATTCCGCTCGCTCCCTGCTTTCACGACCTGCTCGTGCTGCTGCGCGGCCGGCGGGTGCATGTCCACCGCGGCGGCACCTCCTATGTCAACGGAGTCATTACCGAGGTGAATCCGACCACGGTCGTGCTGCATACGAACGGCACGCACGAGCACATTCCGATTGCCGAGATCCGCAGCGTGACGTTGCCTTGGCGCAGCGGCACGCACGGGCACCAGACGAACGGACATCGGCACAGCGGCAAACACTGCCCGCGCAAAAGCGGTTCCTGCGAGCAGCGCGCCACCGGCGGACGGCGTTCAGGTGCGCTGAATGCCGCGAAGCCAAGCCGCGGCTGGGACCCGTTCCCGCGCCGCTAACCCAGCGTTCGAGCGGCGGTTCCGGCCGCAACGACCAAAGAAGCCTGCACAGCGATAACGTGCAGGCTTCTTTCTATTGGCAGATGGCCCGAAGCTTAGTGCAGCGCTTCAAGCCCCATTTCCTTGCTGCCGGCTGTGTCTTCGTGCTCCTGCTTGCGGCCGCGGCGGAGGAACAAGCCCAGCACCGCTCCGGTCAGCGCGACAAACAACATGACGCCAAACGTATAGCCAAACGCCTGCGGTGCCACGGCGAGCATCGCCTTGGCCAAATCGGCCTGGCTTTTCACCGGCACATTGCCTTCGGCCACCAGCGTGGTGATGCGCGAGGACAGGATCGTCACCATCGTCGCGACGGCAAACGAGTTGATGACCTGCTGCATCGCGCTGGTCAGCGAAGTGACGCGGCTGACAAGATCCTGCGGCGCTTTCTTGATCAGATGCGAGTTGAGCGGCATCATCATCAAGCCCATGCCCGCGCCGGCCATAATGAGCGGCAGCAACAGGTCGTGGCCTTCGGTCGTGGCGCTGACGTGCGAATATTGGAAAATCGCGCCGGAGACCAGGCTCAGTCCGATGACGACGAGCCAGCGCACGCCGATTTTATCAAACAGATAGCCGCCGATCGGCATGATCGCCGCCGAAGCAAGCGCCTGCGGGAACAACGTCATCCCGGTATCGAAGGCGCCGTAGCCGCGCGCCTGCTGGAGAAACTGCGGCAGCAGGAAAATCGCCCCGAACAGCGAGAACTGCACGACCCATTGCACGACGATGCCAAACGAGAAATCGACGGAGCGGAATACGCGCAGCTCAAGCAGCGGTATTTTCGCTTTAAGCTCGACGATGATAAACGCGATCAGCGCGATGGCGCCGATGACGATGCCGCCGATCGTTTTACCCGTGCCCCAGCCTTCCGCGCCCTGCGTAATGCCGTACGACAGCGCCGCAAACGCCAGCGGTCCGAGCAGCATGCCCGGCAAGTCAAAGCCGGCCACTTGCTTGGTGCCGACCTTCGGCAGCTTCCACAGTCCGAACAGCAGCGAGAAAATGCCGACCGGCAGGTTGATCAGGAAGATCCAGTGCCACGAATGGTATTCGACAAGCCAGCCGGAGAGCACCGGTCCGATCGCCGGAGCGAACAAAATCGGCACGCCGAGCATGCCCATCACCTGGCCGATCTTGTGCGGCGGGCTCAGCCGGAATACGTAGGCCATGGCCACCGGCATGACGAAGCCGCCGCCGAGTCCTTGCAGAACGCGGAACGTGATCAGCATTTTCGTACCGGTCGAGATGCCGCACAGCAAAGACGCTATCGTAAACAAAACGACGGAGGTTAAAAAGATGTTCTTCGCGCCGAAGCGGTCGGACAGCCACCCGGCCAGCGGAATGACCGCCGCTGTCGCCAGCATGTAGCCCGTTACGGTCCACTGCAGCGTCGGCAGCGCCGTGTTGAAGTCGACGACCAGTTTCGACAGCGCGACGTTCATTGCCGTCGAATCGAGAATAACCATGAAAACGCCGGAAATAATGGCGATCAGCGGCACCATAATGCTGGAAATGCGGAAAGGCTGCTCGCTTCCGCTTGCTGCTGCTTGACTCATTTGCTTGTTTCCCCCTCACTCCTGATCAGTGATACGCCATTTCGTCTTGATTTATCCAAATAACGAGCAAAAGCGCACTGAACGTGTTATACTGGTATCGGACAATTGTCCGTAAACTCATATTACGGACAATTGTCCGCAATGTCAATTGTTTCTTTTGTAAATCTTAACCACCGTTTCCCAAGGAGGATTTAGCATGAATCGCTCGACGCCCCCTTCCGACTCTTTGCGGCCGCCGACCGCCGGGCAGGAGGTCCCTTGCGGCCGACGCGAAGAACGCGACTGGCAATACCGCCGGTGCATTCTCGATACGGCGCTCCGCCTGTTCGCCGAGCATGGCATCGAGAACGTGAATATGCACCAGATCGCCCAGGAGGCCGGCGTCGGCCAGGGCACGTTGTACCGCCGGTATGCCCATATAGGCGAAGTATGCGCCGATTTGCTGCACACGACGTCGGAGCAGTTTCTCTTCTCGCTGGAGAACGCCCCGGCCGAGACTGCGGGGCAAAAGCCCGCAGCCGAACGGCTGGCCGAGACGATTGGCCGCATTATTGAATTCATTGATGATCAAGCGCCGCTGCTTTCGGCCATTAACGCCATGTATAACGGAAAAAAGAAATTCCATCTGCATAACAAGCCGATTTTCGTCCGGCTGCATCATATTGCCGCTGCGCTGATGAATGAAGCGATTGCCGCGGGCGATATCCGGACCGCAGACGTCACGCTGACGGTCAACTCGCTGCTCGCTTCACTGAGTCCCGAGCAGTACATGTATCACCGCGAGGTGCTTGGCTACGACAAAAAGCGCTTTGCCGAAGGCATTTGCCGGCTGTTTGTGCACGGGCTGTAAAGGGCTGCTCGCGAAGGCGTGAGAAGGCGTGCGCCTTGATCGGACCGCCCGCCGTTGCCGACCAGTGAATACGCTGCCATGGCAACGCGCTGCGATCGTTCGCTCCTGGCGGGCGGCTTGATGCAACGGCGCAATAGAAGCGCCAACGGCTGCCCGATCGGCGAGGCGGACCCGCGGCACCCCTAAGCGGCCGCAGACGAGAAACCGCTCGCGCTTGCCACCGCGCACACGGGTTGCCGCACGGCAGCCGATCGGCGGAGGTTGCGCCGCGCACTTCTCCCTGCCGGCCGAACATAGACGCACGCAGCTGCAAGCTGCACAAAAAGGAAGGCTCGGGAGCCCTCCTTTTTTTGGCATGCCTATCCTATTTTACATCTTACTGATTCGGAATTGGCACTGTCAGCGTCAGCGGCGCTTGGCCTTTGAGCATTTGGTTGGCTGCGCCGGCCAGACGGAGATAGAAGTCGGACGACAGGTGCACACCGTCGGCATCAAGCGTGAGGAAGTATTGGTTCGTCGGGATCATCGAGCTGTCCTCGGCCGCTTTGGCGATCGCTGTGCCTTCATCGTATTCGTCAAACATCGCAATGTACATGTTGGAAATGTTCGAGCTTTTGACGTTGTATGCCTGTCTCCAGAAAAATTTGCCCTGGTTGCGCGGAATCATGTTGCGGTCGCCGCCGTTCCAGTTGGACCAGGCGAAGCCCGGGAACACGACCGGCTGGTAATCGATGCCGTTGGCGATGCAGAAATCGCGGTCCGGGATCAGGTAGTTCGTTTTGAAGTTGTCGACCTCTACGTCATATTTGAAGCGTCCTACGCTCCATGGGGAGATCATGTTCAAGCTTTTGTACACGTCCATGAAGCCGGCTTGGGAGTCGCCCGTGCCTGTGCGCCAGTTCGTTGGCAAGCCGCCGATGACGTAGTAGCCCTGGTTTTTGAACCAGTTGATCAGTGTCAGCCATTCTTGCGGCGTACCCGGCTTGTTGCCGGTGAAGCCGATGCCCCAGATGCATACGACCTTTTTGCCGTCCTGTGTCGCATAGTTCGGCGAGGAAGTGAGCTGCAGCGTGTTCACAATCGTGTTCGTCCAGTCATTCTCGATGACGGAGACGAAGTTCGAGCCCATGCCGGAAACATCGTACATCGTGTAGAAAATACGGCCGTTCGCTTCCGCGGCGTTTTTGACGTTCAGTGCCACAGCGTCGCGCAGCGCTTTGGAATTTGGATCGGTGATGTCGGTGCCGAAGCGCTGGACCGCCGCGCCGTCGATGTTGTAGTCTTTCATCCATTTGAAATGCGTGTTGACCGTTTGCGCCGTATACGAGGAGAACAGCTTCGACGGCTGGCCGTTGCCGAGGTTGGCAAAACCGGTTTGGAACGTCGTCGTGTATTCTCTTACGTCTGGATACAATTCAAAGCTCAGATGGCCCGGCGAAGGCGCCGCTCCTCCGTTCCAATGCACCCAGCGGTTGACCGGGGAGCCGTCGCCTTGCGCAGCGAACCAGCCTTGATAGCCGGCGATCGTTTTGCCTTTAATATTCGTATCGAGCGTGCCTGGAGGCGGCGTTGGTGTTGCGGTTGGCGTCGGTGTCGGCGTTGGCGGCGTGATTGCGCCTCCATACACTTCCAGCTCGGACACTTGACCGCCGGTTGCGCCGCTGTTGGCGGTCAAGTTGATTTTCACATATCTGACGTTCGCTGCCGCAAATGTAATGGTCACGGTGTTAGCGCTCGGGTTAAATGTGTAGGTCGCCGAGTTCACCAGCGTCGTGTACGTCGAATCGTTCGTGCTGCCCTGAACGGACAGCGTTTGCGTCCGCGAACCCCAGCCTGTCGGCAGTTTCAGCACGACTTTGCTGACGCTGCTTGTGCCGCCAAGGTCGACGCGAATCCAGTTCGGGTACGCGTTGGCCACGCCTTCCCAATACGTGCCCTGGTTGCCGTCCGTGGCATTTGCCGCCACGTAAATTTGCGTGTGGCCGTTTTCCGTTACCGGCTTATTCAGCGCCAGATTGGTCGTGCCCGGCGTCGATGTCGGGGTTGGCGTTGGCGTCGCGATTGGTGTTGGTGTTGGTGTCGCGGTTGGCGTGGCCGTTGGTGTTGGGGTCGGCGTCGGTGTTGGCGTTGGTGTTGCCGTTGGCGTCGGAGTGGCCGTCTGCTTGGTAAAATTGAGCCAGTTGACGTTGAAGCCCGTCGTCACCGCGGCAACGCGCAGCGTTTGCGCGCCGGCGCTTAAGTTCACGCTGGCGCTGACCGTCGTCCAGTTCTGCCAGCCGCCGGTGTTTGGCACGTTGACCGTCGCCAGCACCGTGCCGCCGCTTGTTTTCAGTTGCAGCTGCTGACCGCCGTTCGGCGAAGCGACGCGGAAATCGACCGTATACGCCCCGGCCGTCTGCACGTTCACGTCGTAATCCATCCAGTCGCCGCTGTCGATCCAGCCGACGTTCAAGCCGCCGCCCGTGTCAGCCGTCGCTTCGGTCTGCACGCCGCTCATCGAAGTCCATGCTTCGGCTTCGATTTGGCCCGGAATTACGCCCGTTGGCCCCGAGCTTGGCGTTGGCGTCGGCGTGGCTGTCGGCGTCGGGGTTGGGGTCGGCGTTGGTGTAGGAGTCGGCGTAGAGCTCGATGTGCCGTACACTTCCAGCTCCGACAATTGTCCCGCCGGCCAGCCGGTGTTGGCGGTAATGTTCACTTTCACATAGCGCACGCTCGCCGCCGTGAAATTGATCGTCACCGTGTTGCCACTCGCCGGATCAAACACATACCCGGCCGATCCGACCAGCGTCGTGTAGGTCGAATCGTTGGTGCTGCCTTGCACCGACAGCGTTTGCGTCCGCGCGCCCCAGCCGTTCGGCAGCTTGAGCACGACCTGGTTGACGCTGCTTGCGCTGCCCAAATCGACGCGCGCCCACTGCGGAAACGCGTTGTTCACGCTTTCCCAATACGTCCCGGCATTGCCGTCGGTCAGATTGCCCTCTCCGTACACGTCGGCATGCCCGCTCGCCGTCACCGGCTTGCCCAGCGCCAGATTCGTCGCCGCGCTCGCCGTATCCGGCGTCCAGGCAAACTGCCCAATCAGCAGCAGCAGCGCCAGCAGGCAAATCAAAAGCGGATTTTTTTTCATCAATACTGCTCGTGCCATTCTATGAAACCTCCTATAATGATCATGATATAAAGCCCTACTGCCTGTCGCCGCATCCTCTCCTTCCCCGCTGCCAGCTTGCGGCCGGACAGCCGATCTGCTTTGGTGCGCTCGCTCCCTTCACCCCCTTCGCCTAATCTCCAAATGAAATCGATTACTGGACTGCCCGGCACAAAACCTCACGGCTGTTCCGCTCCACCCACGCCGACGTATTGCGTAAAAAGCCGCCTGTTGATGTACCCATCAATCAGGCGGCTTCTGCCTGCCCCGCCGAACTGCAAAGCATCTGCCGCGGACCCGTACAAGGCCAACCGGCTACAGCGTTTCCCTCTTCCTGTGCTACATTATAATGGAAACGCTATCATGCTTCGATGTTCGATATTATGACGTTCATGTCCAAAATTAAGCAGTATCGCTGCCGTGTCCCGCGCCAAATAATCGGCGCAAGGCTGCGTTATGGCTTACAAGTAGGCCGAAACGCTGGACGTCAGCCCTTACAGTCGCGCTCCAGCCCCCAAAACGGAGGGGCGATATCGCAACGATTTCCACGAAAACGAAACGCGTTAGATGACTGAGGACCTGAAAAAAGAGTACAAGCTGATATAAACGGGTGTGTATATGTTTTGTAAATGTTCCTGCTGTATAATACTATTTGAACTTAAAAAATTACAAATAAGGGGTTGTTTAGAAAATGAGTAGTGTATATGAGTTTATGGTAATGGTCCTGTCGGAGCGTCAACCGCTGCACGGTCAAAAACATCGAAGCAGTCAGAATTTCACCTTCAAGCCCCCAGCCGGGTGTACTGGCCTCCTTTGGACCATCAAAGATGAGTTTGCTGAAGAGGAAGATGTGAATCGAACGATTCACGTCGATATTTATCAGGATAAGTCTGGAAAAGACCCGATCATTGTGAAAGACCTTACTGATAATCAACAGACAGCGATATTGGGAGCAGGCGAACATCTTTATGTAGCGAACCCAAAAGGAGCTAACCAGAGTTTTACGGTCAATGTATACGCAAAAATCGAAACCGAAAACTAAACGGCTTGTCATCAACAGAAAAAACGCGAGTCGTGCCGGCCACACAGCCTGCACGCTCGCGTTTTTACATTCTGGAACCAAAGGTTTCTCGTTTAGTTGTAAACGTTGAACTCGTTGATCGACCACCAGCTCGAAGCGGTGCCCGTTTGCACGACTTTGATATAACGCGCCGATTGGCTGGAGAAGTCCACGGTAATTACAGCCGTGCTGCCCGTGCCGCTCGCTACCGCGCTGCCCCAGTTCGCGCCGTCATTGGACACGTACACTTGGTAGCCGCGGGCGTAGTCGCCGGCTGCGTTCGTAGAGTCCATCACGATGCGGCGGAAGCTTTGGGCCGACTGCATATCGATGACGAGATATTGGCCGTTTGTCATCGCTGCGCCGGTGCTCCAGCGTGTCGTCATGCTGCCGTCGATCAGATTGGCCGGTACGTCGCCGCTAGTTGGGTTGGACGAAGCCGTCCAGCCTGTGCGCGACAGCGCTGTGTACGTGCCGCCACCGCCGCCGGCTTGCGTCGTTGCGCTGGCCGCTGCGCTCGCAGCCGAAGCGTTGCCCGCTGCGTCTTTTGCTTTTACCGTATAGCTGTAGGAAGTCGAAGCGGTCAAGCCGGTGTCGCTGTAAGACGTTGTTGCACTGGAACCGATCAGCGTGCCGCCACGGTATACATCGTAGCCTGTTACGCCAACGTTATCGGTCGAAGCCGTCCAGCTCAAGTTGATTTGGCTGCTCGATGTGGCCGTTGCTGTCAGACCGGTTGGCGCGCTTGGCGCTTGTGTATCGCTGCCGCCACCGCCGCCGCCATTGGAATACACGTTCAACTCGTTGATTGACCACCAGCTCGAGGACGTGCCGGTTTGCACCACTTTGATGTAACGTGCCGATTGGGCGGCAAAATCAACTGTGATCACAGCCGCGCTGCCCGTGCCGGTGGCTACCGCACTGCCCCAGTTCGTGCCGTCGTTGGAGACGAATACTTGGTAGCCGCGAGCATAATCCGCAGCGGAGTTTGTGGAATCCATCACGATGCGGTTAAAGCTTTGGGCCGACTGCATATCGACCACGAAGTATTGGCCGTTTGTCATTGTCGCGCCCGTGCTCCAACGTGTCGACATGTTGTTGTCGATCAGGTTGGCCGGTACGTCGCCGCTGGTCGGATTGGATGTTGCCGTCCAGCCTGTGCGGGACAACGCTGTGTACGTGCCGCCACCGCCGCCGCCGGCTTGCGTCGTTGCGCTTGCCGCTGCGCTCGCTGCCGAAACGTTGCCGGCGGCGTCTTTGGCTTTGACCGTGTAGCTGTAGGAAGTCGAAGCAGTCAAGCCGGTGTCGCTGTAAGATGTTGTTGCTGTCGAACCGATCAGCGTGCCGCCACGGTATACATCGTAGCCCGTTACGCCGACATTATCCGTCGAAGCCGTCCAGCTCAAGTTGATTTGGCTGCTCGATGTGGCCGTTGCTGTCAGGCCGGTTGGCGTGCTTGGCGCTTGCGTATCGCTGCCGCCACCGCCGCCGCCATTGGAATACACGTTAACCTCGTTGATCGACCACCAGCTCGAAGCGCTGCCGGTTTGCACCACTTTGATGTAACGTGCCGATTGGGCTGCGAAGTCGACTGTGATCACTGCCGAGCTGCCTGTGCCGCTGGCGACTGCTGTGCCCCAGTTCGTGCCGTCATTGGACACGTACACTTGATAACCGCGAGCGTAGTCGTTCGCTGCATTCGTGGAGTCCATCACGATGCGGTTGAAGCTTTGGGCCGATTGCATGTCAATGACGAAATATTGACCGTTCGTCATCGCTGCGCCCGTGCTCCAGCGTGTCGACATGTTGTTGTCAATCAGGTTGGCCGGCACGTCGCCGCTGGTCGGATTGGACGTTGCTGTCCAGCCTGTGCGGGACAACGCCGTGTATGTGCCGCCACCGCCGCCGGCTTGCGTCGTTGCGCTGGCTGCTGCGCTCGCTGCCGAAACGTTGCCCGCTGCGTCTTTTGCTTTTACCGTGTAGCTGTAGGAAGTCGAAGCAGTCAAGCCTGTGTCGCTGTAAGACGTTGTTGCGCTGGAACCAACCAGCGTGCCGTTGCGATATACATCATAGCCTGTTACGCCAACGTTATCGGTCGAAGCTGTCCAGCTCAGGTTGATTTGGCTGCTCGATGTCGCTGTTGCTGTCAGGCCGGTTGGCGTGCTTGGCGCTTGCGTGTCGCCTGTGCCGGAGCCCTGGAATTCGGAAACCGTCTGCACCATCGCCGAAGTCGGAGAGTTGGCCGTAACCGGGTCGCCGGTATTGTTAATGACGTGAGAGATTTCGCTGCCCTCCGTACCGGACAGCCAGACCGTCGTCATGTGGTGAATTTTCACGCCTTGTACGTCAGGAACTTCAATGGCATTTTGCAGTTTCACAGCTGCGTCGCGGAAGAAGGAGTATACGCCCAGTCCCCATGCTTCGTGCGTCGAAACCGTGTCGGCCACTTTATAGGAAGGATAGCCGTTTTCCGTGCCGCCCTTGCTCATCCATGCCGCTTGGTTCGGCACATCGTATGGAATTTCCGACTGATAGAAGTAGAGGCGTCCGCCGTTGCCGTTCCACAGCGTTTGGTATTCCTCGTGATGCTCGTTAAACAAGCCGTACATCGTTACATTTGCGCCGTTAACGACAAGGCCGTTTTTGCTGGCGTTTGTCGTCCAGCCTGCGCCTGCGCCGTGGTCGGCACGCCAGATCCAGAAGTCGTCGCCGATCACGTTGTTGCTGTTGATTTTCAGCGCGACATCGGCCGAACCGGCCGCAAAGCCGCCTACGCCGAAGAACAGGTCATAGAGGGAAGTCGGGTTGGCTGCATGGTTTTGCGAGCTGCCGCTAGGACCTACTTCCATCAATACAGGCGAGTTCACAGCGCCCGCTTCAAACAGCAAGCCCGCTACTTTCACGCCGTCTACGTCGGCTACTGTCAGTGCGGCCAGCCCCGTATCCGGTACGAGTGTGGCAAAGCCCAGACCCAATACGACGGTGTTGGCGTTCGTGACGCGGATCGTGTCGTTCAGGTGGTAGATGCCCGGTGTGAACAACAGGTTTTTGCCTTGGCTCAGCGCGGCGTTGATGCTGGCTGCCGTCGAAGTCGCCGGATCGGCAATGTAGAACTGGTTGATCGAAATCGATTGGCCCGGCGTGGAGCCGTTGGCCCAGCTTGCGCCTTTCGTATCGTTTTGCACGCTTGGCACGAAAACGTTGTATTGGCCGGCGTTATCGATGTAGAGATAAGGCTTCTCGCGCAATACCGGCGTTTTGTCCACTACCGTGTAAGGCTGCGTCGGGAACGTGCCGGCCGGTGGATTCGTGTCGCCGACGAACACCATGTTCCATACGCCATTTTTCCACTCGGTATATTGGTTGTTGCGGTTGAACCATTGCTGCTGCGAAGCCGGGAGAATCCAGCTGTCGATGACGTTGTCGGCCATGTAGCCGCCGCTGCCCCAACCGGCGTTCCAGCCCGGATCAAAGTCGAACAGATACAAGCTTCCTTTGACGTGCACACGGCGCATCGGCGCTGCTTGGGAAACCGCCCACTGCATCGTGCCAACCGGCACCTGCGACGTGCTGGCAATCGTTGGCGTTACGGCAAAGTTCTCGATCGAGCGCCAGAAGTTCAGCGTCGCGTTGGCGCCCATCCATTTCGCGTCGGCGTTAACGCCGCCCGTGATGTTGACGTTGTCCGGGTTTTGGCCCAGACCGGCAATCGTGGTATAAAAGCCGACCTTGATGTTCAGGTTGTTGTAGTTGCCCGGCTTGAACAGCATCGCGTAACGCTCCGTGCCGAACTGATTCGTTTCTTGCTGCGCATAGATCGAATCCGCTGTGCTTTGGATGGATGCCGTGGACATCGACGGATCGACGACGTACACGTTGGGTCCGAGGTTGACTTGCGTCGTGCCGGAGCTGGCAGCCGATTGCGCCGATTCGCCGCCGGAGTTGACCGCCGACACTTTGTAGTAGAACGTCGAAGCTGCCGTCAGGCCGCCGTCGGTATCGCTGTTGGTGCCGATTAGGGAAGCGTTTACTTTGGTATAAGTGCCTCCGCTGGTTGTCGAGCGGTATACGTTATAGCCGGTGGCGCCGGAGACGGCCGACCAGTTGAGATTACAGGCATTCGTCGCACAGGATACGCTTAATCCTGAGGGTGTAGCCGGCCCGGCAGCGTAGGAAACGCTTGCAAACGGCAACATGCTAGCGACGAGCACCGATGCGTACAAGACGGATACGAGTTTTTTTACTTTCATCTTATTCATGACCTCCTAAAATTTTGCTTCTGACCCCTCGCACTTTCGGCCCCCCGCCGGGGAAACCCTGCCGAAAGGCTTGTCCGTTCTCTGAATCGTTTGCCCTCCTTCAGCTGTCATTCGAACGATAAAAAACGTCCATATATGAACTATAAAATTGCTGTGGGCCGATTGAAATACCAACATCTTGTGCTGGATGCTAATTTGTTATGCTTTTGGACATAGCGGTTTTTCAATTGGCGCGAACCTTGGTTATTTTTCATCCCGAATTTGTACAAATCGGCTTTTTCCAGAAAATTCAAGCATTTTTGGGCAAAAAAAAGGAAGCGTAATCGCTTCCAAAATGCGGCCGGGCAACCCGCCCGCTTCGATTATTTGAACGTCACCCGATACCAGGCGTTGACCTCCTTCGTCACCTGATCGCCGCCGAACTTGCGCCAGTTCGCGACCATGCGGTCAAACTCGTTGAGATCGGCTTCGCCGTAAATGATTTTTGTATACGTTTCGTTGACCAGCTTGTTCAGCAGCTCGTTTTTGAGCGCCATCGTTTCCGTCAGCGGGCCGCGGAAATAGTTTTGCAGCCGGATATCCTTTTGCTCCAAAATAATTTGCATCGCCTCGATGTTCTCGCGCTTGCGCACCGCCGCCGTCATCTTCTCGTAGGGCGTTTCCGGCTTGCCGCCAGCCGCCAGCTTGGCCATCGTATTGACGTAAAGCGACGGAATGCGCGCGCCCTCATAGGTCAGCGAATAATAAATCGGCTCGACCAGATGGGAGCGGTCGGCATAGCCGGGGAACAGCTCGGGGTACTTTTGCGGGTCGCGCGTAATCTCCCCGTTCGGCAGCCGCGCCCAGTCGTAGCCCTCGGCAAAGCCGTTTTCGAACCCGCTGCCCACCTGCGGGTTGGCCCAATGCTCGAAGAAAAAATTATAATAACGCAAAATCGCTTCGGGATGCTTCGCCTCTTTATTGATCAAAATCCAGCCGTTCACGCCGGGATTGCCGCCTTGCGTGCCGGCCCGCCCGTCCGGCCCCTTCGGGATCGGATACGGCTTGTAGCGAGCGTTCGGGTTGCTCGCCAGCAGCTCGTTAAACGGCCAGTCCGGCAGCCAGTTGCGGCTGACCACCGCCCCGGCCCGGCCGCTGGTGAACAGCTCGATGCCCGATGTCTCGTCGCGCAACGCCGAATCTTCGGCGATATAGCCCTTGTCCATCCAGCTCTTGAGCACGGCAAGCGCCTGTTTGGCCCCGGGTTGGATCGAGCCGTATTCCAGCGTGCCGTCCGCGCTTTTGTTCCACTGGCCGGGAATCGTGCCATACGCCCCGAACACCCAGCTGACATCGGTCATCCAGTTCAAATAAGCGTTCTTGAAGCCAAGCGCAACGCCGATCGTATCCGGCACGCCATCGCCATCCGGGTCGCGGTGCACAAAGGCGTCCATCACGTGCTCGAAGTCGGCCAACGTCTTCGGCGCGTCCAGATGCAGCTTGTCCATCCAGTCCTGGCGCAGCCACAGCACCATATCGTCATTGTAAGCGTAGTCAAGAATCGGCAAAGCCCATTTCTTGCCGCCGCGCGTCACCGGGAGGAACGTATCGTCGATCAGCTCCGTCCCCTGCTTATACACGTCGGAGGCATAGCGGTCGAATAGCTCGGATACGTCCATGAAGCGGCCGGAATCGATCAGCGCGTTCAGCGTATCGGCGTCGCCGCGCCAGACGACCACGTCCGGCACCGGCTCGCCGGAGCTCAGCATCAGCCGCAGCTTGGTCGCGTAAGCGTTGTTCGTGTCGGTGACAATCCAATTATAACGCACGTCGATGCCAAGGCGATCCTTGACGAAGCGGCTTAACACGTTATCTTCCATCGTCTCGCCTTTTTTGAAAAAAAAGTTGTTGCCCACGCCCTTGACCGTCGTCAGCGTAATCGGCTCGACATATTGCTCGCCATCCCAGCCGGTCGCATCCACGGTTGCGGAAGCTGTGTCAGGGCTGCGGGAGCCGGCGCCCGGGGCCGAACGGTCGGCGTTGCCGACTGCCGCAGAGCCGCTGCCCGTGCAAGCAGTCAAGGTGAGCAGCAGCGCTGCGGCGGCTGCGAAGCGCGCGCTTGTTTTCAACGATTTGTCCATGTCCGTCCCCCCCCTTATATGTTTATTATAGTAACTTCCAAGCCGCCTGCACAACGAAAATTAAACGAAACTATCCGGCCCAAAGCTGCGTTCCCGCCCGATTGACAGATGCCCCGATCCATGTTAGTAATTATAGCAATTGGTTTTTTCGGGGGGCGGCAAAGCCATGAAGCTTCGCATCAATACGTTTACGCGGATTTTTGCGCTCATACTCGTTTTGCTCATTCCGATCGTCCTGCTGTATGGCTATTCGACCCGCACAAGCCTTGAAGTGGTGCGTACGGAGGTTGAGAAATCGAACTACAAAGATCTCGCTTTCTTCGCCTCGAAGCTGGATGAAACCGCTTCATCGATCGCTACAACCGGGCTGCTGATCAGCCAGGATATCAATATCCGCTCGCTGGAATATATCGAAATGGCCAATCTCTACGAACAGACGACCGAGCTTAAACGCATCGAAGAAAAGCTGCGCCTGCTCAACGCCGCCTCGACCTGGGACACGACGATCAGCATTTATGCGCCGGCCACCGATCTGTTCATTACCACGAACACTTCGCAGCTCCATTACGACCCGATTGCCGTCGCAGCCAATATGTCGCACGCCTGGAAATATACGACCCAGCAAGCCGCCTATTTCCGCGATCAGCCGCGGATGGTCCGCGTCATTACCGACCCGTACGAAGCGCCGCTGGACAAGGCCGGATTGGTCGTCGAGCTGAGCTTCTCCACGCGCGAGCTGGTCAAGGCGCTGGACAGCTTCAACGCCGGCGGCAAGGGCCACCCGTTCCTGATCAACGGCGACGGGGTAGCGATTGCCGGGAGCGGCAGCGAAGAGGCGCTGCAACGGCAATTGGTCGCAGGAGCGTCGCTCGGCGCGCTTGCGGACGAGCATGTGGCGCGCATCCGGCTGGCCGGCGCCGATTATGCCGTTAGCTGCGTGTGGCTGCCGGCGTTGGGCTTTTATTTGCTCGACTACATTCCGATGGATGCCGTCGTGCAGCCGATCAAAAGCAACGGCCGCCTGTTCTACGGCTCGATTTCGTTTCTGCTTCTGGGCAGCGTCGCCGCCGCTTACTTCTTGTACACGAACCTGCAAAAGCCGCTGCGCGAGCTGATCCGCGGCGTGCGCGGGCTCAAGAAAGGCGAATACCCACAGGTGCGCGTGTTTCACCCGAGCAACGAATTTCATTTTTTGCTGGTCAGCTTTAATGACATGGCCGCTCGCATCGAGGAGCTGATCCAGAACGTGTTGCTGGAATCGATCCGCTCGCGCGACGCCAACTTGAAGCAGCTGCAATCGCAGATCAATCCGCATTTTCTGTATAACTGCTTTACGCTCATCCGCAGCTTGGCGCGCCTCGGCGACCAGGAAGCGGTCATGAAGCTGACGCTGCATTTGAGCAAATATTACCGCTACACGACACGCTCCGAGCGGGAAACTGCCGTGTTGCGTGAGGAATTGGAGCTGGTCAACAGCTATTTGGCGATCCAGCAGATGAACGTGCAGGACCTGCATTACGACATCGACGTGCCGGAAGATATGCAGCAGCTCCAGCTGCCGCGGCTCATCCTCCAGCCGCTCGTCGAAAACGCTGTCGTGCACGGCATTGAGCCGATTGGCGTCGGCACCGTGCGCGTCAGCGGCGAGCGGCGCGGCGAGACCTACGTGCTCGCCGTCGCCGACGATGGGCGCGGGCTGAGCGAGGAACAGTTGGTGCAGCTGCGCCGCCAGCTCGTCGTCGCACTCAGCGAGGACATGGGCTGCGCGCTGTGGAACACCCACCAGCGCATGCTGCTGCAGTTCGGCTCGGGGGCCGGACTGCGGCTCTCGCACCGCGAAGGCGGCGGCGTGATCGTCGAGCTCGTATGGCCGATTCGGGAAGGAGGGGACGCGCTTGCGTCAGCTATTGATCATTGATGACAACTCTGTGCTGGCCGACGATTTGGCCCATATGCTGCCATGGAGCACGCTCGGCATCGAAGCCGTCCATACGGCTTATTCGGCGCAGGAGGCGCTGGAGCTGCTCAGCCTGCACTCGATCGACGTCGTCGTCACCGATATCCGTATGCCTGGCATGTCGGGCCTGGAGCTGATCGGCGAAATCCGCAAAAGCGGCAAGCGCACCCGCTGCATCCTGCTGTCCGGCCACGCCGATTTCGAATACGCCCAAATGGCCGTGCAGCTGCAATCGAGCGACTACCTGCTCAAGCCGGTCGCCGACGAGGAGCTGCTGGCCGCCGTGCAGCGCGCCCTGGACGACCTCGACCGCGAGTGGCGCGAGATCAGCTCGTTCCAGCGCGCGCTGTATTCGCTGCGCGAGCAGTTGCCGAAGCTGCGCGAATATTTGCTGCTCGATCTGCTCACCGGCAAGCAGCCCCTGCACGCCGCCCAGCTCAACCAAAAGCTGAGCATGTATGAAGTGCCGTTCTGCGAAAACGACCCGTTTTCGATGCTGCTCGTGCGCGTCGACCACGCCGAGCCGGCCGCCGGCGGTTCGGAAAACGAGGTGCTGCTCGACTACGCGCTCGCCAACATCACCGCGGAAATTTTCGGCGATGTCTTCGACATCTGGCATTGCAAGGACAGCCACGGCCTGACCGTCTGCCTGCTGCACGCCAAAACGCCGGGGTCCAGCGCCGCCGAGCAGCACGACTGGATGGAACAACGTTCCATTCAGCTCCAGCATACGGTCAAAGCCTATCTCAAAACCGGCATTTCGATCCTCGTCAGCAAACGCGGCCAATTCCCCGCCGACCTGCTGCCCTTGTACCAATCGTCGATCGCCAACTTCCGCCACTTTATCGGCAGCGATACCGAGCTGTTCGTCTCGCTGACCAAAGAGCCAAGCCGGCCGCAGGCCACGCCGCTGCAAGAGCTGTACCGCCAGCCGACGCTGGCGACGCTGCTGGAGATCGGCCAGTGGGCCGACGTCGAAACGAAGGTCGCCGATATTTTCCGCGAACTGGCCGACCCGCAGCACCATTCGCCGGACCATATTCTGGAGGCGTATTTCATGATCGCCGCCGCGCTCACCGCCCTAAGCCAAAAAAACAAGCTCACCCTCTTCGACATGTACGGCGACGAGTTCTACACATTCGGCCGCGGCCCCCTCGGCGCCAGCCTCGACGAGCTGCGCGAGTGGACCGGCCGCATGCTGGAGCGCTGCAAGATGGCGATCCACGTCGAGGAGCAGGATTCGCGCACCTCGATCATCAAGCAGGTGCAGGACTACATCCAGACCAACCTCGACACCGCAACGCTGCATACGATCTCGGCGCATGTGTTTTTGAACCCGTCTTACTTGTCCAAAATCTACAAAACCGAAACCGGCGAAGGCATCGGCGACTACATGTTCCGCATGCGCATGGACAAAGGTGCGGAATGGCTGACGCAAACGAACGAAAAAATTTACGACATCGCCGCCCGGCTCGGCTATCAGAAACCGAGCTATTTTATCCAGATTTTCAAAAAGCATTTCGGCGTCACGCCGCAGGAGTATCGGAACCGGGTGTGAGGGGACGTAAGGAACAGCAATTGCTGCTCCTCGACTACGCACTCGCTCCATGCGAAAAAGCCTGCCGGCTTGCGCAGGTTACTCGACGCACCTTTCGGGATACGGCAACTGCGCAGCGGCGGGCTTTCCGATTGTATGTTAGGGCGTTAATGATTAAGCATCTAAATGATTGACTGCCACCATGATTTTCAAAGCAGCCATTCAGAAGACGATTAACAGAAGAATGAATAGCATAAGACTCCTGCCTGTTTACACTACAGGATCGACCTCTTGAATGGATCTGACCACTTGGGCAAAGCTCAGATCTGCTTCTTGCGTCTGTGCCGGCGTAATCCGTGGAACATCCTTCTTTCTCACCACATAGGTTCCCGCGGCCATATCTCCCAAACGCTGGCGCTTCTTTGTCAGCAGCACAATGATTGCTGCAAGCAAGCCGCTGAACAGCATCGGATTGGCTTCCACCACTTTAATTAACGTTCGAATAAATGCCCTCAATAATCCAGGCCGCTTTCCTTCCCGGTTTACCACGCAGATGCCGAACAACCACTTGCCCAACGTCCAGCCCAGCAGCCCTTCCATTACGAAAAGATACGAAAAGAGGCAGGCTACCCAAAGAATGATTGTTTTTTGATAAAGGTCTTGTCCAAGTGTAAACACGGGGATTGCTGGCAGCATCCATAAAATAGCACCGTCTACCCAGAGGGCCCCCCAACGTCGGGCGACCATGCCGAAGCGGTATTGGGATATGATTTGGTCAATTTGCATGATTCTCACCTTATCAATAGTCTAATTGTTCTTGAATAAGATCAAGTGTTAGCTTACTCTCTTTATTTTCAAATACCAACTCACAAAAACATCCACTTAATTGTGAAAACTCTTTCCAAAACTTTCCCGTTACAAAAATCTCATCCATAGTGTCCGATATTCGAAAAATATAGGCGTCCAGAAGCTGGAGGGGATAGAACGTGTATCGATCATACCTCCAGGTTTTACCGTTTGGGGATTCAATCATTTTAATTGAACTTTCATTTTTATTAAGGCAATCTCGACTGTCAAGGATATGGATGATTGCGCAATTAGAATGATTGATCGGTAGTATTTCAACAAACTTTTGAGGTAAATTTTCAAAAATCCCCAATACCCGCTTGTTGATAATCATAAATCTTTCTCCTACATACGGAACATCCAACTGTTCGTCCGCGTTATCAATATGAAGTCCTCTAGTCTCCGTAGGGTCGACTATTTCACCTTGAAATAGCTCATTGAAATATCCTGAATCAATTCTAGTTACAACGAGGTTGCAGTCAGATGTTCTGAGTTTCCAGATTTTTTGCTGTACAGGGTTATTCAGCTCATCCTCGTACAGTACCAACTTTTGAATACAACCAAGCTCTGTGTTTTGAAAAAAAATGCAAAGGCCTTCTTTATCGCCGTTTTCAACTTTTACAGCGTAATGATTACAATAGTCGGCAAATCGTTCCAAAAGTCTAGGAATCCACTCAAATCTTAACCTTTGGTGAACGACCTCTGGATACTGGAACACAATTACATACTCATACCACTGAGAGTACTTACCTTTGTTTTGATTTAAGGTGACCTTAATTTGTTCGCCAATCAATGAAAGTTCATTTCCCTTATAAGTGAAGTGTTCGGTTTCACTAATATGACCATCCCACGGGCCAAAACCCACAAATTCGTTTAATGTTTTAAAAAATTCAACTTGGGTTTCCCTATTATGCAAAAACAATAGAATCTCCATCAGCATCACCTATTTCTCTGAGTCCCAAGCTTCCGTAAAAATAAAACCTTCAAGTCCATTGTCAAGTACTGCGTTTCGAAAATCATCGGAAACAAAATAAATAAGTGAATTTAATATGGCTCGGTCATGATAACGTGTTAAAAAAATATGTTGATCCTTAACACTGTTTGGAAAGAAGGCATACTGTTGATATGATCCTACTGTCTCTCTTTCATTCAATTTAAATTTGGCCTTACTTCCATCTATACAATCTATTACATTAATCACATTTATAGCAAAATATTTGTCTTTGGGATGAAGGAGCGGAAGAATTTCTACTTGATTAGCGATCAATGGCTCCAGTACAATTCTGGCTTTCTCGCTAATTATCGGAACACTAAGCACGAGCATAAAATCTGTCTTTTTCTTTTTTTTATAGGTTGCTACCGGAACATCCCTCCAATTGTCTTGAAGCGGTTGACCATTTTTCAGTATATCGAGAGCTTCAAATCCATCATTTCGAGCAAATGTTAAAGTTTCATATACATCAGGATTGCTTTGAAATCTCCATATTTTCAATGAAAGCACCACCTATTTTTATATAAGTCCCCCTCTGAATTTGGAGGGGGACTCCTTATATTATTATATTACTGTACCGGAGGGAAAGGAACATCTTGACCGTAACCATGAAGCACAATTGCACCACTCATAAGTTGCTCCCTAACTACTTGTATCTTTCGTTCAACAGCTTTTCCAATCTCCGGTTTGGATAAACCTTCTGCAATAGCATCCCTCTCTGCTTTTTCTAACATAGCCGCAACATATTCATAGTATGACTCAATATGACTACCATTATGTGTAGCCATCGTTGTCTCTGCCCAATCGACATATGTCGAGGCAGTTCTATTGTCAGTTTTAGGCAGCCAAACACCATTAGCTGGAGAGTTGACCTCAATGTTGTATTTACTAATAATCGCATTTGCCCTGGCCCCTGCGGGATATTTCGTAGCCTTTTCAGGCACTATGTGATGCGCTTGCCAATCAACAACAGGAGATTTATACGGAGGTTGTGGCTTTGGAATTCCTACGAGTTCCAACCCTACTCCCAAGCGTTTAGAAGGGCTACCTGATGTTGCTAGTTCTGAAGTCTTCCCGCTTGTCAAGCTATTATAATTGGGACAATTACTATTATGCGTCAAAATCTTCAAATTTGAAACATAATACGTATGGAAATCTTTAACTCGGAAATTGTATACAGTTGTGTGCTGCTCCCTAATTTCAATCTTGTCTACTGATAAATGTGAGCCATCACTGGTCTCAAATAAATCTCCTACAACAAGATCTTTCGCAACCACCCAACCCTTGTCCTTAATCCAGAACGGATGCTCATCTGTTGTCGTAATCAACTCTTCACCAACCGTAATGTTCCACGATTCCGTGATGTCTTTTTGGAACAACAGGTCCACTTCTTTATAAGCCATTTCGCCTGTATCTGGATTTTTAGCAAGTACATAATCTCCAAGTTGAACTTGCTCAATCGACTTTTCGCCATCTCGGGTCAATACTTTGGTTCCCGCAGTGAAGCAATTGCAAGGTATGAGCGCAGCTAAATCATCCAGCCTTTTCTCCAAAGCTTTTGCCTTATCTGATACCTCTGTCAGCTTCTTCAAAGCATTCCCTGCTACCCCGGCGATAGCGTTCATTGTTAGATTCCCAAGCAGTTGACCGATCGTTGTTCCGATCGTTTCCGCCTCTTCATTCGGGTTATTCCTGTTGTTCCAAAGTTCCTCTATGGTATCTCCTAAACCAGGTGACACCAAATTCAGGATTTCCTTCCAACCAGCCTTTCCTTGCACCAGATCAATAAACGGCTGTATAAATTGCTTCAGTGCGTCATATGCCTCTGACCAGTGGCTCAACATATGCCAGAGTGCTTTTAGCGAATCCCATAGACCCGTGAATACACCCTTAAATCCTTCCAGCAGGCCCTGAAGAAAGTGTGCTGTCAACGACGAGAAATCCCAATTGGTGCTGGAGGCTGGCAAGGCATCTACTCTTGCCACAACCCCACTTACTGTCTGACTCTGCTCTGAAGGAGTGTACTCCGTATCTTGCTTACCTTTTAGCGATTCTACGTATTCACGGCAACCCGCTTCAGCTTGGCCACCAGACGCAGCGATACAGCTTTGCAGAACGTAATTGAGTCTTGCCATTTCTTCATTAAATGCAGCATTCCCGATATCGTCAACAACCTGACGACATGAACTGCTCGTACAACCTCCGAGACTTTCCGATGTTCCGCTTCTAGGCTTGCTGGTTTGCTCGTAGCTCGCGTCCATAGCAGCCAGTTCTCGGCGTGCCTGCTCTTTCTCCGCTTCCGTGCCATTATCCAGCATTTCAAGCAGAGACCAGCGATTCAACGCTGTTGCCCGTTCTTCGGCATTACCGCTAAGAATCTTACTAACCACATTTTCCCGCGTTTGCGCCCAGGCGCTGAGTCCAGAGTTCGGATTGTTCGCAATCAGCCCCAGCATATAATCTTCAATGTTAAGCCAATGCAACCTATCGATAGCGGCGTCACGCGCCGGACCCGACGTGCTGCGAATTGTATTAACCAGGTTCAGCCGCTCTGTTGCCCAACTTACCGTTCCGGAAGAGCTCGCAGGATCATGCACAAGTCCGTAGTAGTAGTCATACTGACTCTGCCAATCCATGTAATCGCGCGCCCATGCTTGTTCATTCTCGTTGCCATACAAAATATTGTTGATTATAAACAATCTGGAATTTGCCCAACTTTGCTCATCTTCGGTACCCACGATGGTCACTTTGATCAAATAAACGCGCTGGTTTTCCCAATAATAGCGATCCTCAGCCCAAGATTGTAATCCCGGGTTAGACGTATCGACCATTGCCCCCTGCAGGAAGGCACTCTGTCCCGCCCAATACTCTTGGAGAGCTGCAAGATCAGCTTGCTTGGCGTCGACATCATCCCAAGCGGTCGAGACCCAACCGGACCCGTCACCAAACTTGGCTGTATCCCATTTCGGTTTGGTCAACAACACATCGCTGAAGTCCCATTGTTCACTGACCGGCGCGGGCAACGAACCCAGCATTAAGACGTAAGCATCCTCCGGTGCGGTTCCGAAGTAACGTCCACCGCTTCCTTTGATCGCACCTTCGATTCGAATATAATACGTCATGTTCGCTAGCAACGGTATGATTAACGCTTCATCTTGACCTCTTGGCAGCTCGGAAGCCCAGCAAGTCGTTCCTCCGGTTCCTTGGCATACGCGTAGCTCATAGTCCTGACTGACCGGCACATCAAGCGAAAGCGATACTTCTCCCGGAGATGAACTTGTCTTGAAGCGATAATAATCCACATCGCCTTCGTAGAAGATATAGGAACGAATCGTCCGTCCGCCATCGATCGGAACAGCTGTGTCTTCCGTATCGTTGACTTCAAAGGAATCAACAGCATTAGGGTCAGGTCCAGTCGGACTTTCGCCGTATTGGTCAGTTCCTACTGACAAGGTATACGGGTCATTGTAGCTGAATTGAACCGGCAGGCTTTTGCCGAGCGCCCCGTATATTTTCATAACGTAGGTCGTGTTTGGCTTGACCTGCATATTCACGACTTCCAATTGCCCAGAAGCGTTATACGACCCCTTCATCTCCGAAGTATCGTATTTCCCCTCTGGATAGACCTGCAGCTCGTAGTCAAACGCAGCCGGCGACTTCAGGACAAACACGCGATTCCCAGATTCCAGCGGCCCTGTTTTGTACTTCCAATAATCTACGTCGCCTGCCTGATACAAATAGGACTTTTGTACAGCGCTTGGCGGCATAAATTTGGCACCAGCTTCACTGTCATTCAGCTCACTGTCATGAGGCAAGGCCGACACACTTAATGTATAGCTGCGCGGAACAAACACATTTCCGCCCTTATACACTTTCACGAAATAAGTCGTCGATGGTATGACATTTACATCAATTGACGATTTCTTGTTAGTGTCCGTCGCTTCCCCAACTTTGTTGCTATCGTTTGTGGTACTTTGCTTGTATACCTGAAAATCATAATCAGCCCCATCCGGAGACTCCAGCTGAAAATTCATTCCGCCTACTGTCAAGCCATCTGTCGTAAAGGTAAAAATATCTCCGTCAGTATCGTACGAAATGTACGAATTGATCGAAGCCCCCGGATTGATTAGCGTCGCCTGTCCATCCGTGTTATTTTCCTCATAATTGTCCAGAGCAACCGGCAACGGATCTACCTTGAGCGTATAAGGCGTAGTACTATGATACAAATTTTGCTTGCTGTACACCTTGATGTAATATGTTTTGTTAGGCTTGGCGTCGAAGCTGATAGCTTCCACCGATCCGAACGTACTGGATGTATAAGATCCTTTTAATTCCTGACCTGATGTACTTCCATCGTACAATTGAAGTTCGTAATCAACCCCGGATGGTACGTTCAACTGAATATTCATGGTGCCAATGTTCGATCGGCCTGTTTGGAATCTCCATATATCCCCATCTTTGTTGTAGGAGATGTAGGAAGAAACAGTCGTTCCCGGCGTGAACGATGTTGCATCTTCATCCTTATTGTTTAGCTCGTTGTTATCCAGTACGGTTGGCAAACTGTCTAAAGTAAGCTTATACGCGGCTGGGCTGTAATAAAGGTTGTCTTTACTGTAGACCTTAAGGTAGTAGGTTCTCCCGGGAACTATCTCGAAGTTGACGCGCTCAGGTTGGCTTCCCCCATTGTAAGACCCTGTTAGTTCTGGAACCTGGGTACTTTCCTCATAGACCTGAAGTTCATAATTGACATTGCCGGGCATAGTCAGTTGTGCGCTCGCCATACCTGAATTGTAAGCACCTGCCTTGAATTTCCAAACATCCCCGTCCTTCAGGTAAGAGATATAAGAATTCACAAATGATCCCGGACTAATCACTTTGGCATCTGCATCTGTATTATTCGGCTCGTTGTCATCAACAGGCAAGGCGCCTACAGTCAAGGTATACGGTAAAATACTAAACAAAGGCTTGCTTGAGTTGTATACCTTAACGTAATACGTTTTGCCCGCGCTAAGGACAACAGTTTGTGATTCAGGCGTACTGCCGCCGTTTTCTGCGGTTGCCAGTAACGCAGAGTCAGCAAGACTTTCCCCATAGATTTGAAAATCATAATCTATGCCGGACGGCACCGTCATATCAACCTTTATACTGCCGCTATTGCCTGCTCCCGTGGTGAACGTCCAGATATCAAAGTCCGTTTCTGTCGAGATGTACGAAGTGAGTGGCGTTCCCGGTGTGACCGGCTTGGCGTCATCAATCTTATCGTTCGGCTCATTATTATCAGGAGCCTGCGGCATACCGCCCAACGTCAGTCGGTAGCTGGATGTGCTGCGGTATTGATTCCCTTTGCTATACACCTTCAGGAAATACGTTTTGCTAGGTTTAATCGCAAAACTCACGCTTTCGGCAGCCCCAAGACCCGCAGTATACGACCCCTGCAATTCCGTTCCCGACGTGCTATTCTCATACACCTGAAGTTCATAATCTACACCGGCAGGCACCGTCAGATTAGCACTCATCGTACCAATGTTCGATGTGCCCGTCGTGAATTTCCAGATGTCCCCGTCCGTATTGTACGAAATATAAGAATCTACGTACGACCCCGGGACAATTGCCTTGGCGTCCCCATCCGTATTATTCGGTTCGTTGTTGTCCAGCGGCAAATTGCCCAGCGTCAACGTGTACGCAGATGTACTAAACACCGGTCTGCTTGCATTGTATACTTTAACGTAATACGTTTTGCCTGAACCTACAAGAATCGTTAGCGATTCCGCCGTGCTTCCTCTCTGGTCTGCCGTCGCCACCAAAGCGGCATCAGCCAAACTACCATCGTAAATCTGGAAATCATAATCTACGCCCGCTGGTACAGTCATGCCGACTGTTATGCTGCCGCTATTGCCTGCTCCTGTCGTAAACTTCCAGACGTCATAATCCGTGTCTGTTGAAATATACGAAATGAGCGGTATTCCTGGCGTAATCGTCTTCGCGTTTGCAGATGTCTCATTGGGCTCGTTATTATCTGGGGCCTGCGGCATACCGCCCAACGTCAGTCGGTAGCTGGATGTGCTGCGGTATTGATTCCCTTTGCTATACACCTTCAGGAAATACGTTTTGCTAGGTTTAATCGCAAAACTCACGCTTTCGGCAGCCCCAAGACCCGCAGTATACGACCCCTGCAATTCCGTTCCCGACGTGCTATTCTCATACACCTGAAGTTCATAATCTACACCGGCAGGCACCGTCAGATTAGCACTCATCGTACCAATGTTCGATGTGCCTGTCGTGAATTTCCAGATGTCCCCGTCCATATTGTACGAAATATAAGAATCTACGTACGACCCCGGGGCAATTGCCTTGGCATCCCCATCCGTATTATTCGGTTCGTTATTATCGACAACCGTTGGCAAGGCCCCCAAGGTAAGTCTGTAGGATGTCACGCTGCGGTATAGATTGCCCTTACTATATACTTTTAAATAATAATTTCTTGACGGAACAACATCAAAGCTGATGCTCTCTGCCAAGCCCAGTCCATTATTATACGAGCCCTTGAGCTCTGTTCCGCTAGTGCTGCTCTCATACACCTGGAGTTCATAGTCTACACCGGCAGGTACCGCTAACTGTGCAGTCATCATTCCCGCATTGCTCGCTCCTGTCGCAAACTTCCAAGTATCCCCGTCCGCATTATAGGAGATATACGAATCCACGTAGGACCCTGGTGTGATGGCTGTAGCCTGAACATCCGTATTATTGGCTTCGTTGTTGTCGATCGGCAGTGCCTCCACTGTGAGTTGATACGGTGAGGTACTGAAACCCGAACCTCCAGCTTTGTAAACTTTCACATAATACGTAGTGTTTGGGATCACTGTAACGTCGGTAATTTCGGTTGCTCCAGATCCATTGTATGACGAACCAACTAGTGTGCCTGACGTGCTCCCTTGGTATACCTGAAGTTCATAATCCACACCCGAAGGAACCATCATTCTGACATTCAGGGTACCCATATTGATTGATGCAGTGGCAAACTTCCAGATGTCAAAGTCTGAATTCGATGAAATGTACGAATTCAACGGAGTACCCGGGGAAACCCCCGCTGCTTGACCATCCGAATTATTTGGCTCGTAATTGTCGACCGGTAACGCACTGACTGACAATCGGTAAGGCGTACTACTGTAACTTGAGCCCGACGCCTTGTAAATTTTAATATAATACGTAGTGCTGGAACTGATCGTAACGTCAACGCTTTCTGTTACTCCAGCCCCCTTATATGACGAGCCTACAAGTGTCCCCGATGTACTCCCTTGATACACTTGAAGCTCGTAATCGACGCCACTCGGAACCGTCATTTGGACGTTCACGGTACCGAAGCTGGATGCACCTGTGGTAAATCTCCAGATGTCAAAGTCTGTACTGGAAGAAATGTAGGAATCCACAAATGACCCCGGAGAAATCGTCGCTGCCTGCGTATCCGAATTATTAGGCTCATTATTATCCGGGCTGGAAATGCTGCTAACGTTTAATGTGTATTTCTCTGTTGAGTTTGCCCCATTATATCCTATAACCTTGACATAATAGGTGGTGACCATTGTAGAGGAAATTGTAATAGATTCTGTTAAACCAGTTGCTTTAGTGGAGCTATAACTAGCAGCATTATTTAGAGCGCTTGTTAGGCTATTATAAACGAATAAATCATAATCCTTGCTTGAAGGAACGGACAGAGAAATCGTCACCGCCCCTCCAGAAACTGGAGATGAAAATTGGAAAAAGTCCACATCGTATTGCGGATCGATATCCCCCTGGATAGAATTGTTCGGAGTGATCACCGTTGCATAGTTGGGACTGTCGTTCGCATCCGCAAACACAGTAGCCGCAGGCACAAGCGCAAGCAGGACATTCAATAACATGCTTACAAGTAAAACAAGGCTGATTCGTTTTTTCATTTTTGCAATGGGCCTTCTGTTCAGGCTCATAGATAGCCTCCTAGACGAAATAAATATGCGTGAAATAAGGATCAAGCTAAGGCTGGGTTACTGTCAAGGTGTAGGTTTCCGCTCCGAAATCTGTTGCAGAGAACCCATACACTTTGACATAGTACTTGCTGTTGGCTTCGGCTTGAAACGTACTTAATTCGTTGATCCCTCCATTTTGATTGGATCTGACCAATCTCTTGCCTTCGCTGTTGTAGACTTGAATGTCGTAATCCTTGGAAGTAGAAACAGCTGAAACATCCAATTTTATCTGAACAATACCTGCGGTAGGTACATCAAAATAATAGTAATCCGCGTCACCCGAGATAGATATGCGCGAAGTTGATCCCACACCCATAGTCAATTGGGATGCTTCCTCCACACTATCGTCGGATTCGTTGTCGTTTGAAATGGTATCCAGCTTCAGAACATACTTTTGCGAGGCATCGAACCCACTGCCAGGGGCCACGCGAATAGAGATGTAGTACACCTGTCCGGCTTGAACATCAAATTGCGCTGTTTCCACAATTTTGGCTCCCTGAAGCTGTACCTTTAACTTATTCCCCTCACCTCGGAAAACGGCCATATCGTAGTTCAAGTTCGCGCTACTTTGCGGACCTTGAAAATAAACAGATATTTTCCCGCTTTGATCCGCTGTAAACTTGAAATAATCGACATCATCCGCACTATCCATCGCATACATGTCGTAAGTACTTCCAGGGCTTACCGATATCGCTTGCTCGGGCGTATCGTTGGGTTCAAGAGCTATAACCTGCAACGCGCCCAGTTGAAGGGCATAATAATCTGGACTGATTGCGGTATTTCCCGAATTTTCCACCAGCAAATAATACTTCTCTCCCGCAAGCACGGACAGTATGAATTTCTCCGGTTGCCCTGCAGCTTTATCCTCGAGAGTCATTTGGCTGCCGTCTGTCTTGAAGATGCGTAGATGGTAATTTGCCAATGTCGGCATCGTCAGTGTAATCTCAACCTTACCCGGGTTGTTACCAACGGTATATTGATAGTAATCCTTGTCCGAAACCGACGAAATGTAACCTTTCTGTGACGAAGAATATCCGATTGTCGGAGCCGTATTCCTGTCATCGTTATAAGGCTCATTCATATCAAGGTCTACATCACCAAACTGCACCTCATAGGCTAGAAGCCCATAATCTTGTGTAGTTAAGCCGCTAACTTTCACATAGTAAGTAGCCCCCTGAACAACATCAATGTACAAAAATCCAGTAGCATTCCCCTGCGTAGTTGCCAACAGGCTTTGGCTGGAGGAATACGCTTCAAGCTTATACTTATTCGGTCCCAGGAAAGCCAGCTTCTGTCGTCCGGACTTGGTCGATACCCATTTGTAATAATCGGCATCTCCACTTTGAGAAATGTAAGATATTTTACTGCTTCCCATCGTAACCGCAGTATTGAAACTATTATTCGGCTCGTCGGAATCTTTCGGGGTGGAGATTGTGTCTACTGGAGGCGGCGCTTGAATCCGCACGACTACTCCCGCAGGGCTGCTTGTATGTCCTACATAGTCTACGGAACGTCCGTACACTTCCGTTTGTCCAATGAAACTGATGTTTAACGGCCCTGTGTACGTACTCCATTGTCCATCCACCCCAACCTTGTATTGCAACGACTGTACGCCGCTTATCGCGTCGCTCCCGCCAGAGAAGTTGACCACAGCTAGCGTAGAACCTGATCCGCTTGCCGATATTGTTGGCATTGCCGGAGCCGTTAAATCGATCTTCGCCGTAATGGAAGCTTCCGTACTCATGTTACCGACGTTATCTACTGTTCGTGCATACACAACAGTTTGGCCCTCCGCGCTGACTTGAAACGGTGACGTGTACGTACTCCAAGCTCCGTTTACGCCCATTTTGATCTGGCTTTGATTCACACCGCTGCCCGAATCCGCTCCAGAGATAACCGTGATCGTGACAGGCGCATCTGTCCAACCGCTGTTGCTGATGGCCAGGGTAGGTGCCGTAGGAGCAATATTATCATTGATAAATGCAAGCGCCTGACTCACGGGCGAACTGTTTCCTGCAATATCCTTGGCCCTGACAGTAAAGCTGTAGGCTACTCCTTCCAACAAGCTTGCCGTATAGGAGGTGCTGCCCCCCCCCGTTGTACCGACAAGGGCGCTGCCGTTATAAATTTCATAACCTGCCAACCCCACATTATCCGTGGATGCCATCCATACTAGAGTAGCAGCTTGGCTTGTTTTGCCGGTTATATTGAGATTCTGAGGAATGGTTGGAACAATCCGGTCGATTTGGGCCACAACTGAAACCTCGGGACCTATATTCCCCACATTGTCGATGGTTCGCGCATAGACATTCGTCTGGCCATCTGCGCTAATCTGAATTGGCGAAGAGTATGTACTCCAAACTCCATTAACGCCGATTTTTATTTGACTATTATTAATACCGCTGCCCGAATCCATTCCATGAGTCAGTGAGATCGTAACCGGTCCGTAAGTCCAATTGTTGTTGCTAATCGAGAGTACGGGAGCCGTAGGCGGAGTATTATCATTCACAAAAACAATAGGCTGGCTCGCTGCAGAAGTATTCCTTCTAATATCTCTCGCCTTGACTGTAAAGCTATATGTAGAATCTTCTTCCAAGCTCACGCTATAGAAGGTAATGTTAGCGCCCGCCATACCCACTAGCGTATTTCCGCTATATATCTCATAACCGTCAATAATGTCGTTATCTGTGGATGCCGTCCAAACTAAAGTTGCACTTTGGCTTGTTTTAGCCGTCATACTAAAATTTTGAGGCACGGAAGGCGGCTCAAGGTCACCAAGGACCACATAATCAAACGCTGTAGGATCGCTGTAATTCCCGGCAGCATCTACGGCATAAGCACTCATACTATACCAATTAATATCCGAAGCTTCGCTTGGGGGTACAAACGTGAATTGTCCTGATTGTGACGTCGTTAAGATAGTAACAAGCATTCCTGTATTTTCATCTGTAATATATATCTCGCCCCCCGGCTCAGCTGCACCATTAATAACCGGATGAATTCCTTGTGTCAGTCGAGGAATAACCGGCGCCGCCGGCGCAATATTATCATTCACAAAGTCAATTGGCGAGCTCGCTGCTGAAGTATTGCCTCTAATGTCTCTCGCTTTGACCGTAAAGCTATAAGAAGAACCTTCTGACAAACTTACATTATATGAAGTAGTGCCAGCTCCAGTTGTACCTACAAGCGTACTCCCGTCGTATATTTCATAACCATCGATTCCATAGTTATCGGTGGATGCAGTCCATGTCACAGTTGCGCTTTGACTTGTTTTGGCTGTCATATTGAAACTTCGAGGTACGGAAGGCGGCTCAAGGTCACTAAGGACCACATAATCAAACGCTGTAGGATCGCTGTAATTCCCGGCGGCATCTACGGCATAAGCACTCATACTATACCAATTAATATCCGAAGTTTCGCTTGGGGGTACAAATGTAAATTGTCCCGATTGCGACGTCGTTACGCTAGTAACAAGCATTCCTGTATTTTCATCTGTAATATAAATCTTGCTTCCCGGCTCGGCTGTCCCATTAATAATTGGATGAATTCCTTGTGTCAGTCGAGGAATAACCGGCGCCGCCGGTGCAATATTATCATTCACAAAATCAATTGGCGAACTCGCTGCTGAAGTATTGCCTCCAATGTCCCTCGCTTTGACCGTAAAGCTATAAGAAGAACCTTCTGACAAACTTACGTTATATGAAGTAACGCCGGCTCCAGTTGTACCTACAAGCGTACTGCCGTTATATACTTCATAACCGTCGATTCCGTAGTTATCTGTGGATGCCGTCCATACCAAAGTTGCGCTTTGGCTTGTTTTAGCCGTCATACTAAAGTTTTGAGGTTTGGAGGGCGCTTCCAAGTCATACGTGATCACGACCGTAAACCATCTGCTCCCGCTGTAATTCCCAGCAGCATCTTGGGCATAGGCAAACAAATTATATGTACCGACATCCCCTGGATTGCTTGAAGGCACGAAGGTGAACTGTCCCGATTGCGATGTCGTTAAGGGAGCGATAAATTCACCTGTAGCGCTATCCATAATGTAGACCTTGCTTCCTGGCTCGGCTGTCCCGTTAACTATAGGATGATTGCCCCGAATCATCGAAGGAATAACCGGCGCCGCTGGCGCAACCTTGTCAATATTGGAAATGGTATAGGAAGCCGTTGGGCTATAAGTAACTGTGTTCGTAGAATTTACCGCTCTGACGTCCACACGAAGATTAACCCCAAAGGTCAAGGGAGCTGTATAGGTTAACCATCCGGTATAAGAATTCACTACCATACTGGTATCAGCGCCAGTAATAGCCCCATCTCCATTAAGATCCGCCTTCGTATAGTCCTTGGGCAATTGCCCATTCGCCATTTTGCTAATGATCAAACCATCTGCCGGAGACATGACGCCATCTCCATTCAGATCAACACCATCTATTCGATATTGCAAGCTTTGGGCGTTTTGCGGCAGAGTTGACGAAATGGTCACATTGCCCGATGTCGGCTGAACGGGATTGGCGACAATGGTTGGCGACGCGATCGTGCCTTCCGCCTGTACGTCTATCGTAAATCCTTGGCCAAATGTAAATATGACAGACATGCACATCGCTAGACCAATGACATAGGCCAATTTAAAGCGTGAAACTTTGCTTTCATTGCTTACAAAACTATCTTTCACTTCATTTCTCCTTCCATTACTAGTTCATGATTATCTCATTGATCTAAAAAAAGGGGCCGCCAATACCGGGTTCATAACAGCAAGAAGCCCCCTCTTTCAAGGGTCAGGTTACCCCGTTCAAATAGTTAATGATTCGCGTAAAGAGGTTTGTTAAAGCGCCCCTAAACAGCACCAGAGTAGCGATAATAATAACGGCTACTACACCAATTACAATCGCATATTCACTTAAAGCTTGCCCTTCTTCTCTTCTTTTGAAGTTATCCAACAGATGACTGCCAGATACGTAAACTTTCATCAGCAATTTCATACAGATTCACCTCCTTTCAGGTCTTTTTGCCGTGCAAATGCAACTGAATTCCACTTGTCCATTGACGATAAAGCAGCTCCTGTGGGCAGCAGCAATTCTTGAACGAAATCCCATTTATACAAAGGCTGAAGCTTGATTTGCCCGCTCTCGATATCCAGCACCTCCACAATTTCCACTACCTTGCGTCGGCCATCGCGCATTTTGCTCAAGTGCACGATCAAGTCTATCGCAGAAGCTGTCTGCTGGCGGATCGCCTGAATCGGCAAATCCAAACCAGCCATCAGCACCATCGTTTCAATACGGCTCAACGTATCGGTGGCTGAGTTGGCATGCACCGTCGACAGCGAACCATCATGCCCCGTATTCATGGCCTGAAGCATATCCAGCGCTTCTCCTCCCCGTACCTCCCCGACAATAATGCGATCTGGACGCATACGCAGCGCCGTGCGCAGCAAATCTCTTATTTTGATTTCGCCCTTCCCCTCAATATTGGGCGGACGTGATTCCAAACGAATGAGATTATCCACGTTTTTCAATTTCAATTCCGCAGCATCTTCAATTGTGACAACGCGATCCTGCTTCGGAATGAACATCCCCATCGCGTTCAGGAAGGTCGTTTTGCCGGAACCTGTCCCGCCGGAAACGATGATGTTATACTTGGCTTCAACCAGTTGACCGAGCCAATCGGCAACTTCTGTGTTCAACGTCCCAAAATCAACAAGCTCTCTCATGCTGTACGGCCGTTCGGGAAATTTGCGGATCGTAAGCGTCGGACCGTCCAGAGAGATCGGGTTCAGCACAACGTTGACACGGGAGCCATTGGGAAGCCTTGCATCGACAATCGGTTCGCTTTCATTGACCTTACGATTGATCGGCGATACGATTTTTTCAATGACATGCAGTAATTCCTCAGGCCTGGCAAACACCAGTGGCTCTCCCTTGCGGTCCAGCGCCAGTTGCATAACACCGTTTTTTTCGATATAGATTTTGTTCATGCCGTTGACCATAATCTCCGACACCTGCGGATCGTGAATCAGCGGTTCCAGAATGCCGTAGCCAAACATCGTGTGCAGCAACTGCTCCAGAATTTCCAGCCGGTCGAACGAGTTGAGCATCCAGTCCGTTCGATTGGCCGCCAGTTCATCTTCGATGATTCTCCAGATCGTATTGCGAACGTATAATGCGTCCTGCTTCATATCACTCGCAAACAATTCCCGATTCTCCGCGATCTTATGGCGCAGCTTGTTGAAAATTTCCGTTTTGACATCACCGGAGCTACTGTTGCCGGGAATGGCTTTCTGCTGCAGTTGCTCCTCTTGCCGGCGCTTGATCAACTCCTCAACGTTCACACCGTACCTCCCGCTGTTAGTATTTTTTGAGCAAGCTGCTGAAAGGGAACCACGGCTTTCCTTTTTTCGGACAAATCCATAGGAACCCCCGCGTTGATCCCTCGCTGAACGATCTTCGTAACATCAGGGATTTCCCCTAGAAGTCGGTAACCGATCTCCGCTTCGAGTTCCCTGTTGTTGAAGCCGGAATATTTCGTACACCGGTTGACTACTAGTGCGATTTTTTCCTTAGCTACATTCAAGCTGGCCGCAATTTCTTTAAACAAAATAATTTTCCAGCCGGATGCTACGTCTTGGAGCGTCGGGACCAGCAACAAATCGGCGGCCTCGATACAAGCTACATTGCGCTTGCAAAGCTCGGACGAAGTGTCGATGACGATAACCTGATAATTTTCCTTTTGTGCGGCACGAATCATATAAGCAGCATATTCACTCGACAAGCTTTCCATTTTGAGCGGCGATGCGCTGAACAAGGTGTGAAAATCCCTCTGTTCTCTAGGCGAAGTGACCGCTTCCCTGAAATATCCACTGAAATGCTCAAACGGAGGAAGATCCGAGCTTTGCTCCAGGATCGTGATCAGACTGGACATCCCGACGCCGCGCACCGGCTGCTTCAACATTGCGGGGAGTCCCCCGTAAGCAGCCATGTCCATCAAAAGCACCCGCATGTTTTTTCTCGCAAATTCCAAGGCCAAATTCAACGCAATTGTTGATTTGCCCGACCCGCCTTGGGGAGAGTGGACGGTAATAACCAACTGCTTTTTCATAGTGAGGTTTCTCCTTTAAGGCTTGAATTTCTGAGGGGTACTCGGGCTCGCCGGTCTGGCCCCTGCTTGCCCGACTCTGCTGGAAGCGAGCAGCAAATCGATTTGCCCCTTACGCTTGGCAAACACCAGATCCTGAGCCTCCTGCGCATTAACCAGCAACGTAATATTTTGCGAACTCGTCTTGCTGCCCTTATCTTCACCACCGATCGCTTCCACTTCGAAAATCTCAATATTTTGCAAAATCGTCGCTGAATACGCGCCGCCTGTATCCGAACTGGTCGAAGTAAACACAACGTCGACCTTATCGCCCTTTTTTAAACGAAATCCGTTGCTGCCCTGAGCGTCCAGACTCAAAGTCAGCGCCTTTTTATCTGCTGGAATAAAGAAAGAACGCCCCATGTCGCTGATGCTGACCGGATTGCCATCAACATCCTTTTGCTCGTTGCTGATGAGCCGTTTGACATTGTTAACAATGACCTCACCAGCTTTAAAGTTATCCACCGCCACCGCACCAACCAGATCCGATGGATTGCTGAACGAGTTTGGCGCCAGTGCTTCCCGGCTTTCCGCATGGACCTTGACGACGGACAACATGTCGGCAGTAATCTGTGTTTGTGCGGCTATGTCTTTCGCTGCAGTCACAACCTGAACTTCGTTACGCAACGATTGCAAATATTGATTTGTAAAAAAAGCAATAATCAACGACAAAAACAAACCCACACCAACTCTGAACAAATTTGATTTCATTTTTTCACCTCAAGCTATACGCGAATGTCAACAATTTTTCTGCTGATAAAGTAATTAATTACAATCAACACAACACCGATAAAAAGCAGCACCCTGCCAATCCACGAATCAAGCATAGGCTGCATATATTCGGGAGAAAGCAGTGTCAGACAACCCACAATAAAAATGGGCATCATCGAGAGCATTCTTGCCTCCATCTGCTTACCTGCCGTCAAAACGCCAATTTCATTATGAATTTCGATTTTTTCCGATATGGTTTTGGAAATGTTCATCAAAATCTCTGTTAAATTTCCGCCTCGGCGCTTAGCAATCAAGGTCGCGTTAACGAAGTCCGTCACATCCTCCAGATTGACCCGATTTTTAAAAGCAATCAGCACTTCATCTACCGTATATCCCATACCAAGCTCCTCAGACATCTGCTTAAACTCTCGGACAATAGGTGCGTCTTTTTCGGAACGGAAAATTTTCTCCAGATCGATGACGCTTCGCTCAATCGCAGTTTGTAACGATGCTCCCGCTTTTAATGAAGAAACGAGTGAAAACATCGCTTCTTTCAACTGGTTGTTCAACAGACGCCGTCTTTTCTTAATGAGGCTAAGAATGATCATTCTCGGGTACAAAAATCCGATGAAGCTGAGAGCCAGGGAAAATATGAGACTTTGGAAAAAAACAAACATGATCACAAAAATAGCGAGACATACCGGAATGGTGAACAATAAATATTTGCGGGTGTCAAAAGCGTAGTAGCGCTGCTCATTGCTCAATTTAATAACTGTTTCCGACAAGGTCCGTTTCTGCTCGACCTCTCCTCTTAAATGCCTGTAATACTTGAGCAGTTGCCCCTTCGGCGGAAGTTCTCCATACAGCAAGCTTAGCAGCGTACTCCATAACAGAAACACCACGCAAGCCGCCATGAAGCTGATTAAAAAAATCATAAACCTCACCTTTGCATTAGTAGTTAAAAAAGGCCAAAATCGAGAAAACAGCTGGCACGATCAGAAAAATCATTAACGCTGGAAGCACTAGGCCAATCATTGGCAAAAACAATTTAATCGATGCTTTGCCGGCCAATTCTTTGGCGATTCCTCGCCGCTTCATCCATGCCTGATTGGCCTGCTCCCTCAACACCAGCGTCATGCCAGCCGCCCCCTTCTCCAGCGTCTGGGTTAATACTGACACAAAGATCGTGACTTCATCGATCATGATCCGATCAGCCAAATTTTCAAAGGCTTCTTTCTGCGGGATGCCAATGGAAATCTGCTGCAGGGTCTTTTGTAGTTCTTGGGGAAACGCTCCTTGTTTGACCGCACACACCTCGTCGAGCGCCTGCAAGAGGTTGAGGCCGGCATCCGTCGTTACAGCGATTGACAGCAGCACAGATGGAATCTCCTGATGAATCTCCCACTTCCTTTTTTTAATCTTAATGTTCAGTAATTGGTCAGGAATGTAGTAAGCTGCAAAAGTGACGATCAGATTCAGCAGCATAAACATCGCCGATTCACTGACCATGCTGATAAAAGAAAAGTATAGAAATACGGCGCCGGCACAGAGTACTTTGATGGCAACAAACTGCTCCACTGTCATGGCGTTATCAGCGTAAATGGTCGACAGCGTTTTTCTTTGTTTTTCCCATCTTGGCGCCCCCCCGTTAATGCGAAGCAGCTTTACGGTCAGATTGATAATTGGACCCAAACGCTTGAGCAGCGCTGAAGAGGAGTAGTTGAGCTCCGGCTGCCGTGACAAAACAACATCCATCGTTTTCTTGAATGGCCTTCCGGTCAACAGACGCTCCCAATCGAGAAAAAACAGGCAGCATAACACAAAAACAAGAACACTGATCAGCAAATTCATTCCTATCACCTGCTAGTTTGATTAGGGTCATAACCCATAGAACTGGATTTGGCGCGAACTATGTAGCTGCTAACGTTAAATGCTTTCATAAAGAACAGCGGCACATCCGCTTCCAGCTCAATATTGCATTGGTTCGGGGCTGAATCGGGAATATCAATACTCACCAGCCGCGCCTCCGGCATATTCGTTTCCAGCAATTCATGAATAATCTGCGAGGAACGCGCTTGATCAAGCACAACCCTTCTCTCGCTATACCAAACTTCCATATCCAGCGAATGGATGGCGCCGCGGCTAGCCGCCTCTGCTGCCATGTCCAATTTGATTCGGTTATACACAACAATCGAACCGTCGATAGCTAAACCCATTACAGCTATTAAGGCGGGCAAAGTAATCATTAGCCAAGCAACGGCAAATCCGTCCTGACCGCCATTGCGGTTCCATTTGGTCCAAAGATTCATGGCTACCCTCTTTACGTTAAGAATTAGGAGGAGCTAGTCGGTACAAGATGTCAGATTCAATAGGAATCCCATTGTCACCGACAACTTCTTTTATAAACGGTAAATTTAATTTAAAATAATAGGTAACTACAATCTCAATAAGCCCGCTATCCGCATTCCTGTGGATGGCGATTTCCGGCGGAGCTGCTCCTCTTGGCGCATTACTGAGCGTGCTGAGCACGGCTGTCCGAATAAATTCATCCTTCTCGTCGTCTGTGTACATGTAAGCAGTCCGAAAATTAAGCGCTTCTCTCCCACCTTGATGGGCAGAAAACAGGACAACGCTTTTCGCAAATATGAACATGCCCAAGTAAATCATGATCATCATGATGAAGATAAGAATAGGCATAATAATTGCCAATTCCACTACTGACTGCCCATCTTCTTTACGCAATCCCCTCAGGGGTTTCATTGCTGATTCCTTTCCTTTCATAATAAATTTGCGAAGAGGTGTTTTGTGAAACTTACAGCAAAGGTTGATCATCAGATATTGGCCGAAAATGTGCATGTCGCAAATCACTTTTTCCAACGGTTGCGAGGTTGGATGGGGAAAAGAAAAGTGTTGCCGCATGAAGGACTCCTGCTGCAACCGTGCAATTCCATTCATACGTTTTTTATGAAAATTGAAATCGATGCCTGTTTTCTCGATGCTGATAATCACATCGTGTTTATGCTTGAACGAATTAAACCCTATAGCGTAAGTCCTATCATACAATCTGCAAATAAAATATTAGAATTACAAGGAGGGAGACTTGAATTTTTAAAAATCAGCATTGGGAATACAGTCACTTTTAATACAAATAGTAATGAATCATAAAAAGGACTTTATACCAGTATGTTCCGTCTGCATTTCCAAGTATAATACATTAGACCTAGATAGTACATTACTTTTTTGTGGTTTTTGTCACATTTTTTCTGATTTCAGGACCTTTAAACCGAATCTTAAGACCTATATCCAGGGGTGGCAATTTGTGGAAAATTTTTCCCTTGTGTTAATTGGACTTTTTCTAGGCTACTTCTTAAACTTGGCAGCTATTAAAATTAGCAAACTTGCTAAGAAAAGTCATCGCTCTATTCGTTTTCATCAAATTGTGCTGGCGGGCAGTATCTTGCTTACGCCTTGCTGTCTGATTATGCATTACAGTAGGTTTCATAGCCTAGGAAATATGGAACTGCTAATCGGGCAAATTTATATTGCGGTGCTTATTTGTGTTTCTATTTGCGACCTTCTATTTATGATCATACCGAATTTTGTGCTTTTGACGGGTGGTCTGCTATTGCTAATCTTGCGTATTTTGAATGGAACAGATCAACTTTCAATGAACCTATATGGAGGACTTGCAGGGTTTGTAATTTTTGCGATTCTGTTTCTCATTAGCCGTGGAGGCATTGGCGCTGGTGATGTTAAGTTGATGGCTCTAATCGGACTTTTTACGGGATGGCCTAAAGTAATTGCAGCTATGCTAACCATTACCGTTACCGGGGCTATTCTAGCAGCAGTATTACTTATGATAAACAAACAACGTAATGCTTCTATTCCTTATGGACCGGGCATGGCGCTTGGTGCATACATCGTCTATATGTGGTTTTGACCAATTTTATGGGGCTTCCCCTTCGCTTTTTTTCTTGTCATAATAGGCTCATAAGCGTGGATTTAAACCCTTCCTCAACCCGCATATAACCGCTAGATACGTGGCTCGTCTCAAGCGTTCAGAGCCGGATCTGCTTTCTGCTTCGTCCAAAGTTCGAATATCATAAGGGGGTTAGAGCCCTTCCGTTTTAAGATGCGAGAAGAAGCTCTTCATCGAGGCGTTGTCTATACAATTGCCTCGGCGTGAAATGCTGATTTGGGCGGCAGCCTGTGGCAGCATGTCGTGGTAAGCGTGAGACGTGTACTGGAATCCCTAATCGCTGTGAACGATCAGTCTCGTCACGTCTTTTCGTATGTCGAACGCCTTGCGGAAGGTCTAAAGAACCAGCTCATTATCGTTACGAAGGCTGAGGTGGTAAGCTACGACCTCGTTGTTGTAGAGATCCTTTATAGCAGACAAATAAGTCTTTTACTCATCTACCTTATACTACGTCACATCAGTTACCCACTTTTGGTTCGGGGCATCTGCTGTGAAATGGCGGTTAGAAGGTTTTTCGCTACACGCCCGTCGGATACGGCCGTCTGGTAGGTAGACGGATGATTGAGTTTACGTCGAATGACGGCTTTCAGCCCCATCAACTGCATGAGCAGCCGTAGAATGCGTTTATGACCCGCCACGACCTGAAAACGACGATATTCCCCATCTGAATTTGGCGGCACGTCATGCTCGTCATAGATCGCTTGGATTTGAGCTTTGCACACTTGGTCACGGTCCATCCTTTACGCTGTCGATACTTGTGATAGCCACTCCGAGAAATCCCCAGGTACTTACACAGACTCTCAATGGAATAGCGCCCCCTGAGCGCATCCACAACTTGCTTGATCCCTACACCTCCTTGTTCAAGAGAACTTACGTTTTTCGGTTCCGTCGACTACCCAAAGTACAAAGAAGACATCCGACCCCCAGCTCTTGGGGCAGATGTCTTCTGTTTTTCATAGGAATGGTTACAGGAGGTCGTTACCTGTCAGTCTGTTAACTTTAATATTCGCTTTAGAAGTGTGGTGAAATTGTAGCTTTTCGACCTATGATGGTCTTGAACCAGTCACAGAAACACCTGGAAAACCGCAAAAATGAAGCCTGTGCGCCGCCGCTATCATTTCTGATCACGGTCGCGGCGCACACGAAACTGCCGGTTCGAGGTTGTTTCGCCTTGAACCGGCATAACCGTTTGAGATTTTGGACGATGGCTGTCCAGGTGGCCTGTTCTTGCATGCGGTCCAGCCCGCGACTTCTGGCGCGATCCAGTCCATGGACATTTTTAGCCTCTGCAAACGCATGCTCACCTCGCGCTCGCATCTTCTGGACGTGTCGGTATCCACCGTGTAATTGAATCTGCTTGGCTTCGTTGAAGATTTGAATCTGCTCGGCTTTGGCCTCTCGCTTGGCTTGTTTGACAGGATCGTTCGTTCTGCGCTTGTAAACCGGTAGTTCTTCGAGTATCCAATTACGCAAGCTCACTAAAGGAAGGATGCCCATTCGGCTCAGCTCAAGAAGGTAATCGGCCACACCATAGGCTTTGTCGGCCGAAAGGGTCACAATGGAAAGCGACGGATGACGGAAACGAATGGCCTGAAGTTGCTGCAGGCTCACCTCGCGCTCTGCGATCCCGGAAGCATGGCTGGCACGGCGATCCAGGATGACGCCAGAGCGGACATCCACCAGATCATGGATCAAATAGCGCGGATGCGCTTCTTGTCCCGCGCTCTTCTTGTACAGTCGGGCATCGGGATCGCTGCTGCTGCGGTGGGTCCGGTTGGAGAAGGACTTCCCATGAAAGTCTTCATGCACGGCTTCCTCGCCCAGCCTGGATGGGCGACCCGGGGCGCCCGGCGCAGGCGGATCCTTCTTATCCGGCTTCGACGGCTTTCCTTCGGTTTGGTCTTCTTTGGCCTGGCGCGCCAAATAATCGTCAATCGATTCGACCGGCGCGAGTTGGATCTCTTCCAAACTATGAATGGATACGTTTGTGCGCACTTGCGTACCGTCGACGGCAGCATCCACGCTTGTCTTGACCAGCCCGGCGGCGATACATTGCTCCACGACATGCCGCATGAGATCGTCAAATACGCCGTTCTCACGCCATAAGCTCCGCGTTTTGACGAGCGTCGTCCGCTCGGGCAGGCGGAGGTCAGCCGTTTGGGGATTTTGCACGGATTCAAAATCCAGTCCGCAAAACCACAAATAGCCGGCGTGCATCGGTAACGTGGCGTACAGATTCCGTTCACTATGATTGAACGAGTAGCTAAGCAACATGAGACGAACCATGAGCTCAGGGTCCGCTGCCCGGCGGCCCATCTTCTCGTCATAGAGCGGCGCGACACGCGGATAAATAATCGACCAGTCGATCACTTCATTCAGACGCCGAAGAATGTGCCGCTCCGGTACGAGTGCATCCATATTGATGACTTGAAAGAGTGGGGGCTGTACGCCGGATCGTTTCGGGGCTCGCATGTGGCTTCCTCATTTCGTAATAGTTGTTTCTATCAGTTTAACAGATTTTTGTATTCGGTGGACTTTTTCACCACACTTTTAGAGTGTTAATGATTAAGCGTTTAAATATGATAACCCACATGTTGGTGATATCAAAAGCTATAAGAGCCAGGTTTTCGGATTACCGTTGGGAGATGAGACGGGATTGTTGCAAATTGCCGTTGATTTGGTAATGGTGCGCATTGTACGCATAGCTTGTCCATGTGACATAGCCATTGGCTGCAATCTCCTGAACCGTTCGATTGCCTGAACGAAGCCGCCCCTGTAACCCGGGCGGCGACCGAAACATTTTTCATACGGAACTCCATCCCCACACTACAACCCAGGCAGCTTGCTTTACATCCCCCGCCCGCCCTTCTTCCGATGCTTATCCTGATACATCCGCGCGTCGGCCAGGCTGATCAGCAGGCTGCTGTCGGTCGCATCAACCGGATACCGGCTAAAGCCGATGCTGATGCCAATGTCCAAGCCGCCCGCGGCCGGGAATGGCTGGCGGAACGCCTGCTCGATTTCGGCCGCGACGGCGGCCTGCTCCCGTTCGTCGGTTACGTGCAGAATCCCCATAAATTCATCGCCGCCAAGCCGGAAGATCGCCTTGCCCAGCGCTTCCTGCCGGTCTTCTTCTCCCCGTCCCTCGCCCTCCACGGCAATGCTGACCGCATGACGCTGCAGCCCACGCACCAGACGTCCGGCCATATCCGTCAACAGCAAGTCGCCGGCTTCATGACCCAATCTGTCGTTCACCTGCTTAAAGCCGTCCACATCCATATAGATGAGGGAAAACGCCTGATCTTCTCTCGCCAGCCGGGTCAAGCTTTCGTGAAAAGAACGGCGGTTGTACAAATGCGTCAGCGGGTCGTAATGGGCCAGATGGGTCAGCCGGGATATGAGCGACGTATTGTGCAATGCATTGCTGACATATCCCGAAAAGGACAGCAGGTTGCGCACATCGTGGCGGCTGCCATCCAGCAAAATAAAGCCAAAATGCCGGTCGCCGATATGCAGCAGCTCCACCACGTAGCAAAACCGGCTGCCCGCGGGGAAGCACAGCTCCTTCGCCGCCTGGAACGCCAACCGCCGTGCCGGTTGCGCCGCGCCGTCCGCATACCGGAATCCCAACGTCCAAGCTCCGCCTTCCGGCAGCGTATCGTTGAGGAACATATAGCAGCTGGCAATATTCAGCTTGGCGACAGTTTGCTCCAGAACCGTCAGCATCACGGTGCGGTCGTGCGACGTGTTCAGCATATGCCCGGCTTCTTCAAGACGATGGAAATAAAAGTCCCTTTCCTCCATCTCTCTGCCCAGCTTGCGCATCGCTTCCGCCAAGTTAATGCCCGTGGCGTCGGAGACGCAGCCGCACGATTCGCGATAGGTGATGGCGCCGGCCACCGCATGCGTCGTGGAAGACTGTGCCGTGCGAATCGTATGAATCAACTGCTCCGCACCACAATAGCCGATCTCTTTGACCGGATAATAGATGCTGGTTATGCTCGGCTCGGTAAACTGGACCATTTTGCCGTCTTCGTAGCAGCAAACCGCGATGTCCTCCGGGACCCGAAAACCGCGCTCCAGCAGCGTTCGCTGCACCGTAAACGCTTCCTCCATCGTGAGTGCGATAATCGCCTCGAATCTGGCCTTCCGCTCATCCAGCAAAATGCTCACGGCCCGTTCGGCTCGCTCATACATGCTGCAACCTTTCAGTTCATGCTCGTCCACATACAACTTCGCGTCCCATATTCCCTGTTTTGCCATCGTACGCCGGTAGACGTCGTTGCGCCCGTCGTGGGTCCACGGACAAATGTAAGCGATTTGCCGATAACCGTGCTTGCGAATCAAATGCAGCAGCAACCGGCGCAAATAAAATCCCCCGTGCATAAAATTGCTCGGAATCCCAGGGATAACCTTGCCCAGGCTGAACAACGGCACCCGGATTTTTTGCCGCAGCGCCTCTAGATTTTCATCCTGAACGGTCAAATCCCACCCTTGGAACAAAAGCCCGTCAAGCGGAAACTGCCTGATAAAATCGACGATCATTTTATGCTGAGATTGCGTTTTTAACAATTCATTGGCATTCAAGTAACCAAACCGGATCAGGTTCACTCCATGCTCGGCACAAGCTTCGCGCACCCCTTCAAACAGCAAGGAAACTTTTTCATTCTTGAGCCAGTTGTTTTCCGTTAGTAAACCGATCGTGATCGTCACAAGCTTGTCCACCCTTTTTAAAGTAATTTGGACGTCATTGGGGCAGCTGCATATCAGCCAAAATAGTTCCAGGAATGGCCGCATCCGCCGCCGTTCTCTTGTATTGTAACTCTTTTTGCATAAATATTGAACCTGATGCAACCCAGCAAACGGCGGATGATAAGCAAGCAAAAACGGAACCTCGGCCCCAAAAGCGGTCCGCCTCCGCGCGCCCCATCCGCTGCGCCTATCCGCACGCCCTCAAAATGCAATTCCTCAAAACCGCGGTTGCCATACGCCATCTTGATCAAGCCGGGAATCGCTGGTGCCGGGCCAGGCCGAGCCGGGGCGCCCTCCCCAAATGACTTCTAACTTTACCCTCTAACTTCGGCCAGTTCCTGCAAATGCCAAATTTTGCTCGCTTGTCGTATTTTTTACTTTATCTTCGTTTCACTGCTCAAATCCCCGCTCATTTCGAGGTATAATAGTGGTAACAACCCCGCAACGGTCTTGCCGATGCCTCCAGAAAGGAACTTCGACCATGTTCATGCAATTTCCGCCGCCTCTGCGCCTGAGCGCCTACGTGGACAGCTTGCTTTTGCAAGAGGAATGGAGTCCGGTCAACTATGCGAACCGCAGTCCGGTCAAGGTGCTGCCTTCGGCGATGGCGGTCATCGGCATCCAATACGGTCAGCCCATGTCGGTGCTTGAGGGCAGCGGTCCGAAACTGCTGGGCACCAGCGGCATTACCGGCATGCAAACCACGCCTCGGGAATATCTCAGCAGCGGCCGGGTCGGCACGATTATCGTCCGCTTCAAGCCGGGCGGATTGCCGGCGTTCACGCCCTACCCGATTCATGAATTTCTCGATGCCAACGTCGATCTGAAGCTGGTGTTCCCGCCGCACGCCGTCGACGAAATGGAGCAGCGCATCCGCGAAGCGACCGATGCCGCCGGGCGCATTGCCGCCGTCAACCGCTTCCTGCTCGCCACCTACCGGGACAAGCAAGCCGGCGATCTGCCGCTGCACATCGTTGGTCATATCGGTCAAGCGGATGGCCAAGTGTCCATCGAGCAGCTTGCCGCGCAATGCTTTATCAGCAAAAGAACGCTGGAGCGCCAATTCAATGAAGCGATCGGCATTTCGCCGAAAAAATTCGCCGGCATCCTCCGCTTCCAGCACGCTATCCGGCTGCGCAAAGCCGGCCGCAATTACCTCGATATCGTCGAGGCGTGCGGATTTAGCGACCATGCGCATTTCGTCCGACATTTCAAGGCTTTCGCCGGGTGTACGCCCGAGCAGTTTTTTCGCGGCGAAGCGCAGCCCGAACTCGTCCGGCATTTCAACGATTACGAGGCGCGAACCTCTTTTCAGCCCATCATGTATCAGTAAAAGCAGCCATTCAGCGCATTTGCCGCAGCGGGCGGGGAATGCTTTTTTTGTCGCATTTGTTCAATGCGCTCCGGCGCAATCCTGTTACTATAAAGACAGAAGCCATTACCACATCAAACAAAGGAGTGTATCCACATGACAAATTCACGTGAATTGCCGATCCGCGGCGACTTCCCGTTCACGGGCCATTATCTCGAAGTAAACGGCAACCGCCTGCACTATATCGATGAAGGCAGCGGCGATCCGATCGTGTTCCTGCACGGCAATCCGACCTGGTCGTACGACTGGCGCAACATCATTCCGTATCTGACGCCGACCGCGCGGTGCATCGCTGTCGATCTGATCGGCATGGGCCGCTCGGACAAGCCGGACATCGGCTATACGTATCTGGAGCACGTCGATTACATCACGAAATTTATCGAGCAGCTTGGCCTTAAGAACATGGTGCTGGTCGGCCATGACTGGGGCACGCCGATCGGCCTGCAATACGCCGCGGCTCATCCCGACAAAGTAAAAGCCGTGGTGATGATCGAACCGCAGGTGCTCAAACCTTTTGCCGACTGGTCGAGCTTCTCGCCGCCGGAAGCGGCCGGGCTGTTCCAGAAGCTGCGCGATCCCGAGCAGGGCTGGCCGTTTATGCGCGACAACAGCGTATTCATCGAAGGCATGACGCAAACGATCATCAGCAGAACGATCACCGAGGAGGAGCACGATTATTTCCGTGAACCGTTCCGCGACCCCGGCTCACGCAAGCCGATGTGGGTGTTTCCGAACCAGCTGCCGATCGCAGGCCAACCGGCCGAAGTGGTTCAGGCCGTTGAAGAACGCAACAGTTGGTTTACGGCCACGCCGATTCCGAAGCTGCTGTTTTACGCAACGCCCGGCTGCAACGTTCGCGAGCCGGAGCTGGCTTGGTGCCGCAGCAATCTCACCAATTTCAACGCCTGCTCCATTGGAGAAGGGTTCCATTACCTGATGGAAGAAAATCCGCACGCCATCGGACAAGAACTGCTTCGCTGGCTGCAAAGCGTGCATATCTCGGCCTAAAGGAGAGGAGAATAACCTATGTATCGGTCCATCAACGACTTTATCCGCGAGTGGCGGCAGGAATCCGAATTAACAAGCCGCGTCCTTCACGCCCTCAGCGACGAATCCTTGCAGCAGCCGGTCGCCCCGGGCCTGCGCACATTAGGCAGAATTGCCTGGCATATCACTTGCAGCATCAAGGAAAATATGACCCCGGCCCAGCTTGATTTCACAGCGCCGCTTTCCACCACGGAGGTTCCTGCTGTCGCCAGCAAATTGGCCCAGTTCTATGATCAGGCCAGCCGCAGCTTCACGGAAGCCGTGGAGCAGCAATGGACAGACGCTACGCTGGGCGAGGAACGTGATTTCTACGGCCAAAACAAAACTGTCGCCGATATTCTGAACCTGCACGTTCATCACGAAATTCATCACCGCGGGCAGTTGCTGATCCTGATGCGTCAAGCGGGAATTGCCGTACCCGATGTGTACGGCCCGACATTCGAACAATGGAAAACCTTCAATATGGAGCCTCCTGCCGTATAAGCGCGGCATGATTCATCAAACGGGGCCTTGGGTTGCTTGCCCGAGGCCCTTTTTGCGCTTGCCATTGATGCGTTATACTTCGAGGAGGTAGATTTCGAACATGACCGTTAGAGATAAACAACCATCCAAACCACCGCTGTGGACCCCCCATTTTATCGTGCTCAATCTCTCGTTTATGAGCCTTAGCGCCGGCTTTCAGATGCTGCTGCCAACGCTCCCGCTGCACGCCTCGACCTTCGTCAGCCAAACGCTCGTTCTGGGCTTGCTCGTCAACATTCTTTCCGCCTCGGCCACCATTGTCAGGCCGTTCGTCGGGCTAAAGCTGCAAACCGGCTGGGCCGGGAACATCAATCTGATCGGATTGGCCGTCTCCTTGGCGGCTACGCTCGGGTATTTCGCAGAATCGGCGACCGCACTGCTGGCGATGCGGCTGCTGCACGGGATCGGCTGGGGCATCTCGACCACCGCTTACGGCACGATGGTGGCTGCGATGATCCCGCCGTCGCGCCGTGGCGAAGGCATGAGCGGCTGGGGGTTTGGCATGGCGTTGACCATGGCGTTTGGCCCGCTGCTGGGCAACGCCTTGTTCCAGGCCTATGGCTTCGGCGCAGTCGTCGCCGTTTCGGCCGCACTCACCCTGCTGGCCTTGCTGCTTGCTCCGCTGATCGGCAAGCCGCAGCTTCCGCCCGCCGCTCCGCTTGCGCAACAGACCGCGGCCGCCGGGACTGCCTGGCATCGCTGGATCGATCCCGTCACGCTGAAACCGGCGTCGCTGCACGCTCTGCTTGGCATTTCCTACGGTGGCATCGTCAGCTACGTCATGCTGTTTGGCGCGCAAAACGGCATCGGTAACGCCAGCATCTTCTTTCTGATCAACTCGCTGGCTTCGTTTGCGATCCGGCTGGTTTCCGGCCGGCTGGACGACCGGTTCGGCCGCAGCCGGGTGCTGATCCCGGGTGCTGTGTTATGCGCAGCCGGATTGACGCTGCTTGGCTTGTCAGCCGGAACAGGCGGCCTGATAACCGCTGCTCTGCTGTACGGCACCGGCTTTGGCGTCATTCAGCCCTCCTTGCAAGCCTGGACGGTGAGCCTTGTGCCGCCTTCTCGCTGGGGAGCGGCCAATTCCACGTATCATTCGGCGTTCGACGGAGGGATTCTGCTCGGCACGGTAACGCTGGGCTGGATGGCGGCATCCACGAACTACGCTACGATGTACATGCTGTCGGCGCTGGCATTTGTCGGTTATGTGCCGGCGCTGCTGCACAAGACAAAGCAGCGCAGACCTCAGCCGGAAAGCGGAGCGTGATCGCAAAGCGGCGCGCTTGTGCCCCCCGGCGCGCGGAGCAGCCGGCCGCTGCGCGCCGGTGGCATTGCGCGCCACAAAGACGCGCGTTGCGGCATCCAGCAGCTCGCGCCGACAATAACAAAGCTGCCCGAGGTCAGAGGGGGACTGACCCGGGGCAGCTTTTGTGCGTTCTTTTTTTCAGGATAAAGCTTGACTTACCAACCTACGTAAACGATCATTGCTTGCGGAACCGGCGTGTGCAGCAGCGTGCTTTGCTCGCGAACGTCGTCGTAGCAGAAGCCGTAAGCCAGGTTGTTGATGCTGTGATTGTGCCAGAATTCCACGTATTCGTTGTAAGGACCCGTTTGGAAGAAAGAGCTGGGGTCGCTCCAGTTTGCCTGATTCTCCGTCAACAGCAGATGGCGGTTGATTGCGGCGCACAGCTGAGCTTCGATGGCGAGCTCTACGTCCGTATCGTCGTTGTCGACATTGCCGGTGCGTTTGTCGAAGTTGCCTTTGCCTTCCAGCGCATCTTCGGTGGTCGGTTTGTTGACGAAATATTTGTAGCCGGTGAAGCCATTGCCGTCATTGAAGTCGGCTTTAAATTCGAAGACTCCGTCGCCACGAACGTGACCGCTGTACGTTCTTTTTGCATTCGGGTCATACGCATCGGGTACGGTGAATACGAGCTCTTGCGATTGGTAAGTACTCCAGATGGCATTGATGTAATCGTCAAAGTAATTCGTGTAGTCCTCATGCGCAATGCCTTGGTTTGTCAAATAACTGACCGTTTCCTTGCCGAAGTAACCTTTACCCGGAGCTACGATACGGTAGATGTTGTCTGTGTTGCTCAGATCAGTGCCTGGCTTGCTGTTCAGCGTAGCCAAGTGATCGAATTTGTCGGACACTTCATTCGTGAACGCTTTAATAATTTCGTCGCGAGTACCGACATCGCCTACTGTTTTGTAGTAACCGTCGCCTTTGCCAAGCAGCGTCAATTGGACAGGGAAGCCAAACTGGTCAACGCGCGTCGAGTTGCCATGGTAGCCGTAAGGTCCCAGGTTAAATTCGATGAAATCAAAATACGTATTTCGGTTCGGATCGTCCATATTGCCGATGTTCGGACCGCCGTAACCCATTTCAGGCGTACCGTCTGCATTGTATTTGAGTGTTTTGCCGTCTTTCTCATACACGTTTTCAATGCTCACCAGAATCGGCTTGCCATAGCTGACATATAAGCGGGCGGATTCGATATCGGCAATCGATACCCAATCGACATCGGACAGCTTGTGCGTATAGTTGACATACGTTTTTGGAATGCCGGAGCCTCCCAGCGGTTGGCTTACAGCAAGGCTGGAATTATTATCGGCAAAAGACATTTCTTTTTGCGAGCCGTCCGCTTGCACCCAAACGAATTTACCGCGGTTGGCCGTCATGTAAGATTTACCGACAATCATCCAGTAGACTTCATCGTCATTGTATTTGCCGTTGCTGTTGTTTTTGATTTGAATCGTCATTCTTCTGTCGCCGATGTTGATGTCCGGCATGTTGGGATCAATGGTAAAGGAAGCGGTCACAACAGCGGAATCAGGTTTGCCGGCTTGCAGCGCCATCGCTTTCAGCGTCTTGCTTGTGGCTACCTGGATCGTTTCGCCAGCGTAAAGGTTGGTGTTTGCAGCGCCCACTACAGGCTTGCTGCCATCAGTGGTGTAGTAGATTTGAGCACCGCTGTCAGGATCGCTGAGCGTGACGTTTTGAGCTGTTTTGAACACGCCGCCTTCAGGGCTGAACACTGGATTGCTTACGCTGCCAACGACATATTCAAACCAGCCGAACATATCCTTGGAGCTGTATTCAACACCGCCGTATTTGGATACGAAGTAAAATTTAAGCGTGTCGCCCACCTGAACGCCGTCCACGGCAAGGTTGAACTTTTTATCCGTTCCCGGACCTGGATTTGTGCTGTTGTATTCAACGTTATTAGCCGTACGCATATAATATCCGGCATCAGATTTGATTTTCGTTCCGCCTCTGTAAACTTCGACGTGGAACAGGATGTAATTACGTCCCGTGCCGGACTCAAACGAAAATACCGCTTTGCCGCCTTCATATTTCTCGGTATGGATGAAGGAGCCATCGTCAGGCAGCGCAGGTGTTGGCGTTGGTACTGGCGTTGCGGTTGGTACTGGCGTGGCCGTTGGTGTCGCAGTCGGTGTGGCTGTTGCCGTTGGTGTCGGTGTCGCAGTTGGTGTCGGTGTAGCTGTTGGCGTTGGTGTGGCGGTCGGTGTGGCTGTTGGTGTAGCCGTTGGTGTGGCGGTTGGAGTCGCCGTTGGCGTTGGTGTCGGAGCCGCTCCATAGATGATCGAAGCGAACACCGTATCGTTAGGACCCGGGTAGAAAATCTGGCCGCTGGCCGGCGAGAACGTAAAGAAGCGCGCTTCCACCTTATCCCCTGCCGCATACGTGCCGGCCGGACGCGTCACGGAATACGTGTATGTGCCGTCGGCATTTTGCACTCCTTTGGTGCCGAGGGACGTATCAACGAAATCCTGAACGTTGTTTTTTCTGGCAAATACATAGACATCGGTTTTCTGGCTGGACAGCGTGAGCGAGAATTTGGCTGCGCCGCCGCCCAGATCGGTAATAACCACCGTGCCCAGACCTGCCGGCGGGCTGGTTGGCGTAGCCGTCGGCGTAGGCGTTGCGGTTGGCGTTGGTGTCGGGGTAGCTGTTGGTGTCGGTGTGGCCGTTGGCGTTGGTGTAGCTGTCGGCGTAGGCGTCGACGTCGGCGCTGAGCCGTAAGTGATCGAAGCGAACGTCGCATCGCCAGGTCCCGGGTAAAAGACTTGACCGCTCGCCGGAGCGAATGTATAGAAGCGCGCTTCCACTTTATCTCCCGCAGCGAAAGTGCCCGCCGGACGCGTCACGGAATACGTGTACGTGCCGTCGGCATTGTGTACTCCTTTGGTTCCAAGGCTTGTATCGACGAAATCCTGAAGCCCGTTTTTGCGGGCAAACACGTAAACATCGGTTTTCTGCTCCGTCAAGGTGAGTGAGAATTGGACCGAACCGCCGCCCAGGTCGGCAATGACGACGCTGCCGGTTGCAGCCGCTGCTGTACCTATCGGCAATGCCACGGCCATAATTACGAGCGAAAGCGTTAAAAGCGTTAACCACATTTTTCTAAACATTGATTGTCCTCCCTTAAATAAAATAGATACGTTAGCAGCATGGCATCACGTAAAAAATCTCTTTTATCGATAATCCCCTTTCAAGATAGTTGCAATTTATTTTCGAAAATATTTTCGTGAAACCCGTTGCACAACTCTATTATAGCACTTTTAAAAACGCTTACAAGTCCTAATTCGACATCATTTCACGAAAATTATCCGAAAATATTTATGATAATCGATTACATTTCGTAAACTTTCGTAAATAATGCGGTTGCAGAGCAAATGGCCAGGTTTTCCCCAACCCTTTTTCCTCCACTCCACAAAAAAACAAACAGCCTCCGGCTATCCCGGAAACTGTTCGCCTGGCGTCTGGCGGCATCCTCGCCGTCGGCTCTATACGCTCGTATTGCGGCGTCCGAAAATAAAAGAAATCACCGCCATGATCAGGAACAGCACAAACAACACCTTGGCGATGCCAACCGCCGTCGACACGATGCCGAAGAAGCCGAAAACCCCGGCAAAAATCGCAATAATCAGAAACACAATCGCCCAGCCCAACATAAGCGACACCCTTTCTGGTCCAGTGATGTGATGCGGCTTGCCATGTCATGGATTACCCGTCTTGCCCCTCGCTTGAAACAACCGGCTCCAGCCGCATTAGCCTCCGCGCCAGCCGTTCGAGCACCAGCCACAGCCCCCGTTCGTTCGTCACAGCGTTCCGGTTCCAGCCCGCGCCGGCGCGCCCTTGCGGTACATCCGCTCATGCGGGACAAACTCGTCATATTGCACGCCGTCCGGCGCAAAAATAATCGACTCCTTGCTCCCGAGGCCGAGAAAACCGCCCTTGATCAAGCTGCTGTACAACAAGCGGTGCACCTTCTGCTGCAGCTCGCCGTCAAAATAAATCATCACATTGCGGCACAAAATGACGTGAAACTCGTTAAAAGAGCCGTCCATCACCAGATTGTGCTGGGCAAACGTCAAATTCGCCTTGACCGGCAGCTGAAAATACGCAAACTGATGGTCCGTGCTGTAATATTCGGAAAAAGCGTGCGTGCCGCCGGCTTCCAAATAATTTTTCGTATAAGCCTGCATCTGCTTGAGCGGAAACGCGCCCTTGCGCGCCGCTTCGATCGCTTTCTCGTTCATATCGGTGGCGTAGATTTTCGTTTTCGCGCCAAGCCCTTCCTCGTGCATGAGAATCGCCATCGAATATGCCTCTTCGCCCGTGGCGCAGCCGGCGTGCCAGATGCGGATTTCCGGGTAATCGCGCAGCAGCGGCACAACCTTGCGGCGGAACGCGGCGAAAAACCCGGGGTCGCGGAACATTTCCGTCACGCGGATCGACAAATCGTTCAGCAGCCGCTCCAGATAGCCGGGCACGTGCAGCACCTTGTCAAGCAGCGCCGTAATCGTCGGCAGCTTCTCAGCCTTCATCCGGTTCAGAATGCGCCGGCGCAGCGAGGAACGCAAATAGTAGCGGAAGTCGATGCCGTACATTTGATACAAGCCCTCAAGCAGCAGATTGATTTCGATATTTTGCAGTTCGTCGTGCGGCAGATCCTCAAGCTCGGCGAAAGCGTCCGGTTCGTGGGTCGTCAATGTCTCACCTGCTTTGTCAGCCATACCCGCATCAACGAGAACAGCTGATCCATCTGGATAGGCTTGATAATATAGTCGGAAGCGCCGGCTTCCATGCATTTCTCGCGTTCGCTTTTCATCGCTTTGGCCGTCAGCGCAATAATCGGCAAGCCGCGCAGGAGCAGGCCGTGCCGGATGATTTTCATCGTTTCGTAGCCATCCATGATCGGCATCATGATGTCCATCAGCACCAGATCGAAATCCGGCTGCTCCTTGAGCAGCTCCAACGCGTGCCCGCCATGCTGGGCCACCTGAACCTCCACACCTTTCCGTTCAAAAGCAGACACCAACGCATAGACGTTGCGCGCATCGTCTTCGACGAGCAGAATTTTTTTGCCTTCAAAAATTTGCGCATCCGACTGAACTTCGGCCGCTCCCGGCTCCTGCTCCTCGGCGGGTTCGCCGGCGCTTGTGCCGGCCGCTTGCTCGCCCGCGATACGCTCGCGCGCTACGGCGCTTTCCCACTGGGCGACGATATCGCTGCCCGCCAGGCCCACGCCGCCGCCCTTGCCCGCGTCCTCCTGCTCCGGCTGCTTGACGCTCGGCACGTACAACGTAAACGTGCTGCCCTTGCCCACCTCGCTGCGCACGACAATCGCGCCGCCCAGAAGGCGCGTGAACTCGCGGCAAATGGACAGCCCCAGCCCCGTGCCGCCGTATTGGCGGTTGGTCGTCCCGTCCACCTGACGGAACGCCTCAAAGATAATTTGCTGCTTGTCGATGGGAATGCCGATGCCCGTATCCGTAATGGAGATCGCCAGCACCGGCGTATCGCGCTCCACCGTAAGCAGTTCCTTGACCCGCTCGGGGCTGGCCGTCTCCATGCGCATCGTCACCGCGCCGGCCTGCGTGAACTTGAAAGCGTTGGACAGCAGATTTTTCAAAATTTGCTGCAGCCGCTGGCCGTCAGTCGCAATCAGGTCAGGCACGCCCGGCTCGGTCATCATCTCGAAGCTGAGCCCCTTCTTGTCGGCGACCGGACCGAACATCGCTTTCATCGACTGCGGAATTTCCGTGACGTTCACATCGTCGACCATGATCTCGATTTTGCCGGCCTCCACCTTGGACAAGTCGAGAATATCGTCGATCAGCGTCAGCAAATCGCGGCCGGCCGCGTTGACGACGCGCGCGTATTCCTCGACCTCGCTCATCTGCATCTCGGCGTTGTTCTCCATCAACATCTGCGAAAGGATCAGGATGCTGTTCAGCGGCGTGCGCAGCTCATGCGACATATTGGCGAGGAAATCGGATTTGTACTGCGAGCTCATTTGCAGCTTGGCCGAATATTCCTCCAATTCGTCTTTCGCTTTCTTGAGCTCGCGGGCTTTTTGCTCGGAAAAGTGGTTCTGCTCCTCCAGAAATTCGTTGGTGATGCGCAGCTGCTCCTGCTGCATCTGCAACTCCTCCGACTGCGCCTGCAGTTCTTCGGACTGCGTTTGCAGCTCCTCGGTCATCATCTGCGACTCGCCGAGCAGGCGTTCGATCTCCATGCGGCCCAGCACGCTGCTGACCGCCGAGCCGAACTTCTCCTGCAACTGGTCGAGCAAAGTGAGATGGTGCGACTGAAAAGCCTCCAGCGAAGCAAATTCGACGACCGCCTCGACCTTGCTGTCGGCGACAATCGGCGCCACGAGCAGCGAGCGGGGCGGCGAGGAGCCAAGCCCGGACGTGATGCGGATGTGATCGTCAGGCAAGCTGGCGACGAGGAACATCCGCTTGTCGGCGGCGCATTGGCCCACCAGGCCTTCGCCAAGAGCGAAGCTGGCGGCGGCACCGTCCTGGCCGGAAGCGGCATACCCGGCAATGCGCACATAACGGACGTCGCCGCCGGTTTGCTTGCGCAGATAGACGACGCCGTATACCGCGCCGAGCAGCGGCGCCAGCTTGCTGGCAAACGCCTGCCCGAGTGCGGAGACGTCGGTGATGCCCTGGTACATCGTCGACACTTCCGTTATATTTTGCTCGATCCAACGCTGTTGCTCCAGCGTCGTCAGCAGGCTGTTCGTCGCTTCGGCCAACTCCTTGATCTCGTCGTGCGTGTTCACCTCGATGCGCGTGCCAAGCTGCCCGTCTTCCTTGGAAATGCTCTGCATCGTCTGCACGACCTGGCGCACGGTGCGGACGATCGAGTTGGACAAATACATGCCCGTCATCAGGGCAATGGCCGACACGAGGCCAACAATCGTGAACAGCACGATTTTCAGGCTGCGGTTGGCTTGATCCAGCTTCACAATCCGCTGATTCGTCAATTGTTTCTCCGAGCGCAAAAAAGAATCGAACTGCGTGCGCAGTTGATCCATGATGTCCTTGCCCGTATTCTGGCGGTAATATTGATCAAGCGCCGCTTCATTGTTGTCCCGCTTCATCTGAATCGCATATTCGCCGGCGCTTCGCGACCACTCTTCGATCGATGCTTTGATCGGCTCCAAGCTGGCGGACTGCGCAGGATTGTCCGCGACCAACTGCCGCAGCTTGTTGTAACCGTCGACCCATTGCCGGCTTCCTTCCGTATACGGCTCCAGGTAGGCTTCATCACCCGTAAGGACAAACCCGCGCATGCCCGTTTCCATGTCCAGCGTATTTTTTTGAATCTGGCTGAGCAGATCGTGGACTTCGATATCGTGCGTGGACACGAAATCCACTTCCTTTTGCAAAGAGGTCATGCGATCGCTGACGATAAACAGCGCCAAACCCAAACAAACGATGACGAGCAGGTAGCCCGTAAACACCTTCGCTCTGATGTTGAAGCTCCTGAATTTCAACATGACTGCCTCCCGTACTGTGTAAAGAATGATTCCGGTTCCCATTCTACCATATTCGGCGCGCGATGTTCATCTTGCGCGGCTTCAAGAGCTGGGTCCGCCTCGATGTCCAGGCGGCGGCTCGTCCAGATCCAGCTTGCGCTCCACCGCCTGGTAGTCATTGCCCGGCAGCGCAATGAAATCGGCAATCGTTGCGCTGTCGCCTTCGTCCGAAAGCGGCGTGTCCAGCGACGTGTAGTGGTACATATCACGACCGGCCAGGATTTCCATCGTTTCCTCGGGCGTCAGCTCCAGTCCGGCGGCGATTTCCTCGACCTTGGGCGAACGCTCCAAAAGGGCGGTCAGCTCGTCGACGGTGCGCTGCACCAGCGCGCTTTTTTCCTTGATCCACCTCGGCACCTGAATGTACCAGGACTTGTCGCGCAAATAGTTTTTCAAATGGCCGATCACGCTTTTCATCGCGTAGGCTTCGAACGGAATTTCGCTGGTGCCGTCGTATTGCTTGAACAGGCGCAAAAGCGACATGCGGCCGATCTGGAACAAATCTTCGTAGAGATCGTGGCGGCTGCGGGCGATTTTGCCGACGGCCATCCGTACGATCCCTGCTGCTCGCCCCCAAATCGGGCCGCGAGCTGCGTACGGACTTGTCCGAAGCTTGCCGTGAGCTTAGTGGCCAGGCGTCGCGCCTCGCCGCAGCAGCCGGGGAGAAAGCGGGACAGTTGATCGGCACCGCCAGCGACCGAAGCGGGCAGATCGCTTCCGCCGTCACCGCGACGGCTCACGCCACCAACGGTTCCATGGCCCCGGACATCCATGAAATGAAGAAGCTCGGCAACGAAATGAAGCAGATGAAAACGAATAGCCAACTGCTGGAAGCGAACATGATCCCCGATCCGCTCCAGTAAGCGGGCACACGGCCAAATAGGAGCCCGCGCTGATCCGTCAGGATAAGGCGTGGGCTCCTTCTCGATGAAAAGCGATGGCTTGGCCACTCGTTATTTCTCCCAAAGCTCGATCAGTCGGCCTTCAGGGTCTTTAATCCAAATAAACGTTCCAAAGATATTCGAGATGTACATGCAAGTTCCTTTTTCAACTAGAAAAGGACACGGTGCGGGGTTAATGATCGGCATCTCCCTGGAACACAACCTAAAAAAAGCACCCTTATCCCTAAAGATAAAGGTGCTTTCGCTTCGCTGCGCTAGCGGATACGATGAAACCTGTTACTGCAAAATGCCCGGCAGCACTTCCTCCAACCGCACATTGCCGACCCAGACCGGCTGCGTATTCTGCCCAACATTAAACTCGATGCGTCCATGATTGTCGGTTTCCGAGTCCATCTTGAACATCATACTGTACGGCTCCACGTTGCCCGAAAGCGTCATGACGCTTGGCTTCGAATACGTTTCATAACCTCGTTCCACATCGCCGTTCACCTTGACCTGCATCGTCCGGCTGGCCGTCGACTTCGCGTCAAAGCTTAACTTGTACGTATGGCCTTTGATCAAAGGCACATTTTGCGTCAGTTGCAGCGCATACGGCTGCGTCCCTCCGGCCAATACGTTGATCCGCGCGAAGTTTTTGCCGTTCAGCGGTTCAATCGCCACGTTGCCATTGCCTTGGAAATCTGCCACCTGCAGGTATTTCCAATAAGACGTGTTGGCTACGCCCGCGATGTTGTCCACACCTGCTACATTTTGGTCAAAATTGTTGTTGTACACTTCGTTGCCGTCAGCCAATGCCGGCCGTGCGTCTGCAGGGCGCGGCTCCGGCGCTGCTGCTACAGGCGGCACCGGCGTGCGGTACGGTTTGCCGGTCAGCGTGTACGCGCGGACATAATCGACTTCCATCGTTGCCGGGAACGCCGTCGCTCCGTCCGGGTTGCCGTCATAGTCGCCACCAACGGCCAGGTTCAGAATCAAGTAGAACTCCCGGTCAAACGGAGCCGGATAATCGCCGCCATCCGTGTACCAGTTGTTTTGCGTTTGGTACAGTTGGCCGTCGACGTACCAGCGGATTTCGCCCGGCTCCCACTCGATGCTGTACACGTGGAAGTCGGTTGTGCTGCCGCCGTTCGGGAACACGAATTCCTTGCCCGCGTAGCGGTTGTCCGGCCACGACGCGCCGTAATGGATCGTACCGTTCACGCGGTCCGGCTGGCTGCCATGCGATTCCATGATATCCAGTTCACCCGATGCGGCCCACATGCCATAGCTGTCGTTTTTCGGCATCATCCAGATCGCCGGCCACAAGCCTTTGCCTGCCGGCAGCTTGGCCCGGATTTCAAACTTGCCGTATTTCTGGCTGAACAGTCCTTGCGTTTTCAAGCGCGCCGACGTGTAATCCCACGAATAGCCGGCTTGGTCCACATATTTCGGCGCTTCCTTCACCGCCGTAATTTTCAGCACGCCGTTTTCGGTATGCGCATTTTGAGGACGGTCCGTGTAATATTCCTGCTCATTATTGCCCCAGCCGTTGACCCACGATTGGGAATACGTATTCCAGTAGCCATTTTGCAGGTCATATGTCCATTTGCTCTTGTCGATCGTCGAGTTGTTGAACTCGTCCTGCCACGTCATCGTCCAGTCGCCCTGCGGCAGCACTTCCTCCAGCCGCACGTTGCCGACCCAGACCGGCTGCGTGTCCTGCCCGACGTTAAACTCGATGCGTCCGTGATTGTCGGTTTCCGAGTCCATCTTGAACATCATACTGTACGGCTCCACGTTGCCCGAAAGCGTCATGACACTTGGCTTCGAGTACGTTTCATAACCTCGTTCCACATCGCCGTTCACCTTGACCTGCATCGTCCGGCTGGCCGTCGATTTCGCGTCAAAGCTTAACTTGTACGTATGGCCTTTGATCAAAGGCACATTTTGCGTCAGTTGCAGCGCATACGGCTGCGTCCCTCCGGCCAATACGTTGATCCGCGCGAAGTTTTTGCCGTTCAGCGGTTCAATCGCCACGTTGCCATTGCCTTGGAAATCTGCCACCTGCAGGTATTTCCAATAAGACGTGTTGGCTACGCCCGCGATGTTGTCCACACCTGCTACATTTTGGTCAAAATTGTTGTTGTACACTTCGTTGCCGTCAGCCAATGCCGGCCGTGCGTCTGCAGGGCGCGGCTCCGGCGCTGCTGCTACAGGCGGCACCGGCGTGCGGTACGGTTTGCCGGTCAGCGTGTACGCGCGGACATAATCGACTTCCATCGTTGCCGGGAACGCCGTCGCTCCGTCCGGGTTGCCGTCATAG
>Ga0206102_1000032_pt1 | contig 104988 bp, 68 predicted proteins | sample 1B1Ametagenome_FD_148645 | JGI IMG/M metagenome (GOLD analysis project Ga0206102, IMG submission 148645) | Enriched microbial communities from leaf-cutter ant dump, University of Wisconsin, Madison, United States - 1B1A | ecosystem: Environmental > Terrestrial > Nest > Insects nest > Nest dump... | reverse complement strand
GTTACGGACAACAGGGAGACGAGGCCGCCAAACCTTGAAGTCTCCCTGTTGTTATTTCATCAAACTATCGCCTTGCCCCTTATGATTGTCGGCAGGTACTCGCTGCTCACCGCCAATTATATCCATGAGGCACCGTCATCGTATATAAAAAAATCGCCGCCCTGTTTCCGTCAATGGAAGTGAGCGGCGACATAATAGCCGGCTGAGTCGTGCTGGAAAAGCTTGGGGCTGACTGGGTTCCTGTTGGATACGTCAGTACAGCCAAAGGAGGGTTGTTCGGAATGGCAACAGTGACCTCGACCGTTTGATCGTACCATTCGCTCCAGATACCGTCCTCCTGCATGACCACTTCACTAACCGTGTATATCCCCGTCTGGTTTGGATTCGTTGGAAAACCAAACGCTGGCGTTCCATCAGGGGCTGTATACTTCCACTTCCGGTCAAAAATTCCGCGGTTGGTCTGATATCCGCTTTGATACTTGACCGGGCTGAGCCAACGGTCGGGATCATAACTTTGATCGTTAGGGCTCAGCGTGTTATTGGCGTTTTTGGTGATCGTGAACCGCGCCACTGGCTGGCGAACCACCTTGACCGTTTGCGAATACGGATCGGAATACTGGCTGTAGTTGGCGAATACGCCATCGGCATAGCTGTATCCGGCTGGTGAAGGGTCGTCAGGCACTTGATAGTCCACTTTGTAAATCCCGACCTTGCTTATCGTCGGATTCGGTGTCGTGACCACTTGATTGCTGTAGCTGTTGGTTGGTGGTGTGTCCGAGTAACCGTCTCCGCTGTCCAGAAACACGTAGGGCTGTTGATTGGTAAACGTCCATTTGGCTTTTGCAGAAACAGCCGGGTCCTGTTCAGGATCGCTGTAGTTGGTCGTGTACTTGATCGGCTGACCGACCACGATTACGTTATCAACGAGCTGCGTTCCCGGATAGACCGTTACGGAAATACCCTTAAACTCTACATTTCCTAGCGTTGAGTACAGGCCGTAGGAACCGGCTTCCAGAAAGCTAGAATCGTGGACATCGATCACCGGCGCGCCGTTAATATAGACCCTGAGCCTATCGCCGTTAGCTTTGATCTTGACGGCGTAATAGGTATCGTTGGCCAGCCCGTAATCGGTTTGTTGAAGAACTGTACGACTGCCATTAATGTAGACAACAAGCCGAATATGATAGATATCCTGCTCCACACGGTAGAAATTTAAGTTATCGAGCATACGGAACGAAAAGCCTGCTGTCTTGGCCGCATAGTAGTTGCCGCTATCCTTAATGTTCATCGAATAAGCAAATTCCGCATTTTGTGCCTGCTGCGTCGGGCTGTACAGTTGCCCGAACGTGTTGATCGGCTCCTTTTTGGCTCTGCTTAACGCGGGGCCTTCGAGAATTTTCGTCCAATTGCCGTTACGTGAATCGAATCCTTTTACAAATACCTTTCCATTATCGTATAAATAAATACCCCTCAACTCCGCTGTAGACAGGCTGCTACTGTTACCCGTTGTCGCAGAGAAAAACTTGCTCTCTCCAATCAAGTTGCCGTTGGAGGAATCGAAAGCTTGCAAGTAAAAATTTCCGGTACTACCACTCAACGTCGCATAAGCAATCAGCAAATACCCGTCCTTTGACATCGTGACCAGTTCTCTGTCCGTGGTATAGTTACCTTTCGCTGCTGTCGTCGTCCATAACAGATTCCCGTCAAAGTCGTAGGCAAGTACCGATCCAGAGAGCGAAGAAGGTGCTTTCCTGATGATGATTTTATCTTGATATACGTTGAGCAGCATCACATTCTGGGCCGTTCCCGTAGCAATCACAACATCCTTATACAGACTGCCGTCGACTGTATTTCGTATCCGCAAATGAACATTGGTATCCGTCATCGTATAAGCGAGCTTACTCAAGTCCGTATTCAAAACTGTCGCGGAAGATAAAGCACCTGTTTCTTTCAAGCTCCAAACCGTCCCCCCATTGAGTACCTTGGACACGAACCATTCCGTGTAGCCTTGAGAGTAGTTCCAGCTACTACTGATCGGATAAACCGGCGATCCATATATCTCGTAGTTATCAACTGTTCTATGAGAATAAGGAGCAAGTGCGTCCATGAATTGGTTGCTTGAATTTGCGCAGGTATAAAATGTGCCAGGCGAATAAGTAAGGTCCAAAAGACGATTTATCGGATATCTCAGATACGCATAGTAAGTGCTGGAACAACCATTCGCCGCTGTTCCATCCCCAATAAGAAAGTACAAGTAATCAGGTGTTGAAAAGTACTTATATGACCAGTAGGAGCTGTTGATTGTCCTAACTGTTACCCCGTTTTTTTGGATCACGTACCGCTTATTTGTCGAGTCCGGTATTACTGTTATGTCTTCACCGAGTGCGACGGCATCAATCTCCGCCTTGGTTGCATCGCGCACCGTTAGCGCGTTCGGGTCCGGTGCATTGCTCGCTGTCATCATATTGCTGTAGGAAGGCGTGTCGTAGATCGGCAAGGGTTGCAGATTTCCCACACTGTTCTTATACCAGGCTTTCCCTACGTCGCCGTCCAACGACCCGCTCTTCCATGCGTCGGAAAGCAGCGTGTCCGTGCTGATCACCGTTGGCAGGTTAAGCGCCGGCGGCGTGACCTCGCCGGCCATTGTAAACGTTGCTGTCGGATTATCATTGACGACATCGAACACGTAGTCCTGCTGAGCTGATTTATGCTGTGGTGTGGCCTCATCGATGTATACACGGATTCTGCACTTTCCGACTTGGGTCGGTGTATACGTGAAGCCCCCGCTGGCATCTCGGCTTAGAACTTTGGAAACGTCATCTGCATAAGAACCGTTATTGTTAGTGTCACAGGTTAACGTATCCGTGTGGCTGCCGATCGGATCATCGTCCGGGCTGTAGCTGGTGTCTTTGAAACTCATCGTTACACCACGCACGCCAATGGCATTGTAGCTCAGTTGTGCCTTGGGGGCCAAGTCTGGCAGCACATCAATCGTTGCTTGAGCGGGTGCAATCGCGTGCATCCCGGTGCTGTCCACAACATCAAGCGTGACGGTCTGCGGTCCGGGCGACGGATAGATGCTAAGCTTGTTGCCCCAGATGTACTGCTTGATGGCATAGCCGCCGGGGCTATAACTTCGACTGCCGGAGATATCCGGTGTAAATGGCCGGCCCTCTACGACTTTCGGAGGAAGGTCAATAAGCGGCACAGGATTCGGCGGCACCACGTTCAACGTGACAATCCGTGTTGGACCAGCTGCTCCACGAACGTCTTGGCCGGTTAACGTCACGGTATGTGTTCCAAGGACATCCGCTTTGATCATACTGTAGTGCTCATCATACTCCCAACCGCCAAACTTCTCGTACAGCGACTGGATCCACGGGTCGCTACTGTTCTTGAAATCCCAATGGTAGATGATTCCGTCGCCGTCAGGGTCATATGGCGTATTTGGTGTCTGCGTAGGATCATGTACGACCCCAAGGTCAACATAATTGCCAACTACGACCTCGGTAATCGGGGGATACCCGTCAGTGTTGCCACCCATGAACCAACCGCTGGTGTATACAGGCGGTTGGTTTGGATGAGCCGGGTCATCGATCAGCTCAAAGGTCTTTGGACCGAAGGTTTTCGTTGTCCCGCAACTCGTCGTGATCGTCAGCGTGACGTTTACCGTACCAATCACGATATTGCCCGGGTAAGGCACACCAGCAAATGTTTGTACCCAGGGAGCCCGCGTGCCGTACCAATAGTCTTCCTTAGCGTCCTGTGTGACCTGCCACTCCGAACTGCTGATCTTGCAGCCGGCCCCGCCAGTCACTGTAACATCCACCGGCGTAAATGTGTTGCTCTCTCGGTAGATGATTTGCGGCTTAGCAATCGCAAAATCCCCGGTAATTTTCTCAGGCCCAGGTGTTGGCCCCGAACACGATGTCATTGGGTTGATCGAGAATATCTTAATATTATCGGATTGATCGCTTTCTTGCGGCAGTTTGTCTATACTGATGGTTATTGATTTCGAACTGTAGAAAGTGTAACTGAAGGTCCCCGTCCCTTTTCCTCCGTTACCAGAAAGACCGTTATACGTGAACGTTTTTAACGATACTCCATCGATAAAAACTGTCACGTTGAACGTAGATGTAACAGCTGCTGCACCGCTATTCGTGAACGAAAAATGCAGGGTCTGGGCTGCGCCTGATTGCATACAAGCGTTGGCCTCATCCAGTATGATATTTCCCAAATTAGGCGCATCGGGTGCCGGTCCATAGGTAACAGTCACCTTGGTTGAATATTCGTAGGTGCGGGCCGTCAGGTCAACGAGAAAGGCAAAATAATAGACCAGCACCTTTGCCCCACTTGGGGGCGAAGCAAGTTCTTTGGAGGAGGTTGTCCCTTCGCGATTGTTGGCAGGATCATAGTCATTGATAAAATCGAAAGATTGACTAAAGTTTACTTTATATTCACTTGCATCTTTACCTTGTATTGGTTTTCCTAGAATATTAATAGTTTCGTCATTAGTACGTCCTTTTCCATTGGAAGGTCCATCGATAACTGCAGTTAAATTGTAATCGGCAGAAGCATCTGTTATTGATTCAACGTTATCGGAAGAAATAGTAATTTTCCGTAAGTCATCTGTTACATACGGTTGATCTATTGAAGCTGTCAGGCTAAGATCGAAAAAATCTGATGAGGAACAATCAGGATATACCGGCATATTGTGGCCCGAGATATTTTCAGTCGGCGGAGCAGTAGTTTTGTGAATGCTGCCAGACCTACCAGGTGAAGGACCGCAGTTCACATTGTGGCTTACACCATTTGCATCGATGAGATCGGCGTACCAGTTCAGTCCATTGGATGAGCCGGGAATATATCGATACCAGGCGTAGTAGCCTAAAGCTGAGCGGTTTTGTGCAGATTTTACAGGGGTAACGATGCCAGCAAGATGTATTCCTCCATTGAATGAAGTTTTATCAATAGCCCCCTGTGGTGTGATGTTTGCTCCTTGATAGGAAATTGTTTTAATAATCATTCCATCATTACGATTCGGGATATCTACTGTTGGCTCAAGTGCTGCCCTGCTAGAAAAGAAACTTGAGCCAATTGCCTGGCCCAAGTTCCCATAATTAATTGCAATTTCGCTAGTTACTAATTCCTCTGAAAAAGCTTTTTTTAGTAGGTCATTGAATAAAAAACTAGGTAGCAATTCGGATATGATTAAAAAAGAGAGTAGTATACCTATGATCTTTTTTTTCATAATAGTGGGTCTTCCTTATCAATATTGTTTTGCCGTTACAACAGCAAGAACCGTTTTATGGATAGGTTGTCTAAATGCTTTTACAGGTGCATCCAAGGTAATTTGAATTAACCCATCTGTTTGATAGCCACTCTTAGGTAAAATAAACGGAAAGATACCAGCACCCGGTAAGGAAATTCCGGTGAGTGTATTCAACTCACCTTTATGGAAAGCTTCCCGATCTGGATTTATAAATCCTAACGGATATGACTGCAATCCAATATCGCAAGCATATTCTGTTGCATCACAATAATCGACGTGTGTTTTAAAAATGAGAATATAACTGTTTGGATGATCTTTAACGTATGGTCTTATTCCCTGAACAGAGGAAGCAGTCCATGTTAATTTACTGACATCCCCAAGCAAGTAACGATTCGGATCATTCGGGTCAGCTAGATCAATCGCAATAACCCAATCAAGCGTACCTTTAAATTTTTTATCCGGCGTCTCTAAATACAAGTTTTCTGGGTTCCACGGCTTAAAATAGTCGTCATCTAATTGCCTCCCTCCAAATAGTTCCGGGATCATCGTGAAAATATTTGTCTTTTTCAAAGCCAGCTCCGCGTTGCTAACCGCATACTTATCAACGGGCAATTGAATGCCGGATTTTACTTTCAATACGCGATCGATAATCGTTACCGACTGGGCCCTCGTTGTATTATCGTTGGGCACCAGCTCTCCTCGATCGAGTCCCTGAATTAATCCTGTTTTGGTCGCGTTGTACATCGCTGATTTATCGTCCAATTGCACAGCCTTGTTAGCAAAAGTTGCGTCCGTTGCTCGAACCGCAATTCGTGACATTTCCAGTCGGGAGATCGGCACATTCAACTCGGACTTGGCAAAATCGGTATTACGGAGGATGCCCTTTTCCTTGGCTGCTGCCACATAAGGTTGAAACCATTCTGCGCCAGTTGTATTTCCCGTTACCGGTTCTTTGGTGGCCGTGATGATCATTTTCAAAAATTCAGCTCGACTGACATTTTGATCAGGTCTGAACGTTCCATCTTCGTAACCATCTACGTAACCGCCGGCAACCGCTTCAACAATGGATTGTTTCGCCCAATGTATCCCGATATCTTTGAATGTTCCACTGTCCTTAGCCAGCTCAACTGCTGCACTTGCAGATGGGGTTGCCGGCGCCGAACATGAGCTCAGTAACGCTGTAAATGCAACAAATGTTATGACTTGTTTTTTCATGAAACCATCACCTTCCAAGAAACGCTCCCTATTGGGGCAAAATGTTAAAATAGACTAAAACAAAATTATATTCATTCATGAATTTTGTAACAATGTCAATAAGTCAATACAATTGATTCGAACAGATGTCACGATGAACTGGACACTCCAAATCATTCGGTAAACTCATGCATGGGTTGAGTATGTGCTACACCAAATCATACCTGCAGCTTGTCGTCTTGACCGCGATGTAGGCCAAAAGTGGGTTGTCATCGTTTCAACCACTGCTCGTTATAAGCAAATAGCCAGAACGGCTATGATTTTCCAAATTTAGGAGCCCGACCAGACGCGCTCGACCGAGCGTGTTCTGAGCTTCAAATCATAAGAAATGAACGGCACGACCAATTTGTAAGTATATTCCACTTCAATCCCAAATTTCGGGTTGTCCGCCAAAAAATTCGGCAGCGTTAGTTCTGTTACCTGTAAACGATCCTTGTCTACCCACGTGGCATCCATAAAATTCAAAACAAACGGTCGAATCGCGTTATTAAAAGCTTGGGTCAGGCGGGATTTTACCTGCTCCTCGACCCGTTGGGTATAAGCATCCAGCGACTCGTTAGCATCCTGAACCGGGTCTAGCGCCTGCTTCTTGACGGTTTGCTTCAACTCATCCGAAGCTGTACTCAGCAAATTATCTTTAACAAAATTCGCCACCGTCTCGCTGATCGACGAATCAATTCCCTCTTCCTCCATCGTTTGTTTGAGGCCATCCGTAATAGGGTCTGTAATGATCTTGTCTACCTGCTGATCGATCAAGTCATTGGCTTTGTCCATTCGCGCTTCCGAGCTTGTCGCCAGCTTATAAGTTTCCCGAATCGCTTTGCCCAAAGCCGAGTCTTGAAAGGCATCATACGCCAAAGAGACCGGGTGCACATGGGTCGCTACTTGCTTGGTCATTTCCGATGTAGCGTTTTGCAAGGACATTTGAACAATCGTCAGTTTAATAATCGTCATCAGGCATAAAACAAAAGCAAGAAATAAGGGGAGAACCAGTGCCGCCTCCAGTGTTATACTCCCATTCTCATTTGTGCGGAACTTCATATATGCTCTCCCCTTGATTCATTTTAGTTGGTGATTTTGACGTCCCAGTAGCCGGTTTCTCCAGTGACATCTTCATATTTGATGCGGTAAGCATCGCGTTTCTCTACATCTAAATAGATGTAGCCTTCATGTACCTCATCCTGCAAATATCTTTCCATAATTAGATTGCCTTCCAATTGTTCTCCTGTATTTCCGGTATGAAAACCGATATAGTTATCTCCCATTTGAGTTTCGTCGGCATTATAAAGCGTAAAATAATGAAGTTCATTAACCGCTCTGGCCGTTAAGTTTTTTATAGACTTAACCTTTGCTTTCATTACTAAAATTTCATCCTTCAGGGGTTTCAATTTTTTGCCTTCTGTTTGATTCAAAGTTGGCTGAACATCCCCGCCTTCCAAGGTGATTTCGAACTTACCTATAGTTTTTGTTTTTTCTCCAAGCACTTCAACTTTTCCCAAAGATTTCGCGCTGGGTGGAGCCTTTACCTCAGATGTAGCGGTTGCGCTTGCCGAGGTATTCTGAGCAGGAGATGCCGAAGCGCCCGAGCTCGTAGAACCATTTTCTCCCCCACAACCACTCAAGACCCACGCCAGTGTTAAAATTGACAAACCTACTGTAGCTTTTTTCATTAGCAAACCTCCAAAAAATTTCTAATAAGACATGTCTTTAGGTCCATTTTCATAATAATACCTGTTGCCTTTGACCTCTTGATTGGAAAATAGAGTTTGACTCAACGATTGCATCACTTCCGGCAAGAACCACAAACGAACCGAAAACTGTGCTTTTCCAAACATATAAGTGGAATATTGACTTAAATCTTTATTCGTGTCAAGTTGAATCAATGCTTGCATTCTGGCTAACTTTTTAGATTCTGCACTGTGGATAAGTAAAAACAATCTCAAATAATCTTTATAGCTCAAAAAAATTGAATCTAGCGGTCGGAAACCTGCCAGTGGGATATCTTCATTCATGAAAAAACCAACCATATCAGCTACTGCTTTAGCCACACCATATGCAATCGCAACAATTACCACCAATAACGGATGCCCTAATGCTTTAATTTTGGGATCCATAAATCCTTCCAACGTCCGAATCGCCACCCGAATCAAAAACAACTCTCCCAAAGCCGCTCCAATATTGGCTCCCGGTTTATTCAACCCGTAAATTAAGTACTCGATACCGGAATTGTCGGCCCCAAGCGCTTTTGCCAGCTCGTTTGCATCAACTTTCTTGTCTTTGAAGTAATTCGAGGAATCACCGGGATTAAAGCTCTTAAAATGCTCGAACGCATATTCATTGACATACATTTCATTGCGCATCGATTCAAAAAAATCCCCTAGGCCGGCAAACAACAAGTCCATCGTCGACATCGCCTGACTGCTCGCATCCTCATAGTCATCGCTCGGCTCGATTTGCCCTTTGTCTGCATCTGCTTCTTGCTGTTGCATATATTTTTGATAATAACCGTCCAGCTTTTGATAGTCTTCGTTCTCCGCTTTAAGCGTCTTGAAAGCCTTCAAAATGTTAAATACATCCTTAATGCCCAGATTGGCCTGTTCTTCCTGCTGTTTAACTATCGGGCTTTCCTTATTCTGCTCGTATTTCTCTTTCTCTTCACGCCGCTTCGCTTCCTCCGGGTAATTGCTCGGTGTGCTGTGGTCGTGAATTTGCGCTCCGGCCGCGGTATGATGATCATAAATATCCTGCACCTGATTTTTGACCGTTGTGATGGATGGCGGTTGCTGTGCGCTCTGGTACGCAGTTGGCAGGGTTGACCTCAACTGGTCCACACTGCTTTGAACTGCCGACAGTTGGGCTTTCTCCGATTGTATATCCTGTTCCATACGCACGAAGTAGCTATCGGGCAAAATCAGGTTTTCCATATCCTTGATCAACTGCTCCAAAGACGCTTGCTCACTATCCAAATCGCTGTTCTCGCTGGTTTGACCGTCGGCATTGGGCGCATTGCCTACGGTCTCATAGTTGGTGGATTCCGTTTTCTGTTTGGCTTCGTCTAAAGCTTCCTCGATCAGTCTGGGGATGGCCAAATCCGCGATTTCCAGCGCCTTACGGTCCTCCCAGTAGCTTTCCAGATTTTTCTCACGGTTTTCATAACTTTTGCGCATGGCTTTTGACGCTTTCGTAGCCGCCGAGGCGGTTTTCATCACCGCAGCCAATTGCTTGAATTTATCGAACATCTCCAGCGTGATTTCGATCGGCGCTTTATATTTCATATCTTCGAGCACCTGCTGCTCGAACACAACGTGATTGCCCAAATCGCCGGTAGCCTCCAGTTGCGCAGAATCTGCGGACAACTGCGGATCGATTAAAGAAAATGAGCCGTCGCCTGCCGGATGGGTCAAGTTCTGCTCAATCATCTCGCGAAACAAAGGCTCCACTTGTTCCTGGCTTACGCCAAACAAGCCGTATTTGCCCTGCAACTCTTTATCGAATGCAGCCAGCGCCGAACGCACTGCCGCGTCGACCGCCATATCGGTCTGCCGTTTGGCAGCCTGAATGCGGGCAAAATCAATCAGCACCGCGTTAAATAAAAAAACGGCCGCTACGATGCTGATCAAAAAGATCGATACTGAGCCAGCTCACTTCATGATGAACTTCCTTCAGTATTACGCATTCTCGCACCCTTTTGTAAAGAGTAGTTTACAAGAGACAATATATCACATCCTTCCAGCATATTAAACACACTATGACTTATACTCTATCAAGAAATGTTCCATTCGATTATGACTTGACGCCTCATCCCCTACACAGGATCAATCCCGCAGCTGCGTCACCAAAAAACTGTACATCTTGTTTTTGATCGTGATCGGCACATCGTACGTTTGGATATATCCATTGCTCCAAACCGTCGTAAACCGAACCGTGTAGAGCCCATCCGCCAGTTGGTCAAACTCCTTGTCCCACAGCTCGCCGCTCCAGTTCACCCGATTCGCACTGCTTAAACCCACGCTTGTCCCCGGTCCCAGCAGCTGAGCCCTTACTGTCGAAGCTACTGTCGCCGTTCCCGTATTCGTCACGTCCGCCGCCACCATCAACCGCTCCCCGGCCCAGAACACCATCGGCCCTCTCGTATTCCCGGGGTGCGCCGCATTGTAATTCTGCCGGTTGATCTCCCACTGCGGCGTATGCCGGACATACCCCAACGTTTGCAGTTCATGCGCCGTAAACGACAACAACGTCTGGTAGGAAGCGCCCAGCGGATCCGTCAACGTCAAGCGCAGCGTATAGCTACCCTGCGGCACATCCAGCATCATAAACGCCTTGGTCGTTCCAGACGGGACGGCAGACGCCGTATAGATGGTTTGGTACGTCCCGCCGTCCATGCTGCTTTCCACCTGAATGTTGACCGCATCGCCATCCGGGTCGGTCGGCACGACCGTCACGGTGACATCGTCATTCTGATACACGGTCGACGGCTGGATCGCGATTGTCCCTGTAGGGGCTCGGTTGATGTACATCCATGTTTTCGGTGAATAATCAGACCATACATAACCATCAAATACACGCACCTTCACCTGTAGCTTTTGCCCTGCCGGCAGGTCGGTGGGAACTGCCCAGGAAGCGATGGAACTGGTCGTATTTTGCGCCAATACCCCTGAATCCAGCACAGTCGCAGAATTGTCTGCATCGATCACTTGAATCTGAAAATTGCTGAATACGGTGTCTGGATCAGGATCCGTTTGCGTCCAGGTAAAGATCGGCTTTGTCGTATTGAAAATCGTCGGCGTTGCCTGAGTCCCCGACGGATTCACCATTGTAGCGGTTGGCGGACTATTCGTGTTCATCCAACCGACATTCGACCAATCCGACCAGACCGAGCTTTCATTCATCACGCGTACCTGAACCTTCAGCTTCGATCCGCGCGGTGCGTCTACGTTCATCGTCCAGCTATCCGTCGTTTTGGTCCGGTTCGCTGCCGGCACGCTAATGTCTGCGCTGGCCACCAACGCGCCATCCTCGCCCCATACACGAACCTGCTGATAGGCAATTCTTCCGGTTTCGTCGTTTTGGGTCCACGTAATAGTCGGCCGCAACGTTGTTACCGACGTCGGATTCTCATACGTCCCTGTGGGAAAGGTAAGCCCTACATTCGGGGGTCTGCGGCTGCCCAACCATGCTTCATTTGACCATTGGGACCATGTTGTTTCGTCCTTGACTCGTACTTTAATACGGAATTTCAGATCCGCATTTCCGTACACATTGGACGCCAGGTAGCTATTGACTTCATCTTTTGTCACAAACGATTTGATACCGGAACTTTTTTCATCGGTTTCGTACTCGATTCCTGAGTAAGTGGTCACCTGTCCGATATACACCTCATAGGCAGTAAAAGTCGTGTCAGGGTCCAGGTCCGTTTGTGTCCAAGTGATCGTTGGATTGGTTCCGACCGGCAAGTACGTTGGCGTATCCTTCGTCCCTTCCGGGTAAGTCAACACCGCAATGGGCGGATTATTGGGCCGCATGCCAACATCCAAAGTAGCCGTTTCCGGCCACGACCATGCTCCAAACTCATCTTTCACCTGCAGGCCGACCGTGTATGTTCCCGAGTCGCTGACCTTGTCCAACTTGGTGTTCGATAGCGAGCCGTCCGGTGCAATGTAATAATATTTGCGTTCCACAATTCCGCGGCTTGCCGCATATCCCGGCTCGATGTGGCCGGTTGTTGTGTTATACCGATCAGGGTCATAGCTTGTATCCGTCCAGCTTACTGAACCGTCCGCATTCAGCATCACATTGAATTGAGCCACCGGCCGGCGATGAACAATGATGCTTTTCTTAAACATGTTGGAGCTTTTTCGATAGGCATCAAACGTCGCGTCCGGGTATTGGAATGCTGGTAACGGGAAAGGATCATCTTTTGCCTTCAGTGTGACATCCCATTTGCCAACGCGATCAAAGTTCGGTTGCCCCGATGCAAAGCTCTTGCCGCTCAGCGGCGACAAACCTCCGTTATCAATAAACATCGGTGTATGCACATAAGTCCAACTGAATGAGCCTGACATCGGGTCGTGTTCGGGATCATCAAAGAGGATGCCGTCATACGACAGCTCCGATGTTCCCGTCTGCTCGTCGAGAATCGCATAATCCGCATTCCACAGATCCGTTTCCTGGTACGGTTTCATGGTCATCGCGCTGAACATCACGAACGGTTTGTCCGAGAATGCCCCAAACTGGCCACTGACCGGAAAGCTCGCATCCGTGATATCTGAAAAATAATTGACCTTGTTCAACCATACATTCATGACGTTGCCCACCGTGCGTATTTTCACGGCATAGCTCCTGCCGTCCATGATGTAGTAGGGCGATAAGGACAAAACGGAACGGGAACCGTTGACATATTTGCACAGATACACGTAGTTGCCGTCAAACTCCAAAGCGTACCGGTTTTTCCCGTCCTGCATTCGGAAGGAATATCCAAATACTTGCCCGTCGAGCTGCACTTGCTCGGTTTTGAAATTGAACATGAACTCAGCGTCTCCCGCCGCCGTTGGGGACTCAAACTGGCCGAACTGATAGCGGGGCATCACCGCCGGGGCCTCTGCGACCGGACCTTTGTCTATCCAATATATCGTAGGTCCAGTGGGATAATTGCTGTACCCCGTGCCGTGACTGTAGTACATCCACGCGCTGAGCAGCAGGCCGTCTCCCACGTATTCCTGGTAACTTTTCTGACTGGTCGTCTCGGTCAGACTGACAGACATGCCAACATACCCGGAAATCAGCTTGCCAGCTCCATTAGACAGACTGGTGCACTGGTTGTAGATGTTGGATGCGCAGCGGCCGGAAGTGTAATTGCCGGCTCCATCTACATGCATGTTGGTATCCATCCCGGTCACTGTCGGGCCCGTCCAGTCCGTTACGGCTCCTGTCCGCATATCGATCGTGTTGTTCACAATCGAGCGAATGTCCCCGACAGGGCCTTGCCTGGCGTAAAGTGTTTTCGAGATGATGGTTTGATTGAGCGAGTTGACGATCATCGTATTGATGTTTTCGTTCCAATCAAACGTGTATGCTGCTGTAATGCTTAACGTATTGCCCCCGGTTCTGGCCCGCCAGACAACATTAAAATCTTTATCATACTTGGCGACGTAAATCCCCAATGCAAGCTCCGGGTATGCCCGCATGTTGTATTCGTGATAACCTTTCATGCTGCTGCCGTCAGGGGCCAAGCAAACTTTTTCCTCATAAAAATAGGTGTTGCCATCCCGATCCTTGTATGGCGGCCCCGAAGGCGCCACCTGATTGAATCTGCAAGATGTCGTCACATATTGCGGCGGACTGTAGCTCACCGGGTCTGTCGACGAACCGACCGTCTTTTTGGCTTCGTAAGTCACCGAAATCCAGGGATTATTCCCTGAAATGTTAATGCTGCCGGAGCTTGTGATATTGCCGTACTGATCAACCTCCGTGTACATATTACCGAAGTAGCCGTTAGTCGAATAATACCCATCCGAGTCCAGGAAAAACAGCAAGTGATCGTTTCTGGAAATCGTATCTTTGATCGTCGTGCTGCTGCCGCTCGCGCCTGGCACATCAAAGCAGGCGATCAAAGATGCATCCAGCGCTTTAAAAGAGCAGGCCATGGATGAGTAATTCCAATAAGTGGTGGTTTTACTTTTGGACGAATCGTAAACCTGCTTGCTGGGGGTGTTTTTGGCAAAAAGTAGATAGACTGTTTTTTCTGCAAAAACGAACTTTACAGTCCCTTTGTTTAGCTCCTCTTTTACAGTAACGGTTTTGGTTTGATAAGATCCGTTATAGTACGGAACCGTTTTATCCATAAATACGCTGGTCGGGATATTTTGATAGTTAAGAACATAATCGTAGGGATTGCCGTCCAGCCAAACATGTTTATAATTGCCATTCCAATGAAGCGAGTCCCACTCGATATCCAGCTTGTAGCGACCAATTTTATTTTTGTTCAACGCGTAAAAATTATTGCCGTTACCGCCGATGGATATCTGATAATACAGATGTGTGCGATCGGTTTCAATCGGCGTATCGCCCGCTACCGCGCCGGCTGGTTGCCCATCTGTACCGGGAGCCAGCAACGGCTGGGATAAAGAAGGATCGGCCGCGGTCATCGCCTTATAGACGGAAACCCCGTTTTTGCCGAACCCGTTATCGTTCAGCGGCGTGCTGTAAGCCGTTGCCCCGCCAAATCCGTAGGGTGTCCAGACCGTGTTAACGCCCATATTGCTGCGCTCTTTGCCTTTCCCTGCACCGGCCTGCAGCGCTTCGTTCTCGTTTTGCCAGTTGTATGTGGGTGTCTTACTGAGAACGGTATTGCTGTTGGTGGCCAGCAACGTCCAAAATTGCAGGATATCCGAGGCTTTGAAAACGGTCGGCGGCGTGGGATCGGGATTTGGGTTATTCCCCGCGAGATCAAAGTTCACTTCCGGGGCTTGGTTGATTACATCCAGCATGCCCGATTCCGCCTCAGCAGAAGCGCCATAATCCTCCACGACGCGCAGCTTGAATTTGTATTTGCCTACTTGGGTCGGCGTAAATACATATTGGGTCATGTCGCCGGTAACGGCCGTCCAGGGTTCTGTCGCGTCACTGAACAATCCGTCGTTGTTCGCATCATACCGGACATACCACAGCGTTTGCGTTAAGGTATCGCCGTCCGGGCTATAGGATTGGTTCAAAATGTCATAGCTTTCTCCGCGAATGCCGAGCGCTGGCGCGTTGATCTTGGCCACCGGCGGAACATCCGGGTGGACGACGATATTGCAACTGCTCACGTTCTCGGACTCCAAGCCAGCGGAATCAACCACCTTGTTCAAGGTGACCGTGACCGAAATATCGGCTCCGGTGTTATTGACGTAGGTTGATTGCTTATTGCTCCATTCGTCTTTCGTGTGATCGATGGAACGCCCCATCGGGCTGCGGCTTTGATCTGCGTTGATCGATGTGCCTAACGGCCGATTGGATTTCATTTCTGTGGGTGCCTGACAAGCAGCAATCGGGTTCGGTTTTACGACGTTCAGCGTAGCTGAACGCCAGCCGCTCTGTGCGCCTCGGGTATCGGTCAATTTCATTTTGACGGTATGGGTACCAAGCACGTCCGCTTTAATTCCACCGAATCGCTCGTCATGGTCGTACAAATCGTATTCACTTTTCAAATTTTGTATCCAGGGATCAGAACTGCCTTCAAAATCCCAGGTTGGGAAAAAGCCGTCACCCTCTGGATCGTAGGGTTCTTCGGGGACTGCCAGCTTGTTACGAATGACGCCCAGATCCACATAATTCCCGACGACCACTTCGTTGATGTCGGGATAGTTGCTCGTGTTGCCGTGTGAAAACCAACCAGGGCCACCATAGGGCGGGTTGTTGTTGGGAGCGATGGTAATCGTGAAGCTTTTTGTAATTTCTTTATGTAAACCACAATTCGTGTTTACCTTCATAGTGACATTGACCTGTCCCTCTCCCATTCCTCCAGGATAAGGCGGCCCAGAAAAACCCTGCGCGGATACAACAGATGTAGAGTTGACATAATTTTTTACAATACCGTTTTGTTCAAAGCTAAATCCGAACTGGGTGATGGCACAAGTCGTACCGTCTTGAGCCCCCACTACCGCTACACCGACCGGAATCATGGTATTGCTTTGTCCGTATGGCATGGTTGGCTTCTCGATCGTGAAATCGCCGGTTAGATTCGGTGCCACCGGTATGGCCGTGCAACTGCTTTGCGGCGTGACTGTCAAAGGTGGGGTCGTGTTATCGTCTGTATTGCTTTCTTCGGGTAGCTTATCGACAAACACGACGACGTTGTAGCTGGATAGGCCGCCAAATTTTTTGATAAACGTTTCGGGCTTCGTCGCGCCAGCCGCCAAACCGCTGTAATTGTAAGTCTTGAACGTGGCTCCATCAATCACGACCTTGGCCTGGAAAGGCGTTGTGATGTCTGTTGCCCCTGCATTCGATAACGTGAACGAAAAGGAAGCATCTTGATTGATCTCCACGCAAGATGGTGCCGAAATCGCCCCCACCATAAGGTTGGGGGCGTTCGGCGCCGGTTCGTATTCTACGGTTACTTGGTTGTCGTATTGATAGGTCGTCCCTTTTAGATCAATGATAAAAGCAGCGTAATAAACCATCACTTTCGCACCATTTGGGGGCGAACCAAGTTCTTTTGATGATTCATAAGACGAATTAAATTCAGTAAATCGTTGCTGAAAGGTTACTCTGAACTGCCCTGCATTATCAGGGTTTGGTGTTACGTTGATATCGAAAATAGCATCTTCTCGTGGATATCCACTATGTTCAATGCTAGGTCCAGAAATTGACTCAGGTAAACTGGTGTTTACGTCTGCATGGATAGCTTGAACATCAAACACGGCATTGTCAGGAATGTTCGTGTTTGAAAGCTTATAGGGCTTGTCTGAATCCCTCCACCCACCTAAGCTAAGACCACCTAGTTTTTGTGAAAACCCTGGATCTGTCGTCGAGCAACCAGGCAACGAAGGTAAAGGTAATGGATATCCACTCACAGTTTCACCTGATGCACTGGAGGTAGAGTGAAATTTTGCTGAACCAACATCATCTGGACCGCAACTGATTTTTACAATATTCCCGTTACTATCTGGAACATCAGCATACCAATTCCGTCCTTGTGATCCTCCTGGTATGTACCGATACCATGCATAATATCCCTTTGTTCCAGTTTTATTACCAATCGATGAAACAGTTTGACTAACTCCAGGGATACTGCCTGAAACCTTATCTCCGAAATGATTTCTCCCTACTGCATCTATCGGGGTAACATCTTGACTACCGTATTTGATTTTGCGAATGACCTTACCAACAGGTACAGTAACATTGATCATTCCCCCAGACAAAGAACTGCTTGTTGAGAAAAATTTGTCGCCAACTGCAAAGGCGTCTCCAACACTTCCCCCTGTCGGAAAGCTCAGTGTGGTTGACATCGAGTCTGCTGTTTCTTCCATAGCTTTAACAAGGGAATCCCCCAAGGAAAGTATCCCGGGGGAACTTAAGAACATAACCAACAGGAGAGTTATGCTGATCTGTTTTATTGGGTTTCTTGTGAGCTTTTTCATCACAGCAGTTCACCGTTCCGTTTCCTTTTTTCTTGCACATAATTAATTTTTATTGGGTACGTAGATAGACGTAATATTTCGTACAGAGTCCATCACCGGCGGCCTTGCAGGGGCATTAATAGCAAAATCAATATCTCCGTGAAATTTATACTCAGACAGCTTTGGCAAAATAAATGCTTGCATATCACCGCGTCTGTTTTTAAAAACAGGTGCGAGTGTGTTCAATGTCCCTTTCTTAAGCGCATCTTTATCAGGGCTTACAAATCCATAGATACCAAATCCAATCCGTCCATTCTCAGCATATGCTACGGTATCTTTGATAAAATCCACATGACTTTTGACCAAAATCACATAGCTGTTAGGATAGTCCTTAACGAGCGGCATATCCCCATCTCCTCCTTGAGCAAACCAATGCAATTCGTTGATATCCCCAAGCAAACCCCGATTTGGATCATTCGGATCATCCATATCAATCGCAATGACCTGATCAATTTCCCCTTTAAATAATCCGTCAGGCGTCTCCAGCACAAGTTTCTCTGGCGACCACTCCGATCCTTCAAATTGTTTGCCATCAAAAATCGGAATCATCGAAAACAAATTCGTTCGCTTGAACGCCAGTTCCGCATTTGAGACGGCATACTTGTCCGTCTCCAGTTTCTCGCCGTTGTTCACGCTCAGAATACGTTCGATGATCGTCACGGATTGAGCCCGTGTCGTGCTGCCTTGTGGCGCCAATTCTCCACGTGCCAGACCTTGGATCAGCCCTTTGCTGGTCGCCGTGAACATCACACCTTGATCGTTCAAGTTCACCTCTTTTTGCTGCAGCGTCGGATCGGTGGCCCTCACCGCAATTTTGGCCATTTGTAGTCGGCTGATCGGCTTATTGAGAGTGATGTCAGTATTAATTGCATCCTCACGCAAATAGCCGTTCTCCACCGCCGCTTTCACGTAAGGTACATACCAGTCCGTCCCCATTGTGCTTCCCGTTACAGGCAACTTCGTCGCCGTCACTACCATTTTCAGAAACTCCGCGCCAGTCACGAAATTTTCAGGCCGGAACGAACCGTCATCGTAACCATCAACATATTTTTTTTCAATCGCTTTGGCCACTGCTTGCTTGGCCCAGTGATCCCTCATGTCGGCAAACGGAGTCGGATTATCGTCTGCTTGTGAAACCGCCGGAACCACGCTTCCAAGCGAACACATCGCCAGTAACCCTGCTAATACAAGTTTTTTCTTCATCGTCATCATCAATTCTCTCCTCATATAATAATATTTGTAAATTATGGATTTTTTCTTATTGATCCGGTCGAATAAAGGAACGAAGTACATGGCCAGAAGGTGCCGGAGTGGAAAACTTACTCACCAAATTTTCAGTGGAGGGTAAATAATCTTTAAGCTGGTCACAGATCCCTGTTTATATCAATACAATTTTTCACAGGAATGCACAAATACCATATATAAACAAATAGCCGTAAAACGGCTACGATTTTCAAATTTAAGAACCCGACCAGACGCGCTCGACCGAGCGTGTTCTGAGCTTCAAATCATAAGAAATGAACGGCACGACCAATTTGTAGGTATATTCCACTTCAATCCCAAATTTCGGGTTGTCCGCCGCAAAATTCGGCAGTGTTAGTTCTGTTACCTGTAAACGATCCTTGTCTACCCACGTGGCATCCATAAAATTCAAAACAAACGGCCGAATCGCGTTATTAAAAGCTTGGGTCAGGCGGGATTTTACCTGCTCCTCGACCCGTTGGGTATAAGCATCCAGCGACTCGTTAGCATCCTGAACCGGGTCCAGCGCCTGCTCCTTGACGGTTTGCTTCAACTCATCCGAAGCCGCGCTCAACAAATTATCTTTAACAAAATTCGCCACCATTTCACTGATCGACGAATCGATTCCCTCTTCCTCCATCGTTTGTTTGAGGCCATCCGTAATAGGGTCTGTAATAATCTTGTCGACCTGCTGATCGATCAAGTCATTGGCTTTGTCCATTCGCGCTTCCGAGCTTGTCGCCAGCTTGTAAGTTTCCCGAATCGCTTTGCCCAAAGCCGAGTCTTGAAAGGTATCGTACGCCAAAGAGACCGGGTACACGTGGGTTGCTACTTGCTTCGTCATTTCCGACGTAGCATTTTGCAGGGACATTTGGACAATCGTCAGTCTAATTATCGTAATCAGGCATAAAACAAAAGCAAGAAACAAGGGGAGAACCAATGCCGCCTCCAGTGTTATACTCCCTTTTTCATTTGTGCGGAACTTCATAAAAATGCTCTCCCCTTGATTCATTTTAGTTGGTGATTTTGACGTCCCAGTAGCCGGTTTCACCAGTGACATCTTCATATTTGATGCGGTAGGCGTCGCGTTTTTTTACATCCAGATAGATGTATCCTTCATGAACTTCATCTTGGAGGTATCTTTCCATGATTAAATTTCCTTCAAGTTGTTCTCCTGTATTCCCCGTATGTGTTCCAATGTAATTATCACCCATCTGAGTTTCGCCAGCATCATATAGAGTAAAATAATGAAGTTCATTGACCACCCTGGCCTCTAGATTTTTTATCGACTTAACTTTTGCTTTCATGACAAGAACTTCATCCAAAAGCGGCTTCAAATTTTTCCCTTTAGTTTGATTTAAAGTTGGCTGAACATCTCCACCTTCTAAAGTAATTTCAAAATTCCCGATGGTTTTGGTTTTTTCCCCGAGCACCTCCACCTTGCCCAAAGATTTCGAGCTTGGTGGAGCTTTTACTTGCGTTGTGGCGGTTGCGCTTGCCGACGAACTTAACCCGGGAGAAGCTAAGGAATCGGCTCCCGTAGAAGCATCTTGTCCACCGCAACCACTCAAAATCAAAACTAACGTAAAGATGGCGAAACTTATTGCTGCTTTTTTCATTCAACTGAACCTCCAAAAAATTTTAATAGGACATTTCTTTTTGCTCACTGCCATAGTAATACCTGTTGCCTTTGACTTCTTGATTGGAAAATAGCGCTTGACTCAATGATTGCATCACTTCCGGCAAAAACCATAGGCGAACAGAAAATTGTGCTTTTCCAGACATATACGTCGAATATTGGCTTAAATCTTTATCAGTATCAAGCTGAATTAAGGACTGCATTCTAGCTAACTTCTTGGTTTCCGAACTGTGAATAAATAAAAATATTCGCAAATAATCTTTGTAGTTCAAAATAATTGCATTTAACGGCTCAATTTGAGATAATGGCACTTTTTGATTTGTAAAAAATCCAACCATATCAACAAAAGCCTTACTAACTCCATATGCAATTGCGGCAAGAAGGATTAACAGTGGATGCCCTAACATTTTTATATGTAAATCCATAAATCCCTCTAGCGTCCGAATCGCTACCCGAAGCAAAAACAATTCCCCCAAAGCGGCTCCTACATTCGCCCCAGGTTTATTCAATCCGTAAATTAAATATTCGATGCCGGAATTGTCGGCCCCAAGCGCTTTTGCCAGCGCGTTCGCATCGACTTTCTTGTCTTTGAAGTAATTCGAGGAATCACCAGGATCAAAGCTCTTAAAATGCTCGAACGCATATTCGTTAACATACATTTCATTGCGCATCGATTCAAAAAAATCGCCTAGGCCGGCAAACAACAGGTCCATCGTCGACATCGCCTGACTGCTCGCATCCTCATAGTCATCGCTCAGCTCGATTTGTCCTTTGTCTGCATCTGCTTCTTGCTGTTGCATATATTTTTGATAATAACCGTCCAGCTTTTGATAGTCTTCGTTCTCCGCTTTAAGCGTCTTGAAAGCCTTCAAAATGTTAAATACATCCTTAATGCCCAGATTAGCCTGTTCTTCCTGCTGTTTAACTATCGGGCTTTCCTTATTCTGCTCGTATTTCTCTTTCTCTTCACGCCGCTTCGCTTCCTCTGGATAATTGCCCGGCAAGCTGTGGTCGTAAATTTGCGCGCCGGCCGCGCTGTGATTCAGATAGATGTCCTGTGCCAACCCTCTGACGGTGGTGACCGTTGGAGGCTGGCGCGAGCTCTGGTACGCCGTCGGCAGGGTGGACGTCAACTGTTCAACACTGCTTTTGACAGCTGACAGCTTCGCCTTCTCTGCTTGAAGGTCCTGCTCCATGCGCTCGAAGTAACTATCCGGTAAAATCAAGCTTTCCATATCCTCGATCAGCTTCTCCAAGGACGCCTGTTCCTGATCCAGATCGCTGTTCTTCGAGGCGCTTTGTCCATCGGCATTAGGCGCATTGCTCACTGTATCATAGTTGCTTGCTCCAGTTTCCTGCTTCGCTTTGTCCAAGGCTTCCTTCATTTTCCGATTGGCTTCCTTGGCATCGGCGAACTGCTGCTCCGTATCCGTATATAGCCCGATCACGGTGTCCAGTTTTTGCCCCAGCTGCTGAAGTACGTCGTGCGATTGAGAAAGGTAGATGTTCAGAGGCCCCGTAGTATCCCGGATGAACGTACTCAGCTTTATCCACTCATTGCTCATCTCGACCAATTGATCCGATAAGGAGTCAATCTGGCGCTCCTGCGCTGATGTATCGACGGTTTCGCCTTCTCCGGCGTTAGCCGTCATTTGGCTGATTTGTTGCTGGATCGTCTGGATTTGATCACGAACCGCCTGCTGCTGCAGCTCCAGCGCAGCTCTTTGCTTCTCCCACTTCTGAATATCCAAATAGTTCCGCTCGATCGTGTCGTAGTGGCTGGCAATCGTTTCGACATCGGCAATCTGGCCAAAAAGTCTGTTGTTATTCGTCATATCGAAGCTGCCGCCGTTTTTGTCGATCAGCGCAGGGATGGACAAGTCCGCTGTCGCCAGCGCTGCCCGAGATTCCCAAAAACTGTCCAGACTCTTCTCCCGGCTGTCGTAACTTTTGCGCATGGCTTTTGACGCTTTCGTAGCCGCCGACGCGGTTTTCATCACCGCAGCCAATTGCTTGAATTTATCGAACATCTCCAGCGTGATTTCGATCGGCGCTTTATATTTCATATCTTCGAGCACCTGCTGCTCGAACACGACATGATTGCCCAAGTCGCCGGTAGCCTCCAGTTGCGCAGAATCTGCGGATAACTGCGGGTCAATCAGAGAAAACGAGCCGTCGCCTGCCGGATGGGTCAAGTTCTGCTCAATCATCTCGCGAAACAAAGGTTCCACTTGTTCCTTGCTTACGCCAAACAAGCCGTATTTGCCCTGCAACTCTTTATCGAATGCAGCCAGCGCCGAACGCACTGCAGCGTCGACAGCCATATCGGTCTGCCGTTTGGCAGCCTGAATGCGGGCAAAATCAATCAACACCGCGTTAAATAAAAAGACGGCCGCTACGATGCTGATCAAAAAGATCGATACTGAGCCATCCTCCTTCAGTTTGAACCACTTCATGCGCCACGCTTCCTTTAACCGCTGTTATTTCTGCTTTTTGGAGAGAATAGAACCGATCGTTGACTTAGCGGTAGTCGCAATTTTCTTTCCTGCATAAATGGAAAAATCCACATCCCGAATAAATTCGGCCGGCTCGGTGACAAAGGCGCTTGCATCAGCTTCCACCAGTTCTTTGCGAAACCAGACCGTGATAAAATCGGGCATTTTGAGCGGATTCTCTAAATGGACCTTAATTTTCCTTTTATAAAACAAGTTCTCGTAGCTCATCGTACCGCTGAACCCCGGAGGCAAAAGACTAGCTGCTTTCTGTAGCTTATAGTTTGTCAAATTGTCCTCCCGCACAGGCTTGCTGCGATCGCCAGATGTAATGGGTACTTCCTTTGGCTTCGCCGCTTTTGAAAATTGGAAGGTCAGCACATCCAGAATATGGAAATCACTAAACCGCCAATACAAGCCGTCATTCTGACGCTGTTGGCCGGTGCCGGCATCCTTCTCATAAGGGTTGAACTTTCCTGTCGCCGCATCCTTGTAGCTGTTGTCCCAGCTCCAAGCCGCGCGCTTCGCCGTCAGATCGGCAAAGTAATATAACGTTGATTTCTGGTATACGTACAAGCTCAAAAAAAGCAGTAAAATCGTCACCAGGAACACGATGGGAAAAACAAGGGAAGCTTCGATCGTGAAACTTCCCTTTTGATTGGACCAGAGTTTTTTGAACATGGGTTATCCTATTCTTCTCACTCCTTAATAGGAGGAGGAGTAATATCTGTATTAGGATTATATTTACTCATTTCATCGTCTGTACTCTTCAAAATCTTTTTAACCCAATTGATAATATAGTTTTTAAACACAACCGCAATCACAACAATCACCGCAATAATCAAAATAATTTCCAGCGTACCAATCCCTTCTTCGTTTTTCCAAAAGCGGTTCCAAGCATCTTTCCAATGTTTCATTGTGTAGACCTCCTAAAGTCATATAATTTATTATTTCATCATCATGATTGCGGGGGCGGCCACGACCACCATCACAACCAAGAAGATAATAACCATCGGGAACACGAGCTTGGACGAGGCTTCCTCGCCCATTGTTCGGGAAATCGCCTTGCGTTTTTCCCATAAATTGCGGGACAGTTGATGGAGCGCAACGACGAATTCTTCACCGCCGCGCCGATAGTTGAGCAGTACGGTCGTCGTGAACACCGTCACTTCCTGCACCGCACAGCGCTTGCTGAACTCCTCCAGCGCAAGCGCAAACGAATAGTTGTTGCGCAGTTGGTTCGCGACCTCGCGCAGTTCGGCGTACAGCGGGCTTTGCTCCGGTGGTTTGCCCTGATCGACACAGTGCATGATCGCTTTTTGCACGGTTTCTCCGGCGTTAACCAGCAGCGTAACTTTGTTAAGAAACTCTGGCAGTTCAAGCAGCATTTCCTGCTTGCGGACGCGGATTTGCTTGTCCAAATCGCGCACCATCAGCGGCGGCGCGAGCACAGCCAGCAGGATACAGACGGCCGCCAGCGTCAGTTCGCCGCCCGAAACGGCTGCCAGCAGCAACGCAATCACAAGCAGCAGCAGCACGGCTGAAACCAGTTGGGCGACAAACATCCGCGTATAGTTCCAACCGGACTTGCTGCCGTAAAGCGCGACGATTTTGTGATGAATTTTGTTGACCGTCCGCGACAGCCGCTCCATGAGGCTCGTTTTCTCCAGTAAATATAACGAGGCCGGAGCCATAAACGCCAATTGAAATTTCCCAGTATGCTCGGCGACGAACTCAGCGTACTGCTTTCCGGCAGCAGCAAAGGAAGCTGCAATCAACAGTACGACGGCCGCCAGTAATGTCCAGATTCCGATTAACATGCGCTCACACCCTGATATTCATAATGCGCTGCGTGAACCAGTAACAGCCAATCAGCACCAGCAAAGCTGCGGTCATCAACAAGTACCCTGCTCCGCTGTGCAGCGGAGCCATGTAATCTGGCGAGCTAAGCGAAAGGAAAGCGACGATCACGATGGGCGCTGCGCTAAGCGCCTTCGATTCAAAACGCTTCTGCGCGACCATCACGGCAATTTCCTGCTGGATTTCCAGTTTGTCTCCGATAATGTTGGATGTGCGGCGGATGATTTCGACCAGATCGCCGCCGGTTCTTTTGCAGCTGATAAAGACATCGGCGAAATTCTGAATATCCTCCAGATCCGACCTGGCGCTGAAATCGGCCAATGCCCGCTCGATCGGCTCGCCGTTTTCGATACGATGAATGATAATTTCAAACTCCCGAATAATATAAGTTCTGCGATCCGGGTAAAGCAATTGCAGGTCCTTAATCGTCTCCTGAAACGCATTTTCGACCGATCGGCCGGCGCCAAGCGAGGAAGACAAGGAGTATAATGCTTGCTTAAACTGGTCGTTTAGCTCGTTTTTCCGCTTCTCCAGCAGCTTTTTTCTGCGGGTCCGCGGATTCAGCAAACCGAGACAGGCGGCAACGCAGGCTAACACGATATTGTTGTAAAACAGATAGCCCAAGGCAAAAAACAACAAGCACCCGACCACAAGCGCTTCAGCCCTTTCCCTGGCCGATAGCGTATACGTGCTGTAATCGATCAAAGCCTCACCGTTCGCCGTTTGAGCAGCGACAGGGCGCGGTGACGGTTGTACCGCCTTATCCGCATCCGGCGTCTCGACGGCGTCCCGCTGCTTTTTCCTATCCGCCAACCTGAACACCAGCCAGATGATTCCTCCTGCCACCAAGGCGATGAGGATAATATTCATGTTTCGCCTCCTCTTCGTGTCGTGGGCCCCTTTATGAAAGACCGGCCATTTTCAGCTTGAACGTGTGCTGCAACGGACTGCCCGTAGGCTGGAGATTGCCCTTAACCTTGCCTGCGGCGGTCTCGCCTTCTTCTTCAAATACATATAACGGATTCAACTGAATCTCGCCGCCAACCATGCCCGTCAGCTCGCTGATTTCCACCACCTTGCGCGACTTGTCGCGCAGCCTGGAAAGATGGACCATAATATCGATCGCCGAGCTGATCTGCTTGCGGATGACCTCGACCGGCAGCTGCACGCCGCTTAGCACCATCGTCTCCAAACGACTGAGCATGTCGACCGTACTGTTGGCATGTCCCGTGGATAAAGAACCGTCGTGTCCGGTATTCATCGCCTGCAGCATTTCCAGCGCTTCGGCGCCGCGCACCTCGCCGACGACAATGCGGTTGGGCCGCATCCGCAACGATGATTTGATCAAATCCCGCATCGTGATTTCCCCGCGTCCTTCCGTGTTGGCGTTGCGCACCTCAAGGCTGACCAGATTGGGCACGCTGCGAATTTGCAATTCGGCAGAATCCTCGATCGTAATGATCCGCTCGTCGACGGGAATATAGTTCGACAAAGCGTTCAAAAACGTCGTTTTGCCCGAACCCGTGCCCCCGCCGATGAAAATGTTGTATTTGGCCGCCACCAGCTTTTTCAAAAAAGCGGCTGCCTCCGCGCTTAATGCGCCGAAACGAACGAGATCGTCAACGGTCATCGGCTTTTCGGGGAATTTGCGGATCGTCATCGTCGGCCCCTTGAGCGCAATCGGCGGCAGCACCACGTTCACCCGCGAACCGTCCTTCAATCTGGCATCCACAATCGGCGACGCTTCGTTGACGACCCGGTTAACCTTGCCGACGATCAGTTGAATGATGTCTTCAAGCTTTTCGGGGCTTTCAAACTTGGCGTCATGGCGGCTGACATGGCCATCCCGCTCGATAAAGATTTCCTCGTAGCTGTTGATCATAATTTCTGTAATCGACTTGTCATCAATTAAAGGCTGAAGCACGTCAAGTCCGCGAAACGAGTTGAAAATCCGGCTGACAGCCGTTTGCTTCTCCCGTGCCGTCAAATACGCCGATTGCGAAAACTGGAAAACAGCCTCCTCAATCACCTGCAACAGCTGGTCGTCGGACGTCGAGCTGGACAAGTCCAGCCTGCGCCTGACCGCTTCGCGCAACTCCAGGATCGAATCTTCCGAAATCATCGACCTCACCTCAGCTCACATCTGGAAACAACGATACCAAGGATACAACCTGCTGATTGAACTCAGGGGAGCTGCTCAGCTGCTGGCCTTGGGAAACGCTTTTCCATAAAGGGATATACGGCAAAAATCCTTGGATGTTCAAATCTTTAGCTTCATCGGAATTGGCCAGCGTGCCCGTATATTTGTTCACAACGGCATGCATTTTGGCCCGCAGGCTCGCGTGCGCCTGCTCGTCCAGCCGCTGCAGCTCCGCCAGGCCGACGACGGTTTTGTACATACACTGCACATCGTCCAGCAGCAAAAATAAGACGGCATGACAGTAAGCTAATACAGCCAGCGTGCGCTCCTGAAAACCGGAATCGCCATCGACGATGACGTAGTCATAAGAGAAAGACCGGGTAATGGTATCGAGCAGTTCCGTCACATCCGCTTGGCGAACATCGTGAATGTCCTGCAAATTCGTCAACGGCTCCAAGTAATCAAGGCCGGTAGATGCGTCTTTTTTCAAATATTGCTCGATCTTGGCTGCGGCTTGCTTGGTGTTTGTCTGCACATAATACAAAATCTCCGACATCTCCTGGTTGGAAGAAGTGCCAAACCAGACCGGAGACGAGCTGACTGTTTCCAGATTGACGTACAGCACTTTGCTTCCCTGCAGCGAAAGCTGGCGGGCCAGATTGATCGCCGCCGTCGTTTTGCCGCAGCTGCCGACGATGGAATAGCAAGCGATGACTCTGGCGCTTCCATTGCTTTCCGCGCGTTCGACAACCACAGCATGCCGCTCCAAATACATGGTCTTCATCGTGTTTAGCAGCTGGTGCAGCGGCTGATATTTGAACAGCGACGGAAGCTGCCCCTCTTCCTTGGCAAAATGACTGGGCAGCAGCAAGATGACGATACCCGCAGCAATCGACTGCGCGTCATCAGGCAAAAACGCCGGCTCAATCAACACGATATGCGGCGTGGAATGAGCCCGTAAATACGAATGCAACGCTTCCTTTTCTGAAAATGCCTTGACAGACAACGAGCCTGCAAACTCCGAGCCCCTCACAAACCGAAGCAGCATTTCTACGTATTCGCGATTCGAATCCGCAACAATCACCGTTAATTTTTCCATGAACGACCCCTATAATTTACAATTTCGTAAGACCGCCGACGATCAGTACGACAGCCATGACCAACATAATCATTGCAATTCGCAGCTGCTGCTTTTTATCAGCCATTTTCGTTCTCCCCTACCCTTGAAAAAATTTTCGCAAAAAGCCGCTCTTCCGTCTCGTTCTCTGCAATAAATCCGGTACGATCAACCGTGCCACCGGCAGCAGTTCGGGAACAATCTGCGCCATCACGGTTTCGTCCTCATGCGGCAGCTTGCCTTTCCACAAAATACCGACGATTTCTTCATAAGAGATATAGGGCACGCAACCGGTTGGCTCGAACGGCAAGGATCGAATCCATTCCGCGCGTCCATGACGTTTGACATCCTTATTGCCGATGATGCTGACCGATTTGCCGGAACGCTTCAACTCAATCAATTGCTTGAACCGCTGCTGAGAAAGCGGGCGATTGAATTTCGACGGCAGGCTGTCCGCCACGAGCAAGATGTCGTCGACATCGTCGCACAACTTGCGGATCGTCGGCTCCTCCCAAGAGGAACCGGCATCAATCAGAACAATCGGTTGCTTAAGCGCAAAAAGCAGCTGGTACATACGCTCGCTATTCCAGTCCTCATACACCCGATTCGGATTCATCGGCACCCACTGCACAACGCCATCCTGCCAGTCGACACCGCTTCGCCGCTCCTGACGCATGATATCGTCGGCCAAAAAACGGGAATTCTCCGGCATTCGCACATCGCCGCGCAGCAAATAATAATATTCCGGCTGGTTAAGCGGGTACTCCACAACAGCGTGGGGAACGTCGTAGCGCTGCAGCATTCTGGAAAGCGCAAGCGTAACAAATGTCGTCCCTACCCCTTCGTACAATCCTCCGATCAACACCAGCCTCCGCTGTACATGTCTGGCCGGTGCATGCGTATTCGTGTCAGGAAGCGGCGGAGGAGCATCCGGCGGGTTCAGCAACAGCTTCACCTCAGCCGCTCGTTGAAAACGCTCGGCCGGATCGTCGGCCAGCAGCTTGTGGATTACATAGGCCAACTCGTCGGACAGGTCCTGTCGAATATGATTTACAGAAAGGCGAGACGTATACCAATAACTTCCGCCGCTGAGCAGGTAGTACATAACGGCGCCAAGTGTGTACAGATCGGTGCGATGATCCGTCTGTTTATTCTCGTATTGCTCGGGAGCTGCGAATCCTACCGTGCCGATTTGCACCGTATCCGCTTCTTGTCCGAACGTAAAGGTGCGCGCGATGCCAAAATCGATCAGCTTGACACAACGCTGGTCATCAATCATGATATTCGACGGCTTCAGGTCACGATAAATGATCGGATTGGGCTGAAAAGCGTGCAAATACTCAAAAAGATCACAAATCTGCCTAGCGTAGTGAACAACATCTTCATCCGCCATCCGCCGTCCGGCGCTTTCAAACAGTTCGGCCAGCGTCCGCCCTTTGATATATTCCATAATCAGGTAGCTGGCGCCGTGCTCGTCAGGTGGGAAATAGTCCGCAATACCGGGAATGTTAGGATGACTGAGCCGGACGAGCATCTCCGCTTCATCGATGAACTGCTGGTAGTCGCCCGCTGGATGAAAAGTCTGCTTGGCTGCCCACAGTTTCCCCCGCAGCTTGAGATCTTCCACCAGATACACGTTGCCCATTCCGCCTTGGCCCAATACGGATAAAACACAATACCGTTGTCCGAGGATTGTTCCCTGCTGTAGCATTGCTTTGCGTTCCAACGCATTCTCTCCTTCGTGTATGACTTTAGCCGCAATGGTCGGAGGGATTCCCCATTCATTTGGTCTATTGACAAAAGATGAGATGTATCCATTATAATAGCCGCCAAATAAATTGGAAAGAGTCTATTTTTGTAGAATCCTTCAAAATTTCCTCAATTTATGACCAAAAGGCGTCGTTTTCAACATTTTCATACGAAATTCAGGGCCAACGCCCCTATCCCCACTCCTCATGTAGTTCCTGATACGCAAGTCCTGCTATCCACAATGATCAATTTCCAAAATCTATTTGACATGCGGTCACGGCTCTCCGTCCTTCCTGCTGTTCACGTTTTCCCGATTGCCGGCCTCTGTCTGCCACGGCGAAAAGAGGGGGGCCGGCCCCAACAAGTCGTCCTATATACGCGGGCTCCCGCATACGCTATAATAATTAGTAAAGATTATCATTAAGGAGCTTTCCGCATGACGTTATCGCTTTTTCGCTGGAGCCGCAATGTGGCGCTGCTGCTGGCTGTGCTTGGTCTCCTGTACGCTTGTTTGCAAAAAGGCGCTCCGCTCCACTCGCTCGGCAGCAGCGGCAGCCTGCAGTCATTCAAAACGATTTTCATCAGCATTGTGCTGGAGGCGCTGCCGTTTATTTTGCTGGGCGTCGTGTTGTCTTCGCTGCTGCAGGTGTTTGTGCCGGAGTCGTGGATTCGCCGGATCATTCCCCGCAATCCGTTGCTGGGCATCGTGGTGGCGTGCCTGATCGGCATTGTGTTCCCCGTCTGCGAATGCGGGATGATTCCCGTCGTGCGGCGGCTGATTCAAAAAGGCATGCCCGTCTATGCCGCCGTCGTGTTTATTTTGACCGGCCCGATCATCAACCCTGTCGTTTATGCGGCCACTTACCTGGCGTTCCGCTCCGATCCGGCTGTCGCCTACGCGCGAATGGGATTGGCTTTCGCTGTTGCCGCCGTGATCGGCGTGATTGTGTATCGGACCGTGCGGCGCAATCCGCTGCGCCATTCCGCTGCGACCATGGCTGGAGACGGAGCCGGGGAGCATGCGCACAGCGGCGGGAAGTTTTCGGCGATGCTGACGCATGCGGCTGAGGAATTTTTTGAAATGGGCAAATATTTGATGGCCGGGTCGCTGCTGGCGGCGCTGATCCAGACGTTCGTAGCCCGGGAAAGCCTCGTCGCCGTCGGACAAAGCGGCCTGTTGTCGCACCTGTTCATGATGGGCTTCGCCTACGTGCTGTCGCTGTGCTCGACGTCCGACGCCTTTGTCGCCTCGTCGTTTACCGGCCTGTTTGCCAAAAGCTCGCTGCTGACATTTCTTGTGTTCGGCCCGATGCTTGATATGAAAAGCACGCTGATGCTGCTGTCTGTGTTCAAAACCCGCTTCGTGTTGTTTTTGGCGCTGCTGATTGCCGTGTGTGTGCCGGCCGGCGCCCTGCTGCTGGAGCATCTATCACTGATTCGTTAAAAAGGAGGCCCCCATGACGCCACGAACCACATTTTGGCACCCGTTTATCCGCGCCGCGATCTTGTTCGGCTTTGCCATGTTTATCGTCTATTTGGCGCGCACCGACAGTCTGGTTTATTACATCGCTCCGCGCATGCAGGCATATGTGAAGTATTCCAGTGTGATTTTGTACGTTATCGCCGTGTATCAGGTGTACGCGGGCATCAACGCGCTGTGGGGCAAGCAGGCCGACTGCGGGTGCGAGCATCCGCGGGCCAAATCGCCGCTTGCTTCGGGCATCGCTTACGGCTTGTTCGCTTTGCCGCTTTTGCTCGGCTTTATGCTGCCGAATACGGTGATGAGCAGTGCGTTGGCCGATAAAAAGGGGATGAATCTCGCGCCGGCGACCGCGGCCCAAAGCATTTCGCGCCAGCTTGCCGCCGCCAGCCCTGCGGCGGACGGCGGCAGCGCGCAAGAGCTGGCAGCTGGCGGCGGCAATGGCGCGAGCGTGAGCGGCACGGGCGGCGTGAGCGGCGGCGCCGGAAGCGGCCCGCAGAGCGGCAGCGACGCCGCGGGGGCCGCGAGCCGCGAAAGCGCCGGGACGGCGGCAGCGGGCGGCGGCCAAGCCGCAGGCAGCGCGCCGGACGAAGGCGCTGCGGCAAGCGGCTCGCCAGCCGGCAACGCCGCCGCAGGCACTGCGGATGCCGGGGCCGCGAGCCCGGCAGGCGCACCCGGCGCAGCCGTCAGCGACGCGCAGCTTCAGCAAATGTTCACGCCGCCGGACGAATATTCGGAGGATTTTGCCAAGATGGGCATGATCCTCTACCGGAAGCCGCTGATCAGCGTCAAGCCGGAGATTTTTATGGAAATCCTCTCGACCGTCAGCTTGTTTCAGGAGAATTTTTACGGCAAAAAAATCGAGCTCAGCGGCTTCGTTTACCGCGAGGACGACCTCAAGGCCGATCAACTGATCGTCGGACGCTTCGCCGTTTCCTGCTGCTCGGCCGACGCCTCGCCTTACGGCGTGCTGACCGAGTTCCCCGGCGCGAGCCTTTTTGCCAAAGATACGTGGGTCAAGGTGACGGGGACGATCGCCAAAGGCAACTATGACGGCAACGACATTTTCACAATTAAAGCCGACAAGATCGAAAAAATTACCGCGCCCAAAACGCCTTACGTCTACCCGAATTTCGACCCGCTGCCCGAGCTGACCAAATAGCCAGCGCCTTGACCGCAGTAAATTCAAGGTTTAGGTGATAGGCCCAACTACACAGGATGCAGATTGACGATGCTCATCCAACCTTCCATCACGAATGGTCAAGGCCGGCGCTGGAGACAGCCACCGTACAGCCGGTACGTACGCGAGAGTTCCCGCGCGTAGCAGGGGAAAGCCCCGATGGATTTCTCCCTCATCCGGCCTCCGGCCAGCTAGCCGTCGCCCGCCCATTCAACGGCAAAAAGCCTTCAAGCTCACCGCAAAGGTGGCGTTTGAAGGCTTTTGTCTTGTTCGCCGGCAGCCGTTATCTTGTTTCCCGGTGCAGTGTATATTTGTTCAGACGCGGGCAAAACTTGCGCAGTTCCAGGCGTCCGGGCGTGTTTCTCTTGTTTTTCGTTGTCGTGTAGTTGCGATCCCCGCATTCGGTGCAGGCCAAAGTGACAACAACGCGCATCGCGCTCCCTCCTTTCTTCGACTCACGTTCAGTGCCGTGGTTCGGCCTTCGCGTACAGACACGCCGAGCCAACCCGTTTTAATGCAGCAGCTCCACCTGCTGCGGCTCGGTGTTCGGCAGCACGTCGGTATACCCCTGCCACACGTGCTCCTGCGCCAACTCCTCATCGGAGAGCAAACACGCGTCAAGCTGCGCAGCAATTTCCTGCGGCGCCAGATCCATGCCGATAAACACGATCTGGTTCAAGCGATCGCCATAGCGCTCATCCCATCGGCCGGCCAGCTCGGGACTAGCGGCCAAATAGGCGTTTCGCTCAGCCTCCGACAGCGCAGCCAGCCAGTAACCGCCAGGCCCGAAGCGGATCGACGGCCCGGCCTGGCTCAAGCTTTGCGCCACATCATAGCGCGACGCCAGCCAGACGACGCCCTTGGCGCGCACGATGTCCGGCGGCCACGCCTCCATCCAGCGGGTCAGCCGCTCGGGATGGAATGGACGGACGCGTTCGTACACGAACGACGAGATGCCGTATTCCTCCGTTTCCGGCGTATGATGGCCTTTTTGCAGCTCCTGAATCCAACCGGCCGATGCGCTGGCCGCATCGAAATCAAATAGCCCCGTGTTCAAAATCTGCTGCGGCTCCACCGCTCCGAACTCGGCGCGCAGCAGCTTGGCCCGCGGTTGCAGGGCGCGCAGCACACGCTCCAGTTCCAGCAGCTCATCCGGCTCGACCAAATCGCATTTATTGAGCACCAGCACATCGCAAAACTCAATCTGATTGATCAACAGATCAACCACATCCCGCGTATCCTCGTCGTGCGCGGCCTGCTGGCGCTCCAGCAAGCTTTCCCCGCTGGAAAAATCGTGCCAGAACCCATACGCGTCGACCACCGTCACCATGCAGTCCAGCCGGCAAAACGCCGACAGGTCGATGCCCATCTCCTCATCGATATACGTAAACGTCTGCGCGACCGGAATCGGCTCGCCCACGCCCGTCGACTCGATCAGGATGTAATCAAAGCGCTGCTCGCGCGCCAGCCGCTCGACCTCGCGCAGCAAATCCTCGCGCAACGTACAGCAGATGCAGCCGTTCGACATCTCGACCAACTTTTCCTCGGTCCGCGACAGGCCGCCTTCGGCCTGTACAAGCGCCGCATCGATATTGACCTCGCTCAGATCGTTGACGATCACCGCCACCTTCAATCCCTGCCGATTGTTCAGCACATGGTTCAACAACGTCGTTTTTCCCGCACCCAAATAGCCGCTTAACACCGTGACCGGCAGCTTGCCGCTCATATGCCCAACCCCCCCAATATGTAAAAATTACGATTTAGGTCGAAATAAAAAATCCCTTGCGTTCCATAGCCCGCTCCATGTGCCAAATCGGCCGCGCCGCGTGCTTGCCTACCCTCCAACCACGCCGGGACTGGCAGCCATGTCAAGCTACCGCAGGACAGGCGTTCCCGCCGTCACACCACAGGCCCGCGCAACCATCCGCGACCGTACCCCGACGCACAAAACGCCACGGTCATACCGCACCGCTCAGCTTCGCTTGGCAACTTTGCAGCGCAACATCAGGCCGCGCACCGCAGGCCAGACGCTCCCGCCATCAAGCCGCAGATCAGCTACTCGTTCAGCGCCGTGCGGAGCGCATCGAGATTTTGCTTCATAATGCCGATGTAGTCGAGATTGTTTTTCTTGTCCTCGTCCGTCAGCCCTTCGATCGGATTCAGCACAGCCGTCTTCGCGCCGATTTCCTGCGCCACCGTCTCTGCGACCTTCGGAGCTACCAGCGTTTCGAAAAAGATCGTTTTCACCTGATGCTCGCGGGCAAATTTGACGATATCCGCCATGTGCGCCGCCGACGGCTCCTCTTCCGGCGACAGCCCGGCAATCGGCAGCTGCGTCAAGCCGTAACGCTTGGCCAAATAACCAAAAGCCGCGTGCTGCGTCACAAATTCCTGATGTTTGACGCCCGTCAGCCCGCTTTGGAACGCCTGATCCAGCTCTTTCAGCTTGCCGGCGAACGCTTGCGCATTGCTGGCGTATTCGCTCTTATGCGCGGCATCGGCTTGCTCCAGGGCCGTTTCGATCGCCTGCACTTCGGCTTGAGCCAACACCGGGTCCAGCCAGACGTGCGGATCGAGCACTTTCTCGCCGGCTGCGTGACCGCTGTCCGCTTCATCGCCGTGCTCGTCTTCCTCCTCCTCGGCAATCCCTTCCATCAGCTCCAGCCCCTTGCTCGCTTCGACGACTTTCAGCTTGCTGGTATCGATGCTTTTCAGCGCCTGATCGACCCAATGCTCGACGCCTGCGCCGTTGTAGACGAACAGATCGGCCTCCTGAATCCGCGCGATATCCTGCGCCGTCGGCTCCCAGTCATGCGGCTCCGCTCCTGCCGGAATCAGCGCCGTCACCTCGCCCAGATCGCCGGCCACCTGCCTGCTGAATTCATACATCGGATAAAATGTCGTGACGATTTTCAGCTTGCCGCTCCCTCCGTCCGTTGCCGTCCCGGTGTTGGCGGCTGCCGGCGCAGCTGCGCCGCCGTTATCCTTGGCCGCGCAGCCGGCCAGTGTCAGCGCGGCTGCCGCCGTCAAAAGCGTCGTTGTCGTCCATGTGTGCCATTTCGATTTCATGTGTTGCCTCCCGTAGATTGATGGATTTCTTGCACAAAAGATATCGCCGCTCCCGCCGGAAACACTGTTTCGCTTTCCGGCAGCGCGGCCTGACGGCGCTTGCCGCTGCGCGTAAGCCGCGTCGCCAGCTTTTTGCCGGCGATGCCAAGCCCGAGCGCCAGCAGCAGCACAATGGCGATCGTGCCGCCGGGCGGTGTGCTTAGCCGATAGGACAGCGTAAGGCCCGAGCAGACGCCGGTGACGCCGATGCCCACAGCCAGCGCCAGCGCCAGCGTAAAGCTTGGAGCCAGCCGAATCGCCAGCGCCGCCGGCAAAATGATCAGCGACGACACCAGCAATACGCCGACAACCGGCATCGCCACCGCGACGATCATGCCCGTCACGATGCTGAAAGAAAGCAGCAGCCATTTGACCGGCAACCCCGCCGCGGCCGCGGTCTCCTCGTCGAACGTAATCTGGTACAGCGGCCGGCGCAACATGAAGAAGTAGCAGCCCGTCAGCAGCGCTACTCCGAGCATCAGCCACAGCTGAACGGGGCTGACGGCCACGATCGAGCCGAACAAATACGCGCTGAACCCTTTGTTAATGCTCTGGTTCAGGCTCATCAGCACAACCGCTGTGGATAACCCTCCGATCATAATGATCGCCACCGACATTTCGCTGAACGTGCGGAACGAGCGACGCACCGCCTCAATCGCCACGCCGCCCAGCACGGCAACCGCAAAGCCGGTCAGCGACGGGTTGACGTGCAGCGTAGCGCCAAGCGCAACCCCTGCCAGCGATACATGGGACAACGTATCGGCGAGCAGTGCCTGACGCCGCAGCATCAAATAGACGCCAAGCACCGAAGCGAGCACCGCTACGAGGATGCCGGCACAAAATGCCCGCTGCATGAAGTCGTAGTGCAGCATTTCCAACCGCCCTCCTTGCGTACCAATTCAATAACCCGATCGAGGTACGGCTGCACCTCTTCCAGCCCGTGCGTCACCATCAGCACGGTCATGCCGGCCTCGCGGACATGATGGTGCAGCAGCCGAAACAAACCGGTCCGGCTCTCCACATCCATCCCTGTCGCCGGCTCGTCCAGCACGAGCACGTCCGGCTCGCTCGCCAGCGCACGCGCGATGCAGACGCGCTGTTTCTGCCCGCCGGACAGCTCGCCGATCTTGCGATGGCGCAGCGCCCACATGCCAACCTGGCGCAGCGCCGTTTCCGCAGCCTCATGATCGCGCGGCGTCGTCCGGCGAATCCACGAGCCGGACGCAAAGCGGCCCGAGCGGACAAATTCGCCGACCTGGCTCGGAAAGCCGCTGTTGAAGGCGGCGATCTGCTGCGGCACGTACGCGATCGACGGCTTGCCGCTTTTACGGCCGCTCCTGCCGCCGGACGCCGCTGCCGGAACGCGGTCTGCTGCGACTGCATCCGCTGTCGGACGGCCGTACCAGTGGACCGTACCCTGCCACGGCTGCAAAAGCCCGAGCAGCAGCTTGAGCAGCGTCGTCTTGGCCGCACCGTTTGGCCCGGTTACGGCGACAAACTCCCCGGCGTCCAGATGAACATCGACATCTTCGAGACAAGGAATGTCCGAATAACCAAACACCACCTGACGCATCGACGCGATTTGCATAGCGAAATCCCTCCTGTTGTCAGCCCAAATAACATGTTTATCATATAGTAATAATTACGATTTGTAAATAGTAATAATTACTTTTATTAAATCATATCCATACCAAGCGGCCTTGCGTTTGTTGTTGGTTGTTGGTTGTTGGTTGTTGGCTGTTGGCTGTTGCCGTTCGCCGTTTGGTCTCGCTCTGTCCCTCCCGCAACCCCGCCGATGTCTCACCGGTAGACAAAGTGAGCCGGCAGATGACACCGCAGACCGGCTGGCGTGCAGGGCACGGACCGACCACCACTCGGGGCAAACGCCGTGCGCCGGATGTCGTCCGGTGCAGGGGCTGACCGCCACCGTGCGGCTGACGCCGCGCCCAGGGCCGCGTGCGGCGCGCTCCCGTCCTCCCTTCCCCACCGCTTATGGCCCCTCCCTCACTGCTTGCACCCGGCAGCAGCCATCCCACAGCCCGCGCACCACACCTCCCGCTCTCCGCTGACTGCGCCGTGCACTCTTCTCTCGACGATAGCCGCTGCCCCTGCAATTGCGCACAATTGGCATCCGGCGGCCTTGCTGTGATAAGCTGAGCATAAGGAGTAATTTTTACTATTAGATTCGAAAAGGAGAATGAATGATGAAACGAATCCCCGCCCTGATCGTAAGCGGCTTTTTGGGCAGCGGCAAAACGACGCTGCTGCTCCGGCTCGTGCAATCCGCTCGCGAACGCGGTTTGAAGCCCGCTGTGCTGATGAACGAGCTGGGCCGGCTTGATGTCGATGGTCACTTGCTGAGCGGCGATGCGCACGCGCTGCCGCTGGCCAAGCTGCTCGATGGCTGCATTTGCTGCGACAAAAAAAGCGAGATCGCCGCATCCATCGACACTTTGCTCGGCACCGAACCGGACGTGTTGTTCATCGAGCTGACCGGCGTCGCCAACCCCGAGGAAATCGCCGACGCGCTCACCGAACCGCGGATGCTGCGGCATGTCGCCCTGCGGCGCATCGTCACCGTGCTGGACGCCGAACATGTGCTGGAATACAACAGCATTTTTGCTTCCGACCGCAGCCTCGTCCATACGCTCCGCCGGCAAATCGAGGTCGCCGACACGCTGCTCGTCAACAAAATCGATCTTGTGGAGCAGCCCCAATTAACGAAAATCGAAAAAGCGATCCGCACGCGCAACCCGCAAGCGCCAATCACGTACACCGTGCGCAGCGAAACTGACCTCGATGCGCTGTTCGCCGTTCTGACGCCGCCGTCAACGGGCGTTCGCCGGTTAGGCATAGCCAAACCCGGCTTCCAGGCGCAGCAAAGCGCCCGCAGATCGGCAGGGGCAGCGCACAGCTCCACCGGCCACCGCACAAGCGGGGATGAAGCCGCGCCGGCGCGTTCTTTTTCGCGTCTGGGCACCCTCAGCCTACCGCTGACCGAACCCGTCTCCAAAGCGGCCATCGAAGCGTTTGTCAAAACGTGCACCTCCGGCCTGCTGCGGGCCAAAGGCTACATTCCCCTGCCCGGCGAGCGCAGCTTGCTGCTGATGCAGTTTGCCGGCAAGCGGTTTACATGGGAACCGGCCACCTACGCGGGCGAGCCGTACCTCGTGCTGATCGGCCTTGAGCTGGACGAGACCGCCATCGCCGAGAAGTGGCGGCTGGCGCAGGTTCGCTAACGGCGCGGCCCACTGCCAGCTAGCCGGGCACGGACACCAAGCGGCCGCCAAGCTTTCCAACTTGTTGCTACAACGCCGGCGAACAGGCCAAAAAGCCAACCAAACGCGCGCTCAACCTGCCGCCAACCAGGCTGCCCGGAGATTTCCGGGCGGCCTTTTCCTTACCGCAAAATGTCGGACACCACTGCATAAAATGCAAAAAAACCGCCCATACGAGCGGCTTCCCTGCTTGTCATCATCACGCCGGACGATGCCTCTTGAACAACGTGCAACCCCAACCGCGAGGGCATCCAGCGACTCAAGCACAAACGCCGCCAGCCAGCCTCTTCATTTTATCCATGTCCCGTACTTATGCCGCAGCCGCTTGTAATTCCAATACAGCGTGCAGCCGACACAATACCCGGCCAATGCCGCTCCAGCCGCAGCCAGCAGCAACCCGGCAAACACATAGCCAACAACAGGCTGACCAAACACGAAACCAAGCATCGACAACGTTAAAAACAAAACGGCCAACGTATTGTTAAAACGCTGCAACTGCGCCGCCTGCGTCCGCGCCGGATCGGGCCGCAGCAGCAGCCGGGCGAAGCGGACGAACACGTTCCAGCGTCCTTCGCTCAGCAGACCCGCGAGCTGAATCGCCCACAGCAAGGCAATCGGCCAACTGCTTTGCAGCAGCAACGCCGCCGCCGTGAACAACACGATGCCGATCTGATTCATTTTGACATAAGCCAACGGCACCTCTTTCATCGCTTCTTTCGCTCCTCCCGTCCCCGGTTGCGCCCGATTCACAGCCCTAGCCGCGTTATTTTGCAATCCAATCGTCGATAGCAAAATCTTTTTTCGCCAATCCCTGTTCGATCAAAAATTGCTTGGCGCCTTCCAGCAGCGTCAAACCATCCGCCGGGAACGCTTCCGCCGGCCACTGCTCGATCTTGAACGACGCCTTGACAACATCCAACGGATATCCCGAGGCATCGGCATAAAACTGGAAGTACGCTTCGCTGTCAGCGCGGATTTCCTTGATCGCCTGCGCGCGAATATCGTTCCACAGCTTCGGAAACTGCGGATTTTGCTGCAAATAATCTTCCGTGACAACTGTCACGCTGGAGCCTTGCAGCGCCGGATGCTGCGCCGCTTCGTCGATTGCGACGTAACCTTTTTGGAGCAGCAGCGGACCAAAACCCGTCGGGTAAGCAAAAGCGGCGATATCGCCCCGCGCCAGCGCTGCCTCGGCGTCGGCCGGCAGCAGGTGCAGCACCTTGACGTCTTTGTCCAGCCCTTGCTCCTTCAACAGACCGATCAAATAACGGCTCATATACGAACCCTGCGATGTAGCGACCTTCTGTCCTTTCAGATCAGCGACGGTTTTCGGACCGTCCGCCTTCGCCGTCAGCCAGGCGTTCATATTGATTTGCGCCTGATTGATCAGCCGCGTTTTCAAGCCGGCCGAACGGCCGTTAATCGCCGGCGTATCGCCGTAGATGCCCAGATCAAGCGTGCCGGCCGACAACGCCTCGTTCAAATTCGGCCCGTTTGGAAACGTGAAATATTTGAACTCCTTCACGCCGTATTTTTTCAGCTCGCCTTCCAAATAACCTTTCGTTTGCGCCCAGCCCTCCGGCCCGGTAATCACAGTCTTGTTGTTGGCCGAAATAAAGCCGATGCGCAGCGTGTCCGGCAGATGAATTTGCGCCTCGCTGCCAGCGGCCGCAGCCGTCGCATCAGGAGCAGCCGCAGCTGCGTTTTGCGTAGAAGCTTCTTTTGCGCCGCAAGCTGCCGCCACCATGGCAAGCATCGTCAAGATCAGCGCCAAGCTGGCGCGGCGAATCCAATTTTTCCTAATTTTCATATCGTTGACCCCCGATTATCCTAGATGTAATTGTGCGGCGTCCCGTCCTCTGCGGGCTAGTGGGAAGCGTGCATCCGTTGAAAAATAACATACGAGCCGTCCGCCGAAGCTGTCGACTGACGTCCCTTGCCCCAACCCAAGTTCTCGCGATAGCTGCCGAGCAGCCCGCGATCGATCAATTGCGCTTCGGCCACGACGGACGTTTCCTCGACAAGCGGCGTCACGAACAACGCGTCGACCGGGCAATACAGCTCGCACATAAAGCAGCTTTGGCAATCTGCTTGGCGGGCGATCACCGGAATATCGCCGGGCACCGCTTCAAACACATTCGTCGGGCATACCGATACGCATTGGTTGCAGCTTATGCACCGATCCTTGCTCAGCAGTTCGATCATGATACAGCAGCCTCCCTTGTTGTTGTCGATTCCGCTTCCGGCTTGGCCCACACCTGATCCAAACCGCCGCTCAATATCCGGTAATGCTGGCCCTGGTCCTGACCCGGGAAATCCTCCCGGCGGTGCATGCCGCGCGTCTCCTGACGCTCCAGCCCGCTCGTGTACATCCAGCGCGCCGTGGCCGTCATCGCCGCCGCTTCGCGAACGCGAACCACGTTGCCGTCGGCAGCCTGAATGCCGCCGGTTTTCAGCTCGCGCCACACCTCGTCCAGCCGGGTCAGGGACGCCTTCAACCCAGCGCCCGTGCGGAACCAGTTGCGGTCGTACGGGAACACCTCGGCTTGCACCGCCTTGATGATGTCGTTCGCCTCGGTCGCGCCCGGACGCTCGCTGGCCAGCTTCGGCACGCCGCTCGCCTCCGCCAGCCCTTGCGCGCCGCGGTCGGCCGCATGGCGGCCCAGCTTCAACGCGTAGCGCGCCGCGCCTTCGCCCGACCAGTAGCCGGACGACATCGCCCATGCCGCGTTATGGCTGCCGCCGCCGGTGAAGCCGCCGCAGATCAGCTCGCGGGTCGCCGCATCGCCGGCCGCATACAGACCCGGCACCTTCGTCGCGCACGTCTCGTCGACGATGTGGATGCCGCCGGTGCCGCGCACCGTGCCCTCATAGCGCAGCGTCACCGGGAACTTCTGCGTAAACGGATCGATGCCCAGCCGGTCGAACGAGAGAAAAAAGTTCGGCTGCGCCTGGCGCATCGCCCCCTTCACCGCCTCGTCGGCTTTGTCGAGCCGCGCGTATACCGGCTGCGTCAGCAGCGTGCGGGCGATCACCGAACGGCCGCGCTGCGAACCCGCACCTTCAATCACCCGGCCGTCCTCATAGTAGAACGTCGCCCAGACGTAAAACGCCGACTTTGTCACCGGCGAGAACGCCGGGGCGAGTGAATACGCGGTCGAGAACTCCATGCCCGACAGATCCGCGCCCGCTTCGGCCGCCAGCAGGTAGCCGTCGCCGGTCAGCACATTCGTGCCCAGCGCCTTGCTCAGGAAGGCGCAGCCGCCGGTCGCGATCACGACAGCAGCCGCCTCGACGCGCCACGTTTCCTTCGTCTGATTGTTGATGCCCGTCGCGCCGGCCACGCCGTGCTCGTCGGCCAGCAGCTCCAGCGCCGGGCTGTGGTCGAAGATGCGCACGCCGGCCTGCTGCACTTTGCGGCGCATCAGCTTCATATACTCCGGTCCCTGCAGGCTGCGGCGGTGCGACTCGCCCTTCTCGTCGACGGGGAACGGGTATCCCCATTCGGCAATTTGGTTGATATTGCCGTAGGTGCGGTCCAGCACCCGCTTCATCCAGCCGCGGTCGGCCAAATAGCCGCCCAGCGCCTCCCGGCTTTTCATCGCCGCTTCACGCTCCTCCTCCGTCGGATTGACATACCAGACGCCGGTGCCCGAAGGCGCAGTCGCGCCGCTCGTGCCGCAGTACCCTTTGTCGACCAGCACGACGCGCGCGCCCTCCTGAGCTGCCATCAGCGCAGCCCACGCCCCGGAAGGCCCTCCTCCGATCACTAGGACATCGGCTTGGACATTCAAATCAAATCGGCTCATGTACCCTCTTCCTCTCTGCATGTTGGATGTATAACAAATTAAATGGAAAAGCTGTCTTCACGCTGGCTCACCGCAAGCTCATGCGGCTGCTTCACCAGCAAGCGGTCGAGAATCAGCTTCTCGAAATGAGCGAAACCGCTGTCGTGCTCGCGTGGTCGCGGCAGCGAAATGCGCACGTCGAGGCCAACCTTGCCGTTTTCGATCACGATCACCCGGTCGGCGAGCGCCACCGCTTCACTGACATCGTGCGTGACCAACAGCACGGTAAACTGCTGTTCCAGCCACAGCCGCTCGATCAACTGCTGCATTTCGATGCGCGTCAGCGCATCCAAGGCGCCAAGCGGTTCGTCGAGCAAGAGCAGCCGCGGATGCCCGGCCAGCGCCCGGGCCAACGCCACCCGCTGGCGTTGGCCGCCGGAGAGCACGGCCGGCCATTCCCTGGCCTTCTGCTCCAGGCCAACAAGCTGCAGCGCTTCAAGCGCCAGTACCTTGTCGCCGGACCTCACGCCGATGCGGACGTTATCGGCCACCTTCTTCCACGGCAGCAGCCGCGAATCCTGAAACAGCACCCGCGTATCGGCGTGAATGCCGTCAATCGTCTGCGCATCGGCGAGAATCGCCCCGCCGCTTACCCGGTCAAGCCCGGCAATCAAGCGCAGCAAGGTGCTTTTGCCGCAGCCGCTGCGGCCGACAACCGCGACGAACTCGCCCGGCTTGATCGTCAAATCGATGCCCGACAATACCCTCGTCGGACCAAACATTTTGCTAACGTTGCGAATATGCAATTGGGTGCCCCCGTCTTTCCCGCTCATCTCTTACGCCCCCCATTGTGACAAGACTTCGCTTCCCCAAGTCCCGATGTGATGCAACCCTCTCTTGAAGGATTACGCAAAATTGTGGTGCCACTGCAGCCAGCGCCGTTCGCACCATTTCGCCGCCAGATCGGACAGCTTGCCAAGCAGCGCGTACAAGATGACACACAGTACCACGACGTCCATCTGCATAAATTCGCGGGCGTGCGTCGCCATGTAGCCGATGCCCGAGTCGGCGGCAATCGTCTCGGCCACGATCAGGCTGAGCCACATAATGCCAAGCGCAAAGCGGATGCCCAGCAAAATGTGCGATAGCGCCCCCGGCAGGATCACCTTGGCGAACAGCGAAAACCGCCGCAGCCCGTAGACGCGCCCCATCTCGATCAAACCCGGATCAACCGAACGAATGCCGTGGAACGTGTTCAGGTAGATCGGAAAAGCGACACCCAGCGAGACAAGAAACAGCTTGGACGGCTCGCCGATGCCAAACCACATGATCACCAGCGGAATCATCGCCAAATGCGGAATCGTCCGCACCATTTGCACCGAAGAATCGATGTAGCGTTCCGCCACCGGAAACAGGCCGTTCAGCAATCCAAGCAAAAAGGCGATGCTCCCGCCGATCAGAAAACCGAGAAACGCCCGCTTCGTGCTGATGGCGACATATTCCAGCAACGTGCCGTCCTTGATCACATCGACCAACGCCTTGACAACCTCCCACGGCGTCGGCAAAATGCGCTGCGACAGCCACCCGGCCCAGCCCGACGCCTGCCAAACTACGATAAGCGCCAGCGGAATCACCCACGGCTGCCAGCGGTAACGAAATTTGTTGTGCAACATGTTTCGGCTCATACCATCCCTCTCCCGTTGAACCCGTCGCCCGGATAAACAAAAAGACCCCCTGATTCGCACCCCATCTGCACGTGCAGTAGGTGGGAAAGGAAGTCTCCAGTGGTCCGGCGGACTTTATTTTTTATAATTCATATCCGTTTACTCGGAATAAGATGTTTCTTATATTATCACCGTCTATCGCGGGCGTCAACGATTATTTTTAGTTTTTTATGGCCCGGATTCCAATTCCACACCCGGTTATTCACCCAAGGGCACACATGACAAAAACTGCTCCAAGCCGGATCGCTCCGCTTGAAGCAGTTTGCATGCTGTTGCGTTTTGCTCGCTATTCGTTGTCATACAAGGGCAAAAACCACCCCTGCGCGGTTAAGACTGCGGACCTCCTTGAAGGGCCCACGCGCTCCAGCGCTGCTGAATCTCCGCGGCGTTCAGCGCCCGCGTGTACAGTTTCAGATCGGCCATTTGACCCTGGAATAGCGCATTCTCCGCCCAATTCGATTTGCCGACGTACATATTCGTGCGCGGCACGTTCACCGGCAGCGGGAAGCCGCCTTGCACTGCAACCGGCAGGCCGTTTTTGTACATCGTCGCCTGGCCGCTTGCGTCGACCGTGATCGCCACATGCATCCATTTCCCGATTTCCCACACATTCGGCACGAACATCGCCACACTGCCGCTGCCGCCGTTAAGCACCTTAAACGTCATCGTGTTGCTCATTCCTTCTCGGGTGAGCAAAATGTTCCTCCCGTCCGGGCCGTTGCCAAAGTCGACAATCCGCGTAGAGCTCGCCGCTGTATCCGCCTTTACCCAGCCTTCGATCGTCAAACCGTGGCTGTAATCGGCGTTCAATACACCGACATTGCCGTAATCAGCCCTGGCCGGGTCGCCGCTGAACGTACGTACGCCCCCGACCAGACTCACCCCGCCGGTTTTTGCCCGAATGTCCTCTTCGCTCAAGGCCCGCGTATACAGGCTGACGTCCGCCAGTTGCCCTTTAAACAAGTTCCCGGCGTTCAGCACAGGCCGGCCTGCATACGCTTGCGTCCATTCGCTTTGGATGATGCCCGGCAATCCTGCCTGCTCCTGCACCATCACGCCGTTTTTGTAAATCCGGCCGATATACTGACCCGCATTCGCCGGGTCTTTCGTCAGCGTAATCGCCAGATGCATCCGTTCATTCGTTGTCAAAATGCCCGGCGCCGTCAGTTGGTTTTCATTCCTGCCGGCCTGGCTGATGTACCGCAGACTCAGGTCGCCCGTTCCTCCCTTGCCCTGATCCAGCACGCTGACATAAATCGAATTGCTCGTGCCCAACAGCTCCGTCAAATAGCCGCGACTGCCGGCCTGCAGGCGGCTGGCATCGTATTGCACCCAACCTTCCCATGTAAAGCCGCCGCTGAAATCGTACTTCGCCGTGCCCAGATTCCGGTAGCCCGCTTCCGTATTCGCTGTCGCGCCGAACACCTGATTGCCCGCGACCAGCGTATCCTGCTTGCCTTGCCGCTCCATGTCCTCCGCGCTCAGCGCTTGCGCATACAAGCTCACATCGGCCATCCGCCCCTTAAACGGGTTCGCGGTGTTCACCACCCCGCGGCCGACATAACCTTGCGACCAGGCGACGTTTGCGATGCCGGGCATCCCCTGTTGCTCCTTGACCAGCACTCCGTTTTTGTAAATGCGGCCGATGTACGTTCCTGCTTGCGCGGGGTCCTGCGTCAGCGTAATCGCCAGTTGCATCCGCTCGCCCGTTTTCAGAATATCGCTGGCCGTCAACGCCCGCTCCGGCTGACCGGCTTCGCTGATATACCGCAAACTCAGGTCGCCTGTTCCTCCCTTGCCTACATCCAACACACTGACGTAATTCGCGCCGGTCGGTCCGATAAATTCAGTCAAATAGCCGCGGCTGTTCGCCTGCAGACGGTCGGCGTCGTATTGCACCCAGCCCGTCCACGTGAACCCGTCGCTGAAATTCGCCTGCAGCGACCCGGCATCCACCGCGTCGGCCAACTCGCCGCTGAACGCGCGCGCGCCTCGAACCAGCTGCGCGTCCGCCATCGGCGACAACTGACCGCCGCCCACCGTGACCATCGTCTCCCTGCACACCTCTTTGGCGCATGCGCGCACGATGGCGACGCCATCCTTGACGCCCGTCACCGCGCCGCTTGCGCTTACCGTCGCAATCTCCGGCGCCAGACTTGTCCACGTGACGGCGGCGTTCGTCGCTTCCGCCGGCGTCACGGCCGCCGTCAGCGGCGTCGTCCCGCCGACCGCTGCGCGCAGTTGGCCGGTAATGCCGATATCCTCCACCGCAATCGACACCACGAAAGGATCGCTGGCCGTGCCGCTTCCGCCCGCCAGCGGCGCCCCATGATGCAAGCGGACGACCGGATGCAGCGCCAGCGCCAGCTTCGACGAGCCGGATTTCACCTGTCCCTGCTCGCTGACCGCCGAGCCGATATAATAGGCTTCCTGCCCGTTCGCCGCATTCGGCGCCATCAGCCACTGCGGGTTCGCTGCAGCCAGCTTCGCCTTGTGCTCCGCCAGCTCCGGCCGGTACTCATCCTGCTGCAGCAAGCCGACCGGGTCGGTCACATACCGCGCCTCCTGGCCCTGCCCGGTTCCCAGATCAAACGTCGTAGACGCGATCTGCGCTTTCACGCCCGGCGTCAAACTGTTGTACCAATTGAGCAGGCTCGACCGCACGCCGCTTGCCGCATAACGGTTCGTGTCTCCCCAAGCTGCAGCCGGCAGCGCATCGACCGCATACAGCCGCGTATCCAACGGACCATGCGACCCGGCGTACGTCAGCCACGTTTTCCCGGCAAATCTCACATAACTCCATGCCGGCAACTGTTCCACTGCCGTCGCTTTCACCTCGTAAGGGCTTGCTTCCGTTCCGCTGCCGAGTTTCAGCGCCAAATCGCCCCTGACGCCGATTACCGGACGAATGCCCTCTTGCGAAACCACCCCCATCAGGTTCAGCGCTCCAAATCGCGGCGCATCCGCTGCCCGGAGCAATCGCACAGCCTGGCTCGGGCTGCCCGCATCGGGACTCAGCAGCCACTGGCTGCCCGGGCCCGCGATATATTTCTGCTGCTGCAAATCCGACGGATCATATTCATTCGCTTGCACCAGACCTACGTTGTCGGTGATCCACCGCTCACCGTACATGCCGAGGAACAACGACTGATTGTTCGAAGTGCCTAAATCAAACGTCGTCGGCGTGATGACTGTTTTCGTTACCTGCGGCAGGTTGTCGTAGAACTCCCCGTTCAGCCATTGACGCAGGTCGCTATTGGCATAGTTGTTGTTCCCCGCCGCACTCCACGCCATCGGCAGCGTCTGATCGTAGTCTTTGAGCATCAGCTTGCGGCTGCTTCCGCTGCGGTTGGGCTCATCGATGACCCGCCAGTCCTGGCCGCCGATCCGCACCACGCTCCACCGCTCCGCTTTCGCCAGCGTTTCCGCCGTCGTCACCGTGTACGGGTTCGCCGCCGTGCCGTCGCCGTTGCCCAGCTGAATCCCGTCGGCATGCACCGTAATGACCGGATGCACGGCTTTGCTGATATTCGTAAACTGAATCATTTTTTTGCTTTGTTGTCCGTCCACATACCACGCATAGTTCGTGCCAAACGGATCGACAAGCCAACTGTCCTTCAATGGATCGAGCAGCAACGGATCGATCTCCTCCCCTTGACTGCCCGCGATCTCCCGCCCTTGCGCCAAGCCAACCCAGTCCGACACGTATTGCGCGCTCTTCATTCCCGGCTGCAGCGCTTGATTGGCCGTCGTGCCCAAATCAAACACCGTCTTGACCATCCGGTTGCGCGTTGGCTCCGGCAAGCTGTTGTAGTACGCGCCGTTCAGCCAACCGCGCACCGTGCTGCCCAAATACTGGCTGTTGCCCGTGCCTCCGCCGCCGTTCCACGGCAGTGGCGCTCCCGCATCCTTGGCCAGCAGCTTGCGCGTGCCGCTGCCTTCCTCATCCAGCGTGATCCAATCCCGGCCATCCATCCGCACGACCGTGAATTTCTCCGCTTCGTCCAGCGTTTGCGGCGCTTTCAGCCCAAGCAGCGGATGGCTGCTGTCGCCCGCTTGCACCGCGCCCTTCTCCTGCAGCTCCACGCCCTCCGCTCTGACGCGAATCACCGGGCGCACAAATGCCGGACCGCTTGCGGTTCCGTTCAGCACCAGCCCCGGATCCTGATTGTCGAGGCCGCTGACGTAGCGGACCTGACCGCTTGCCCCGCCCGCCGTCAACAACCAATACGGACGGTTCGGGAACGCCAGATTCGCCTTTTCCTCCTGATACGCCGGCGTGTATTCCTCCTCCTGCAAGAGGCCTACCTGATCCAGCACCGCCGCTTGACCGCCTCCCGGCTGGAAGGAAGTGTACACCAGCATCCGCTTCAACTCATCGGACAACGAGTTGTAGAACGTGCCGTTAAGCCATGTGCGGATCGAGCTGTTCGCATAGCGATTGTCGTCTGCTCCCGCGTTCCACGGCAGCGTCTGCCCGTTGTTGGCCGCGCCCTCCAGCAGCAGCTTCCGCGTTTTGCCGCCCTCGGCATCGACAACGATCCAGTCCTGGCCGCCCAGATGCACGCGGCTGTATGGCGGCGCGTATTGCAAGGTAAAGTCAAGCGATTTGCTAAATGGGGTGATGCCCTGCCGGTAGAAGGCGCAACTGCTGGGAGGCGATACATTTCCAGCTTGATCTACCGCTACCACATGGAAACAAGCCAACTCGTATTTGGTCAATTCAAAATACTTCTCCAAATATTTGACCGGATAATCTTCCACATAACCCTTTTCGTCAAAAGATGTGCTGCGATTGATCCGATCACTGATTTTCTTGCCGTCATCCGTAGTGCGCCAAATCTCATAGTGATCAACAGCCACATTGTCACTTGAAGCTGTCCATTTCATGACAAAACTGGCATCTGTGGCTAGGCCAAACGGGCTTTCCCGTTCGTATTGAACCTCGCCGCTAACCTTTGCAGGCGTACTCGGAGGCGTAGAATCATGCCCCGTAGTCGCTTTCGCCACCAGCGGATCGCTGGAAACGCCATGTTCAACCTCGTAGATTTGGTAAGTCAACTCTTTATCGAGCTGATGCGGAACCCCCTTGTCCGCAAAAGAACACGTCGCGATCGGTTTCTTGCCGTTCTGCCCAAATGCCGAACATCCGCCGATATCGCTCGTTCCGAAATTCAGGCTGCCAATCCGCGTGCGGATGTTATCGACGATCCGGTAGACATCGAAGGTATCGTCATATTGGTAGTGGCTGGGCCTGAACCATCCGTCCAGCTCCATCGGATACCCGTAAAGCGAATCCGTCTGAAGCGAATACGTGAATCCGAACGGTGTCGGGGGCTTGAGCTTGACCGCGACGGATACCTCCTGCGGAGCCGAGCAGATCAACTGGTGCGAGCAGGACACCACCTGATAGTTGTAGGTATGGTTCTCCTGAACGGCCATATCGGTCACGTAATAGGGCTGATTTTTGTCAAACAGGTGCGCAGGGACTGTTTCCGAATATCCGTCGTCCGAGCGGGACACCACATAGTGAACAATATCCGTTTCCCCGACGGCTGGCGGTTGCCATTTCAAATCGACCCTTGGCGGATAAGCCGTATCATTGTACGTGCCTGTAAAAGCTTCCGGTTTCGGCGGCGCTTGCGGCGGAGCGGTCACCGTCACGTTGACTCGCTGGATGCCGGCAGCCGTCACCGCATAAAGCTGAGCGTTCCCCGGCTGCATCGCGTTGGCCAGTACGTCGCCGTGCCAGAGCACGCGCACCACCTGCGGGTTGTCGCTGCCCCAGACGACCCAACGGTTCTCCGCATTCGCCGGCGTGACATTCAACGTCAACGAAGCGACTGGCTCCGCCATGTCCAACTGGAGCGACTGCGGATTGACCGAAGCGGACGTGATGCCGCTATACGGCACGTACACCCCGCTGCCGTTGCCCGATACCAACTGCGTTCCGTCCATATAGACCACAGGATGCACGTTCAGCATCTCTGTGGAGCTGTACGCCGTGAGCGCTCCCCCCGCTCCCTGCGCGCCTATGACATAGACCTGATCCGTACTTCCCTGCACCGCACTGCGCGTCCACTGGTCATGGTCAAATGCCAGATGCGCCACATCCTGCGGATCATTCGGGTTGTAATCCTCCCAGGCTCCGAGAAGCCGAGCCTTGTCCAGGTCGTAAACTTTCAACCGGGCTTTCACGGTTGATGGCAATCCGTTATAGTACGTTCCGTTCAGCCAACTGCGAATATAACTCGACAGATAATCCGTTCCCGGATTCGGATACGACCAAGGCAAAAGACTCAGATTACTCATGTCCATGACCTTGCGAACCGACGATGCGGCTTGCGGCTCGTCGATCACCATAAACGTTTTGCCGGCAATCGTCACCTGATCGTATTTCTGCAGCTGCGACAAGCGCAACGGCGCGTCCGGCAGCTGCACGTCCACATCTACGCTCGCCGCCGACGTATTGCCTTCATAATCCTCGGCCGCCAGCTGCAGCGAAGCATCCGCTCCGGTGACCGGCACGCTCAGCATCGACAGCGCTTTCTTGACCAGCCGCAAATCGTAAGCTTCGCCTTTCGCCACGCCCTCCAGCAAAGCTTGCCCGCCAGCGACCAACTTATAGCCTTCGACCGCTACGTTGTCGGTGGAATCCGTCCACTGGAACGTTACGGTCGGGTAAGGCTCGCCGCCCTCGTCGGTTGCCAGGCCATATTGGACCGACGGCTTGCCCGGAATCGTCGGTGCCTGCGTATCGTGGGCCAGCGCCACACTTGTTGCGGTTTGCGAGCAATTGTCCGCATTGTCGCAAGATTCGATCCGATACGTGTACGTTTGTCCCGTGTGCAGATCATACGTATCGGTAAATGTAAGCGTAGCCGGATCAAGAATAGCGAGATACCCCTCCAGACCGTCGCGGGTAATCCGGTATTCCTTCATCCCCGACCCGGGATTGTCCACGGCATATTGCCAGGTGAGCTTGACGCCGGGTTGGCCGGTATCGCTCACACGCGCGGCCGCCAATGAACCGACTGGCGTCGGATCGTTAAAGTCGGCGGTCACCGTCGCTTCATTGGAGATCACCTCCGTGAAGCCGTCCTCATCGACCGACTCCAACCAATACGTGTACGTGTTGCCTTCGTGCAATTCCTCCCTCGGCACCAACAACTCACAGCGCTTGCGGCTGGGGCCGGGTTCATACTCAGTCGAACAGCTGATTCGGCTTGAGCTGGCGAGCGAAATGGCTCTGGACAAACCGTCGGCCGAAGCTTCCCGAAGGGTCGTCGTGTTCGCCTCCTCCGTCACGCTTTTGCTAATATTCAGCGCAATTCCCTCTTTGTTGGAAGCCTGTAGAAGCTGTTCTTTTTTCACAGAGGTGACAATCAGCTTCACGACCGTGTTTTTGGGAACCTTCACATTGACAATTTTGGTCGGCTTATCGACTTTCGTAAATAGCGAGTCGTCCGGCTCAATGGCAATGTTATTGAGCGCGCCAAGCGTATTTTCCGCAGCAAGGCTGCCGTCCTTGGCAAACAGCTTTACGGCCGATTGCGGCTTGATCTCCGAATCAAATGTGACCGGAACGTTGATGCTGTCATACTGCGGGTCCATATTGGCCAAATACACCGTCGTGATTTTGGTTTCGCCGCTAGGGTCAAAGCTCACTTCGGCGGCCGATTTGATCCCGCCGTATTTCTTGACCACTTCCTCATTGTTCGTCATATTGGGGATGAGATCGGCAATGAGATTGATCTTCCCGCTACTTTTCGTTTGATTCTCCGTTTGCAGCACAAGACGCGAATTGTCGCCAACGCCGTCAAAAAAATCGTAGGCTAGGCCGGGACCCGTTTTAAAAAATTGAATATTATTTTTGGAAATTGGCTCCCCGCCGCGCTCGACATCATAGCCGATCAATGAATAATTTGCTGCTGTATGGCTGTTATTGTTGTTATTATTGCTGACGCCTGTGTTGCGAGAAGCCAGCGACAATGCCGCTGCTCCGCGGATTGCTTCAGGCTGATCATAGAAATTCATAATCTCCAGAGCCGTATACAAAGTCCCGCTCATGGAGTTCGGCCGGAGGTAATTGTTAAAATACGCATCATTCAGGCCAAATTGCGAGATATAGAGCGGTTTGCGATTAGTCAGTATTTTTAAATTGGTAGACATCATTTTAATTTGAGCGGCATCGTAACCTGCTGCTTTCGCCATAACCGCTTGATGAGCCGATTCTACTGACCCTGCTGAAGCGGGAAACCAGCCCGAAAGAAATTTAGTCAGTTTAGAAGTATTATGATACAGCGAAACAAGCGGCTTGGCCACGCCGTTGAATCCGATACTATTCTGCTTCAAATAAAGCAAATCGTCTGGAACCAAGCCCTCCATGCTTATGTACATGTAGCTGTTTTTGAACGGCAAATCACCGCTTGCATTCCTATAAGTTGTATACGCGTCGCGGTATGCCCTGTACCCCGGGAACATCCCCTTGTAGCTAAACGCGATTCGCGACCCAACCGGAGGCTGGCCGACATTAGGAAAATTTATCCGCACATTCGCCCACGGGGCAGGATTCGGATATCGATAATCGCTCGCCGCTACATTCTCATACGGTCCAAACTTATCCTTCTCATACGGTCCAAACTTCCCCAAATTGGGGGCTGCCTGAACGGTCAGCGAACCTGAAATCAGGTTCAAGCCATTGCGAATATATTTCAGTTGTCCGGCCCTCCCGTTGCTGAGAAGCTGATCATTATGTATATACCCGTCGATATGCGGGTCGGAGCTGGCCCCTTCCTGATTGACCGTAAAATTCGTGCTCTGCATATAAAGCTGGATCGGCCTCGTACCGTCGGGAAAATTGCCGCCGTTCCAACGCTTGTAGTCTTGCAGCGGAACCACTTGACTGCCCAGTTCAAAATCGACTTGATTGCTCGATAACCCTGCGTCGTGCACCTTGCTTAAATAGGCCCTAAAATCATTAATCGAACCGTTCGCCTGATTGTAAACAAGGGTAACATGCGGTCGCTTGCCATTATCCACAGCTTCGTTCAAGATATCGCTCAGGCCGACATCCATTTCCTTAACGGTCAGGTCTCGCCGCTGGAAATCGGGTACGCCAGGCTTGAGCGGATTGTTTTTGGCGTCGTACTGAAGCGCCATTGTGCTTTTGTCCGGTGAATTCCACTGCAAGTAGCTGTCCCCGTAACGAAGCTCGTTAATATTGGAGTTCGAGATGAAAGTGGACAAACCCATCTGCAAATTTCCGATTCCGTCCGAAATATACGGATCACTGTAATCCACATTCGCGCCGAACCATTTGGGATTGACTGCTCCCAACGATTTGGAGATCACTTTAATCCCCGCATGATTGAATATTCCACCTCCCGTCGTAACCGATGTTTCTGCCGCAGCAGCCGTTGCCGTCTGCAGTCCAAGCGCCGGGAACAGCGTCCCCAGCGGATCGCCGAGCAGCAGCGTGCAGCTCAGCAGCGGAATAAGTAGCTTTTTCCTCATCCTGATCGATACTCCCTTTCCTATGAAAAATGATTTACACAGGCCAATCAACCGAGAAGCTCAAAGCGCATCCCCCCTTTGCAGTTCGCTTCCGAAAATTTTCGGGAAATTCATTGAAAAATAACGAAATATCTGCATTTCTTTCATTATGCACCTTGATTTTCTTGTAGAAAATAAAAAAAATTGACTTTCTTTGTATAAAAAATCGACTTCTTTTTCTACATACGGGCTACTTTTCGACTTACCATGGAAATTTTTCGTAAAAACAGCGATTTCGAAAATTATTTCGGAAAATAAAAAAACAGCTCCACACGGGATCGCTCCCTTGAAGCTGTTTGTGACGCTAGTCCGCATCCGACATCTGTTGAAAGCCGCCTTGCCGATCCTTTCGATAAAAAGCGTTCCGCGGTCCCGCCGGCAGCTGCCGGCCCTTCAGGCAAAATGCCTGCCAAACCACGCCGCCGCTGCATCGGCCTCCGTCGCCGTCACATGATGCCCGGCATATTCCCAGCGCACCTCGACCTCGGCTCCGGCCTGCTGCAACATCGCCGTCAGCGCCTCCGTCTCCTGCGGCTTGCAGATCGGATCGTTGCGCCCGGCCCCGATAAAAACCGGCACGCCGGCGATATCGGCCGGCCCGACGCCGCGAATCGGCACCATCGGGTGATGCAACATGGCGCCCCGGAACGCGTCGGCGTAATGAAGCAGCAAACTGGCGGCCATGTTCGCGCCGTTCAAATAACCGAGCGCAACGAAACGTCGGCGGTCCAGCCCGTAGCGGGCCGCCGCTTCGGCGAGAAACGCATGCAGCTCATGCGCGCGGAACACGAGGTCCTCCTCGTCAAACACGCCTTCGGCGATGCGGTGGAAGAACCGCAGCATCCCGTTCTCCGCGACGCTGCCGCGCAGCGCCAACAGGCCCGCTCCCGGCGCGACATGGCCGGCCAGCGGCAGCAAATCGCGCTCGCTTCCTCCCGTGCCATGCAGCAGCACCAGCGTCGGCAAATCGGCCCGCGCGGCCGGCTCGTACAGATGAATCATGGCGCGCTCCCCTCCATCGGTCTGATCTCAATCGGCGGCAACTGCGCTTCGATGGCAAAGCGGCGCGCCGCCAGCCACGGCGGCAGCATCAGGCGCGCACCCAATTTCTCCGGCGTTTCATCCACGGCAAAACCCGGCGGGTCGGTGGCGATTTCGAACAAAATGCGCTTTCGCGGAAATACAAGGCGTGAAAATATTGCCGGTCGATCACATCCGTCGGCTGAAAGCCGCTTGCCGCCACATGGCGTTGCCACTCGCGGTGCTCGGCCGCATCCTGCGCCCGCCAGGCGATATGGTGGACCGTCCCCGCGCCGGCCGCCCACCGGCTAAGCGGGCCTTCCTCGCGTTCGACCAGCTCCAGATGCAAGCCCTCAGGGTCGGCAAACTGCACATACGACTCGCCGAACCGCGCCGCTTTCATCGGCGTGATGCCAAAGCGCCGCAGCCGCGCCGCCCAATAGTCGAGCGCCCCCGTCGGGACGACGAACGTCGTCATGCCAACCTGGCCGGCGATTCCGTCAGATTTGGCCTCAAGCCCGATTTTTCGCAAAAAACTCGGACAAAAACCGGTAAAACAACTGCTCCGTCGGCAACAGTTTGCGTTGTGACGGGCAGATCACGCCAATCGTTCGGGTCACATGCGGTTCCACAATCGGAATTTTCACCGTCGCGTGCGGGATGCTGTCCATCAACGTCACCTCGGGCATCAGCGCAATGCCCAGTCCTGCCGCAACCAGCCCCTTCAAAGCATCGATATCGTCGCCTTCGAAAGCAATATGCGGCGTAAAGCCGATTTCACTGCATGCCCGCAGCACAATTTGGCGGAAAATCGTCCCTTCGGGCAACGTCACAAACGAGTCGTCCTTGATCTCCTGCAGCTGAATGCCGGAGCGGCCGGCCAGCCGGTGATGAACGGGCAACAGCGCAACAATCTGTTCGGTGAATAACAGCTTTTGCTTGAGATGCTTGTCTTCGCCGGGCAGCGGAGCAATCATCGCCAAATTAAATTCGCCGTCAATCACGCCGTCAATCAAATCGTGATAAAGCGCCTGCTTCATCTGGAACTTGGCTTCCGGGTAGCGCTTGCGAAACGCGTAAATCGCCGTCGGCAGCACATGCGCCGCCAGGCTGATCGGGAACGCGATGCGGACCGTGCCTTTTTCCGGCTCCAAATATTCCTTCACTTCCTGCTCGGCCTCGCCGATCATCTTCATCACTTGCTCCACGCGCTCGAGAAACATTTTGCCGATGGGCGTCAGCTTGACTCTGCGGCCGTTGCGCACGAACAAATCGACCCCCAACTCGCTTTCCAGATGGACAAGCTGCCTGCTGACAGAAGACTGGGCCACATGCAAGGCGTTGGCCGCCTCCGTCACGTGCTCCCGCCTCGCCACCTCCATAAAATAGCGCATCTGCCTGATTTCCAAACGCATCCCTCATCTCCTCATGCGCAAAACGCATGAACCTTATCTAATTTGAATATTGAATCGATGAATTATTAAATAATAATATTAAATTACCATGAAGCAAAAAGAAATACCTGTCGGCAATTTGAAAATTGAAGGAGCGTACCTATGACTTTACTACAAGCACTTGAACCCACACAGGCGGACCACGCCCAGCAGTACATCAACGAATTATTTGAAACCGTGAAAAAACGCAACCCGAATGAACCTGAATTTCATCAGGCCGTCAAAGAGGTCTTTCATTCGCTCACTCCCGTACTCGCCCAAAATCCGCAATATATCGATCATGCGATCCTCGATCGGCTGGTGGAGCCGGACCGGCTGCTTTCGTTTCGGGTTGCGTGGGAGGACGACAACGGCCGGATTCACGTGAACCGGGGCTTCCGCGTGCAGTTCAGCAATGCGATCGGCCCGTACAAAGGCGGCTTGCGCTTCCACCCTTCCGTCAACGCCAGCATCATCAAATTTTTGGGCTTCGAGCAAATTTTCAAAAACTCGCTGACCGGCCAAGCGATCGGCGGCGGCAAAGGCGGTTCCGATTTTGACCCGAAAGGCAAATCCGACCGGGAAATTATGCGCTTCTGCCAAAGCTTTATGACCGAGCTGAGCAAACATATCGGACCGGATACCGACGTGCCGGCCGGCGATATCGGCGTGGGTGCCAGAGAAATCGGTTACATGTTCGGGCAATATAAAAAAATGGTCGGCGCCTACGAAGCCGGCGTGTTGACCGGCAAAGGCATCGGCTACGGCGGCAGCCTGGCCCGCAAAGAAGCGACCGGCTACGGCGCGGTCTATTTTGTCGAGCACATGATGCGCGATGCGGGACTGAGCTTTGCAGGCAGCACCGTCGTCGTATCCGGCTCGGGCAACGTGTCGATCTACGCGATCGAAAAAGCCGTGCAGCTCGGCGCCAAGGTGGTGGCATGCAGCGACTCCAACGGGTATATTTATCACCAAAACGGCATTAACCTCGATACGCTCAAACGGTTGAAAGAAGTGGAAAACAAGCGCTGCGAGGACTATGTCATCGAACATCCTGACGCGGTGTACGTCACGGACTGCTCGGGCATCTGGACGTTGCCTTGCGACATCGCCTTGCCGTGCGCCACACAAAACGAAATCGACAAAACCGCGGCTGAACTGCTGGTCAAAAATGGGGTCAAAGCCGTCGGCGAAGGCGCCAACATGCCGTCTACACTTGAGGCGATCGACGTCTTTTTGGACAACAACGTGCTGTTCGCCCCAGCCAAAGCGGCCAACGCAGGCGGCGTGTCCGTCTCGGCTCTGGAAATGGCGCAAAACAGCGCCAGACTGTCCTGGACGTTCGAAGAAGTCGACGCGAAGCTGCAGCAGATCATGAACCATATTTACCGCGAATGCACCGACGCCGCCGAGCAATACGGAGCCCCCGGCAACCTGGTCGTCGGCGCGAACATCGCCGGCTTTGTGAAAGTCGCGGAAGCGATGCTTGCGCAAGGCGTGTAGCTTGCCGGGCTGGCTGCCGAGGCTGTAGAAGCCGCAAGAGGCCTTGCATCGTTCAACATAGAGAAGGAGGCTTGTCTTTGCAGACGGGCCTCTTTTCTTCTTCCTTGTTTTTGTTTATCACATTCGCCTTCCAACGATCGCGCCACCGCTGAGGCCGCGGAACTACCAGAACAATGCTTTTTTATTGATGAAAAAATCCCCCCGAAAGGCCGTCCGCAGGCAGCGTAGCTCCAAATACCGCCGTCTGTGCTCCTTCATGAAGCTCCATTACCGCGGTTTCACCGCCCATGTCGGTTTTCACCCGCCCCGGATGACAAGCAAATCCTGCCGTCTCCCCACCCATCCGATGATGGAATAGATGACGAAACAGCAATTGACACTGAACTCCCCCCAATGATATATTGTGCATATACAATATACACAATATAGAACGGAGGGCAACGAAATGCTGGCATTGGATATACAAAATTTAAATAAAAAATATGAGCATTTTCAGTTAAAAGACGTGTCTTTTCAGCTGGAAAAGGGCTATATTATGGGCTTTATCGGCGCCAATGGTTCAGGAAAAACGACCACCATCAAAGCTATTTTGAATTTAATTCGTATGGATAGCGGCGAAATCTGCATTTTGGGCAAACATATGGCCGAACACGAAGTCGAATTGAAACAGGAAATCGGCTCTGCTTTTGGAGACATCAATTTCTATACCCGCAATAAAATCAAAACCTTAACCAATGTGATCAAAACGTTCTATCGGAATTGGGACGATGCCACCTATTACAAATATCTGAAAAAATTCAACTTGATCGAAGACAAAAAAATCGCCGAATTATCGACCGGGATGAAAGTCAAATACAGCCTGGCTCTTGCTTTGTCACACGGCGCCAAGCTTCTGGTTCTGGATGAACCAACAAGCGGACTTGACCCGGTGGCTCGAGACAACCTGCTTGATGTTTTTCGGGAGTTGGTGAACGACGGCGAAATCAGCATCCTGTTTTCCACCCATATCACCTCCGACTTGGAAAAATGTGCCGATTACATTACCTATATCCATGACGGACGAATTATTCGAAGTGCCGAGAAGGAAGATTTTATCGATGCGTATCGCTTGCTCAGTGGGACAAAAGAGCAATTGGACAGCATGAAAGACCGGCTTATTTCCTATAAAACCAACGCTTTTGGCTTTACCGGGTTGATTCATACCAAAATCCTGGACCCGTCTTTAGAGATCAAATCCACCGTGCCCAATCTGGAGGAAATTATGGTCTACTGCGCAAAAAAGGAGGATATCCATGGTTAACTTATTAATGAAAGAATTCAAGTTAAGCGTAAGTCCTTTCTTTTATGTGCTGCCCTTTTTGACAGGCGCTTTAATGTTAATTCCGGGTTGGCTGTATTTCCTCGTGCTCCTGTACTTTTGTTTTATCACGATACCGAATATGTTCGGCGGATATAAAAGTCAAAACGATTTACTATTCACCAGCATTTTGCCTGTAAGGAAAAAAGACATCGTCAAAGCGAAAATCCTCTTTATGGTTATACTGGAGCTGCTGCATATGGTCGTCGCCGTTATCTACGGCATCATCAGCACTCACTTATATCCGCATCTGGTCTACTATTTCTTTGCGCCCTCCATGGGTTTCTGGGGACTCTGTTTCGTGATGCTGGCGATCTTCAATATTACGTTTATCCCTATCTATTACAAAACGGCGTATAAATACGGCGCAGCGACGATTGCATCCATCACAGCCGCGATCCTGTTTGCCGGAGGCGCAGAATGGCTTGGCATACAAAACTCGTTTGTACACGATCTTTTTAAGGGAACGGGTGCAGAAAATTGGACCGTGCAGCTCTCGATCTTGCTCGCCGGCATGGTGATTTTTGCAATAAGTACGATCATCGCTTATGATTTGGCCAACAAACGGTTTGAGAAAGTGGAAATGTAATGAACATTGCGATTTCGAACACATCCGAGAAACCGATCTATCAACAGCTTTTTGAACAAATCAGCGCGCAAATTCTTAAGGGGGAGCTGGACAGCGGATATAGCTTGCCGCCGATCCGCCAAGCGGCCACCGAACTTCGAATCAGTATCATTACCGTCAAAAAAGCGTGGGAAGAGCTCGAACGCTGCGGTTTAATTTATAGCGTGACCGGCAAGGGATGTTTTGTCACCGCCCTCTCCCCCGCTGACATGCTGCACAAACGCAATGAGATGATTTTGCAGCAAATGGCGATTGATATTGCCTATTACAAATCGTTTGGGTTGACGCTCGATGAGGTTTTTGAGTTATTGAAGAAGGTGTATGGATCGGGACGATGACGACCGTTTTCCGTTCGCTTAACGCTATATAAATGACAGAAACGCCATCACATGATGTGGTGGCGCTTCTTATTAGATGGGATTCAGGGGGATTCCTGGCGCGCGGGTCGAGCTCTTGACCGCTCCGCTGCTAGCGTGGTATGCATGGTGTCCTGCTATGCACCGAAGTGTCCGAAAGCTGATTCCCATATTGGCGCGTGAATTAAATGAACAGGATGCTTTTATATCCATCATTCCACTTGTTGAATATGAAGATTACTCGGATTGACTTTAGGCACAATAGGATCAGCGTAGCGGAATGTTTGTTTGAATACTGTTCTCCGCAATACGATGATGGCGATCGCCGCCAATACTATGCAGACAGCTAGAAGTTGTGACACTCGTATGTTCTTGCCAACCTCCATCGCTCCCCAACCGAAGGAAGACATAGGCTCCCAAATGGTTTTAAGAAATGAGGCTAACCAAGTAGGTCCTGCAAAGACAAGGCTATCTGTTCGAACGCCTTCAACGTAGAACCGACCGATGGAGTACCATATGAAATAACTCATGAACAATTCACCAACACGTAGAAATCTTACACGGCGAAGAAGCAAGAGAATTACGAGTCCTAACAAGCTCCACAAGGATTCATACAGGAATGTTGGATGATAATACACACCCTGAATATTCATCTGATTCACGATAAAATCGGGAAGATGAAGGGTGTCCCTTAAGAAGGCTTCGGATACCTGTCCTCCATGTGCTTCCTGATTCATAAAGTTTCCCCAACGTCCCATCATTTGTCCGACAATTAAGCCTGGTGCGCAAATGTCCGCAATTCGTAGAAAGCGATATCCTTTACGATGTGCATAAATGGAGACAGAGATAATAGCACCAATCAGTGCTCCATAGATGGCGATTCCCCCATGCCAAATGGCTATGATCTCAATAGGGTTGTCCCTGTATTGCTGCCATTCAAAAGCGACATAATACAACCGCGCGCCAATTAGAGCAGAGGGAAGTCCTATCAAGAGCATGTCGAAGAAAAACTCTTGCGAGATACCAAATCTTTTACCTTCTTTAATCGCCAAGAAAAGTCCAAGTATAGCACCTACAGCAATGATTATGCCATACCAATGGATTTGGATAGGGCCGAGTGTTAGAGCAATTGGATTAAGCACAAGAAACCTCCTTCATTGTAAAACAACATAATAAATATTAAGCCAATAAGTAACACCCCAATTATTCCGAGAGAAATAAAAATAAGCCAAATTAGGGTGGTTGGGGATCGGAAGCTATCGGAGTTTATGCCGTTCTGCTTCAAAAAGAAATCTCTGGTTGCAAAAGCCAGGATGCAGACACCAAGAATGACTGCGCCAAATCCGACAATTGAAGTTAGCCAATGAGCTAGTTGATTATACGGGCTTGAGCGGAAGACAAGTCCAGCAGCTAAGAAACCTATTCCTATAATCGTCAGGCTTGTTCTAACCCATGCTAAGAATGTACGTTCATTGGCAAGGTGCTGTTGAATAAATTTTGAGTCGTTTGAAGAATTACGCACCCCTACTGTTCTCTCCTTTCAGTAAAGCTATCCTCCGCAATTGTATCATTTTTAATCGAAGTGTTCGACTTTCTTGGTACCGAGCTAACTGGTGATGCTTGTTGGAGGTGATGAACAACTCGGCATTAAACGGTTACCACAAACACTCACAGGGGGTAAGAAGCAATAAAGTCCCCAAAAGGGTGCTACAGCTTGCAGACAACCTCCCGTGATTTCGAACAGATCCATCCTGTGAATGACGAGAGCAAATAAGCCGTCATGTAGGCTAATCGCGATTTTTTCCCTCGGGAACAGCTTTTTTACATGCATTAACCTTTCCATCATAATGATACATTCTTATAAAAAGGGACTCCGCACCTCGAAAGGGAATTGTCTAAAGTAACAACCAACTGGGCCGGTGGCGGTCGGGAGATGGGGATGATGATGGGGACCGGGATGCGGCCGACCTACGAGACCGAACGCATCATGACCGACATTCATGAATTCGGCCACCTGCTGTCGTTGAACAGCGATCAAGTCGATCCCTATGCAGAGGAGGACGAATGCAGCACCTTATTTTTGGACGAGGGTTGTGCCAACGAATCTTCCTACATCTACGCGTTCTATCAGGAATTTTGGGGCGATGAAGAGAGCGACCAAGCGGATGATTACGTCAACGACTATGCGATGTCGAACATATACGAAGACTTCGCGGAGTCTCGGTCCTACTTTGTTTTGACCGCCCGCCCGGACGGCCGGACAATTGCGGAAGACAAAGTGCGTTTCTTCTACGATTACGATGAATTGGTCATGCTCAAGGCCGATATTCTTGGCCGCGCCGCCTCCTGGATTGATCGCAATATCGAGGATTAGTGCCAAGTCCATATCACAATCAGCGCTGCTTGTATGAACTTTCCGTGCGGAACGCCCGTTGCCGGAGACCATTGAAGAACTGACGATTTGGGGTAAGGTGAGTCTAAGCGCTGGACGAAAAAAAAAAGCGACACGCAGTCCAGATTTACCGGAAGGTGCCGCTTTTTGTGCATGAAGCTCAGGCTGCTTGGTTAGTTGGCCAATTTCATTATCTGCCTCGCCCATCTCAGCTTAAAGACCGGGATAAAAACTCGGTGTTCTTTTGGGGCTATGCAATCAGCCACGTCGTGCTCCGGCCGATCTAATTCCCCTCCACCACAACCCCTGCCTCCGCCACCTCAACCCCATTCACGCACAACACCATCTTGTGCGCCCCTGGATAATGCTTGCGCGTCGTCAAATCCGCCCAGCGGTGCGTGCGCGCTCCTTGCAGCCGGCTGCCGCCGGGGACGGTTTTGTCTGAAAGCAGGAACAACTTGCGCGAAGTGCGGCCATTGGCTTTGACAAAATAAATCCCGTATTCGACGCGAATATGCGCGGCTGCGCCGTCGCGGAGCCGGAGCGCATAGTTTAGCTCGCAGCTATCGCCGATCGCCAGCGTCGCAGGCTCAACCGTAATCTCCGCCGCGGCAACAAGCGCTTCCTCGTCTTCGGCCGCGGCGTAACCGAACAAAGCCAGCGCCGCGGGGTCCGCTTGGCGGATCAACGTGCGGCAACCGTGCCGCAAAATCCAATCCGTGTGGGGATCGCTGCCCTGCCAGCGGCGCACCAGACCAAGCACGACCGCAGGGTGATCCTTGGCGATGTCGTTGAGGTTGTTGGCGACGCTTTTGCGCACATACAGCGACGGATCGGCTTTGAGCAGTTCCAGCACAGGCAGCAGCGGACCGGGATCGCGCTTGAACATCGGCAAGCTTTGCCCCCACGGCAGGCGCGGACGGCAGCCCTCGCTGGCGAGCCGGCGGACATGCTCGTTTTCGTGTTGCGCCCAAGCCGTCATCTGGCGCATCATCCGCTCGGGATCGCGCAGCAGGAACACGCGCACGGCGAATTCGGCCGACGACTTGGCTGTGAACCGCTCCAGGGCTTGCATCGAAAGCGCCCAGTCGGCTTCCTTTTGCCCATACACCTCGACGAAATCGGGGAAAAACAAATACGGAAACCCGACGCAGCTCTCCTCCATCGCAAACAAAATCGCCAAAGCATCCGCATACTGTTCAGGCAAAAATCGCCCGAGCGTCGTGGAGATCCGCCGCATGCGCGCTTTAAGCGCCAGCTCCGACCAGCCATCCGCCAGCACGGCGGCCGCAAACGCTTTGACCGCAAACGTCGGGTACACCTCTTGCACCTTGGCGCCAAACTCCAGCAAAAACGCTTCGTGATACATCTCTTTTAAGGCATCCGCCATCTCATGATCATCCTTTGCTATCGATCGTGGTCGCGCTTCTTCCTGTCATCCTATCGCCTATTGTAACAGCGTAAACTGGACAACTGTCTGTCAAGTTATCCCGCAACCATCACGAATACTTGCGTTGCATCGCTTCCAGCCTGGCCGCCAGCGCCTCGCGCAAGCTCGCCGGCTCCAACACCTCGGCCGCAGGGCCGAACGACAGCAGGTAGCCGACCAGCCACTCCCCATCGGGCAATCGCGTCGTTACCGTAAACGAACCGTCCTCATGCCGCTGCACATCGCCGTGCGGAAATTCGTCGTAGACGCGATACGCGCCCTGAGCCGAAACGGCCAGCTTGATCTCGATCATCGGCTCAAACGCCGCGGCGGACCTATCCCCTGCAAACAGTTCCGCCGGCCGCGGCGCAAAATGCTCCCCGGTGGCCGCCAACTCGGCCATCCTGCTGATTTTGAACAACCTCGCCCCCTGCGCCGCCAAGCAAAACCCTTGCAAATACCATGCCTTGCCCTTAAAAAGCAGCTTCACCGGCTCCACCCGCCGGCGGCTGCGGTCCCCTGCGGAGTTGAAATAGTCGAAGGCAAGCACCTGTTTATGCAAAATCGCCTCCTGCAGCAGCGTAAACCGGCTGTTATATGTCCCGTCGCTGCCCCACGGCGCGAAATCAACCTCGATCCAGGCAGGCTCCCGCTTCCGAAACAAGCTGCTGAGCTTGTCCAGCACAGAGGTTGTGCCGGGGTAATCGGCAGCGCCAAGCGTCTGCAAGGCGAGCAAAATTTCATTTTGCTCCTTTTCGGAAAAAAGCGTGCGGCTGAGCACAAAATCGTCAAGCAACGCGATCCCCCCGCCCTTGCCGGGACTGGCGTACACGGGAATCCCGGCGGCGCTGAGCGCCTCGATATCGCGGTAAATCGTGCGCGGCGACACTTCAAAATGCGCGGCCAGTTCTTTGGCCGTCGTCGTCCGGCGCGCCAACAAAATATGCACCGTTTCCAACAATCTGCTGATCGTCATCCTATCACCTGATTGCCATTATACAACAAAAAATCCGCAAACCCGAACCGGGCTGCGAATTTTTTCCGTATGGCTCCCGCGACTTGCGCACAGCGGCGCTTCTTAGCCCTCGTGCGCTTGGCGCAACACGTCGAGCTCGATTTTGCCCATCTGCATCATCGCGTCCATAACCCGTTTCGCCTTGGCGGGATCGGGGTCGTACAGCAGCTCGTGCATCTGCTTCGGGATGATTTGCCAGGACAAGCCGAACTTGTCCGTCAGCCAGCCGCAGCGGGACGGCGCTCCGCCTTCGCACAGCTTTTCCCACAGCTCGTCGACTTCATCTTGCGAATCGCAATTGACGAAGATCGAAAAGGCCGGCGTAAGACTGTAATGCGGCCCGCCGTTCAGCAGCATAAACGTTTGCCCGTGAATTTCCAGGACGCCCGAAAAAGCCTCGCCCGACCCGGCCCGATGAAGGCTGACGATCCGCGAATCCTTGAAAATCGACGTGTAGTGCTGCATCGCTTCTTCCAGACGCCCGTTAAACCACAGAAATGGATTGACTTTTTGCATAAATGCGCTCCTCGCCTGCTTGTATTCAAGGTTAGGATACCCTTGCCTTGTAAATTTTAACATAGAACACAACGGAACATTTCTTGTAGATTGCTTATTTTTAGCAGATGCGCCGCAAGTTGTCCATGCTTTTTCAAAAATTAAACGGTTGTTTACTTTATAAAATATACCAATTATAGTTATTTTATGGATATTCGATAAGGAGGTATGTTCCATGAGTGTATTGCGCAAAACCTCATCTTGCTCGCCCTTGTGCTCGAACCTGTCGCCGCGCCCGCAGTCAGCTTCGCGCTGCCTAACAACATTTCGTTTACAGCGGCACGCAGCTGGTGACCAAATATCTTGGCCTGGAGACAAAAAACATCCCGCTCCACTTGTCGAACCAAGCGAAGTCGGGACGTTCTCCAATCATTCGAAGCGCTACTATACGCCGTACGCTCCGGCCATTTTCTGCAATTCTTCCGACGTATCCAAGAGGCCCTGCACCGCTTCCTGCAAGTTGTCGGATAACGATGCCTGAACACCGGCGTATTCGGCAACGTTGTGGATGTTCTCGTTGATTTCGAGCGACGAGTCGACCAGTTGGGTCACAGACAGCACAATTTCATTCAAGCCGATGGCGATCTCTTGAGCCGAAGCGTTCACTTCGCCGATTTGCCGGGCCAGCGTATCGCTGTGCTCGGAAATCGAGCCGAACGAGCCCGTTACCGCCTCTGCTTTGGCGCTCGTATGCTCGATATGGCGGCGGAACAAGGTAAAGCCGTCCAACACGGCCGCTGTATCCTGCTGGATGCCTTCCATGAGCTGCCGCACCTGCTTGGCGAAATCGTCCGTCTGCTTGGACAAGCTGCGAATTTCATTCGCGACGACGGCAAAACCTTTCCCGTGCTCGCCCGATCGGGCTGCTTCAATAGAAGCGTTGATCGACAGCAGATTCGTTTGCCGTGTAATTTCACTGATCCCGCGCATAAACGCATGTACGTCGTCGACGCGTTTTTTCGTCAGGCTAACACTGCCGACCAGCCGCTCCATTTCCGCTTTGGTTTCGCGAAACGAGGCGTCCATATCGAGGACATGATCGCGCCCGGTGTGGGAAAGGCCGTTCATGTGATTGATCGTTTCGCGCATCAGATCCGTCGATGCCAGCATTTCCTCGGAGCCGGCCGAAGCCTCCTCCAGCACCGCGGAAATAGCGGTCGTCGCATGATGCTGCATTTGAATCTTGTCGTGGCTGAGCATCGTCAGCCGGTTGACCGACAGCGAGGCTTCCTGATTTTGCGTGCTGCGCTCGCGGATGTTTTCCGTCAGTTTCAGCACATGGCTGCTTGCTTCACGGTTGGCGTCCAGCGTCTGGCGCAAACTATCGCCCATTTCGCTCAAATATTGATTGATCAGTCCAAATTCATCGCTGCGTGTTTTTTCTGTTTTAAAAAGCCAATCGCCATGCTTGTAGGCTTGAATCCGTTTCAGCAGCAAAGCGACGCCCTGGTTGATGCTGCGGCCGAACAAAATCACGAGCAGCACCGTCACGATAATCGTCAGCAGCAGCAGAGCCATCACCGTTGTCGAGCTTTGCGATAACGTCCGGCTGAGCAGCGACGAGTTGGCTTCGCGTTTTTGCTGGAACTCCGTGCGGATTTCCCCATCGACCCGCTGCGCGTTGACAACCATCTTGTTCAACTCGCTGCGAATCGCAATCGCGTTCAAGTCCTGTGGCAAAAACGCCTTGGCGAAATACGTGTTGTACATCGTTTCATAGTCCTGATTTAATTTGGTAAACCAGCCGATGAACGAGGCCAGATCCGCGTCGGCTTCGTATACCGGCTTCATCTCGGCGACCAGTTGCTTGGCTTGCCCGATTTTTTCCTGAAACAGCTTGGCTTGCTTCTCTTCGTACCCTTCGTTCAAAAACCGGTAGGTGATCGTATTCATATCGTTGTCAAGGCTCATGAACCGGTAATAATTTTGCTCCATTTCAAACCAGCGGTCCATGACCTCAATTTGCGACTGCACCTGATGATTGGAGCGCACAATAAGCAGCCCGGTCAAAGCGCTGACGATCACAAAGCCGATGACCAGCATCGACAGCTTGTACGTAATTTTTGCGGACAACCCGCGGCCGAAGTTTACGGAGCGCAGCCATTTCGGAACAAAAGGAATTTGTTGCACACGCGCTAGCATCTGGTTTCCCCCTTTGTTTATGCTAATAAGCGGCTAATGCTGGGCTGATTCCCCTGCTTTTATTGTAGGAAAAAGCCTGTGCGGCGAACCACCAATTTTATGACCAAAACCAACAACATAATGACATGGCAAAAAAGCCCGGCGCACCGCGCTATGCAAGCGACAGCCAACCCGGCTGTGTGAACGCGGAACCCGGCTGAACGCAAACATCGTCATAACCTGGCATTGATATATGAGAACATTAGTTCTATAATCAAATTGTCATAACCAGCCAAATAAAAGGAGCTGATCACTTTGATCACAAGAATCCCAACGCCATACAGCTACTCCTCGGCCGTCGCAGCCGGAGCCTACATCTTTCTGGGTTTGCATCGCGGGTTCGGACCAACGTTCACTCGGCAAATTCACGATGCCTTGGCGCAGCTGTCCAGCACGCTTACACAATGCGGCGCTTCGCTGGACCAAGTCGTCAAAGTCCACGTATATCTGAAAAACATTCAGGACTTGCCCGAGATGGAGCAAGTATTTGCCGACTACTTTGCGCCAGATCAGTTTCCGGCACGCATGACGTCCACGACCGAATTTATTGATGCGGACTGCCTGATGATGATCGACGGAATCGCCTACAACCCGGAAGCGTTGTAAAAGAAAAAAGCCGAAAGCTCGGCAGGAATCGCCATTCTTCCAGCTTGGCGGTGCGCACCGCCGTTACCCTTGCGACAGCAGTCATTACGCGCGCCGGGCGCACGGCAGCCGCAAACTAGCCGGGGCCGGCTGCTAGTGCCTGGCCTTCTCCGCCGCCCAGGCGTCGAGCTGACGCTGCTTTTCCTCGATGACGCGCTCGGCGCCGGCCGCTTTCAGCCGGGCCAAATACGTCGGCAGCACAGTCTGCGGGTCGACAACACCGGAATGCAGCGTCGGGCCAAACTCCTTGTCGACCAGATTGCAGGCGGCGATTTCGCTTTTGACCTTCTCCGGGTTAAATACGAAACCAAGCGCGGGCGAATGCTCCGCCTCGGCGTTAAACGCCTTGAACTGCTCCCACAGATCGGGCTTTTCGTTGGCCCACAGGAACGAATGCATCTGATTGCCGAACATCCACGACTGATTAAGCCCGTAACCGATCGTTTTGCCGGTTTGGCCGGGCGGGTAATCGATGCTCTGATCGGAAACCTTGACATAATGCGTGCCTTCGATGCCCCAGTCCAGCAAATTCAGCAGGTAGCTGTCGTCGTACAGCAAATTAAGCAACATCATCGCCCGCTCCCGGTTTTGCGACGTCTTCGATATGGCGAACATCGCGCTGGTCGTATCGCCCGTCGTCATGTACGGCTCGGTCAACTCGACCGTGTCCATGTCCATGCCCGTATCGCGCGACACTTGCTGGGCAAAACCCGGCTTGAGCGAATCGGCGTAAGCGAATGCTTTGCCCTGCCTGAAGACGTCGGATTCCAGCGTTTTCTCGGTCAATACGTCTTTGTTGATATAGCCGGCGGCATACCACTTGTGCATCAGTGTCGCCAGCTGTTTGTAGCGGTCGGTTTCATACATATTGACGACTTTGAGATCGCCGCTGCTGCGGTCCAGCACGCCCGGACCGTCGCCCAACATATCGAAATAGCCGTATTGAATCAAGGTCGTCACCGGCGAATGATCGGCGCGGGCCAGCAGCGGCACCATGTCCGGCTCATTCTTCTTGACCGCCGACAGCAGCGGCTCCAGATCGGTAAGCGAGTGCACCTGGGTCAAATCAAAACCATATTTATCAACGATGTCCTTGCGCATGACGATGCCTTTGCTGGCGGCAAACTCCTTGTTCGTCGGCACGGCATACAGTTGCCCGCCCAGCTTGCCCGCGTTCAGGATGTCCGGGTCGAGCGTATGGGTAATCGAACCCCCGTATTTTTCCAGCAGCTCGTCTACAGGAATGATCTGCCCTTTGGCCACTTCACTGCTGTAGCCAAACCAACCGGCCGTAAACAGCAGGTCGAACGGTTCGCGAGAAGCGAACATATACGACGTCTTATCCCACCACACCTCCCAATCGATCAGCTTGAGCTCCACGGTGGCGTTGATTTTTGTCTGCAAATACCGGTTGATTTCGTCTTGTACAAGACCAAGGTCGCGCGGGACAGCCCCCGTTGGGAACACCATGACCAGATGAGCAGGCGGCAGCGTCGAAGCTGCTGGCGAACCGGACAAGGAGGAACCGCTTTGACAGCCGCTCACGGCAAGCAGCACAACAGCCAGCGCAAGCGGCAATACGGCAGATCGTCTGGCAGCAAAGCTGATGGCAGATTTCATGATCGCATCCTCCAAAAGTCACAAGTGTTACCAACATTATTCGACAATTTTCTCAATTTCCCTCCTGAAAAGATTACTTTTTCGCCTTGCGGTAGTCGTGCGGCGCAATGCCGTGAACTTTGCGGAACAACCTGGCAAAATAAGAAAAATTGCCATACCCGAGGCTGTCCGCCACCTCGCTGATCGTCTTGCTCGTGCTCACGAGCAGATCGGCGGCCTTTTTCATCCGCTCCTGCAAGATATAGTCGGAAAGAACTACTCCCGTTTCCTTGCGGAACAGGCGGGACAAATAAGCCGGATTCAAATGCACGTGCGCAGCCAAATCCTCGCGGGTCAGCTCCTGATCGAGATGCGCGGCAATGAACGTTTTGAGATTGGCAACAATCGAGTTCGACGGATGGTTCAACGCCAACGTCTCGCTCACCGTTGCGACCATGCGCTTGATCCACTGTTCAAAATGAGCGAGCGAGCGGGTAGCCGCCGATACGTCGGCCGGCCCCTGCTCCTCGTACAAAAGCTGCACGGACAACCCCCGGCGATGCAGCACATAATACACGACCTGCAAAAAGGCGTGATAAAACGAAGTCAACGTCTCCACCGTCGGCGTCTTGCCGCGCAAGCGGTGCAGTTCGGCGAGAATCAGCGCCTCCATCTCGGCGCGATCGCCCCGCTCCAGCGTATCGGCCCAGTCCATAAACGCGCTGACCTCCGGTCCGTCGCTGCGCTCCGGCTGACGCAGCTCGCTCAAGCGAATCGCCTCGTTGGTGCGCGTCACGTTGCGGTGTTCGGCATTAAGCAGCCCATGATACGCCTTCATAATCTCGGTTACGGCGACGGATTCGCCGATGTAACACGAAAGCCGGCAGTAGAAATAGCGGTTGCAGGCGCGAACATACGCTTCGCAGCGGCGCTGCAGCTCGCCGGCTGATAATGGGCGTTCGCCCATATAGACGACGACGATCAGGTTGCCGGCATCATCAGTCAACACGCAGCCCTGGTCGGCAGCCAGCACCATTTCGGCGGCGGCGTTGCGCAGCGCAAACACCATGATCTCTTCGTCGCGGTCGCTCAGCTCCTTTTCCCACTGCTCGACGCTCACATGAATCAAGCCGATCCGCTGCAGCAGATCAGGCTCCAGTTCATAAGTGACCAAGGCGTTTTCGATCGCCTGGCGGTTCGGCAAAATCCGCTGGCTCAGCAAATCCTGCCAAAACCGCTCGATGAGCAAGGGCTTATGATTGTTCCACAACTTGGCGTATTTCTGATAGTTGCGATCGGCTTCTACGGCATGGCGTTTCTGCTCAATCGTAGTTTTCATCCGCTGCAGCACCTGCTCCAGCTCCGAGAAAATCACCGGCTTGAGCAAATAATCGCTGCCGCCAAGCTGCAGCGCCTTCTGCGCATAGGAAAACTCCGCGTGGCACGTCAGCACGACCGTCTCGACATGCGGCACATGCTCATTGACCCACTGCATCAACTCCAGCCCGTTGCCTTCCGGCATTTCGATGTCGCAGATCATCATGTCGACGTTGTTGTTCAGCAGCACTTCCTGGGCCATACACGAATGGTAAGCCTCATACACTTGTTCGACACCCAGCGCTTTCCAGTCCATGCCGGACACCAGTCCCTTGACCGCGTATATCTCATCATCCACCACGAGCACTTTATACATTCGCATTCCCTCCTTCTATGTCGACCGATCCTTGCGGCAAACGAAGAACGACGCTGGCCCCTTTGGGCTGGACATTGGCAAACGTCAGCTCAATCTCGCTTTTGAAATACAAGCGGCCGCGGCGCACGATGTTCCACAAGCCGATGCTGCCCTCTCCCGGCTCGGTGGCGTATACCCGCGCTTCCAGCTCGGCAATTTTGTCCGGCGTAAAACCTTTGCCATTATCGGCCACTTCCACCAGCATGAACTGGTCCGGCGCCTCGGGATCACGCGTGACGCGAATGTGAATCGCAAACGGCTCGCCGCTTTGCACGGAGAAGCCGTGAATCACGCAGTTTTCGGCCAAAGGCTGGACGATCAGCGGCGGTACGCCGATCGCTTCCAGACCGGGCTCGACGTCGATGTCGAAGATCAGCGACTCGGGAAAGCGCAGCTTTTGAATCGACAAGTAGTTATACACATGCTCCAACTCGTCCTTGATCGTGATCGTCGTCACCTGCGTGCGCGTGGAATAGCGGAAATAACGGACGAGGTGCAACGCCATATTTTGAATCAAATCGTATTCCTTGATCTGGGCCAGATGGTAGACAATGTTCAGCGAATTCATGAAAAAATGCGGATGGATTTGCGCCTGCAAATGCTTAAGCTCGGCTTTTTGCGTGCGGATTTGCTCCTCGTAGATGTCGATTTTCAAATGCTCGATTTGCGTCGCCATGCCGTTGAACGTTTCGTTGATCACGATAAACTCCAGCAGCTTGTTTTCGTCCAGACGGGCCGACAGATCGCCGGCGCGAATGCGCCGCATCCCCTGGATCAGGCTGTGAATCGGCTTGACGAGCGATTTTTGCACGAAAATCAGGTAAAAGACGAGGATGCCCGCAGCGATCAGCGGCACGGCGTATGTCAGCTTGCGGAAAAACGGCAATCCCTCCAGCAAGCTGCTTTCGGGAATCAGCATCAACAGCGACATCGCCGCCAGCTTGGAGCGCTGCACGACCAGCAAATACGGCTTTTCCAGATTGACGATATGATAGCTTTGCGAATCCTGCTTGACGTAATCGCGAAAATCCGTCGCTTCCAGCTTGCCGACAAACTCGGGATTGACCCCGGCCATAATGTCGCCGGCATCAGAGAACAGCAGCGCCTCGCCGCGCTGATCGTTATTGAGCAGATGCAACGGCATCATCAGCCGGTCGAGATCGACCCAAGCGCCGATAAACGACTGGTAGCCGGTATCGACGATCATGACCAGCGCGTAGCGCTCATGCAGCTTGACGATGTTCCAGCTCGAATAAAACGCCGAACCCGCATGTTGCTCGCGCACCAGTTGGTACAGCTTGTCCTGGATTTGCTGCTTGTCTTCATAGGTGACGGATTGCTGCTGAGCGAGAAACAAATCATCGTATTTCGTGCTGTAGGCAAATAACACATCCGCAGCGCTGTAATAGTTGGTGTTCAAATATAAAGCGTTTACGGTTTGCGTTTTCGCCAAATAATACTCCCAGCTCATCTGACCGTACTGGCTGAGCGAAATCAGGCTTTGATCCTGCTCGGCCGTTTTGTACAAGTAGTTTTCCAGCTCTTCCAGCACCTTATCCATATCGTTCATGTACATCGTGAGCAGATTCTGGTTCGTGAGCGCGACCTGTGTATGCACCACCTTGGTGGCGTACAGGTTGTTGCACAACAACAAGACCACCAGGGGAACGGTAACGAAGCCAAAGCCCATAATCAATCGTGAACGCAACGTGGCTTGTCTCATGCGGTCTCCTTTGCCATGCGAAAAATGAGAGGTACTTTTATTTTAACGGGACGCCGGTTTGCTGTTAAGCCAAATATCGAGCTGGCGCTGTTTTTCCTCGATCACCCGGTCGGCTCCGGCCGCCTTGAGCTTTTCGATATACAGCGGCAGCACTTGCGCTGGATCAAGCGCGCCGGTATAGATGGCGGGGGCGAACTGTTTTTCCACATTGGCGCAGGCGGCGATTTCATTTTTGACCCGGTCGGGATTGAATACGAAACCTAACGCCTTCGATTTTTCCGCCTTCTGGTTGAACTGCTTGTATTGCTCCCACAAATCGGGGTTTTCGTTCGTCCACAAATAGCTGAGCAGTTGGTTGCCGAACATCCACGGCTGGTTGAGATTGTAGCCGACCGTTTTCGCTTCGACGCCCGGCGGGTAGTCGATCTGGCTGTCGCTGCGCTTGATGTAATGCTTGCCTTCAATGCCCCAATCGAGCAAATTGAGCAAATATTTGTCCGTATAAAGCAGGTTGAGCAACATCATCGCTTTTTCGGGATGGCGGGCGTTTTTGGTGATCGCAAACATCGCGCTCGTCGTATCGGCCGTCGTCGTATACGGCGCGGTCAGCTCGACGCTGACCATCGTCATGCCCGTGTCGCGCGAGGCTTGATTGGCGAAACCCGGCTTGAGCGATTCCGCGTAAGCGAACGCTGTGCCGGCCTTGACCGCTTCGAACTCGTTGTCCTTGGTCGTCGCGGCGTCGGGGTTGAGCAAACCCGCTTCGTTCCAGCGATGCATCAGCTCGGCGTAATGGGCAAACTCCGGTGTTTCCAGCATGTTGACCACCTTCATCCCGCCGCCTCCGCGCGGCAGCACGCCCGGCCCGTCGCCCAACATATCGAACAACCCGTATTGCATCAGGAACGTAAACGGACTGCGGTCGGAGCGCACCTGCAGGGGCACGATGCCGTCTTCTCCGATTTTGACCGTGGCGAGCAGCGGCTCCAGATCCTCCAGCTTGCGGACCGAGGACAGATCAAAGCGGTATTTATCCACAAGGTCCTTGCGCATGACCAGCCCTTTGCTCGAAGCAAATTCCTTGTTGGCAACGATGCCGTATATGCGCCCGTCGAGCTTGCCGGCGTCGACAATCGACGGGTTGAGAATGCTTTTAATCCCTTGGCCGTAACGGTCCAGCAAATCGTCCAGCGGCACCAGCTGTCCCTTGGTCACTTCGTTGCCGAAGCCAAACCAGCCCGCCGTGAACATCAGATCAATCTGCTGCTTCGATGAAAACATAAAGCCCGTCTTGTCCCACCAGCTGCCGCGTTCGATCGGCTTGAGCTCCACACTGGCGTGAATCCGCGTGGCCAGGTAGCGGTTCATCTCCGCTTCGACCGCATCGAGATCGGGCGGCATGGCGCCGGCCGGAAAAATCACAACCAGCTTGTCGCCGGCTCCCGTCTGTTCGGCTGGCATGATTTCTTCGTTATAGGAGGAGGCCGAGCGTTCGGCTTCCGCGTGGCGGAACCAGCCCCAGCCCGTCAGGGTCAATCCGGCTGCCGCTATGCCGCAAAGCAGCAGCAGCAGGCTTCGCTTGCTTGTGGTCTGCTTCATCGTAATGATGTCTCCATTCGTGCGTTTTAACGAAAATATGCAGCTTTAACTTCATATTGTACGCAGGAAACCCGCACCCGGCTACCACGATTGTTACCGATGGTAATAAAAATGTGACGTTGGCCAGCTTATTGTACAGCTTCTCCGTTGCCTCCATACCCACAAAGAGCAAAGTCTGCGGCCGCTTCACCGCTTCCTGGCCTGATGTTACTCATTTACCGCGCGCTTGTCCTTTTCCTGCCGAAAAAGAGCCGTTGCGGGCGTACAAGGAAAAGAGCCAAGCCCCGACAAGGGACTCAGCTCTTTTGATGCAGGCAAAACCATCGCTTGCCGGCGTGTTCGGATTAGTCGATAAAATCCACGTATTGCAGGAAGCGTTTGAGCAGCGTGACCGCTTCGGCGCGCGTCGCCGCGCTTTGCGGCGCAAAGTGGCCGCCTTCTTGGCCGCTCAGCAGCTGCGCTGCCGCCAGCGACGCCACCGCGTCCTGCGCCCAGCCGCCGATGCTGGTCTCATCGGCGAACACCCCGCCGCTGCCCGCCGGCAGCGGCGTACCAACATAGCTGATCGCCCTGCGGATCAGCACCGCCATCTGCTCGCGCGTAATCGTCGCCGACGGACGGAAGCTTCCGTCCGCGAAGCCATCCGCGAGCCCCGCTTGCACCGCCGTGGCCACCGGCCCGGCGTACCAGTCCCCGGCTTCCACATCCGTGAAGCCGGCAGCCTCGCCGCTCGCCGCAGGCAAGCCGAGCGAGCGCACAAGCAGCGCCACGAACTCGGCGCGCGTCACGCTGCGGTCGGGAGCGAACGCCCCGTCCGCCACGCCGTCCACGATGAGCTTCGCCGCCATCGTGTCGATATCGCGCTGCGCCCAATGCCCGGCCGTATCGGCGAAAGCGGCGCTGTGCGACACGACGGTGTACAAGCTGTTGCTGTTGCGCTTGATCGCCACCGCCGTCGTGCCGTCCGCCTGCCGCTCGAACAACGCCGGCACAAAGCTCGCAGCGCCGGTTTGCGGATCAATCGCCACCGCGGTCGCTTGATCCGCATCCACCGTGCCCGGCAGCACGATCGTCCGGGTCACATACGTCTGGCCGAAGCTGTGAATGACGATCGGCTCTGCGCCAGCGGCTTGCACGGTGACGCTAAAGTCCACCGCGTCGCCCAGCGACGTCGCGCCTTGCGCTTGCAGCGAGCTGTGCAGCTCATCGGCTGCGTCGCCCGTCAGCTTCTCCATGCGGATCGACACGGTCATATCCTCCGGTTTGACGCCCATCGCAGCCGCAAACTCATCCAGCTTCAAGCTGGAGAGCGGCAGCAGGTAAGCGCGATCCGGCGCGCGGAACGCCAGCGTGCCGCCGTCGACCAAACCGGCCGCTTCGCCAAGCGCCTGCGCCGGCACATCGACCACCAGCGCCGCATCGGTGCTCGTCGTATCGACAGCAATCGTCTTGCCGGCGCTCGCTCCTGCACCCGCTCCTGCCGCGCCAGAACCGCCGCCGGCCGCCGCCAGCTCGCGGAACGCCGCAACCAGCTTGCCGCCGTCCACCGCAACGTTCGTCTGCGGCTTGCCGTTCACCGTCGCCGATTGGACGGTAAAGCCGTCCGCGCCCAACTTCACGGCCGGTGCTCCCGGCTGCGGCGTCGCTGGCTCCGGCGAAGCCGTCGGCTGAGGCTGCTCAGCACCGGAATCGACAGCAGACCCGCCGCCACCACCACCGCCAACAGCGCCCGTGCCCCCGGTTTCGGGACGAAAAAGCTGGGCGTCAAGCGTTACGGCCAGCGACGAAGGCACGTACGCATCATTCATCGGCGCAGGTTCGGTGATCGCAAAAGCTCCACCAGCCATCTGCGAGTTGTCCCCAACCACCGCATCGCGGATGATGTTGTGAATCGCTGCCGAGCCGCGGGCATCGCCTTGGATCTGCATGCCCCACGTGCCGGTTTGCTCGAAGATATTGCCGGCAATCGTCGCATTCGTCAGCGAACCCGGTCCCTGTACGGACAATCCTTGATACGAGGAGTCGTACACATCGTTGTAACGGATCAGCACATTGCCTTCGATTTTCTCCGGCACATTAACCCAGATCGCGCCAAAATCCTTGTTGAAATTGTATTCGTGACCGCCTGTGCGCAGCAGCGTATTGCGCTCGACCGTGGTCGTGCCGCTGAAAGCGACCGGCGTATGATTGGAGCTGATGTTGATGCCGCCGCCAAACGCAATCGTATCGGCTACGATATTGTCCTGCACCTGGTTGTCGCGTCCGCCGTAAACGGAAATGTTGCTGGCCAGCCAAGGCAGCTGCACCGTATTGAAGCGAATCGCATGGTTATGGTTCGGCGTCGTGCTGAACGCGCGGTCCGACCAAAGCGCGATGCCGTCGTCGCCGGTGTTGCGGATGGCGTTTTGCTCGATGTGAATGTTGCCGTTGCCGCCATGCAGGTTGATGCCGTCGGCATACGTATCGCGGATGCGGTTGCCGACAATCAGCATATCGTTCACCGGTCCGTTGACCCAGATGCCGGTTTTGCGGTGTTCGATCCAGACGTTCTGGATCACCGAACCCGGTCCGTAGTTGCCGTCAAAGCCGCTTTCCTTCGAAGCGTCGTTCCGTTCGATCGACGCGCCGTAAATCGCAAAATCGTACATTTGCACGCGTCCGCCCTGACCGTTGAAGCCGGCCCCGATGCCTTGCAGCACCGAATGCCACGGGCCGGCGCCGCGAATCGTCACATCGCTGACATCCAGCGGCTGTCCGTTCAGATCAAACGTGCCGGCCGGAATCCACACGGCGCGGCCGGCTTGCTTGGCCGCAGCAATCGCCGCTTGCAGCGCCGCCGTATCGTCTTGACCGTCGCCGGCCACCGCGCCGAATTGCGTGATCGACAGCGAAAGCGGCACTTGCGCATAAGCTGGCGGAGCCGTTTCCGTATCGATCAGGTCGATGATCCGGTAAGCGGCCGCTCCCGCCTGATCCACCTGCAAGCGCAGCTTCGCTCCTGCCGGCACATCGCCGATCAGCACACGGCTTTCGTCAAAAAAGCGGTGCGGCAACTGCAAGCTTGGATCGTTTGACCACGGATAGCTGCCGTAGACCCAGCTGTGCTTGGACGTCAGCTGAATATCCTGCTTTTTCACACCGTTCACATACAACGCAATCGGCGCTTCCAGTCCGCCGCCTGCCGGCGCGTCGGGAATCGTGTAGCGCACGACGAGCGAATTGGTCGGCTTGGTCAGCGTAAACTCGACATATTGCCCCGTCTGGTCAAGCTTGACCGCCTGCCGGCCGGACGCCTCCGAAGCGATTTCGCGGTATTTGCGCGTCGGTCCGATCACGGTGCCGTTCGTGGCCGCCGCTTCCGCCTCGTATTCGGTATACATCGTCGTCGCGCCGCGCGCCGCCTTATTCACGGCTTGATGAATCACCAAACCGTCGATTTGCAAGCTGCCGCTGTCCGTGGCGGTACGCTCGTACGTCACCGTATTCAGACCGGCGCGCAGCTTGAGCGTTTCGCTTTTGTATTTCCAGCCGGCGTCGCCGCTGGCGGCAAACGTCACCTGCTTGTCGGCGATGCCGTTGACGCTGCGGCTGAGCGTTTTGGCCCCGGCGTTGCCGTTCACATATTTCGTCAGCACATTGTATGTGCCGTCTTGCTGCGCGTACACCGTAAACGTCAGCTGCGAGCCAACGTCGGCAAAATCGCCGACATACCCCCGGCCGCTAAAGCCGGAGCTCGCCGTGCCAACCGTCTGGCCCATCGAATAGAAGCTGTCTTCGGCTTCGTACAGCACATCGGCCGCTACCGGCTCCAGCTGCCAGCCGGCGCGCACGCTGCCGCCTTCGGCCGTCAGCTCCACCGCCGTTCCGGCCCCATCGGCCGCCAGCGTCCCTGCTTGCCCGGCCGCGCCGCTGAACCGCACGCTGCCGTCGTTCGCCATGGCCGCCCATTCCGCGCCAACCGCCGGCGACACCGCACCTGCCACCACGCCGCCATCGGCGGCCACATAATCGCCGGTGGCGACATTTTTCAGCCGCTTATGCCCGTTGACCTGCTGCGGCAACCACTGGCTGTGCAGATCGTCTACCCCTGCGCTGCCCAGGCTGAGCGCGCCGTTGTCCGCTTCCAGCAAATACGTGCCGGTGGCGTTATTTTTCAACCGAAACGCATTCGTATCGTCAAACACGACGTCCGAACGCTCCGTGCTCACCTGCGGCTCGTACACTTGAGCCGTCACCGACGCTTCTTCGAGGCTCCAACTGACCGTTTCCGCCTCCGTCGACACGAAATCGTATTGCGCATAACCAAACGAATCGCTTAAATGAACGTACATGTCCGCATCGCCCACGTTGCGGATATCCATATAGCCGAGATCCGGCGCAGCGACGATATCCCACAGGCTGCTGCTCCAACTCGTCGGATCGGGCACCGCTTCCACATAAGGCTGCAGCCCTTGAATCGACAACACATGGTTCGTCGCGCGGTTGCGAATCACCTGATGGCCGTCGCGCAACTCGACGAGCCAATGCGAGCTGGCGTCCTCGCTTGGCGGCGTGCCGTACAACACCGCTTGATGGGCATTTTCATACAAATACGTGCCCAGCTTTTTGTTTTTCAGCCGCACATACGAGGCCGGAATATCCGGCGGCACGACCGGCGCATCCTCCAAAGCCCATTGGCCGCTGCCCCAATCCGGCGGCAGGTCGCTCGCTTGCGCATAATCCGTCTGATCCTGAATATGCAGGATAAAGCCGGTTTTATACACGTTTTCTACATTATAAAAGCCGTCGTTCGTCGCCGGGGCAATGTCCCACTGCGCACTCGTCCAGCTTGGCTCGATCTCAATCGCTTCGACCGGGTCGAGATGGCTGTCGTGATGCTCAATGGCGATGTAATGCCCGGTCGCCGCGTTGCGGATTTGCCGGTGATCGCCAACCACCGCAATCAGCCAATGCGAACGAACGTCGTCGGCCGGCACATTGCCGTATTTCACCTTGCCGTCTTCTTCATACAAATAGCTGCCCTGCCACTGGTTTTTCATCCGCACCGTATGGCCGGTAAACGCATCGTCCGGCACACCGATCAGCTTCCACTGCGGGCTGGACCAGTTCGGGTCGATATCGCTGTATTGCGCGTATTTGCGCAGATTCTCCAAATGGATGATCGCGTTCTGATCCACCGCTTTGATGATGCTGTAGCCGTCGGCGTTCAGCGTGATATCCCATTGAGCGCTCGTCCAGTCGTCCTGCACATCCGTGCTTTCCACGTAATCCAGACCGTTCTGAATCGTCATGTAATGGCCGGTCGCGCGGTTTTGGATCCGCTTATGGTCGCCGAAATCCTCGATTTCCCAATGCGAAGCCGGATCGCCAAACGACGGGTTGCCGTATTTCACCTGATTGTTGTCTTCATATAAATACATGCCCTTCCAGCGGTTCTGGATGCGCACATACTTGTCGTCTGCGCCCGGAGTTGGCGTTGGCGTCGGGGTCGGCGTCACGATCACAGTCGAAGCCGGCTCCAGAATCCATTGCGCGCTGCCCCAGCTCGCCTGCACACCGTTCGTACACTCGGCAAAATCCAGCCCGGCCGCTTCCACGTGCAAATACGAACCCGGATTTTGCACGCTTTCAATCGTCATTTTGCCGGCTTCCACTTCCTGAATGCTCCAGTCAAAATCCTGTGTCGTGTCATCGAGCGTGATGCTCGTCACCGGATCATCCCATTCCGTCACGTTGACCATCGACATGTAATGACCGGTGGCGCGGTTTTGGATCCGCTGGATACCGCCCGTTTCTTCAATCAGCCATTGATAGGCCGGATCGTTCGTATCGGTTGGCGTGCCGCGTTTGACCTTGTTCTGGTCAGCCGGATCTTCATACAAATACAACCCGCGGTAATCGTTTTTGATCCGCACGTACGAATTGTCCTGCACCTCTTCAAAAATCCAATGCGCGCTGCCCCAGCTCGCCTGCACGCCGTTCGTGCATTCAGCAAAATCCAGCCCGGCCGCTTCCACGTGCAAATACGAACCCGGATTTTGCACGCTTTCGATCGTCATTTTGCCCGTTTCCACTTCCTGAATGCTCCAGTCAAAATCCTGCGTCGTGTCGTCCAGCGTAATGCTTGTCACCGGATCATCCCACTCCGTTACGTTGACCATCGACATGTAGTGGCCGGTCGCGCGGTTTTTGATTCGCTGGACACCGCCCGTCTCTTCAATTTGCCATTGGTACGTCTGATCGCTCATATCGCTTGGCGTGCCGCGTTTGACCTTGTTCTGGTCGGCCGCATCCTCGTACAAATACGTGCCGCGATAATCGTTTTTGATCATAACATACGTGCCGCTGTCTGCGGCTTGTGCGCGGCCGCCGCCGACGCTTAACGCGCTCGACAGCGAAATCAGTACGACCAGCGCCCAGATTGCTGCTTTGTTCAGCCTGAACATGCCCAAGTTGCCCCCTTTAGGAAACGTAATAATGAAAAACCCCCGCCAAGATCAACCTTCGCTTGGCAGCTTGTTCGAATCGTTTGCGGGGCCTTACGGTGTTGCCGTATTGCGCGTTGTCGTACCGTGTTGCGGCGTGTTGCCATGCTGCGCCTTGCCATACTGCGTGTTGCCATACTGCGCCTTGCCGTGCTGCAATGTTGCCATGTGCTATGCCTTGCCATACTGCACGTTACCGCGTCGCTCGTCAGGCTTCACTTAAGCCAGCTCAAACGTCCACAGCGCCGGACGGCCGCTTTCGTCCAGCCGCTTCAGCGCGGCCGGCTGGCCGTTGACCGCCACAATCGGCTGCTCGCCGGCGTGATGCAGCACGAAGCGCACGCTTGTCCATGACGGCAGACAGCCGAGCTGCACGATCTGTGTCGTGAGTTCCACCCGCGCGCCTGCGCAGACAACGTCAAGCCGCTGCTCATACACGCCGCCCTGCTCGTAAGCAAACGTCGAGCCGTCGTCGTCGTACAGCGTGTACGTCAGCGCGCCGTCAACACCGGCGTACAGGTGCACGGTCAGCGGGCCAACCGGCTCCGCCGTGTTCAGCCGCTCGCTGCCGTGCACGATGATCGAACCTTGCCGGACGAACAACGGCAGCGTATCGAGCGGCGCGTCGACAAGCATATGGCGGCCGCCTTCCACCACCTCGTCCGTCCAGTAGTTGACCCAGCGGCCGGCCGGGAAGTAAACGGCGCGGACGAACGTGTCCGGCCGCACAACCGGTGCGACCAGCACATTTGGGCCAAGCAGGAACTGATCCTGCACAAGCCCGGCCTGCGGGTCGTCCGGGAACTCCAGCAGCAGCGGGCGCACAACCGGCAGGCCGGTGCGGCTCGCTTCCGCGAACAAGCCGTACATAAACGGCAGCCACACATAGCGGAAGCGAATATACCGCTTGACGTGCGCTTCGGCTTCCGCGCCAAACACCCACGGCTCCTGGCGGATCGACTTCATTTCGCTGTGGTTGCGGAAGTACGGCAGCAGCGCGCCAAGCTGCGTCCAGCGCACAAGCAGCTGCCCGTTCGAGTCGTGAGCAAAGCCGCCGACATCAGCGCCGCACAGCGGCACGCCCGACAAGCCGAGATTCAGGCACATCGGCACCGACATTTCCAGGTGCTCCCAGAAGCTGCGGTTGTCGCCCGTCCAGACGGCGGCATAACGCTGAATGCCGGCAAAACCCGAACGCGTCAGCACGAACGGCCGACGGCCGGCGAGATGGCTTTTCATCCCCTCGTAGGTCGCACGCGACATTTGCAGACCGTATGTATTGTGCAGCTCGCGGTGCGTCGTCGGCCGACCGTCATTCTTGTGCATCACCTCGACGTCCATCGTTTTCGACTCGTTGAAAATCGCCGGTTCGTTCATGTCGTTCCAGATGCCTTCGATGCCCAGCTCGGCATAAAACGCATGCAATCCCCGCCACCACTCGCGCACCGCTTCGTCGGTAAAATCGGGGAACGCGCTTTTGCCCGGCCACACATCGCCGTAGAACATCGTGCCGTCGGCATACCGGCAAAACGCTCCCCGCGCCAGCCCTTCCTGAAAGACGCGGTATTCCGGGTCGGCCTTCACGCCGGGATCGACGATCGGCACGATGCGCACGCCCGCCTCCTTCAAGTCGCGCACGAGCAACGCCGGCTTGCGGAAGCGCTCGCCGTCAAACGTAAACACCCGATATCCGTTCATATAGTGGATATCCAGATACACCGCGTCGAGCGGAATGCCTTTCTCGCGGAACATGGCCACCAGTTCGCGCACCTCTTGCTCCGTTTCGTAGCTGTAACGCGACTGGTGGTAGCCCAGCGCCCACTTCGGCGGCAACGGGACGCATCCGGTCAAGCTGGCGTATTGCTGCACAACGTCCTTGGGCGTCGGCCCGGCCAGCACGAAATAGTCGAGCCGCCCGCCCTCGGCTTGCAGCGCATATTCCGTTTCGCCGTTCATGCGGAACTCCATGCGGAACGTATTCAGGACGTAGATGCCATGCGCCCGCGCGCCGCGTTTGGTCATAAAATACGGAATCGACACGTACAGCGGGTCGGTTTCCTGATTGTGCGGAGCGTAAACGTCAGTATTCCACATCGTCAGCAGCTCGCCGCGTTTGTTAAGCTGGCCGGCTTTTTCGCCGAAACCGTGGTAACGGTCCTCCGGCTCGATCGCCTTGAAGCCAACCACCTCGCCGCCGGCGCCAAACATCATGCCGTGCTCCCGCTCGCGCACGATCGTTTCCCCGGTCGCCGCTTCTTCGACCGCAATGCGCAGCGGCGAACAGCTGGCGCGTAGCCGCAACCCGCCGCCGGCGATCACAAGCTCGTCGCCCTGCCGCAGCGCCGTCAGCTTCAAAGGCTGCTTGGCCAGCTGCATCAACAGCGATTCACCCGCCACAGCCGGCGGCGGCCCCGCCGGGTCCATCGTGATGCGCACGATGCGCTCGGTATAGAGCGAGAGGCGCACCCAACCGTTTTCGCACTCCAGCAGCACGTCTTCGCCGTCTTCGGCCAACGCCGCCACGCCGCCGATATCGGTAAACTCATTTGCAACCTGCTGCTTGTAAAGCTCTGGATGTATCGACAAGCTGGTTTCCAAGAAAAAAGCCCCTTTCCAAGCTGTATGCCTAACCCTTGGTCGCGCCGTCGGCGAGGCCGGTGATCAAATAGCGCTGCAAGAACAAAAACACGATGGCGATCGGCAGCGCGATCAACATAGTTCCCGCGGAAAAGCGCGTAAAGTTGTTGGCGAACTTGTCGTTGATCAAGTTGAACAAACCAAGCGCCAGCGTGTATTTCTCCGGGCTGCGGATGATGATTTTCGGCGTCAGGAAGTCCATGAACGGCGCCATGAAGGTGAACAGCCCAACGACCGCGAGGATCGGCTTGGTCAGCGGCAGCAAAATTTTGCTGAAAATCGTCATATGCCCTGCGCCGTCCATTTTCGCCGACTCGTCGAGATCGCGCGGCAGCGTGTCCATGTACCCTTTGACCAGAAACACGTTCATCGTCAACCCTCCGCCGAGGTAAATCAGAATCAGCCCGGCGAACGTATCGAGCAGATTGACCATGTTCAGCAGCAAATAAATCGCCACCATGCCCATCGTCACCGGAAACATCTGCAGGATCAAAAACGAATAAATGCTGTACCTGCGCCCGATAAACCGGAAGCGCGAGAACACGTACGCCAGCAGCGAGACGACGGCGACGTTGAGCATCGCGTTCAGCACGGCGACCAGCAGCGTATTTTTGTACCACAACCCGTAGTTGCTGTTCGGTGCGGTAAACAGCCACTTGTAATGCACAAGCGACCAATTGTCGGGAATCAGTTTGGCGCTGAACAAGCTCGTCCCCGGATTGAGCGAAATGCTGATCGCCCACAGCAGCGGATAGACGATGACGACGAACATCACCAGCACGATGGCATAAATCACGGCGACCTCAAGAGCCGATTTCGTTTTGCGTCCCATGTCAGTAGATGCCCTCCTCTTTGAACGCGCGCGTTCTTCTGAATTGGTAAAGCGCGAAAATCGCAACGACCAGCCCCATAATAATGGAAATCGCCGCAGCCATTTTGTAGTTGTTTTGCTGGAAGGTCAGCGTGTACACCCACGAGATGAGAATGTCGGTCGCCCCCGAGTTTTGCCCGGGAACCGGCGGGCCGCCTTTGTTGAACAAATAAATGATGTTGAAGTTGCTGAAATTGTACGAATATTGCATGATCAACAGCGGCGCCGTCGCATACATCGCATGCGGCAGCGTAATGTGGCGGAATTTCTGCCAGCGCGTGCCGCCGTCGACGTCGGCCGCTTCGTACCAGTCCTTGGAGATGCTTTGCAGCACGCCCGTGAACAAGGTGAAAATATACGGGAAGCCGAGCCAGATTTGGACAAAAATAATCGCCACGCGCGCCCAGAACGGATCGGTCAACCACGGGATCAGCACGCCGAAATGCGAGAAAATGTCGCGGTTGACCGCGCCGAAATTATCGTTGAACATCGCGGAAAAAATCAAAGCCGTCATGAAAGAAGGAACCGCCCAAGGCAAAATGAACACCGTGCGGATGATTTTCTTAAATCGGACCCTGGCATCGTTGATCACAACCGCCAGGAAAAAGCCAAGCGCAATTTGCAGCGTCGTCGCGACCAGCGTCCACACGACAGTCCAGGACAAGACCGAAGTCAAGCTTTTGCTCCACAGCGGGTCCGTGAACAGCGCCTTGAAGTTGTCAAAGCCGATCCAGTGCAGCAGATGCGCCGGCGGCGAGTTGTACAGGTTGAAATCGGTGAAAGCCAAACTGACCATGAACAGCAGCGGGAAGATAACAGTCAATGCAAGCAAAATAAAGCTGGGCACGACGATAAAATACGGAAACCCCCGGTCCCACGACGACTGGAACGCATCGCGCATCGAAGCAATGCGGTGGCCTTCGCTGATTTGCTTGGCGTCGCGGTAGGCGTCTGTCAGGTTAAAGGCATACATGCAGGCGAGAATCACGACCACAATCAGGGACAACAAGCCCTGCACCAGATAAGCGCGAGAATCGTCGACCTCGGGCGTCGCGCCCAGCGTGATCAGCCCCCAAAAGCCGGTGACAATAAACGAGGAAAAAGCGGAAATGAAACTGAGGGCCAGCAGCAGGAAAATCGTGCCTTTGACGTATCGCTTGTTGTACAACTGTCCGAGACCGGGGATGACCGACAACAGTGCCGCCAGCTTGGGCGAATGCGCGCGGACCGGCACGGACTTGGTTGCTTTTACCAACATGATGACTTCACCTTCTTTACGTTAAATAGGGAAAGGGGGCTGCTCACAGCTCCCTTTCGCCCTTTTTTTTGCACCTGATGCGGATTACTTGGCGTCCGTGGCCCCGGACATTTTAATTTTGTCTTGAACTTGCTGGACGGCGTCGTTGAGCGTGCTTTGCACGTCTTTGCCCTCGGAGATGAATTTCAGCGCGTTGGCCATCGGGTCCCATACGGCGTCAAGCTCAGGCACTGTAGGGAACGGAATGCCGTATTGAATTTGCTGCGAGAAGCCGGAGACGAGCGGGTTGGATGTCAACTCGGGATCGTTGAGCACCTTGACGACCGGCGGCACTTCGCCTGTTTTTTGGTAGTAAATCTTGGCGTTTTCTTCGTTCGTCAGGAATGCGGCCAGATCGGACGCCCACTCGGCATTTTTGCTGAATTTGGACAACATCCAGCCTTTAACGCCGATGAAGGAAGTCGGGTGTTTGCCGTCGTCCATCGTCGGGATTGGCGCTACGGCCAGATCGTCGCCGAGTTGTTTTTGGTAATCGGTGATCGCCCAAGGGCCGTTGATGACCGCTGCGACTTTGCCTTGCGTGAACAGACCGCCGAGAATGTCGCCGTTGATGCCTTTGGGCAGGTAGCCTTTGTTGAACCAGTCCTGGATCAGCGTCGCGCCTTTGACCGTGCCCTCTTTGTTCAGGCCGATGTCGGCGATGTTGAAGCCGCCTTTGCCGTCGTTTTGGAAAATGTAGCCGCCGCTGCCGCCGAGGAAACCCCAAGCGAAGTAGAAGTTGGTGGCGTCGAACAGGAAGCCGTATTCCTGCTTCGCGGCGTTTGTTTTCTCCTGCTGGATTTTGGCCAGATCGGCCATTGTTTTTGGCGGTTCAGACAGCAGCTTTTTGTTGTAGAACAACGCGTACGTTTCGATAACGGCCGGCAGACCGTACAGCTTGCCATCTTGGCTCAGCGCCGCCAGCGACTCTGGCGTATACGCGCCCAGCGTTTGCGAATCGGCGACGATCGGCTGCACCAGCCCTTTGAGGACGAGGTCGCCGATACCCGGCTGGTAGTACAAGTCCGGGCCTTTGCCCGATGGGCCGTCCAGCGTGAGCGCTTCTTTTTGGTTGTTCATGCTGGTTGGCGTGATTTTGACCTCGATGCCGGTTTTTTCGGTATATTTTTTCGCCAGCTCGGTGATCACCGCCAACTTGTCGGCGTTGTCGTCCGGCCAGATCGTCAATTCCTTCGGTTTCTCCGGCATGTTGGCTTTCGCGCCGGCATCGGCATCCGCCGTTGCGGCCGGTTTTTGCGTATCGGCGGCTGTTGCAGCCGGGCTTGTTTCCTCTTGTTTGGCGCCGCAAGCGGTCAGACCGGAAATGGCAATTGTCGAGCACATCGCTACAGTTAACAGTTTTTTGTAAGACATTGTGTGATCCCCATCCTTCATCTGGTTATTTTGGGTGCTGCGGATGCAGCGAATGACTTGCGTCAGCTTGTTCCTGCCGGCGCCCGGCTAGCCCGGTTAACCGCAGCTACCGCGGCAAGCGCCACGGCGCCGGCTTGGCGACAGATCCTCTTGTTCTCTCTCTCTTGTTCGATCGGCGACCCCTTTCTGTGTGTGATGGAGGCTGTCTGTTGTGAGTGTTGCTTGCGACTCATGGGTTCATTGTAAGGAATAACCGACCTGGCCAACTACTAAGATAGTGACCTAAATCAGCAACATTGTGACATCGCCAAACCCGCACAGAATCAGGAAAAAGGCGGAAAAATGCCCTTTGGAAATCGATTTTCGGCGCTATTATAGAAGCGAAAAACGAACTTGCGAAAAAAGTCACGATAGTGCCAACTCCGGTCGCAAATGTGGCAGCAACACGATACCCGGTTGCGTTAGGATAAAAGATAAGGAGGTTCACACGCACGCAAAAAAGCACGCTCGCCATCCTTCCGAAGAACGATGACAAGCGTGCTGATGAGCAATGGATCGCAAAATGAACCGCAGCGGCTTTGAGGTTGGCCGCCGCGCTGTGCCGGCGGCGATGCGATGGCGCGGGCGCGGAGTTGGCAGCTTGCCGGACCCCGGCCGGCGGCGAACACAGAAGCCACCGCGCGCTGTTGACCCGCCCGCAGCAGAACCGCTTAGCGCTTCAACAGCGCATTCAGCCGTTCCGACGATGCCAGCAGCCCGGCGGCGGACACGAGGATAAACGCCGGGAAAATCCCGATCGTCGTACGCGCGGCGAGCAGGCCAAGCAGCGGCGGAATGCAGGTGCTGCCCGCATAAGCGACGGCCATCTGGTAGCCGATGATCGTCGGCGACGCGGCGCGCCCGAAGCGCGCCGGCGTCTCGTGCAGCATGCACGGGAAGATCGGGGCCAGTCCCAACCCGATCAGGAGCAAGGCGGCCAGCGAGCAGCCGGCCGGCAGCGGCGCAAGCAGCAGCGCGACGCCGGCAAACACCGTCAGCTGACCGCCGCGGATCAACGCGCGGCCGGTGACGCGCAGCGTGATGAAGCCGGCAATAAACCGCCCGAGCGTAATGCCGGCGTAATACAGCGAAACCCAACGCGCGGCATCGGCGGCCGCCAATTCCTTGACGTCGACGAGAAAGCTTGCGCCCCATAGGCCAACCGTCGCTTCGACGCCGCAATAAAACAGGAATGAAGCCAACGCCAGCTTGACGCCTGGGATGATAAGCGGCGAGCGCCCGCCCGCTCCGGCCGCTGCCGCTTGCCGCTCCTCGCCGCCGGCCGCATCGCTTGGCGGCCTGTCCTGCTCATTGGCTTTGCTGGCAGCGGCTTTGCTCCACAAGGGCAGCGTAACGAGCAAAATAACCACAAGCACGCCCTGCAGCACGGCAATCGTCAAATACCCGGTCCGCCAGGCGCCGCCGCCGGCGATGAACGGCGCCATCACCACCGGTCCAAGCGTCGCGCCCACGCCCCAGAAGCAGTGCAGCCAGCTCATATGGTGCGCTTTATAATGCGTGGCGACGTAGTTGTTCAGGCCGGCGTCGATCGAGCCGGCGCCCAGGCCAAGCGGCAGCGCGCAGACGAACAGCCAGAAAAGCGACGGCGCCACGCTAAACCCAAACAACGCCACCGCCGTCATCAACGTGCTGACGAACGCCACCTTGCCCGTGCCGAAACGGCGCAGCACCTGGCCGCTCAGCAAGCTGGACACAATCGTCGCCCCGGCGATCGTCATGAACAACCCGCCCGCTGTCGCGAGCTGCGCGTGCACATCTGTCTGCATCACCGGCCAGGCCGTGCCCAGCAAGGAATCCGGCAAGCCGAGACTAATAAAAGCTAAATAAATAACGACCAACAGCCACGTTGCCACATACAGCCCGCCTTTACTCGTGATGTCTGAATCGTCGCCGCGGCGCTACACGTGCAAATGATAAGGCACCGTGGCCACAACGATATTTTTCTCCTTTTGCAGCTTGGAGCGAATGCGCGAAGCCGACTGGTTGTGCAGCAGCCGGTGCCACCATTTGCGCGGCATAAACTGCGGCAGGATGACCATAATGTTTTGCTTCTCCGAGACATGCGTATCGATCCGTTCGATGAACTCGGCCAGCGGCTTGAGAATCGTCCGGTAGCGCGATTTGAACACGATCAGCCGCACGCCGGGGTCCCATTTGGCCCATTTTTCCTCCATCCGCGCCTCGTCCTCGTCGGAGAACGACACGTAGAAGGCAATCACATTCGGCGACAGCGACCGCGCATATTTCAGCGATTCGGCGACGACGCGGTGAATGCCGGCGATCGGCACGATAATCAGCGGCTCCTTCAGCACGACCTTTTCTTCCTCAATGTTGATGCGCAGTTCGTTGGCCACATCGTCGTAATGGCGGCTGATCTTCGTGATGCCCCACAAAATAACCGGCGACAGCACAATAACAATCCAGGCGCCTTCGGTGAATTTGGTGATGCAAAAAATGCCCAATACGGCCAGCGACACCAGCGCCCCCAGCCCGTTGATCAAGGACTTGCGCCCCCAGCCGCGCGGCCGCTCGCGCACCCATTTGCGCACAAGGCCGCTTTGCGCCAGCGTGAAGGACAGGAACACGCCGATGGCGTACAGCGGAATCAAAGCGTCCGTGCGGCCATGGAAAATAATCAGCAGCAAGCTGGCGAGCACGCCTAAAGTAACAATACCATAGTTGAACGACAGCCGGTCGCCCCGGTACGAGAACATGCGCGGAAAATTTTTGTCCTGGGCCATAATCGACGCCAGAATCGGAAAGCCGTTAAAGCTGGTATTCGCCGCCAGCGTCAAAATCATCATCGTTGCGATTTGCGTCGCGTAGTAGAACCACCCGCGGCCAAACGCGGCTTCCGTCACCATCGACAGCACCGACGTATGCCCGTTCGGGTCCGGCGTAACACCGTAAGCCAGGCTGAGCACCGTAACGCCGCCAAACACAATCGCCAGCAGCGTGCCAAGCGAGGTCAGCGTGCGTTTGGCATTGCGCTCCGAAGGCGAGCGAAAATGCGGCACCGCATCGGAAATCGCCTCAATCCCCGTCACCGCCGAACAGCCCGACGAAAACGCCTTGAGCAGCACGAACAGCGTCAGCCCCGCCGGCACCGCATGGGGCACCACATGCGAGACATGCATGCCGCCTGCGCCGGTCGCCAGATCGTACAAGCCTTTGCCGACAAGCAGCAGCACACAGCCGATAAAAAAATACGTCGGAATCGCAAACACCGTACCCGACTCCGAAGTGCCGCGCAAGTTCAGCCACACCATCAGCCACACGAGCAGCAAAGCAAGCTCGACCCTGTACGGCACTGTCGACGGAAAAGCCGAGGTAATCGCCTGCACACCCGCAGAGATCGAAACCGCCACCGTCAGCGTGTAATCGATCAGCAGCGAAACGCCTGTCAACCGTCCGCACATCATGCCGAGATTTTCCTTTGATACCATGTACGCCCCGCCGCCTTGCGGATAAGCGTCAATCACTTGCCGATAGCTGACGACCAGCAACCCGATCAGCACAATAATCGATAACGCGATCGGAAACGAAAACGCGAATGCCGCCACGCCCACCGTCGCGAGCTCAAGCAAAATCTGCTCCGTGCCATAGGCCACCGACGAAAGCGCATCCGAGGACAGAATCGGCAGCCCCTTCCAGACCGGCATCTTTTCCGCTTCCATTTCGCTGGATTTCAGCGGTTTGCCAAACACAATTTTTTTAAGCGAATCAGCGGTCATACGAACACAGCTCCTCCAACAATTAACATCACCTACACATACGTTACCCTGAAAAAGCGCCGAAAAAACGCAAAAAAACACAAGGTCAGACCTTGTGCTTCACACACATCTTACCTCCTCATCGTCGCTTACGAGGTTAGCTGTCGGATTCGGGCGATGAGAAACGCCCTAAAACGCACGCTGTCGCGCACCTTTATTCACCCCAATGGAACTTTGTGGTTCCCCCGCTTTTCCTGGGAAAATTCAGCGATTTGTCATATAGTAAAGCTCTGCAACAAATATTACGCCTCTCTGCGGCCACAGTAAAGCGGTGGAAATAACGAAATCGGCGAAGATTCGCAGCGACTTCAACCATGAATCCGTTTACATAAGGAACGAACTTTCATTTGCGACGATTATTGACGCCGTTCGCGCATTTGCTTGCTTTTTATCCTGGCGATAGCAGGTGCAAGGCAGCCTGTCCAGCGTATTGCAGCCATTTGTCAGATCAGTTTTCGCAAACGGCTCGCCCTTCCCTCCGTTTATTGGCTCGTAGAGTTATCCACAAACAATCATTGTGCATCCTGGGCAGAGAAACCGCTCGCTTTTGGGATTTCATGTCAAAAATACCCGGGCATCCGCCGCTGCTCGGCCAGCAGCCACGCAGCCATCTCCGCCGGCGTGTGCGCCAGCCCGGCCGGTCCGGCCGCTGCCAGCAGCTTCGGCGCATCATACCCCCACGCCACCGCCAGCATCGCCACGCCGCAGCGCCGGCACGCCTCAAGGTCGCGCAGCTCGTCGCCGACGTACAACAGCTCATGCGGCTGCTCCCCGCCAAGCTTCATCAAGCGCTGCAGCAGCGCATGTTTGCCAAACAGCTTGTTGCCGGTCAACACCTGCGCAAACTCGCCCAAGCCGTGGCGCTGTACAAAGCGCGCAATCGTTTCCGTCCGGTTCGACGACACGATCGACAAGCGCCGCCCGCCTGCGCGCAACGCCGCCAACGCTGCGGGAATCCCCGGCTCCGGCTGCAGCCGCTCGCCCGCTTCACGGCAATAGCGCTTCATCTCCAGCACAACGCCAGGCATCTGATGCAGCGGCACGCCCAGCGCCTTCAACCGTTCCGGGATGCTAAGCGCGCTCAGCGCCGCCACTTGCTCCGGCTCGATCGGCCGGAACCCCCTTTTCAGCGCCACCCGATTATACGCCTCAATCGCCAACCCCTTCGACGCAGCCAACGTCCCGTCAAAATCAAAGACGATATGTTTCATCCGTTTATTCCTCCTTGATCGCGTTCCCCACGGCATGCTGCGGATGATCGGCAAACGCCACATCCAGCCGGTCCACCTTGACCCGCACGGTGCGCCCGTGCAGCCAGCCGCTTCAACCTACCCTATCCCTCGTCGCCAATGCCAGAGCGATTGCCGGTTGAATACGCTTTGCCCATAAAACAAGCACACCCGCCAAGGTGTGCTTCCACTCAAACTGCGCGCGCCCCGCGCTTCCCCCGCGGCTTATACACCGACAGCGCAAACATCGCCACCAGCGACACCAGCTGCAGCCCGATGCCGATAAACAGATACGTCTCATTGACGACAAAAGCTCCGGCGTCCGCCGCCGGCCCGCCACTGCCGCCGCTTGCCAGCTCAAGGCCGCGCAACGTCCAGACGTTCATCCCGACGAAACCCACGACGATCGTCACCAGCGTCAACACCTGCTTGGCGATCAGCCAATCGTATTTGACCAGCCCCCAGTGGGTGCCCACCGACAGCACAATCCCCGTCACCACGGTGCCGATCGTTGATGCGCGCACGGAACTGGTGGCCAGCACGCGCAAGACGCGATAACACGCCTCGACCATCGCCGGGTCGTCGGTCGTTGCCGCCGTCAGGCTGACAATCAGGAAAATCGCCGCGCTGCCAAGCATAATGCCCGAAAACGCGATATGCAGCATCAGCACCAGCTTTTTCCACAGCATCGAAAGCTTTTTTGTCATTGGTTCAGGACCTCCTCTGCGCCTGCACAGGCTTTTCTCCAGAGTAGCATCCGTTTCTAAACCACGTCTTACCCGAATCTTAAAAAACGCTAAACTACAAAATCGGCGACACCAGCTTCGAAATCGACTCCAGAAACCGCACGCGCACCGTACGCTGGGCATAATCGCTGGGCGTCAGCTCGCTGCAATCTTGTACATCGGCGGCAAAAATACGCTCCAGCTCCTGCGCCGTACGCTGGTCATACACCAGCGCCGTCGTTTCGAAATTCAACCGCAAGCTGCGGATATCGAAGTTCGCCGTGCCAACCGACGCCACCTCGCCGTCGATGACCAACGTTTTGGCATGCAGGAACCCTTTTTCATACATATAAATGTGCACGCCCGCCTGCAGCAGCTCGCCGGCATAATACAGCGACGCCCAATGCACAAACATGTGGTCCGCCTTCTGCGGAATCATCACTTTGACCGTAATGCCGGACAACGCCGCCACCTTCAAGGCGTTCAGCAAGCTTTCATCGGGAATCAAATACGGCGTTTGCAGCAAAATCGTGCGCTTGGCCGCGTGGATCATTTTCAAAAACGTATACGCAATATGCGGCCACTCCTCGTTGGGCCCGCTCGCCACGATCTGCACCGGAACGCGGCTGCGCCCTTCCGACTGCGCCAGCTCGGGAAAATATTGCAGCTTCGGCTCCAACGGCCGCACGCCTGCCAAATTCCAGTCCAGCACAAACCGCGCCTGCAGCATCCGCACCACCTCGCCGCTCACCTGCAAATGCGTATCCCGCCAAAAACCGAGCTTCGGATGTTTCCCGAGATATTCGTCCCCGACGTTAAACCCGCCGATGAAGCCAACCGTGCCGTCGATGATCGCCAGCTTGCGATGGTTGCGGTAGTTGACCCGATAGTTCAAATACGGAATGCGCGACGGAAAAAAAGCCGCCGTTTCCCCTCCGCACGCTTTCAGCCGTTTCAGAAACGCTTCCTTCAAGCTGCGCGAGCCGATATCGTCATAAAGCAGCCGCACCTCCACGCCTTGCTTGGCCTTGGCGATCAGCGCGTCCATGATTTTCGTGCCCAACTCGTCGTTTTTTACCGTGTAATATTGCAAATGAATATGCGACCGTGCCGCGCGAATACACGCGAGCAGCGCATCGAACTTGGCTTTGCCTTCGGTATGGATGCGCACATCGTTCAGCCCGCACACCAGCGCGTCGTTCGTAAAGACGTTCAGCAGCATTAAATCCCGGTAGCGCCGGACGTCGGTTCCGCTCAGCGGCAGCTCGCCGCGCTCCAGCAGCTTCGTCTGGGCGGCAATGCGCGAACGCACCCGTTCCAGCATCCCGCGGTGCCATTTGTACAGCTTGCGACGGCTGAGATTTTGCCCCAGAATGATGTACAGCACAAAGCCGATCAGCGGGATAAACAACAACACCATCAGCCATGACCATGTGGACGCCACGTTGCGCCGCTCCAGAAATACGACGACAACCGCTAATCCGATATTAACGAGAAACGAATAGAAAAACAGGTTGCTTATCCAATTCATCCCTGTGCGCCACCCCCAGCTTCCCATCCGGCTTCTTCGTTCCTATTGTAGCATATTCCAACGCGCTGCGCCGGAGCCAGCCGCCGGTGTGCAAACGCCCGAATACAGCAACATCCCGACCCGCACAAGGCGGATCGGGATGCGGATGGAAGCCGGAGCGGCGCCAACATTCAGCCCAGCGAATCGGCGATGCGCGTCAGCCGTTCGGCCAGCGCCGTCACCTCATCGACCGAGGCGACCATTTGCTGCGTCGCTTCGGCCTGCACATTGCTGCGATGCGTGCTGTCCTCCGACGCCGCAGCGACCTCGCTCATCTTGCTGCTGATTTGTCCGGTCAAGCCGGCGATTTGCTCGGCGTTCACCTTCGAGACGAGCGACAGCTTGCGGATCTCCTCGGCGATGATGCCAAACCCGCGGCCTTGCTCGCCGCTGCGCGCCGCTTCAATCGCCGCGTTCAAGCCGAGAATTTGCGTCTGGCTGGCGACCCGGCGAATAAAGTCCAGCATCTTGCCGATATCGCGCGAGATGCTTTGCACTTCTTTGATCTGTCCGGCCAGATGCCGCTCGTTGCGGTCGATTTCCTCCGCGGAAGCGGCGATATGCTTGATGCTTTGGGCAATCCCTTCGGCATGCTGCTGCAAGTGGCCGGACACCTCTTGCAGATCATGGCCGATCCGCTGCGCCAGCTCGCGGTTCAAGCCGCGTATCCGCGTGGACAAGCCTTTCATCACGCGCCAGGCCAGCTGGCTGTCCTCTTGCATCAGCCGGCGGAACGCCTCGGCATGCAGCATCACAAGCTCGCTGTCGACGGCAGCGACCACCGTGCCGCTGCGCGGCAGTTCCTCCAGCAGCGACATCTCGCCGAAGAAATCGCCGCGCCCCAGCTTGGCGACCGGGATGCTGCGGCCGTCCTGCTCCAAATAAATCTCCACTTGCCCGTGCAGGACGACATACAGCTCCTGGCCGCGGTCGCCGGCGCGAACGATCGTTTCTCCGGCTTTTTTGCGGATCGTTTGACCCGCCTCCAGCAATACAGCTTCATTCAGCTCCATACCGGCTTCACGACTCCCTTTGTCCATTGCCGACACCGCCCGCGTCCCGGCGAGCGGATTGACACAGCGGCTCTGCATACAGCTACAGCTTTTTTCTAATCGTACACAGCTTGCGCAAATAATACACGCCGCCGATTTTAATCACATCGTCCGAATACGCCTCGATCAGCGCTCCGGCATCCTCCAATTCACCCTCCAGCCATACCTCGACCGGCGTGCGAAACAACAAGCAATGATACAAATCCGCGTCCGTAAAACATTTCTGGGTTCGGTCCATCCTGTTAACGCCCTCTCTCTGCTGCCTTCTTCCCCATCCGTACTGTATGTATCGACAAGGCGGAAACAAAGGTGAAGGGACAGAGGATGGAAACATGTGGGCACCGCCGGGCCGCACGTTGGCTAGACCGAAACTTCGCCCTTGGCGTCGGCTTTGACGGTTCCGTCCTGATCCATATCCTTGAACGCAACAGCTCCGCCAAACACCGAGAGCATGCTCGCTTTAAAGGTATCGGGTTCCGCCGACGCCGATTCGCTGTCATCCGGGAACAGGCTCATGTCAGCCCCCCAGAACGAGCCGACGCCGCAGGCGGTTACTTTGACGACCGGCGAGCCTTGCGCCGCAACGACGTCATTGATCTGCTCCAAGGTCAACGGCGCCTGCAAGGCGGCATGCGCCGCTACCTTCTTGCCATCCTCCAGCACGACCGTAAACGTCATGCAGGACGACACGCCGCCGAAATTGATCGTCTGGTCCTTGGAAACGACCTTGATCTGGCCTTCCGAACAATTGACTACGGGCGTTTGCTCAAAACCGTCTGATCCTTGTTCGTAAGCAGCGGCAATGTCCTGAAGCTCTTTATAGTCGTCCTCTGCAAAAACATAGTTGCGCTCCGGCATGCCCCTGCGGGGCGGCTCCTCCGGCACGCCCGAGCGCACTTGCTGCTCGCGTTTGGCAACCAGCTCGCTGACCGCTTCATAGCTCAGCCCTTTAAACTCGACTTCTTCCGGTGCCGCGTTCCAATCCGTATCTTCCTTGTTGGCAGTAGGCGGATAAATTTTCAAACGCTGAATCCGGCTTGCCGCAACGCCGCCTTGCGGACTGGGCGTTATTCTTTCCTTCAATACCGGCGCTGCGCTTGACGGAGCTTCCTTCATCGCCTCATTGCCCGTCGAGCGCTGCACAGAAGCCGGCGCACTCAGCTTCGTCTGAATCATACGTGCCATTTCCCGATTGCCGACGCTGCGCTGCAGGCTCTGCATGCGCTGCAGCGCGGGCGACACGCCGCCCGCAGACCGCTCCGCGCCCGATAGTTGTTCTTCCTTCCGCTGAATCCCGTCCGTCTCCCGCGTTGTCTGTGCGGAGGAAGCCGATTTTGCTCCCAATCTGGCTTCCATATTCGTCTCCTTAATGAACCGCTTCGCTTTTCACTTGTTTGGCCAAATCTTTATACAACGCGATATATTGCTGCGCCGAACGCTTCCAGCTGAAATCGGCTTTTTTGATGTTCTGCTGAATTTTCAGCCAGGCGTCGCGGTCGTTCTTGCAGAAAAACACGGCGCGGCGGATCGTATGCAGCATATCGTGAGCGTTATAATTGCTGAAGCTGAACCCCGTTCCTTCGCCGGTAAACTCATTGTACGGCTGCACCGTATCGCGCAAGCCGCCCGTTTCGCGCACGACCGGCACCGTGCGGTAGCGCAGCGCCAGCAGTTGGCCGATACCGCATGGCTCGAATTGCGACGGCATCAGGAACAGGTCCGCGCCGGCATAAATTTGCCGCGCCAGCCCTTCATCGAACGTAATGTTCGCCGACACCTGGCCCGGGTAAGCCGCCTGCGCATGGCGGAACAACTGCTCGTAGCTGTGATCGCCCGTGCCAAGCACGACCAACTGCACCCCGGTGGAGATGATTTCCGACAACACGTGGGCGATAAGATCAAGCCCTTTTTGCTGCACAAGCCGCGTAACGATCGCAATCATCGGAATGTCCGCGCCGACCGGCAGGCCAAGCCGCTCTTGCAGCGCCGTTTTGTTCTGATGTTTTTTCGGCAGGGAATCGCGGTAATTGACAGCCAGGTTCGGGTCGGCCATCGGATCGTACGATTCGTAATCGATGCCGTTGAGAATGCCCGTCAGCTCACCCGAGCGGTAGCGCAGCAGGCTGTCCAGAAATTCGCCGTAATACGGCGTCTGGATTTCCTCCGCATACGTCGGGCTGACCGTCGTCAAATGATCGGCAAACTGCAAGCCGCCCTTGAGGAAGCTCGCACCCCCGTGCAGCTCCAGCGCCACGCCGGAGAAATAGTCGTCGCCGAGTCCCGTCAAGTCCCTGAGCAGAGGTTGGCTGAACACGCCTTGGTATTTCAAGTTGTGGATTGTCATCACGGTGCGGATATGGCGGAAAAAGTCCAGTTGGCTGTAATGCGCCTTCAGCAGCACCGGAATCAGTCCGGTCTGCCAATCATGGCAGTGGATCACATCCGGCTGGAAGTCCAGCTGCGGCAACGCCTCAATGGCCGCGCGGCAAAAAAACGCAAACCGCTCGGCCTCGTCGCCATAGCCGTACAACCCGCTGCGCTTGAAATAATATTCATTATCGATGAAATAAAACGTCACACCCTGATATTCCAGCGATTTGATGCCGATATATTGCTTCCGCCAGCCGATATAGCTTTCAAACTCGGCGACGGTTTCCATTTCATCGCTGAATGCGGCCGGAATATCCTCATATTTCGGCATGATCACGCGAACATCCAGCTTTTGCTTGACCAATTCCTTCGGCAGCGAGCCAATGACGTCAGCCAATCCCCCGGTTTTGGCAAACGGTACAGCTTCTGATGCAGCAAACAGTATTTTCATCCTTCCCTCTCCTTTGGCAGCCTGCGTCAATTGCGCAAGCTTTGTATGACGGCTCCCACCGCGCATCGCCGACAGCGGCGGACGCAGCGGGAGAGCCGATGGCTTAAATCACTTTGGTTTTGCCGGCAATGAACGGTGCCTTGTTGTCCCCGGTCAAAACGCGACCGCGGCTGATGAACACATCCTTGTCGAGAATCGCATTTTCGATAATGACGTTTTCTTCGATCTCGCAGTTTTGCAGGATGATGCTGTTTTTGACATAAGCGCCTTTGCGGATTTTCACACCGCGGAACAGGATGCTGTTCTCGACCTTGCCTTCGATCGTGCAGCCGTTGGCAATCAGCGCGTTTTTCACCGCTGCGCTTTCCAGATAACGGGCCGGCGGCTCGTCCTTCACCTTGGTGTAGATCAGATTTTTCTGGAAAAACAACTCGCGCCACACGGCCGGATTCAGCAGCTGCATGCTGTGTTTGTAGTAGCCCTGAATCGAGTTGACGACGCCGAGGTGCGACTCGAACGCGTAGCCGTATACGCTGAGCTTATCGATATTTTTCATAATGCCGTCGCGCACGAGATGATCGTAGCCCTGGGCCAGACACGACTCGACCATGTCGAGCAGCAGCGCCTTGCTCATGATGTACATTTCCATCGAAATGTTGTTTGTGCGCAAACGTCCCGTATGGTCCTCCATCACCGTGACGCGCCCGTCCTCGCGCACCGCCAGCCGCCGGTATTTGCCGTGGATCTCCTCCGCGGTTTGCTTGTAAATGACGGTAATGTCCGCTTGCGTATCTTCATGATAGCGGATCGCGTCGTGGTAATTGATGTTGCACACCATATGGCTGCGCGAAATGATCACCAACTCTTCCTTGCCGCGGTAGAAATAGTCGCGATGGCTGTAGAACTGGTACAGATCGCCGCGGGAAATGCTCGTCGGCTCGTCCAGCACGGACGGCAGAATAAACAGGCCGCCGCGCTTGCGGTCGAGATCCCACTCCTTGCCGGAGCCCAGGTGGTCCATCAGCGAGCGGTATTTATGCTGGGTAAAAACGGCAACGTTGTCGATCCCCGAGTTTACCATATTGGACAGCGTAAAATCGATCAGGCGGTAACGGCCGCCGAACGGCACGGACGCCGGGCAGCGGGAATACGTCAACTCCTCCAGATCGTCCGGTTCATTGACTAAATTGATGACACCCATAGCTTGCTTCATTGAACTCATCCTCTCTGATTGGAAGTCGCCGTCACCGTCTCATTGCCGCCGATCAGCACGATTTCGCCCGCGCCGTCGACCACGGCTCCGTCCTCGACCACCGTATCTTCGCCGATGATCGCTTTGACGATCTTGACGTTGTTGCCGATCTTGACGTTGGGCATAATGACCGAATCCTTGATCACGCTGCCTTCGCCGACCTGCACGCCGTAGAACAACACCGAATGGTCGACATCGCCGAAAATCGCGCAACCCTCGTTGATCAGCGAATTGCGCACCTGCGCCGTAGGCGCGACGTATTGCGCCGGCTGATACGGGCTCAGCGAGTAGATGCGCCAGTTTTTGTCGTTCAGGTTAAGTTCGTTGTTCTGGTCCAGCAAATCCATATTCGCTTCCCACAAGCTGTCGATCGTGCCGACGTCCTTCCAGTAATCCATGAACGGATACGCGTACATCCGCGCCTGGTCGCGCAGCATCATCGGAATGATGTCCTTGCCGAAATCCTTGCTGGAGCCCTCGGTCGCTTCGTCTTTGATCAAATACGATTTGAGCGCCTTCCAGTTGAAGATGTAAATGCCCATCGACGCCAGATTGCTGTTGGCGTTTTTCGGTTTTTCCACGAATTCGGTAATTTCCTGCTTATCGTTGACGCTCATAATGCCGAAGCGGCTGGTTTCTTCCCACTTGACCTCGATGACGGCAATCGTCGCGTCGGCCTTTTTCTGCTTGTGGAACCGCAGCATCAGATCGTAATTCATTTTATAAATATGGTCGCCGGAAATCACCAGCACGTATTCGGGATCGTATTGCTCGATAAAGCCGATATTGCGATAAATGGCATTGGCCGTGCCGGAATACCAGTCGCCGCCGCCTTGCTCCATGAACGGAGGCAGCACCGTCACGCCGCCATATTTGCGGTCCAGGTCCCAGGAACTGCCGATGCCGATGTACGAGTTGAGCACAAGCGGCTGGTATTGCGTCAGCACGCCGACCGTATCGATGCCGGAGTTCGTGCAATTGCTTAGGGTGAAATCGATAATCCGGTATTTACCACCGAAATGTACGGCGGGTTTGGCCAGGTTTTTAGTCAACACGCCTAGTCTTCTTCCTTCTCCTCCGGCGAGGAGCATGGCAACGCATTCTTTGCTGCGCATAGCTGATTTCCCCCTTCTACCTCTTCGTCTGTAATGAAAGCTTCAACACACTTGATGTATATGGCCGCAAGCGGCGGGACGCGAAGCGCCAGACTGTGCGGAAACTCGTGCCATTCGCGCAGATCGCTGACCAGCTCATCCGCATTCGTCTGGCCGGAGCCTCCATAGTCGGGCAAATCGCTGTTGAACACTTCTCGATAGCGGCCATGGCGCGGCACGCCGATCCGGTAATCCGGGTGCACGACCGGGGTGAAATTGCAGACGAGAATCAGATCGTCCTCCGGCCGCACGCCGCGGCGAATAAACGCCACTACGCTTTGGCTTTCATCATGCGGGTTGATCCACTGGAAGCCCTCCGGGCTGTGATCCAGCTCCCATAACGCCGGCTCCTGCAAATAAAAATGGTTGAGCGCCTTCACATAGCGGTGCATCGCCCGATGCATCTCGTAATGCTCCAGCAAAAACCAGTCCACCTCCTCCATATCCTTCCATTCGTCAAACTGGGCGAACTCGCCGCCCATGAACAGCAGCTTTTTGCCTGGATGACCGCTCATATAGCCGTAAAAGACCCGCAAATTGGCGAACTTCTGCCAATAATCGCCGGGCATTTTATGCAGCAGCGAGCGTTTGCCGTGCACGACCTCGTCGTGGGACAAAGGCAGGATATAATTTTCGGAAAATGTATACATAAAAGAGAACGTAATCAGCTTATGGTGATACCTGCGGTGAACCGGATCAAGCTGCATATAGCGCAGCATATCGTTCATCCAGCCCATGTTCCATTTGAAATTGAAGCCCAGGCCCCCATCGTGCACAGGCGCTGTCACCAAAGGCCAATCGGTCGAATCCTCGGCCATCATCAGCGCCTGCGGATACAGCGAGAAAATCGCCATATTCAGCCTGCGAATGAACGCCACCGCTTCCGGGTTGTCGCTGCCGCCCCACTGGTTGACGATCGGATCTTCCGACCAGCGCCCGAAATTCAGATGCAGCATGCTGGCCACGGCGTCAACGCGAATGCCGTCCACATGGTAGACGTCCATCCAGAACACCGCGTTCGAGATCAGGAAGCTGATCACCTCCGGCCGGCCGAAATCGAACGTCAGCGTGCCCCATTCCAGCTTCTCCGCCTTGCGCGCGTCCTGATATTCATAAAGCGGCTTGCCGTCAAATTGGCGCAGGCCGTGCTCGTCCTTGCAGAAATGGCCCGGCACCCAGTCCATGATCACGCCAAGCCCACGCTGGTGGCAGCGGTCGACGAAACGCATGAACTGCTTGGGCGTGCCGTGGCGGCTTGTCACCGCATAATAACCCGTCGCTTGATACCCCCACGAACGGTCAAACGGATGCTCGGCGAGCGGCATCACCTCGATATGCGTATAACCCATCTCGACCGCATAATCGATCAGCTCGTCCGTCAGCTCCTCGTACGTGTACAGATCCTCGCTGTGCCGGTCGTGCTTCCGCCACGTGCCGAAATGCACCTCGTAAATCGACAGCGGCTTGTGATAGATCGGCTTCTCCCGCTTGGCCAGCTGCCACGCCTCGTCCTGCCACGCATACCCGTTCAGGTCGTAAACGCGCGATGCCGTCCCCGGCCGCAACTCGGCATGCACCGCATACGGATCGGCTTTCAGCAGCACGCGGCCGTCCTCCGTATGAATTTCATACTTGTAATAATCCCCCTCGCGCGCCTCGGGCACAACGAGCAGCCATACGCCCAGCGTACTGTACCGCTCCATCGCATGGTGGCGGGAGTCCCAATTGTTAAAATCGCCGACGATCCGCACTTCACGGGCATTGGGCGCCCATACGGCAAACCGGACCCCTTCCCGGCCCTGGGGCCTCAACAGATGAGCGCCCAACAACCGGTAGCTGTGATAAAGGGAACCTTCGTGAAGCAAATAAAGATCCTCGGAGCTTGGATATACGCTCTGCATCCTCACTAATCCCCTCCCTGATTCGGTTTGTTGCTAATAGTTAAAATACTCCATAACCTGCTGTAAATCCTCTATTTCCGAAACAACGAAAAAAAGGATTTTTCCGACCGCCGGTGAATTATATCAAGAGGGATCGCCAAGATCCGACAGAAGGAAAGGATGATTGCTGGTGATGAAGGACAAAGTAAAAGGCTTAATCGTTGGCCTGACAATTGGCTCGCTGCTAAGTGGAAGCGCTGTCTTCGCAGCCGGGACACAAATCGAGGTCGCTTTTCGCAATTTGAAGTTTATGTTTGATGGTGTCGAAAAAGTGCCGCAAGAAGGCAAAGGTTTTATCTACGAAGGTTCGACCTATGTGCCGCTGCGTTTTGTCAGCGAAGCGCTGGGCAAGCAGGTGCAGTGGGACGAAACCAACAATACGATCTGGATCGGCAAAGCGCCGCATCAAGTTGTCGCCACCTATAAGGGTGGGCAGGTTACGCAGCAGCAATTCGATACGTTCCTGGCGATCAATACGTTCTTCCAGCCGTCTTACGGCTCGCAGCCGCAAACCCAGCAGTATTTGGAGGAGATGGTCAAGCAGCTCGTCTCCGGCCTGATTCTGACCTCCCGCGTATCGGAGGAAGACCGCGCTGCGGACAAAGACCACGCCACCCAACAAGTCGCCGACTGGATCAGCCAATACGGCCAGCAGTTCACCGATTCGATGAACACGAACAAAGTCACGGAGCAGGACGTCGTCGATTTCCTCGCCAACTCCTACAGCGCACAGCGGGCGCTTGGCGCGACGCTGACGGACGAGCGGTTGCAGCAGCAATACGATTCGCATCTGCAAAGCAACCCGAATTACTACACCTCGGCTTCCGTGCGCCACATCCTCATCGGCTTGACGGACAGCAGCGGCAAGACGTTGCGCACGAAGGAGGAAGCGCTGGCCCGGGCCAACGATGTGGAAAACAAGCTGATGTGGGGCAGCGACTTCGCCAAGCTCGCAGCCGAATACTCCGACGATCCGGGTTCCAAGGACAACGGCGGCTTGTATGAATCGACGCCAATCACGCAATGGGTCGAGCCGTTCGGGGAAGCTGCGGCCAAACAGGAAATCGGCGAAGTTGGCGAGCCGGTGGAAACGATGTACGGCTACCACATCATCAAAGTCGAATCGCGTTCCGTCCGCTCGTTCGAAGAAGTCAAGCCGGAGCTGCAAAACGAGCTAATGGCCGAAGTCTCGCAGAAGTTTATGAGCGAAGAATTGCCGGGCCTGATCGACAACATCAACGTTCAACCTTAAGCGAAAAAAAGCGCAGCAGCGCTTGCGCCAGCGGCGCCGGGAATGTTCCCGGCGCCGCTGCGTTTTGCTCCGCGGGCGTCGGCCGGGCGGCCACGGTTCGCGGTTCGCCCACTTGCCTGACAGGTATCAGCCGCGAGTCTGACATCGGCCGGACACCTGCAGGGCAATCGCTTACGGGTTGGTCGGTAACTGAAGGACTTTCATTAAATAATTGGGATCGAGACCACAAATTTTAAGCTTGGTGCGCATACTGCCCTTTCTAGATGTTTCTTGCTTTACCAAATTC